>Ga0208958_1000144_pt1 | contig 92980 bp, 88 predicted proteins | sample RifOxyB1_FD_184032 | JGI IMG/M metagenome (GOLD analysis project Ga0208958, IMG submission 184032) | Soil microbial communities from Rifle, Colorado - Rifle Oxygen_injection B1 (SPAdes) | ecosystem: Environmental > Terrestrial > Deep subsurface > Rock core/Sediment | place: Rifle, Colorado...
CGAGGTCTCGGGATCCTCTTCGGCCTGTCGATCGCCTTCGCCGCGTCGACCTTCTTCCTGCAGTTCTTCGGCTTCGCCGGCGGGGCGGAGATCGCCTGATGTCCGAGACGTCGTCCGATCACCGCCCGCCAGGCTGGGATCTTCCGGTCGCGGGAGCCCTGACCGAGCCCGTCACCCTGGCGGGGATGCCTCGCGACTACGCCATCCTGATGGGCACCGTCGCGGTGGTGTTGGGGCTGGCACTGCGGATCTGGTGGCTAGGCCTCCTGTGGTGGGCGGTCGCCCACGCGATCGGCCTCTACGCCGCGCGGGCTGACAAGCGGTTCTTCGACGTCCTTCGCCGCCACCTGGCCCTGCCGGGCCATCTCGATGCGTGAGAGCTGATCATGCGCTTTCTGGATGAACATCGCCGCCGGCCCGCGCTTCTGGCCGATCATCTGCCCTGGGCGGCCATGGTCGCCCCCGGGGTGGTGCTGAACAAGGACGGCTCCTTCACCTGCGGCCTGCGGTTTCGGGGGCCGGACCTGGAGTCGGCCTCCGACCTGGAGCTGATGTCGGTTCGAGCGCGGCTCAACAACGCCCTGAAGCGTCTGGGCAGCGGATGGTGCCTCCATGTCGAGGCGCGCCGCAGACCCGCCCAGCCCTATCCCACAAGCGAGTTCGAGATCGCTGCGGCCTGGCTGGTCGACGCCGAGCGCCGCTCCCTCTTCGAGACCAGTGAGCCGGCCTATGAGACCGATTACCGGGCGGCCCTGACCTGGCTCCCGCCGGCGGACCAGACCCGTCGGGTGGAGCGCGTCCTCTTCGACGGCGCCGACCCGGCGAGCCGGGACTGGCGCACCGCCCTGGACGCTTTCGCCCGCGAGACCGCGCAGATCGTCGACCTTCTGGCCGCCGCCCTTCCGGAGGTCGCGATGCTGGACGACGCGGAGATCCTGACCTGGCTGCATGACTGCGTGTCTCCGAGGTCGGTCCGGCTCGCGCTGCCCGCGACACCGATGTTCCTCGACGCCTGGCTGGCGGACGCGCCTCTGCTCGGCGGCGTGTCTCCGACACTGGACGGCCAAACACTGAAGGTCGTCTCGGTGCGGGGGCTTCCCGCGAGCACGCGGCCGGGACTGCTCGACGCCCTCGGGGCCTTGCCCTTCCCCTATCGCTGGAGCGCGCGCTGGATCGGTCTGGACAAGGCGGACGCCGAGGTCGAGCTCGTCAAGCTGCGCAAGCGCTGGTTCGCCAAGCGCAAGGGGGTCGGGGTCCTCCTGCGCGAGGCCATCACCAAGGAGGAGGTCCCGCTCCTCGATACGGATGCGTCGGCCAAGACCGACGAGTGCGACGGCGCGCTCGAAGCACTCGGCTCGGATGCCTGCGCCTACGGCTATCTGACCACGACGATCACGGTGATGGCGCGCGATCCCGAACGGGCGGCGGAGCAGGCCCGGGCGATCGAGGCGACGCTCAACGCCCAGGGCTTCGTCGCCCGCACCGAGGACCTGAACGCGGTGGAGGCCTGGCTGGGCTCCCTGCCGGGCGAGCCCTATGCGGATGTGCGTCGGCCTCTGGTCTCCACCCTGAACCTCGCCGACCTCCTGCCGATCTCGGCGGTCTGGGCCGGTCCGACATCGGACCCGCGCCTGCAGGGGCCGCCGCTGGCGGTCGCAAGGACCAGTGGATCGACGCCGTTCCGGTTGGCCCTGCATGTGGGCGATGTCGGCCATGCGATGGTCGTTGGGCCGACCGGCTCGGGCAAGAGCGCGCTGCTCGCCTTCCTCGCCCTTCAATGGTTCCGCTATCCCGAGGGCCGGGTCGTGGTCTTCGACAAGGGCCGCAGCGCGCGGGCCGCGGCCCTGGCGGTCGGCGGGCGCTGGCATCCGCTCCAGCCCGGCGGCGCGTTCACCCTCCAGCCCTTGGCGCGCATCGAGGATGACGGCGAACGGGCCTGGGCCTCGGAGTGGCTGGCCGACGCCGTGCGGCTCGCGGGCCTCGAGCCGACGCCGCGCATTCGCGAGGAGATTTGGGCCGCGCTCGGCGCCCTGGCCCAGGCCCCGGTGGCGCAGCGGACGCTGACCGTCTTCACGGCCCTGGTCCAGGATAAGGCCGTGGCCGCGGCTCTTGAGCCCCTGACGCTCAAGGGGCCTCATGGCGCCCTGATCGACGGCGTCGCTCCGGAAGACGAGACGCTCGCCGCCTTCGAATGCTTCGAGCTCGAGAGCCTGATGGCGACCCCGTCGGCGGTGGCGCCGGTGCTCGCGGCCCTGTTCCACGAGATCGAGCGCGGCTTCGACGGTCGGCCGACCCTGCTGATCCTCGACGAGGCCTGGCTGTTCCTCGGCGAGACGGCCTTCGCCGCCCGTATCCGCGAGTGGCTGAAGACGCTCCGCAAGAAGGGCGTGGCGGTGGTCTTCGCCACCCAGTCGCTCGACGACGTCGTACGCTCGTCGATCGCGTCGGCCCTGATCGAAAGCTGCCCGACCCAGATCTTCCTGCCCAACCCCCGTGCGCTCGAGCCGGCCTCGGCGGACCTCTACCGGATGTTCGGTCTGAACCGCCGCCAGCTGGAGCTGATCGCCTGGGCCACCCCCAAGCGCACCTACTACCTGCGTCAGCCCGAAGGGCGGCGGCTTTTCGACCTCAAGCTCAGCGGAGCCGGGCTCGCCCTCTGCGGCGCCTCGTCTCCCGAGGACCAGACCCTCATCGAGAGCGTGCTGGCGGCTCTCGATCCGGCCGATCCGCGGCCGGACCGTTTCGCCCGCGAATTCCTCAAAGCCAAGGGAGTCCATCATGTCGACAACGTCTTCGACAGCTTCGATCCGGTCGTCGCGCATCGTCTCGCGGCCGAATAGCCGACGCTGGCTCTGCGGGCTCGCAGCGCTTTCGCTGTCGCTTGCGGCGGCGCCCCAACCGGCGAGCGCGCAATGGGCGGTGTATGACGCCAAGGCCGATGTCGAGGCGATGCTCTCGGCCGCCAGGCAGATCGAGAGCCTCGCCAACGAGGCCCGCGCCCTGGCCAATCAGGCCCGCAGCCTCGCCGCTTCGCCCTACAGCCATCTCGCGGAATCGTCTGAGACCTTGCGCGACATCGGCGAGCTGGCGCGCACGGTCCGCGGAACGGCCTCGACCCTCGACGGCGTTCAGCGGCAGTTCGCGGATCTGTATCCGGACGATCTCTCCCTCTCGGACCTCACGGCCCTCGGCGCCGATCGGTCCACGACCGCCCGCCGGACCGCCGAGGACCTGGCGCGCACGGCGGCGGAACTGGAGCGACTGGCCCAGAGCCGCGACGGCCGCCTGCGCGGGGCCATGGCCGCAAGCGAGGCGGCGGAGGGCGAGACGGCCGCGATCCAGTCCTCGACCCAGATGCTGTCCGTTCTGGCCGAGGATCTGGCCAGCATGCGGACGGTGCTTCTGGCCCAGTCCCGGCTGATGGCCGAGGGCGCGGCGCGTCAGGCCGCCGACCGCGAAGCCGCGATCGAGGCCCGCCGCCGCTTCTGGGAACGGGGGACCGCCACGCCGGCCGCCCCGTCCTTCAACCCCTTGCCCCACGCCCGGGACTGAGGAGCGCTGTCATGGCCGGCCCCGGAATGGAGACCCCGAACGAGTTGATGGTGGTGTTTTCCAACACCGTCACCGCCGGCTTCGACGCCCTGTCCGGGTCGGTCAACGGCGTCTTCGGCCTGCTGATCGCGCTCGTCGTGGCCCTGACAGGAATCCAGTGGGCGCTCTCGCCCAATCGCGAGGTCCTCGCGTCCGGCTTCGGAAAGGTCCTGCTGATCGGCGCCTTCGCCTGGATCATCAACGACTGGCAGGCCCTGTCCGAGACCATTTATGCCGGATTTCTGGAGCTGGGTCTGACGGCCGGGGGAGGCTCCCTGTCTCGCGAGGAGTTCCTCAACCCCGGAGCCATCCTCCAGCAAGGCTGGGAGATCGTGAAGGCCCTGGGAGAGACGCCGGCGCCGGTCGAGAACCCGCTCGACGTCATGGGCAACGTGGCCGACGCCCTGATCCTCGGTCTGGCGATGATCGGCATCATGCTGGCCTTCGCCATCCTGGCCCTGCAGATCATCGTCTCCCTGCTGGAGTTCAAGATCGTCACCCTGGGCGGCTTCGTCCTCCTGCCGTTCGGCATCTGGAACAAGACCGCCTTCCTGGCCGAACGACCGCTCGGCTACGTCGTCTCCTCGGGGCTCAAGGTGCTGGCCTTGGCCATCGTCGTCTCCGGCGCGCGGACGATCTTCGACCAGCTGCAGCCCTCCGCCAATCCCGACATCTATGAAGCCCTCACCATCCTGGTCGCCGCCCTGCTGCTGGCGATGCTGGCGATCTTCATCCCCAACCTGGCCTCGGCCTTGGTGACCGGCGGCCCCGCCCTCGGTGCGGGCGCGGCCCTGACCAGCGGGCTCGCCGTCGCCGGGGCGGGAGCGCTCGTCGCCGGCGGGGTCGCGGGCGCGGGCGCCATGGCCGGACGGGCCGCCGCGATCGGCGGGTCTTCGCGATCCGCCGCGGGGGCCGCGTCTGCGGCGCGATCATCAGGAGGCGGACCTTCCTCGGGAGGCGCTCCGTCGGGCGGCGGACCGCGGCCATCACCGGGCCCCGGACCCGGATCGGGGCCCGCCGGGCGCACGCGAGATCCGGCGCCCTCTGCCGGTGACGCCGCGCCGACCTCGGGCGGTGCGGCTGCCCCGAGTTCTCCCACCCCAGCGCCGTCCGAGGCGCCGCCCCCTCAGCCGGATTCGTCCGGGCCGCCTCCGGGCAAGGCCGGGCCCCAGGCTGAGACCCGTTCCCGGCCGTCCCTGTCCGAGGACCGGCCGCTGGGCGGGGGCGCGAAGGGGGGACGCGTCGCCGGCCGATCCGCCGCCCTCCAAGCCTTCTTCATCGCCAACTCCGGTCGCGCCCTGATGCCGGCCGGCGAGAACAGCGGCGCCCTCAAGCCCACCGTCAGATCCGAGGATTGAGCATGCATCCCTTCTTCAAGCCCAAGCGCGCCCTGACCGCGTCGCCCGAGGCCACCCCCTACCAGAGGGCCGGCCAGGTCTGGGACGACCGGATGGGTCTCTCCATCGCCCATGCCCGCAACTGGCGCCGCATCGCCCTGGCCAATCTCGCGCTGGCGGCCTTTCTCGGCGCCGGCTGGTGGGTCCAGGCCGATCGGGCTGTGGTCCGGCCCTTCGTCGTCGAGGTGTCCGACTGGGGGCAGACCCAGAGGATCACGGCCCTGGACGGCCGGTACGAACCGACCGAGGCCCAGACCGGCTATGCCCTCGCGCAATGGGTCCGGGACGTTCGGTCGAAATCGATCGATCCGATCGTGATCCGGCAGAACTGGCTGCGCGCCTACGACCTCCTTACGCCGAAGGCCTCGGCCTTCCTGAACGACTGGGCCCAGGCCAATGACCCGTTCGCGGAGGCTGGCCGGGAAGCGGTCAATGTCGAGGTGCTCAACGTGGTCCGCCGCAGCGACCGCACCTTCGACCTGCAATGGCGCGAGACCCGCTTCGTGAACGGCCAGCAGGCCGGGGCGGAGCGTTGGCGCGCCCTGATCACCGTCGCCCATCAGCCGCCGCGCAACGAGGCCGAGCTGATGCGCAATCCCCTTGGCCTCAAGATCGAGGATGTCTCATGGACCCCCGACGCTTCCTGAGCGTGACCGCCCTTTCGGCCGCCGCCGCCCTCGCGCTCTCCGGCTGCGCCCTGCTGCGAGGGCCGGACGCCGAACCCATCAATCTGGCCGAGGCGATCACGCCCGAGGTCCCGGCGCCCGAGGTCGGGCCCGAGCCTGTCCTTTCGTCGGAGGCGGACCCGGCTCCGCCTCCCGTCGAGCCGGGCTCGACGGCCCGACCCTACCCCGAGGCGGTCGCCCAGGCGGAGCCGCCGCGACGGGGTCGCGCCGAGACGCCGCCGCCGGAGACGCCGTCCGGACGCGCCGCGATCGCACAAGCCAATCGATCCGCTCGCGCCGCCTCCAGCGCCGACGGCTTCGTGGGCGGAGTCCAGGTGTTCGGCTGGTCCGACGGTCGGGTCTACGAGGTCTGGACCGCGCCCCTGCGGGTCACCACCCTCACCCTGGCGCCGGGCGAGACGGTCACGGCCAAGGCGGCCGGGGATACGGTGCGCTGGCAGATCGGCGAGAGCCAGTCGGGCGCCGGCGCTTCATCCCGGACCCATGTCCTGATCAAACCCCTGCAGGCGGGTCTGGAGACCAACCTCGTCCTGACCACCAGCCAGCGGGTCTATCTTCTGACCTTGCGCAGCGGCGCCGCCGACGCCTTCAACGCCGCCATCGCCTGGGACTATGGCTTCGCCGCCTCGAGCCGCCCGGTCGCCGACCCGCTGTCGGGCCTGCCGCCGGTCGATGTGCAGGCGGCGACGCCTCAGGGGCCCCTCGACGCCCGCTACAGGATCGAGGCGCGAGGCCGGTCCCCGCGCTGGGCTCCGACCGCCGTCTTCAATGACGGCGCACGGACCTTCATCACCCTGTCGCCGGGAGCCTCGATCGATGAGGCGCCGGCCCTCTTCGTTCGGGCCGGCGAGGAACTCCAGCTGGTCAACTACCGGCAGGCCGACGGCGTCCTGATCGTCGACAGGCTGTTCGACGAAGCCGAGCTCCGGCTCGGAGACCGTCGTCCGCAAATCGTCCGCATCCGTCGCATTCCGGGAGCCGCCCGATGACCGATCCCAATCTCTCTCCAGACAGCCCTCGCGACGACGTCGCCCCGCCTCCGTCCACCCCGACAGCGACGCCCAAGACTCCTCCGCCGCCCCTGATGGGCCGGGCGCCGCGGCCGGGCGCCGTCCGCATCCGCAAGCCCGTCGTCCAGGGTGCGGTGATGGTCGCCGCCCTGCTTGTGTCCGGCTCGCTCGCCTGGGCCTTCGTCGTCCAGCCGCAGATGACGCGTCAGGCCCGGGACGCCGCCGAGGCCGATGGCGCGGGCGAGGCCCGGGGCAGCGTTCGACCCTCGGAGCGGGTGACCGACCAGCCCGCGAGCTATGACCGGCTCGCCCAGGCGGACGCCTTGCCGGAGCGCCGGGGCGCCACGCCGGAAGATGAACCTCCCGTCGCCTCGCCGCCGCCCGCACGCGTGCCGGCGCCGTCATACGCCGCGGCGCCCAGAGGGCCGCGACCGGCGGAGCAGGCGGCGGCGTCCGGGCTGTTCTTCGGAAGCCCGTCGAGCGGGGCCGCCGCTCCGGTCGGAGGCCGGCGATCGGATGCGCCGCCGTCCCCGGCAATGCGGGACTATGGCGCGATCTACAGTCCCCACGGCCTCCTGGCGCCGGTTTCCCCCTATGAGCTGAAGGCCGGCGCCATCATCCCGGGCGTCCTGCTGACGGCCGTGGACACCTCGCGTCCCGGTCCGGTCGTGGCCACGGTCAGCCAGAACGTCTTCGATTCCATCACCGGTCGCCATCTCGTCGTCCCGCAGGGGACGCGCCTGATCGGACGCCATGAAGGCGAGAGCGCTCACGGCGACCGTCGGGCGTTCCTGGTCTGGGATCGGCTGATCCTTCCCAACGGCAAGAGCCTGATCCTGTCCGAAGAACCGGGCGTGGACGCGCAGGGCGCAGTCGGCGTGCGGGGAGAGGTGGATCGTCGGCTTCTGCCGCTCGGCGTGGCGACCCTGTTCGCGGGCGCCATCACGACCCTGGGCGAACTGGCGCGCGGCGGATCCGAGGACCGCTCGTTCGCCGCCAGTGCGGGGAGCGCCGCGTCCATCGAGGCCTCCCAGGTCGGCGGACGGCTCGTCGATCGCGAGCTCGGCGTCCAGCCGTCCATACGGGTCAGGGCGGGGGCTCCGGTCCGGGTGATGATCACCCGCGACCTCATTCTGGAGCCGTACCGCCGATGACCCGTCTCCGTCGTCTTCTCGTGGCGGCCGTGGCGCCCGCGGTCGGCCTCCTCGCCTTCGGCGCGGTCGCGGCGCAGCGGCCCGCCGTCGCCCTGATCAATGAGAGCCCGAGCCTGCCTCGGGGCGTCTATGTCCGCACCGAGGCCCCGGACATCGAGCGCGGCGCGGTGGTCGCCATTCGTCAGCCCGAGATCGTGCGGCCCTATCTCTCGCGCCAGGGGATGCCCGGCGAGGTGCGGCTGATCAAACGGGTGGCGGCGACGGGCGGCGAGATGGTGTGTTCGGACGGTCGGTGGCTGATCGCGCCGATGCGCACGGTCCGCATCCACGCCCGTGATAGCGCAGGCGTCGCGCTTCCGGCCTGGCGAGGCTGTCGCAGGCTCGCCGCCGACGAACGACTGCTGCTCGGCGATACGCCGTCCAGCCTGGACAGCCGGTACTTCGGGCCGGTGAGGACCGCCCAGATCGAGGGCGTCTATCGGGAGACCCTGACATGGTGAGCCACCTTCTTCCTCTTGCCGCCGTCATCGCCATCGCGGCGACGCCGGTCGCGGCCCAGACCCGCGTCGACTGGCGTCCGGCCGGCGGCGACCTGTTCGTGGGCGTCGTTCCGGAAGCACCCGCACCGGAGGCCGCTGGCCTCGAGGCCGTCCGTCTGGCGGACCTCGACCAGCCCTTCGCCGACGCCATCGCCGAAGCGGCCGACCGGCATGGCCTGGATCGCAAGCTGCTCCATGCCCTGGTCGTGGTGGAAAGCGCCTATCGCGCCCAGGCCTGCTCCCACGCCGGCGCCTGCGGCCTGACCCAGCTGATGCCGGGCACCGCCGCGGATCTCGGCGTGCGTGACCGCTTCGATCCCTATGAGAACCTGCGGGGAGGGGCCGACTATCTGGCCCGCCAGATCCTCCGCTTCGGCGACCTCCGCCTTGCCCTCGCGGCCTATAATTCGGGACCGGATCGGGTCGCCCGGCTGGGCCGGATCCCGAACATCACCGAGACCCAGAATTACGTCGTCTCGGTGATCAACTGCTACCTGGCGCTCACAGCGGGACGCGGGGTGCGATCGTCGCGGGAATGCGTCCCGGCGGAGGCCGGGCTGTGACCTTGGCGACGGCCCCTCATGACGGCGCGGAGGCGGCCGCGCCGTCGCCCCGGGAGACGCTCCTGACCCGCGCGGAGGCGTCCGTGTTCCTGGAGGGCAAAGGCATCCGGATGAAGCCGACGACCCTGGCGCGCGCCTATTCGACCGGGTCGGGCGGCCCGCCGTGCCGGCACATCCGGAACAAGCCCTACTACCCGCTGGACCTGCTGGAGACGTGGGCCGAGGCCCAAATCACAGCGCCCGCCGCCTCATCCAGCGAGCGCCAGCGGCTGCGGCGGGAGGCCCGGCGTCGGGAGGCGACCTCATGACGACCACCCGCCCCAGTCTCGAGACCCTGATGAACGACCCGACGGTCAGTTATCCGCTCAAGGCCGTGCTGCTGGTCTGGTGGAGCCGGGATCCTCTGGATGCGGCCAACGATGCGGCGGCGCTCGCCTCGGTCATGGGGGATCGCGCGACGGCGCTTCTGGAACAGCGTCATGGCCCATGACGACGGGCTCGAGCGGTTTCTGGGCTGGCGGCAGGTCCGGGACCTGACGGGCCTCGGCCGCACGACCGCCTGGCGCATGCGTCAGGCCGGAGACTTTCCGGAGCCGGTGCCGATCTCGCCCGGACGGGTTGCCTGGCGCGAGCGCGATATCGCCCGCTGGAACGAGAGCCGCGGGCCGACACCGGAACCCGAGCCGGCGGCCCGACCCATCACGCCAGCGCCGCCCTGTCCTCGCGAAGACCGCGTCGCGACGCCGACGGCAAAGCCGAATCCGTCGCCGTTGCCGCGAGGAAGCAAGCCGAAGTCGCGCCCCCGGCGTCGGAGCGGCCCTGTCATTGCAGAGGGTCAGCTTGGCTTCGACTTCTAGCGCCTCTGGTCTGGTGCGGGGTTCAGCGTTCCCCGAGCGCCCTGATCCTGGCTTCGGATCGGGAGTGCCGCCGCACGCCGACCACGTCGCCGATGCGCCAGGCCGTTGCGCCGAAGACCTCGTCGCCGGCCTGGGTGAGGATGCGGACATCGCCCGAGAGCGCCGCGCCCCGTTGGAGCAATCTGACGCGAGCGCCATGCAGATCGAGCTGGCGCAGCACCCCGGGCGCTGTTTCCCCCTGGCCGTACTCGATGACGCACTGTTCGACGCACCGGCGGCGCGCGAGAATGCGGCGATCGGGTCTGGCGACGGGGAAGCTCATTCCCGACACCTAGTGCGAGGCGCTGAAGGCTCGTTTAAGCGTCGCCGTTAACGGCCGCGTTCACCCTGTTTCTCGTGGCGGGCGGGACGTAGCGGGGCGGGACCCCGTGCCCGCCGACCGTATTCCCGCTATGGCGATCCGAATGGCCCAATACAAACTCGTCCTCTTCGACTTCGACGGCGTGCTCGCCGACAGCGCGGCTTGGTTCATCGCCCAGCTGCCGAGCCTCGCCGAGGCCCATCGCTTCCGGTCTCCCGGCGCGGCCGAGATCGAACGTCTTCGGGGCCTGCCGACCCGAGACGTCGTCAAGGCGCTGGGCGTGTCGCCGCTCCGCCTGCCGGGGATCGCCGCCGATCTGCGCAAGCGAATGGCCCAGGAGGCGCACCAGATCGCGTTGTTCGAAGGCGTCCCCGACCTCCTGCGGCGGTTGCACGACGGCGGCGTCCGGTCTGCCGTGGTCAGCTCAAATAGCGAAGAGAATGTCCGCGCGGTGCTCGGGCCATCGGCGTCGTTGATCTCGGCCTTCAGCTGCGGCGCATCGCTGTTCGGCAAGGGGGCGCGCTTCTCGTCCCTGATCCGTAAACTGGATGTCGAACCGGCCCGCGTCTGCGCCGTCGGCGACGAGGTGCGGGACATCGAAGCGGCGCACCACGTTCATGTGGCCGCCATGGCCGTGTCCTGGGGATACGGCGCGGCCCCGGCGCTCAGCGCCGCCGTGCCGGACTACATGGTCCATACGCCGGCCGAGGCCGCCGTTGTGCTGCTGGCCTGACGACGTTTCACGATCGCCGCGACCTACCTGTCGGCCTGTCTCTACGTTAGAGTGGCGCGGCCCGGTGCGGCTCGCGCGTATGTACAGGCTTCGGCTAAAGGCGTGAGCGCATGCGAATCTCACATGTTCTCAACGCCCGGCGCACCCTCACCGACATCGCCCTGGCTCGAGCCGATGAAATCCCACGCCCAAGCGCTTCTGCCTGACGAACGCTATAGGATCATCATGATCGACGACCCCGACACGGGTCTTCGGCCGGTCACCTTCGAAGACCACTATGAGATGGTCGCCCGGCTCGGCCTGCAGACGGTGGTCCCTGAGGTGATCGAGCGCCTCTACGGTCGCGCCCTTCACGCCCTGCTGTACGGATGGTTCGACTACGAACTCATGGTGGTCGCCTGCGGACAAGCCCTCGCGACGCTGGAGTTCTCCCTCAAGACCCGCCTGGGCGCTCCGGCGGCGAAGAAGGGAGGCCTAAAGCCGAGACTGGACTACGCGGTAAAGCTCGGCCTTCTGAGCGCCCCCACACCCAGCGCCTGGGGAGACGAACACGCGCTGTTGGCTTCGATCCGGAACGAGATCGCTCACGGCAGCGACCACGTCTATGCATCCAATATGGCCGAGGTCGTCTTCGACCGGTGCCGTTCCCTGATCACCGAGCTCTATTCGCCGACTGCCGGACAGGAAGCGTGATCCAGTGAAACACGATGACAGCGAGCATCGGCCGCAGGGGCCCCGACCCTAGATCGTGACGTCGTCGGGGAGGGCGTCGTCGTCCGACACCTCGACTCCACGCGTCAGCTCGCGCGCGGCGGCGAGATCAGCGCTGCTGAAGGGCGAGAGACGCTCGGGGTGGGTCACCATGTCCGCTTCGAGGAAGGAGAGATAGGCGGAGACCACGGGATCGACCTCGTCGGATGTAGGGACCAGGGGCTCGGCTACGGACACCAGAACATGGCCTTCCCCGATCGCCTGGGCGCGCACGCGCGCCTTCTGGCGAAATTCCGGGTGGGCACGGAAAAACGCCTTCTCCAGGCGCACAGCCTCGGACCTGCCGGTGGTGGTCACCGAACCTTCGAAACTGACTGCCTGCTTGCCCATGGAACGTATATTAGTACGTTCCGAACAGCCGCCTATACCGGGACATTTCTGTCCAGGGCCCGATGCGGCCTATGGTGTTTCAGGCTGCAATTCTGCAGCGCGGGTTCCCGCTTAGAATGCTCTCACATCGTCGGGGCCCTGACGTCTGCGCGCGGGCGCTGCCGTCGGTCATTAAAGGCTGCTCCGGGCTCGAAGCTGACCTGATGAGGGTCTGCTTCGAGCGAAACTACTTGTTCGAAATGTTCGTCTGGTAGGGTTGCTATAAAGTTTGTGCCGTTCGGAGCGGATGGCTTCAGCACCAGTGGATGCGCCCCTGCTTCAGTACGAAATGGCTCTTGCATCCTGTCTGTCGCCAGACCGAAGGATGCAACGAGGCCCTCCCTTGGCGGTCGCTCTCCACGGACCATCGCGGCCGACGATCACCGAAGAAGCGGAGGTGAAGCGTCTCACCACAACCGCACGGGCACTGCATGAACCCGAATGCCGGCCCATCAGCGCCCTCGGTCACATACACGCGTCTGGCCTTCAGCCGCTCGGGTGGTTCATCACAAGTAACCACCGTGACCGTTGGCGTGAGACGGTCGATCCATTGAGCGCGCTGTCGGTCGAACCACCCCCGCGCCTTTACGAACCAGGTCCTCATACTTCGATCTCCAACCTGCCGCACATCAGCAGGGGGCGGCAGTCGCCTCGCCCGACATAGGGCAACAAGCTGTCGTCGGGCTCTCCGTCAGGTCTGCAGGTCGTCCGCCCATGACTGAAGAGAAGTTTGTGAATGGCGAATTCGGCGTTGGGGCGCGTTCTGAACGGGTGGAGCCGCGCAAGCAGTTCGTTGACGGCGAAGGCGGCGGCAGCCGTGTTGATGCTGATCACGGCCGGGCGATCGACCGCCACGCCTCGAACATATCCGCGTGCCCGTTGATCCTCATAAAACTCCGGATCGGTGTCGTGCAGATGTTCAGCGTAGAGCTGATCGTCGTCGTACACGCCCCGGCTTTTCAAGCTTGAACCGCCCGGCTTGAGGTAGTGAACGGCGGCGGAAACGCTATCGACACCACCCTCGCCATCCGCATCCAGTCTGACGCCGATGTCGAAGTAGGGTTGAAGATAGAAGGTCGCGGTCCTGTTGAGGGTGTCGCGCCCAACGACGGAATCCATGCATCCGAAAAGAACGTCACAGGTGCTCAGCAACCTGATGGCGTCTGGATGATCGATGCGTCCGGTGAAGATCTCGACCTTGGTCCCGAGGCCCATTTCCTGAATTCGATCCCGCGCCATCTCAGCCTTGTTTCGCCCGGCGTCCGCATCGGCGCGTTTAGCGCCGTAGATCCTGTTCAGGTTTTTGGGCTCGATCTTATCCGGATCGATCAGGACAAGGCGTCCCACGCCCAGTCGCGCGAGCATCTCGCAGACCGGACTACCCGTTCCAGAGATCCCGACGATCGCGATGGAGAGGCGAGACAAGGTGTCCGCAGTGCCGTCTCCGAACGCCTGACGGTGCCTCAAGTCGAAGTCGCGAGGCGTGGTCGGTTCAGCGGCGTCCCAAACGGTCAGGTCATCGCCGACGACCGACACGCGTCCGATGGTTTCGCCGATATCGCCTCCATCCATCAAGCGAGCGACGATGCGCCCGTCCGATCCCATGACGGCGGAGATGTGCGGCCCCTTACACCGCAGATCGAGCGCGTCGAACAGCTCCCGGTCGGAACGGTCATCCTGTTCGGAGTGGTACGCCTTGCCTTGCGGGTGGCTGTGGATTCGCATGACCGCGAAGCCTTCCTTGCCCGCGCGCTCCATCAGCTGTTTCGCGATGCGCGTCGGCCAGGTCACCGCAATGGCGCTACGTTGGCAATCCTCGTGCGGCACCAGGTGGATTTCGTGGACCGTGAAAACTCGACGATCCTGCGAACCACCGATGCCAAGCAACGCCAGGGCCACGGCTTCTTGTCCATCTGGCGCGAGAAGGTGCGCGCGCGTCACCAGGGCCTGAGCCATCGTCAGTCGAAGCGTATGCATCTTTGGCGCTCCTCAACGCTTGCGGAATTCATGGGACAGCCAGGAGCGGAAACGCCGCATGTGGCTGCAAAGGGTGTCGACGCCGGATTGGAAGGGGTAGTGGCGCGACCACTGTTGGTAAGTGCGACCTTCGATGGTGATCTGGGACAGATTGTTGATCACCTTTCCGTCGGTCCGGGCGAGCGCCGGGCGGATGTAGGCCATATCCAGGGGACCTGGAGGGTATGCATCGACCCGGTAGGCCACATCGACCTCGGTGGCCGTGTAGCCTTCGGGGACAGGATGGCTCCGCACGATCACATAGCGAGCGGCGCCATCCCGAACAGCGTCCCAGGTCAGACCGAGCGCATCCAGCGCCCGGACGTCGTTGTCGGGGAGTTGGAAGTCCCGGCGCATCGATCAGCCCTCCGTCTCGTCGAGCGGGAAGGTCTCGAAGGCCTCGATGCCGCATTCGCCGAGATCGACCTTCTGATCGAGACCGATCGGCACATACCGGCCGCCGTGCACGCGCTTTTCGAGCTCGAAACGCGTGACAGGGATCTTCCCGGCGCGTTCGAGGATTTCGTGACCGGTGACGAACCGGGTCTCGAACACATAGGGTTTGCGATCGATGCGGACCTTGTAGGCCTTGGCGGGCGGCGGCGGACGGTTGTCCCGACCGCACTCTTCGATATCGACGAGGTCGATTTCGATGACCGTTTGACCGTTCTCCTGGCGGATCGAGACATCGACTTCGACATCGTCGCCGGCCTTGTCGCGAATGATGACGACATCGCCATCAGCCTCATTGATGCGGATCACGCCGGGATCCGAACCCGACGGCTTGGGGAAGACAGGGGCGTTCATGGTGGTTTGAAACTCCGAGATGGAAGGTGACGCGGAAGCGCCTTTGCTAAATCCACGAAGCATTGCTTGGAGTCAATAGGGCGCGAAGCGTTGCGTGCTAAATTTAGCATCCACCAAGTCCCGCTTGACGGATTTAGCGGGCAGCTTATGCTGCGCCGTTTTCCGAACCGCCCCGGAGAGCTCATGATTGATGAGACAGTCACAGACGCTACAGCACTGGAATTCGGACGTTTTCTGAAAGATGTCCGAGAGTCGCGAGGCTTTTCGCTGCGCGACGTGGAGCGAATCACAGAGCGGAAAATCTCGAACCCCTATTTGAGCCAGCTCGAAAAGGGGAAGATCGCCAAGCCATCAGCTCTAATGCTGCACCGGCTATCGGCCGTGTACGCCATCGACTACGGGGCATTGCTCGAACGCGCGGGAATCATCACTGATGCCGAAGCTCCGGTGAACCGTGTGGCGACCTCGGTTTTCGGCGAGCTCACGTCCCATGAGGAAGATGAGCTTCTGAGCTACCTGTCGTTCATTCGCAGCCGAAAGAAATGATGCTTCCGGACGATTGCACGCTCGGCGCCGATCAGGCCCAGGAGGTCAGAGCCGCCGCCCGCCGCGCCCTCGAAGAGGCCGGTGCGATCGGCGTCTTCCCGACCCCGGTGGACCAGATTCTGGACGCCGCCCGCGTGGAAATCGTCCCGCTCGCGATCGACGAAGGCTATCTCGCCCGACTCCGCCAGAAGGCCGAAGCTGCTGGCAAGGCGCTCTTGAGCGCCATCAGCAAGGTTTGGGGTGTCTTCGATCCCCACGCGCGCGTCGCGTTCATCGATCCGGAAACACCCAAAGACAAACTGCCCTTCCTCAAACTTCACGAGGGCGGTCATGCCGTTCTGCCGTGGCAGAAGGCGTTCGGCCTTTTCGAAGACTGCAGGAAGACACTGGATCCTGAGGTGAAGTCCGGGTTTGAGCGCGAAGCCAACGTCTTCGCATCCGAGGTCCTCTTTCAGATCGACGCCTTCGGCGAAGAAGCCAAAGACATGGCGTTCGGCATCAAGACGCCGCTGGCCTTGGCCAAGCGTTACGGCGCCTCGGTTTACGCGACCGTCCGACGCTATGTCACATCGAGCGATCGCATCTGTGCGGTCCTTGTGTTCAACCCTGGTGAGCTCAAGGAGGGTTTCGGCCTGGTCAGCGAACTGCGGCGTGCGGTTTCTTCGCCGACGTTTCAGTCACGCTTTCCAACCCATGTCTGGCCGACCCAGGTCTCGTCCGGGGATGACTTGGGGAAGGCGATACCTTTCGGCCGAATGAGCGCGCCTCGCCCGCTGGTGCTCGTTGATGCCGACGGCGAGCGACATCCCTTCGTCGCGGAAGCCTTCAAGACCCCTTATCAAACCTTCGTCCTTCTGCACGCCGAGGCGACGCTCGGCCGCAAACTCATCCTGCCGATGAGCGCAGCCCTGGTCTGAGCCATGGCCCAGATCGTCGGCTATTTGACCGAGAAAGAGGCGCTCCGCTTTCTGGACTACGCTCAGGCCTGCGGCGTCACCGGCAGCACCCTCGCCAATCTGTTGATAAGTCGCGAGCTACGCTTGGGCCGCTTGTCGGTGCTTGCAGAAGCTTTTGAGGCCCAGCGCTCGCTACCAAACTCCGCCAAGATCGTCGCTCACCTCACCGACCCTGATCGAAAAACCGAGTTCTATGCGCATGCTGCACGACACGGTTTGAAGCCGGCAGCCGCCGCAGCCGCCCTCTATCGTGCCGAGATCGCTGAGTTCTGGCTGCTCAGGGCTCTGCGCGTTAACCAATTTGACTCAGATTGAGTCGAAACTCATCCTCAAGTTGCGGTTTCCATTTGCGTCGGTCAAAAGCCGGCGCCTAGCCTTCGTTCGAGAGGGAATCTGATGCAGGCGGGACTGGCGAAATGATCACCGACGCGGGCCCGCTGTCCGTCCTCACCTTGAGCGACCTTGCGATCCGCGCTGCCGTTGAGTTGGATCGACGCACCGCCGGCCAACCCTCCGATGTCTGCATATTTGACGAGCTTGCTCGCGCCCTTCGGCGGACATCCGAGCCCGTGTCCAACGCTGCGGCGTTCCATTTCATCGAACCGGGATACTTCTCTCCGTTCGAATGGTTGTATCGCCATCAGGAATCGCGTCAGTCTGGTAAGGTTGAGGACATTCAAGCCTTCATCAAAAAGACCAGTGAAGCTCTGGAACATGTCGAGCGCGGCGATCAGGCTGGCGCGAGCGAGTTGCAGAACTTCTGCTTGGCGCTCCATCAGGCGCTGATTCAGGAACTGACGGCGGAGGGTGGATTTGTCGTCCACAATGGCGGACAGCGCGACAGCGCGGCTGAGGTTGGCTTCAGCCCAGCGTAAAGTCGCCGCCTTCCTCGAGCAGATCCGACATCTCGAAGCATCGGATTTTCCTCATGACGATGCACGGGAAGCCTTGAGTCTCATTAGTGAGCATTTCGAGGATCGTCTTCGCTCGCTTCAGAACCTTCCCGCTTCGGTCAACGAGGTGGTCGTTGAAAAGATGTGCGTGCAGACCGCGCTGGTCCTGTCCCGACACACCGACATCCTCGGCTTCATTCTCCGCTCGACCAACGTCCGCAACGCCTTTGAAATTCACTTCCCCCTCAAGCGTCTGGTCCGAAAGGCGGTCTCGGAGCAAACCCGACTGATCCTGTCGTCCGAATGGAACTTTGCTCCGTTCACCTACCCGATGAATCTGGAAAGCCTTCCAGACTTCATCTTGATCGGGGCGCCGGCGGCGGAATCCGGCCAAGCCTTGATCACCCCTTTGGCCGGCCATGAGATCGGCCACTCGATCTGGCGCACCCCGTCACTGCAGGCTGCCGTCGTCTCGGCCGCGACCCATGCGCTCGCTCAAGAGATCGACAAGGACCCCGAGCGCCGGGACCGCATCCTGAAGGATTTGTCCGCCGTACGGGCCGATGGCGACCATTTCAAAGCCTGGGCGCTCGAATCTGTTGTGCGTCAACTTGAAGAGGCTTTTTCGGACTTCGTCGGCCTCTATGTTTTCGGATCCTCTTACCTCTACGCATACGAGTACTTTCTCGCGCCCGGAGGGCTGTCCAGAAGCGTGCGTTACCCCTCCACCCGGTCACGAATGGAGTTCCTGAAAGTTGGAGCGGAAATCCTCGAGATCCCTGTGGACCCGAGCGTCTATCTTCGCTGGCAGGACGAGAAGCCAAGGCGGCCGATTGACGAAGAAATACTGGCCATCGCGGACGCTGCCGTCGAGGCGACAATTCCGACAGTTCGCGACCTGGCTTTCGAGCATCTTAGAGGACGAGACATCTGCCCACCTGACCCTCTTGCGATCGCTCGGGTCAGGGCGGCGTTCGATCATCATGTCCCCGATGACGCCGGCGCAACTTTGGCTGAGATTGTCTGCGCTGGCTGGGAATATCTTCGCGAGCGAAACGGCCTCTCCGGTGTGACGGACAAGGCTGAGTACGCCATGCTCAATGAGCTCATGCTGAAGACGGTCGAGGTCTCCGAATTCCTTCTCAGGGTGGATGACGATGCTTAGTGCGGAAGAAATCCTGGAGCGGATGGAAAGCGAGGCGCCTGACGAGCGCCTTACGCTTGTGCCCAAACCGCCTCTCGATGTTGTGGCTTCCCGTGCGGGGACATCAATCGACCTGCGCCTTGGGCGGTGGTTCCGCGCCTTCAAGCAGACCCGCACCAACTCAGTGGCGCTCATTGGCGCCGCACCGGGACCGGCCGCACCGACTGAAAGCTCTCGAACCAAGGAGCATTTCGTTCCCTTCGGCGAGTCCTACGTCATCCACCCCGGACGGTTTGCTCTAGGCGTGACGCTGGAATGGCTGAAGCTGCCCGGCGACCTGTCCGGATACGTCACGGGCAAGTCATCCCTCGGTCGTCATGGCTTGGTGATCGAAACGGCAGCTGGCCTGCATCCTCACTTCTCTGGGTGTCTGACGCTGGAACTGGCCAACGTCGGCGAGGTGCCTCTCGAGATTTATCCGGGGATGAAGATCTGCCAGATCTTCCTGCACCGCGCCCGGCCACAGGCCGCTCGGAGCCGGGGAGCCTTCTCAGGTCGCCGAAAGCCCGCCCTGTCCCCACCGGATCGCAACGATCCGATTTTCGAGCGCCTTCTCATGGATCCGTTCGCACCCGTTGCGGTGATGCCGGACGATGATGAAACCGCCATGGAAGTCGATAGCGAAGGCGAGGACTGACATCGGCTCCACACGTTGAACGTGCGCTTTCGATGGCGTATCAATGATACTGGAGGGCGATCATGTCAGACGGTGAAGCCAAACGCTATATCGTCATACCGGCCTTGAACGCGTTCAATGCCGGTGATGAGACCCCCAGCGTCTCCTTCTCGCGCAAGATGGCCCACTTCTCCGGCGCCGATGACGAAGAAGACGACCTTCCAAGTCTGCCGAGACCTGTCGAACAGATCGATGGCGACGAAGCGTCCGTCATGGTTCTCACGGAGACGGAAAGGCTCAACCTCAGCGCGCTCTACCCAGGCCTTCAGATCGCGGAGGAAGGCGAACTCCGCATGCTCCCGGTCAAGGGATTCTCCTCGACCTTAACACCCGCAGCGACGGCAAAGGTCGGCGCAAAGATGCTCGACCTCACGGTCCGTTCAGCCGGAAAGCCTCTTGCAGACGCAGACGTCACAGTCGTGTTCAGTCTGAAGAACGGCACGGGCATCGGCGATTTGAAGACCGACGCCAAGGGCAAAATCGAGGTCCTTCTTCCGCCCAGGCTGAAGAGCGTTGATCTAGTTATCGTGACACCGAAGTCGAACGCATGGCCCGTACACCGCGCATCTATAGATGTTGGCGATGAAGGAGCGACAATCCGGCTCGAGGCCGTGCCGATCGATGAAAAGTTCGAAGATGCTTTGTCCTTGATGACGTCGAAGGCTGCCCCACAGGCCGGAGCCGGCGTGCGTGTGGCCGTGATCGACGGGGGCATCTCCGGGCCGGCGGACCTCAATATCGCGTTCAGCCTCAACACCACGGAGCAGGAACCAGCCGACAAGGTTGGAGACAACGGATCGGGCCACGGAACGCATGTCGCGTCGATCATCCACCGGCTCGCACCGGGCGTTGAGATCTACAACTATCGTGTCTTTATCGACGACGCCGACACCGCGCGCGAAGCCGCGATCGCTCGCGCGATCCGCCACGCGGTAGATAGTGAATGCGACCTGATCAATCTCAGCCTCGGCCAGATAACGGAACCCATCGCGATCATTCGTGAAGTCCGCCGCACGCGGGCATTTGGCGCTGTTTGCGTCGCTGCTGCCGGCAATGACTTCGGCGGCAGCGTGAACTACCCCGCAAGATCGAACTATGTGCACGCCGTCGCCGCGCTCGGCCACATGGGCGGTTGGCCCGACAAGACCGCGCGCGAGCTAGACGTCGATGAAGGCGTCCCTGCGATCGGCGGCGTCTTCTATGCCGGGTTCAGCAATCGAGGACAGGAAATCGATTTCGCGATGCCCGGAGCTGGCGTGGTGGCCTGGGTCGCTCCGGACAAACGCGGCGTCATGAGCGGGACGTCAATGGCCTGCCCGGCGGTTGTTGGAATGATGGCGCGCCTCGTGGCGGCGAGTGATAAGATCAAGACCATGGACAGGGACCAGGCTCGATCAGACGAGATCGCCAAGCTGACGGCGCAAGCCGCTCGTCCCATCGGCTTTGGCGCCCAGTTGGAAGGACAGGGAGCGTTGAGCTGATGTCCCGATTTTTGATCACGTTCGACGAACCCGACGATCCGTTGCCGGAGATCGTCGAGCTCATTCAGCACCGCTTAGAGCCGTCTCCCGTCGAAGAGGTAACGCCAGGCGTCTTGGCCGTTGAGAGCGACGAGCAGACGGTCAGGGCGGCCGTGGAGGATCTCCCTGATTGGAAGGTCGCCCGCGAAGGCGCGTTGAAAGACATGCCGCCCGCTCGAGGGTGGCTGAGAAGGGGGAACGAAGAATGATCGCGACGCCTTGGAAATCGTTCACGCCGGTCGATGGGGATGACGGGGGCGAACTCAAAGGGCTCCGACTAAAGCCGGGTCCGATCACCGACTACATCGGTCGGAATGGTTATGATCCGAATTTCATCCCAGGCGTCGAACTCGCTCTGCCTGGGCTTGGTGAAAACACCCCCGACGCAACACCGCTTCACGATGAAGCGCTGTTTGAGGACGGAGCCGACCCGCACGAGCTGAAGTACCAGAATTTCTCGGTGAAAATGTGCCGATCACGTCGGCAACCCTTCTACAGCGCGGTCAACATCGACGGGCGGCAGTCGGCGCGTGGTGTAGAGCGGACCAACATCTGGAAGTACGACCCCCGAATTCCGATCGACGCCCAGATCATCAAGGAATGCTACGGACGAAAGGAAGACGGGCTGTTCAGCCGCGGGCACATGACGCGCCGCGAAGACCCCAACTGGGGCGCGTCCATGGACCTCATCAAACAGGCCGACGCGGACACCTTCCACGTCACGAATGCATCGCCGCAGCAGCAGGGCTTCAACGCCGGCCTCTGGCTGGATCTCGAGAGCTATATTCTCGACAACACCGACGACGAGAATATCCGGGCATCCGTGCTAACTGGACCAATCTTTGACCAGGACGACCCGATTTATCGTGGCGTGAAGGTGCCCATCAGCTTCTGGAAGATCGTGGCCTTCACACATCCCGCCACAAAGGCTCCGGCTGCGATCGCCTATCGTCGAACTCAAGCGTCGTTCCTGCCCAAACCATCGAAGTCGCGTTTTATTTTTGGCGATTTCGACGACACGCAGGTGAGCATCGTATCTCTGGCCGAAGATACAGGCCTCGACCTGTCGAGCTGGGAGCCGCTCGACGTCATGACATCGGCGCCCTCTGAGATGGAGGTCAGGCTTCGATCCGTTGCTGATGCCTATCTAAATCCCTGAATACAGCCTCCGCCTATGGACTTCAGACATCCGCTACGCTGGTGCAGTGCAGTTTCGAAAGATTATCAAGGTCGTCTTGGAAATAGTTCGTTCGCTCGGGAGGTCACTGTCTGTTGTCTGGGGTGAGCGCCATGTCTGCTCTTGGCGCACTCGCGCCGTGCCCAGTGGGTAAAAGCATTCTCGCCTTCGAATGCCGTAACTGAGAACTTCCGCTTGAGCTTCAGCCGTCAAATTCTTTCGATCAGGTTGGAGAATTCCGGCTAGACTCGCGTCGATGAACTCCACACTCGACCACCTACCGGACCGTCAGCAGCAAGAGCTCGCGTATGTGCGCGCGACACTGCTGACCGAGTTTGAGGCTGCGTTGCGCAAGGGCGCTGGTGGGACGTCGGACTGGCGCAAGGGCGGCAAGGTCCTCAAGATCATCCTGTTCGGCAGTTACGCCCGCACCGACTGGGTGGACGAGCCGGACAACGGCTACCTCTCGGACTTCGACCTTCTGGTCATCGTCAGCCACCCCAAGCTGACGGACATCGCCGACTACTGGTGGGAGGCCGAGAACAAAATCCTTCACGACCCCTCTGTCGGCCGCATCGTCAACATCATCGTTCACAGCCTCGCAGAGGTGAACCAGGCCCTCGGGCGCGGCGAGTACTTCTGGACCGACATTGTCCGCGACGGGGTGATGCTTTACGAGCTACCCGGCCATCCGCTTGCCGTGCCCAAGCCGATGACGCCTCGCGACGCCTTTGAGATGGCGCAGAAGTACATCGATGGCTGGCTGCCTATGGTCAGTGAATCACTTGCAGGGGCGCAGTTCTATGTCGGTAGAGGAAATCGGAAAGACGCCGCCTTCCTTCTGCATCAAGCGACGGAGCGCGCCTACATCTGCTTCTTGCTCGTTCACACCTTCTATTTCCCGCGCTCTCACAACATCAAGTTCCTGCGCTCCCTCGCAGAGGACGTCGACAAGCGCTTAATCGAAGCTTGGCCCCGCGAGCAGCGCATCGATAAGCGCCGCTTCGAAACCCTCAAGCGAGCCTATGTCGAGGCTCGGTACTCAGACCAGTACGACGTGACCGTTGAGGACCTCGACGCTCTCGCGGCAAGCGCCCGTCGCTTGCGCGATCTGGTGGCCGAGACCTGCCAGGAACGGATCCTGTCTCTGAAAGCGGCCGCTGGCGGCTGAGCCCGCGCGCCGACCTGAGGCAAAAAACGCGACTATCGGGGGGCAGATCGGACAATCCCGGCCTCTGCGCGTCGTCCAGAAATTCCGAGGTCCATCGCTGGTTTCGGAGGTTCCTGTGGTCGTCGCCCTCATCTGCACCGCCATACTCGGGTGCCTGCTCTTCGGCCTCGGCCTGGCGATCTCGCTCCGGCGGTTCTTCACCAAGGACTTCTACTTCGGCGCGGGCGGGCCGACGTCATTCACGACGAAGCTGTCGCGCGCGCATGGCAACACAGCCGAGTTCGCGCCTTTCCTGGCGCTTTTGTTCCTGACGGCCGCGTTCCTGGGCGGCCCGGCCTGGACTGAGGCTCTGATGGTCGGAGCCACGGTTTCCCGCCTCCTCGTGGTCATTGGCTTCCTGACCGGAGCCACCCTGGAGCGCATGAGTCTGCCCAAGGCGTTCGGCGCCGTCGGCACGTACGGGTTCGGCCTTGGCCTCGTGGCTGCGTTGTTCGTGCCCTGACACCGTAGGTGCGGCGATGCTCGGGTGACTGATATGTCGTGGGGGCCTGAGCGTTCACCGTGCGGCCGCTTGCAAACCCCGCCGCCATGATTCAAGCTTTGGGTGCGTCGCCTTCGGGCGGCGCCGAGGCGTGAGAACCTCGCTTGAGACGATCATTCTACATCTTCGCTCCGCGGCAGCGGTGTGGCTGGCGCGTATGTCCAGGCCCCTCGGACAACGACTTGGGGGCTAAAGGCGTCGGCGCATGCCTCAAGCATGGTCTCAACACCCGGTGCTTCGGCCGGGCTCGCCTCATCATCTGGAGGCGAGCCCGTGTCGGATCGAACTGGAGGTGTGGGAGACAAGGAGGCCGATCACGGCCTTCACGATCTCTATCGCACCTATTCCGGTTGGCTGACGGCGCGGCTGAGGCGGCGCTTCGGCGACGAAACCGAGGACCTGGTCCAGGAGGCCTGGATCCGGGCCGCGCCATACAGTCGCAAGGGACTGATCGAACACCCCAAGGCGCTTCTTCTGAAGATCGTCGACAACCTGGTCATCGACAGGGCCAGGCGGCGAGGGCCGGTCCCTCTGGCCGCCAGCGACCGCCTGGACCCGGATCCGCTGGTGGACCCTGCGTCACAGATCGACATGGTGCTTCTCAAGCAGATCGTCATGACGATGCCGCCCCGCCTGAGAGACGTGTTCGTCTTGAGCCGTTTCGCGCATCTGGAGTATCAAGAGATAGGCGAGCGGCTGAACATCCCCGTGACGACCGTCCAATGGCGGATGATCAAGGCGCTCGAGTACTGCGCAGCCCAGTTGCGGCTGTAGCCGATGGGGAACGCCATGAGCGACCCGCAGAGCGCGACAGGCGTTGCGGACCGTGAAGCGGCCGAGTGGCATGTCCGACTCGGGGAGCGCCCCGTGTCCGCCGACACGCTCCATGCGTTCAAGACCTGGCGCGAGACCGCTGGCAACGCGGAGGCCTATCACAAGGTCGAGCGTCTTTGGCGGAGCACGGGATCCCTCTCATCGGATGGCGACATCCAGAATCTGACCCAGGCCACGTTGCGGACCTCGAGGCCAGGGACGAAGCGCGCCTGGTCAAGACGGCTCTTCCCCGTCGCGGTCGCGCTCGTCCCTGTCGTGGCCGTGGCGATGGCGCTGCTCTTCTGGCTGCCCACGCGAGGTCTCTACGAAACGGAGATCGGCGGCCAGCGGGTCGTCGCGCTCGACGACGGGACCCAGGTCAGGCTGGATACGGACACGCGGATCAGGGTGCGGTTCGCCTCGGGCGAACGGCGGATCGTGCTCGAACAGGGCCAGGCGCTGTTCACCGTCGCCCACGACGCGACCCGTCCGTTCAAAGTCGAGGCCGGGGGCACGGAGGTCACGGCCCTGGGCACCGTCTTCGATGTCCGTCGCGAATCCACCGGGGCGCGCGTGACCCTCGTCGAGGGATCGGTCGCGGTCACCGATGTCCAGGCCGAGACCCGCAACTGGCGTCTGACCCCGGGGCAGCAAGTCCAGACGTCGCGTCGCGACCCAGCGCCGGTCGCTGTCGATGCGACCGTCGAGACGAGTTGGTCTCAGGGTCACCTCGTCTTCCGGGGCACGCCGCTTCGCGACGCCGTCGCCGAGGTCAATCGCTACCTTCCGGACAAGATCGTCCTGGCGGCCGGACCTGCATCGGAGGTCGCGGTCAACGGCTCCTTCGCAACGGGCGACCGGGACGCTTTCGTCGCGGCGGTCTCGGATCTCTTCGGTCTGAGCGCCCAGCCGCAGGCCGACGGCGGCGTGCGCCTCACCGCGCGATCCGTCGGCGGATAAAAATTTCGGGTCCCAACTCAGATGAGGTGACGGCCCTGCGTCTCCTGTTCGACGCGCCGTTGCGTCGGAGGGGACCTAACTCATGACCATCTGCACCCGAAGCCTGCTTGCCGGCGTCGCACTCGTGCCCATCGCCGCCGTGGCCTTCGCCACCGACGTGCAAGCCCAAGAGGCCCGCGAGTTCAATATTTCCAGCGGCTCGCTGGACGCGGCGCTCATCGCCTACGCCCGCCAGGCCAATGTGCAGATGCTCTATACCGCCGACCTCGTGGCGGGCCTCCGGACGCCAGGACTGAGCGGACGGCATGAGCCGGACACGGCGCTGGATCGCCTGCTCGCCGGGAGCGGCGTCGTCTGGTCTCGCAGCCGGCCGGGCGTGATCGTCCTTCGTCGGGCTTCGGCGCAGCAGGCGGCGATCGACGACGCCACAGTCATCGATGAAGTCATCGTCACCGGGACGCTGCTGAGAGGGCCGGGGGAATCGCCGTCGCCCGTCACCGTGATCTCGCGCGCGGACCTCGACCGACGCGGTGACGCCACGGTCGCCGACGCCCTCGTCCGGCTTCCTCAGTCCTATTCGGGGAACGCGACGCCCAACAGTCTGCTGCTGGGCGCCGACTCGCTAGGAAGCAACACCTCGACGGCGACGGGCGTGAACCTCCGGGGGCTCGGGGCGGACGCGACCCTCGTTCTGGTCAACGGGCGTCGCCTCGCAGGGACCGGGATGAAGGGGGAGTTCGCCGATGTCTCGGCCATCCCGGGGGGAGCGGTCGAGCGCGTGGACGTGCTCCTCGACGGCGCCTCGGCCCTTTATGGATCGGACGCGGTGGCCGGCGTGGTCAACGTCATCCTGCGACGGAGCTATGAGGGCCAGGAAACCCGGCTGCGCGCGTCCGCCGCGCAAGGCGGGGGCGAAGACCTGCTGGCGTCCCATCTCTTCGGGAAGCGGTGGGACACCGGCTCGGCGCTGCTGTCCTACGAGTATCAGCACCAGTCGGCGCTCAACTCGGCGGACCGTGACTACACCGCCTCCGGCGATCTGACGCCCTGGGGCGGCACGGATCGCCGCAGCTTCTACGGCCCGCCCGGCAGCATCGTCGTGTTTGACGCGTCTCGCGGCGCCTATCGCAGCACCTATGCGATCCGACCCGGTCCCGACGGCACGGCGCGCACGCCATCGGACTTCGAGGCAGGCGGCGCCAACCTCGGCAACCGTCGGGCCGAAGTCGATATCCTTCCGCTCCAGGAGCGCCACAGCGCCTATGCGAGCGTCCGCCAAGATCTCGGTTCGCACATCGAAGTGTCCGCCGACGCCCGCTTCAGCCGGCGGACGTTCGAGTACGCCAACCTCGCGCCCGTGAGCATTCTGACGGTCGGACGCAGCAACCCCTTCTTCGTCTCCCCGACCGGTTCGGCATCCCACCTGATCGCCTACAACTTCATCGGCGACGTCGGTCCGACCGAGAGCTACGGCATGTCGCGCAGCCTCGGCGGGACCGCCGGGATCGAGATCGCGCTGCCGAGGGACTGGACGCTGGAAGCCTACGGCGCCTTCGCCGAGGAGCTCAGCGAAGGCGGGACGAACAACCAGCTCAACAGCACCTTCCTCGCCGAAGCGCTGGGAAACGCCGTCGACAATCCGGCGACCTCCTACAGCGCGGCCCGGGACGGATACTTCAATCCCTTCGGGTCGGGCGGGGCCAACGGCGACGTGGTTCTGGATTTCATCTCGCAGGGCTACACCTGGTCCCGCTACCGCAGCCGTATCAGCTCCGCCAATCTGATGCTGGACGGCTCGCCCCTGAGCCTGCCGGGCGGCGACCTGCGGATTGCGGTCGGCGCTTCGTTCCGGCGTGAGGAGTTCAACCGTCGTAGCCAGAACTTCGCTTCGGGCGTGGCGCCGGTCATCACCATCGGCGACCCCCAGGTCCGCGACATCGGCGCCGTCTTCATGGAGGTGCGGGCGCCGCTGGTGGGCGAAGCCAATGCCATGCTCGGGATCAAGCGTCTGGAGCTCACCCTGGCCGGGCGTGCGGAGGACTATGACGACGTCGGCACGACTTCCAATCCCAAGATCGGCCTGATCTGGCAGCCCTCGGACCCGTTCACGGTTCGCGCCAGCTGGGGGACGTCCTTTCGCGCCCCCGCCCTCACCGAAGTGTTCGATCGGGTCCAGCTCGGTCCCCTGACCGTGTCCGACTCCGGGGTGAGCCGCGTGGCGATCCTGCAGTCCGGCGGCAACACCGACCTCGAACCGGAAACGGCCGAAAGCCTCACCTTCGGGGTCGAATGGGCGCCCCGGCCCGGCATGCGCTTCAGCGCGGGCTATTTCGACATCCGCTTCGAGAACAAGATCGGTCGACCGGCGCTGGAGAACATCACCAGCATCCTCGTCGATCCGAGCCTGTCGCCCTTCGTCACCCGTCTCACGCCGGGGAATGCGGCCGATCTGGCCCGCGTCCAGGCCTTCCTCGCCGACCCGCGTTTCGTCTCGCCGACCCTCTATCCGGCCTCGTCCTACTCGGTGATCCTCGATGGGCGATGGGCCAACACCGGCGAACTGAACGTCGAAGGGATCGATCTGGCAGGCAGCTACGATTTCGACGTCGGCGACAACAGCTTCGGCCTCTCCCTCTCGGCCTCCTACCTCCTGGACTACAGCCGTCGGGTGACCCCGGTGGCCGTTCGCGAGGATGTGCTCGGGCTGGTCGGCTTCCCCGTCGATCTCCGCGCCCAGGCCGCCGCGACCTGGACGCGTGGGGACTGGTCGACGCGGATCGGCGTCAACCATGCCTCCGACTATCGTGACGCGGCGGGGCGGACCATCGACGCCTTCACGACCGCCGATCTTCAGCTGCGCTGGGCGGGGGTCGGGACCGGATTGGCCGAGGGCGTCGAAATGGCCCTGACGATCCAGAACGTCTTCGACGCGGATCCGCCGTTCTATGACTCCCCGCAAGGCTTCGGCTTCGATCCGGGGCAGGCGGGGCCGCTTGGCCGGGTTGCGGCGTTCCAGCTGATCAAGCGCTGGTAGGCCGTCATGCCTCAAGCCGCTTCGAGCGGACGCCAGATGGCGTCCGCGGGCCGGCGCGCGCGGTCGCGCGCCCTCGTCGCCGCCTCGGCCTCAATCCTGATGTGGGGTGCGGGTTGGGGCGTCGCCGCGCAGGTCCCGCAGTACCCTCCGACGGGAGCCGACGCCGCCACCGGGTCTCCCTCGCTCGCGACACCGGGTCGTCCGTACCGAACGGACGACATGCTCGCGGCGGAGTCCTTCGGCAACGCCTCCATCGATCCGACGGGGCGGTGGGCGGTGTTCGAACAACGGGCGCCCTACGACCAGGCGACGTCGTTCGAGTTCGGTCTCCGCAACCCATGGACCGTGAGCCGTCTGAGAGTGGTGGATCTGACCTCGGGCCGGCCTGCCGAGACCCTCCTTCGGCCGGAGGAGAGAGAGGGCCACGTCCTGGGGCCCTGGTCGCCGTCCGGGCGCAGACTTCTGATCTTCCGTCTCAGGGATCACCGGTGGCAGGCCGGGGTCGTGGAGATGTCGGATCGGACGGTCCGCTGGTTTTCCCTCTCGCCGGAGCTTTCGGTCTTCGGGGAGGCGGCGCAGTGGCGTTCGGACGACGAGCTCGTGCTGCTGGTGAGACCCGACGGATCGTTGCCGCAATGGTTGGCCAGCGGCGGGCGAGGCAGGCGAGCGCTTGAGGCGCGCTGGCGTGCGACGGACGCCGGTGGACCGGCACAGCGAACCACCCTCGGCAGCGGCGCCTTCGCCGAGGACATGCCCCGGCCTCCGCAGAACCAGGCGGTCAGACTCGATGTTCGTTCCGGCATCGTCACCCCGCTCGCTGCAGGCTGGTTCTACGACCTCGAGCTCTCCCCGGACGGAGATCACCTGGCGCTGGTCGAGACCACCACAGCGGCGACATTCGATCCGACGGCAGCGTTCGAGCCGCAGGCCATCGATCGGGAGCGAAGGCTTCGCATTGCCGACCTGCGGACGGGCGCCGTGACCTCGCCGCTGGGCGAGGCCGATGTCGCCCCGAGCCTGCTGGCCTGGTCGCCGGCCTCGGATCGCCTGCTGGTGTGGGCGCGTGGCGCCGAAGGATGGGAGGCCGGTGACCTTCTCGGCGTCGACCCCGACGGTGAAGCCGTGCAGCGCTACGATCTCTACGGTCTCAGGCCCTATACCGGCGGCGGGGTGGCCACATTCAACAGCGTCTTTGCGGACTGGCTGGGAGACCGGCCTGTCCTCTTCGCCCACGCCGCGACGGGCGAGCGCAACGACTGGCACCGGCTCGGACGCGAGGGCGCCGTCAACCTGACGGCGGCGCTCGGTCCGCCGTCCGTCGATATCGGGGCCATCGACCGGGAGCGGCTGTTGCTGGTCGCGGGAGGCCGCCCCTGGGCCGTGACCGTCTCCGGCGAAACCGCGCCGATGGTCGCTCCGCCCGGCGTCGTGTCCGGCTTCGAAGGCGCGGGCTATCTGGAGTCGCAGCGACGCCAGCGGAACTCTCCACCCCGGCGGGGCTGGATGGCGGTGCGCCTGTCCGGCGGGGCGATCGTCCGCCCGGACCTCGATCCTGACGTGGTGTCGGCGGGCGACGCCTTCGTCTCCGGCGTCTACGCCGGCGCAGACGGCGTCATCGTCCGCACCGTGGAAAACGGGGTCCAGACCCTGCGCCTTCAGCAGCCGGGTCGCCCCGACCGGACGCTGTCGACGATCAACGAATGGATGGGAGAGATCGATTTCCCCGAGCCTGAACGGGTCCGCCATCGGGGGGCGGACGGCGTAGAGCGGATCAGTTGGCTCTATCGCCCCCGGCAGTGGCGAGGGGAGAAAACGCCTCTGGTCGTTCTTTCCTATCCAGGCGGCCCTGCGGCCGCGCCGTCGGAGCCCGCCGCGCTCAACGCCTGGGCCAACCCCCAACTTGTCGTCTCCGGCGGATACGCGGTGCTGATCCCGATCGTGCCTCTCGACCGGGAGAAGGAGCCCGCGGAGGACTACGCCGACGATGTTCTGGCGGTGGTCGATGCCGCCCTCGCGCAGTACCCGGATCTGGATCCGGACCGCGTCGCGCACTGGGGACATAGTTTCGGCGGCTATGTTGGGTTGGTCGCCGCCACGCAGACGGACCGGTTCAAGGCCATCATCTCCGTTGCGGGCCTGTCTGATCTTGCGACCGCCTGGGGCGAGTTTTCTCCCGCCAACCGGGACAATCCGGAGTTCGGACTCTCCCTGCGCCAGCGCATCGGGTGGGCCGAGGAAAGCCAGGGGCGAATGCGCGCGCCGCCCTGGACCGCGCCTGACCTCTATGTCCGGAACAGCCCCCTGTTCGGCGCGGACCGGATTTCGGCGCCGGTGCTTCTCGTCCACGGTGACCGCGATCTTCTGCCGAGCACCCAGTCCGAGATCATGTTCTCGGCGCTCTGGCGGCAGAACAAGGATGCGCGGCTTCTCACCTACTGGGGCGAAGGTCATCATCTCTGGAGCCCGGACAATATCCGCGACCTCTACGCGGAAATCGTGGCCTTCCTCGACCGCACGCTCGGCTCGGGCGAGGTGCCGCCTGTCGTCAGACCCCAGCCCCGATCGCCTCCCAGCGCCGGACCCAGCTCTCCGTCACGGCCGCCATCGTGAAATCCGGTACGCTGCCTTTCCAGAGCAGACGGTCAGGGTCGAGAAGGGCTTCCGTGCGACCGCGGTCGATAAGGCCGCGCGCGGCGAGGCGGCCCTCGAGCAGGTGGTCGCGCAGGAAAGGAATGCTCGCCGCCGCCTGACGGCCGAAGTAGGCGGTCATCTCCCCCTTGGATCGCCTATGCAGGATTTCGGGCGGCAGTCTGTCGGCGAAGGCCGCGCGCGCCAGCCGGCGGTCGGCCCGGCCGTCGTCGGTGAGGAGAGGGACGGACAGCCCGAGCGCCAGTTCAACAACGGGCTGAGCGAGAAGGGGGTGGATCAGGTCGGCAGCCTCCGTTCGGCGACACTGGCTTTGATAGGCCAGACCCGCCGCCACGGATTCGATCTGCAGACGTTTGGCCGGCGGGACCGTTTCCAGCCCGCGTAACCACGGATGAAGATCCCTCTCTGCATCGTGCGAAACGCTCTCCGGATCAAAGATGGACAGTCTCCGTGCCGACCGGTCGAGCGGAGCGCGTGGCGGCGTGCTCAGGGCGGTGCGCAGAAGGGACCAGGTCGATCGGCGTGTCCAGCGCGCCAGTTGCGGCAGCGCGGGGCTGAAGACGGCGCCGAGACCCCGCTCTCGAAGGACGTCGGTGAAGATGTCCGGAACCCCCATCTGGAAGAAGACCCCGTCGCCGCCCTTCCCGGTCAGGAGGGCGTCGACGCCGGCTTCCCGGCAGGCCCCCGCGACGGCCGTGTCGAACGAATAGTCCCTGCCGTTCACTCCAGGTCTCGGCCCTCGCGCGGTAAGGTCGAAGCCTTCCGTCGTCATCGGCCTGATCGCGCGTTGTACGCAGTGCGGTTCGAAGCCGAGGCGGTCCCCGAGGGTTCGAACGAACCGGCGCTCGTCGCCTTCGGCGAAAGGCCCGAACATGTTGAACCAGAGGGACGGGGTCGCACCACCAGCCTGAAAGGCGCCGGCGACAATCGCGGAATCGAGCCCGCCGGATACTTCGACGCCCGGCCGTTCGATCACCTTGGCGAAGGCGGCGAGGCAGCCGTCGATCCGCTCCCTCAGCCAGGCTGCGGCCTCGCTGGGATCGGAGGTGACCGAGGCGGTGAACTCTACCGGACGCCACAGCGGGGTCGTTCGCCGGGCGTTGAGGTCGGTCAGGTCGCCTGCTTCGGCGACCCGGATCCCGACCAGGGGACTGGCCGCTGTCGCGTTGATGGGGTCGCGCAACAGACCGCCGACGACATCCCAGTCGATCTGGACCGGCGTCGCGGCGCTTTTTAGCAGCCAGTCGGAGAGTTCGGAGGTGACGACCTGGACGCCTTCGCGCCGCCAGGCCGCGCACTCGTGTGCGCCGGATGGATCGCGAAGGATCTGGCGGACCTGGCCTCGCGGCGTCCTGAACATCCCGATGTAGCGCCCCCAGTACCGCCGGATCAGGGCGCGGGCGCGGTACGCATCTTCGCCGTGCGTCGGGATAGGGGTTCGATCCCCGTCGAGGGCATCGAACAGGTCGCCGAGGACGAGCAGATGCTCACCGGCGGGATGGTGGACCGCGAGGGGCCTCGGCCCCCTCGTGCCGAGCCACGCCTGCTCCATGACCTGGACCGGGACAAACCCCCGCGCCTGGGCTTCAGCCACAAGGCTTTCGGCGAGATCGATGTTGCTGGTGTCGGACCAGGCGAAATGCAGAAAATGCCCCACTTCAGACGACCATGATCGGGGTGTAGACGGCGACCCGGTCCGGCTCGTCATCCAGCACCGCGTCGCCGATCTGTAGCCAGCAGTGGGCGGAGAACGGCCAGGTGCGAACCCCGAACACCCACCGCACATCTCCGCCTGCGTCCCGGATCAAGGTCCGCAGCAGGTGCGCCCTGTAGAGGCAGGCGCCCTGTCCCGGCGCCCAGGGCAGGAGGCGGACGAAGGCCGCCGTCAGACGGGCGACCTCCTCTTCGGACAGGCTCGAGGAGGGAGAGGGCCGGCGGTGCGTGGCGAGCAAGCTCGCGAGGGATCGGGATTCGAATTTCCGTCCCTCGCGCCACCAGGACCACCAGAACCGCGTGGTCGCGACCACATCCATCGCGGGCGACGGCGGCAAGGGAAGGGCTCGGGTCGGCGCCGGCGGCGCGACGGCCCGGGTCTCACCCGAGGGGCCGAGAAACCCGCCGTCCCGAAGTTGCTCCAGCACGGGTTCGGGGGCGACGATCCGGTCGCCCCGGACCTGTATCACCGTTCCGGCGCCCGGCAGGCAGCTGTAGGCGTCCGTCCGCTCATCAAGCACGATGACGTCTTCATCGACGACGGCGAGATGCAGATGTTCTGCAAGGTGGGCGACAGCGCCGTCCGGCCCGGAGGCGAAGGGCGCGGTGGAAGCGAAGGCCTGGTTCTCCATGGGGCACGCGCGCGGCGGCTGGGGACGAGCGCCGCAAGAGGCGTTCGTCCCCGAGGCCGTCAGGCCCCGCCGTCGTACGGCATTTCCTCGTGTTCGAGGGGCGGGCCGATCACCGCGCCCCTCGTCAGGACAGTTACGGGACCGAGGTCGATCAGTCGGATCTGAGCGATGCCAGTCATGAGAGCCTCCAGGTTGTGAGACCGCAGGATTGCGGCAAACCATGGAGCCGCTCCGAACCCGGCGGTCGCAATCTATATCTGTCGTGTATTTGAGCCCTGGCGATCGGACAGGGGCGAACGCAGAAACGTCGCCACGACGGCTGCCGGGCGACCTGTCATCTTCAATGTGTGGGGGCAAGACGAGCGCCGCGAACGACGCTCGTCCCGGGCGATCAGGCCACGCCGTCGAACGGCGTCTCTTCGATCTCCAGCGGCGGCCCGACGATGGCGCCCCGGGTGAGGGCGGTGACGGGTCCGAAGCCGATCAGTCGGATCTGAACGGTGCTGGTCATGGTAGCCTCCATTCGCAAGTCGCCGCGGATTGCGGCAGGTCATGGAGCGCCCGCCGCGACCCCGGCGGCAATCTATATCTGTCGTATATTTGAGGCTCTGCGGCTCAGTCCTTATCTTCCGGCGGCTTGCCCGCCAGACGGTCGCGGCCCGCGTCCAGCCAGGACTCGGTTTCCTCGCTCTTGGCCCGGTTCTCTTCCTCCAGCTTGCGGAAGGTCTCGGTGAAGGCCTCGATCAGGGCGCGGGGATCCAGGGTCAGCAGCCGGTCCCCCATCGTCCGGACGAACTCCCCCAGGGCGATGAGGAAGATCAGCATGAGCTTGCTGTCGGCCGTCTGACGCGCGAACTCGGTCGAGCCGAGAGGAGGACCCAGCAGGAGCGACCACGGGTCGCAGTTCGTGGCGACGGCGAACCGGTGGACGTAGTCGAGGTTCACCCGGCCCGTGCCCGCCTCGAAATACTCGTAGGTGCGCAGCGGCAGGTTCATGGCGGCCGCCACCTGCTGGGCCGTCATGTTCCGGGCGCGCCGCACCGCGCGCGCCGCCAGACCGATCAGCCGTGCATCACTCAACTTTTCCGGTGGATCGGGAGGCATTGGCAATTCGACCTTTCACCACCGAAGGTGCTGTGTTCGGTGTGTCGGATCAATGCAGGCGTGTGCGACTTTTTTGAATGATTCCGGAGAGACGGGGCCACCCCGCAAGAAATCGGCGGGCGCTTTGCAACCGCATGGCGGGCCTCCCGAAGAAGATTTTCGCAGACGAGCTCGCCTGTCTAAGGAACGATGCGTGGGCGGACGATCGGGGGCGCGGCAGGGCTCCGAGCAGATCGGAATCTGAACATGGCGCGTAACCGCGACCCGTTCACCCAGGCGCTGTCGTCGTTGCGTGAGCGTATCCATTCAGGAACCCTGGCCGGCGGGTCGCCGGTCATCGTCCAGGACGAGGCCGAACGGCTGCGTCTGTCGACGACGCCGATCCGCGAAGCCCTGGCGCGACTGAGCGGAGAGGGCCTGGTCGAGCGGGCCCCGTCCGGCGGCTACGTCACCCTGCGCCTCGACGCCACGGCCGCACGCGACCGATGGGCGATGCACGCCCACTACGTCCGGATCGCCGTCGAGCTCAACGCCCGCGCGCTCGGGGCCTTGAGACCGCCCGCGCCGCCGTTTGAGCCGGGCCGTCCGATCGTCGCGGCGAACCGCCTGTTCGCGACCATCGTCTGCAGTGCAGGCAATCAGGTGCTGTGGGACGCGTTCCAGAAAGTCAGCGGTCAGCTGGATCTGGTTCGCCGACACGAGACCGCCCTGTTCGATGATCTCGGCGACGAGGCGATGGGGCTCTACGCCGCCTATTCCGAAGAGATCGCGCCGGGATTCGCCGCGACGGTCGGTCGATATCACGACCGGCGCATCGGCGCGGCCGGCGCACTGGCCGCTCTGGTCTTCGGCGGGGCCGGCCTGTCTGGGGCTGCCGCGACGGATGGGCGAGGATGAGGCGATCAGGCGGCCTCGACCATCAGGATCGTGGCCCGGGCGCAGCGGCGCTCGTGGAAGGTTTCCAGCAGGCCGAGCAGGTCCGGAATCCGTCCTTCCACGATCACCTCGACCATGGTTCTCACCGTCGCGCCGTCCGCGTCCTCATGGCCCCGCTCGGCTTTCAGCACGGCGTTCAGCCGGTCGACGACACGCTGATGGGCGAGAACGAGGGCCGCATTGGTGGACTGGGTGATGATGGCGTCGAAGAGGGCCTGGACGCCGTCGAGGGGGTCCACGCCGACGGTCGCCTTTCGAAGCGGCGTCAGGCCCCGGGAGTAAAGGGCCAGGGCCGCATGGAGATAGGCGAGCTGGAGCTCGAACAGGTCGATGATCTCGGCGGCCGTGAGCGAAGGGTAGAAGTAGCCGCGCCCGCGGCGCCGTTCGATGAGGCCCTGCCCCGCGAGACAGGCGAGGGCCTCCCGAACCGGGGTGGCGCTCAACCCAACTTCCGCCGCCAGCTCCGTCACCACGATCGGTTCGCCCGGAACAAATCGGCCCGCCTCCGCGAACCGTTTCACAGCACCCAGAGCGGCCCCGTAGGGATCTCTTGGTTCGGAAGCCTGCATAACGCCCTCAACTGAACAGTGGGCGGACCGGGGAACGGGGGGAGCCGGTCCGATTACGCTAATTAGTGCAAATATCTTCCGTGCAATGCAAGGTTATATTTAGGCCGCCAGAAAGTTGCGCCAGACCCGCAACTTTTTTGCGGGTATTCATCCAACCTATTGCGGTTTCGCGCTGTGAAGAGCTGTAAATCTACTTCTCTGCTTACATTCTCGCAGGCGTCGCTCAACGGATCCGACATTCTCAGGCCGCCTTACGGGAAAGCGTTCGGGCAGGCGCTGGCCCTTCTCGGGCGTTAGACGCCGCAACGATCGCCTTGAAGGCCACCATCGGTTATGGCGACCAGCCTGGAGGTCGGCTGATCGGACCGATCGCGCGTTCGGCGGGACGCTTCTGTTAAACAGCTTATATCGCGGTACTTCCGAGCGGCGCTTCGGCCGTTGCGGAGATGGTGATGGACGAGGTGAGAGGTCGCCGCCTGGCGGCGCTGGTCAAGCCGCAAAGTAGAAGGGCCGCCTCGCGGCGGCCCTTGGAAGGCTGTTTAGACTCATTCCACGCCAGCCTTGCGACTGGTAACGAACCCACGGAACGACGTGGCTGGAGTGCCGTGAATATGAGGTTTGTTTCCCGGTTCGTCAATGCGCCGGGCTGTAGCGGGGCCGTCGGCGCGTGACCAAGTCCATCACCGAATCCCTGAACGCCCTCGTCGCCGCCCTGCCGCACCGCCCTGATCAGGCGGTGATCGACCGCCTCCGCGCCGACCTGTCCGTCGTCAGCTCCGAGCTTCTGAGCGGCGCCATCCAAGAGATCGCGGCGACCGCGAAAACGAAGCTGCCGGAAGAGCCCGCCGAGGGCGATATCCGCGACGCGATCTATCGAATCTATAATCGCAAGGTCGCGGAGCACGCGCAGATGTTCCCGATGTTCCACACGGTCGAGACCGCCCTGCGCGCGAGCCTGGCCGTCGAGCTGGAGACGCACTACGGCATCCAGGGTTGGTGGTCCCCTGTGCTGAAAGGGGTGATGTCGAGCCGGTGGGACCCCAAATCCGTCACCCGCATCGGCAATGTCGACGTCAATCGTGAGATTCCGTTCCGGATGGGGCGGATCCTGCAGTCCCTGATCGAAAAGAAGGTCGCGGTCGCAGGCTTCCGCACCGGAAACGAACTCCTGACGGCCTGCGACTTCGCCCACCTCGTCTTCCTGATCGAAGACCACTGGTCGCTCTTCGCACCCAAGTTCGTCTTCAAGGGGCAAGCGGTCCCGAAGCAAATCGCCGTCACCTGGCTCGACCGCATCCGGGATGCGCGAAACGCCGTCTATCATCACCAGTCGTTTGAGGGTGCGCCAGGAGCCTATGACGCCGGCGATTTCGTAACGCAGTGTCTCGGCGTAAAACTCGCCAAGGTGCATCCGCTGATCGCCGGCGCGCCCTGCAAGCCGCCGCCCTATTTCCCGAAACCCGCTCCGCCCCAGCCGGCCTCGCCCCAACAGGCGGCTCTCCAACCAGAGCCGGTCGAGCCGGCCGAGGGTGACGCCTAATGACGAAATGCCTGTTCTGCGAAGCGGATCTGACCTCGGCGACGAAGCCGGAGCACATCCTCCTGAATGCGCTCGGCGGCCGGAAGACGACCCGCAACGCCATCTGCTCGGACCACAACAACGATTTCGGGGCGACGATCGACAAGGCGATCACGGCGCAGGTGGCGACCTTCCGGAACCTTCTCCAACTCGACTCCGGCACGGGCAAGCCGCCGCCGGGGTTCCAGACCGAGAACATGGACGGCGAACGCCTCGTCATCCGGCCGGATGGGGTCCCGGAACTTGTCCAGAAACCGTTCGTCGCGACCAAGCGCGCGGACGGCGCCGGCTTCGACATCGAGATCAACGTCAAGGACGAGGAGGAGCTGGCGCGCATCGTCCCCCATCTCGCCGCGGCGATCGATGAACCGGTCGAATCCGTGTGGCGGCAACTGGCGGCCGCCGGCGGCCAGCGCATGAGCCGACGGGCCGGGACGGTGCACCAACAGCTTTCGCTGGGCGGTGAAGACTCGCTGAGGTCGATCTCGAAGGCGGCCCTGTGTCTGCTCGCCACGGTGACCGGCACGGACCCGCTCCGGGGAAATGCTCTCGCCCAGGCGCGAACCTTCGTCGTCGAAGGCGGCGAGGTCTTCAATCGGGAGCGGGGCTCGCTCGATTCCAGACGGCTTCCCGCGGCCGACGTCCTGGAGGCCCGCTTCGGGCCGCTTTTCAATCTGATCTATGTCCGGAGCGACCGTCGCGGTCGGGTGGTCGCCCACTACACGCTGTACAATCTCGTCGCCTGGCAGGTCGTGCTGGCGGAGGCGGGAGGTCCCGCGAACCTCAACATCGCTCTGGTGTCGAACCCGTTGACCCCTGCCGACTGGGCCGACGATCTGGCGGATGAACTCGATATCCCGTTCGAATGGCTGGATGCGCCGCAGCGAGAGGATGTTCTCGAAGCCGCTCGCGCGAGGATCGCGGATGCGCTCGCGGTCTGGCAGGAGCGTGGGACGACCCAACTGCTGGATCACATTGTCCGCAAGGTCATGACCCGCCATGGGGTCTTCGGCGACGATGAGGTGATCGGGACGGCAGACCTGCTGAGCGCGATAACGAATGAAATCGCCGACGAGCTGTCGCACCACATCGTAGGCGTCCCGTACGCTAGGCCATTCACCGCTGAAGACATCCAGCGCGTCGCCGGCCTGAAGCCGGACACCTGAGGGTCGGTATCGCTAGGCGCAGAACCTATGCCCAAAACACATGGTCGCAGCGTACGGAGGGTTCCCATCGGCCAGACGCCGTACCAAATTTTTCCGGTTCCGTCTCAGGGCGACCTGAACTTGACGCGAGAGCCGGAAAGCTCGAGCCAATCGGGTTTGGCCTCATACATCTCTTGAATCAGATCCTTGATGTCGTCGATCCGAGCGCTCGCATCATTGATGCGGTAGCTCATGATGACTGGCGAGACCGCCTTGGGGTCGTCAATCCGTCTGAATGCGACGTCGCTGCTCCGTAGACGTTGCGCTGAAGCCGGAACGACGGAAACGCCTATGCCGGAGGCCACGAGCCCCATGGCCGTCTGAAGTTCACGCACCTCGCGCGTGGCACCGGCGGAAACCCGCGCATCAGCCAACAGCGAAAGAACTTCATCTGCGAAACTTGGTCGCGGCTGCGACGGGTAGAGGATCAAGGTCTCTTCCGAGAGCGCCGACCATCGGACCGGATCCGGAGTCTGGGCCAGGGGATGTTCAGCAGGTAGGGCGAGGACTAGGGCCTCCTCGCGCAATCTGACACGTTCAATAGCCGGGTCGGCCAGACGTACGCGGCCAAAGCCGAGATCTATCCGGCCCTCCTTGAGCGCCGTGATCTGTTCACTCGACATCATCTCGAGAATTTCGATCTGGAGATTGGGCCAGCGTCGACGCATGCGGCGCACCAGGTCCGGGGTGCCGCCGTAGAGGGTGGACGCCACGCAGCCGATGACGAACCGTGTACGGCCCGTGGCCCCAATCTCTTGGGTCTGATCCTTGAGCTGAGATATTCGCCCCAGAATCTGCAGCGCCTGCTCATAAAAGAAACGGCCCGCTTCGGTCAGTTGCAGCGGACGGGCGCTGCGGTCGAGCAGCTTGACGCCGAGCTCAGCCTCAAGGTTCTGGATTTGCCGGCTGAGCGGAGGTTGAGCGATATGAAGCTCTTCAGCGGCGCGACTGACATTGCGCGTGTGCGCAACGACGACGAAGTAGCGGAGCTGCCTGAGTTCCATGCCGTTCCTTCTGCAGTCGCGACCCAGCAACTGCCGTAGCCGCAATCATAGCAGGGGTTCGCGGCCGATCTGTCAAACCGGCCGCGAGGCGCCTGATCAGAACGGATAGGCCGGCGGAGCCGCCTTGACAGTGAACCACTGCCAATGAGTGAACTCCTCCCAGTTGGCCGGACCGCCGATCGAGGTGCCGTTGCCCGACGCCCCCACGCCACCAAAAGGATTGACCACATCGTCATTGACGGTTTGGTCGTTGATGTGAACCAGACCGGCGTGGAGCTCTTCGCCCATCGCCATAGCGCGGCCAACGTCCTTGGAGATCACCGCGACGGAGAGGCCGTATTCTGTATCGTTCGCAAGAGCGATGGCCTCGGCATCGGTATCGAACGGCACGAGGACAGCGACCGGCGCGAAGATTTCGGCGGTGTAGGCCGACATGTCCGGCGTCACCCCCTTCACGACCGTCGCAGGCAGGAAAAGCCCCTCAGCGGTTCCACCTGCGGTAATCTCGGCTCCCGCCGCGCGGCTCTGATCCAAGATGGAGACCGCGTGATCGAGCTGCGCCTGATTGATGATCGGCCCCAGGGCGACCTGTTCCGAGGTAGGGTCGCCCACCGGCAACTGCCTCGCCTTTTCCGCCAAGGCCTTGGCGAAAGCGTCCAGGATAGAACGCTGAACAAGAATTCGTCCTGCCGACATGCAGATCTGGCCTTGGTGGAGCCAGGCGGCCCAAGCAGCATTCTTGACCGCGAGGTCAAGATCGGCGTCCTCAAGAATGATCAGTGAGTTCTTGCCACCGAGCTCGAGCGACACCTTCTTGAGGTTTCGGCTGGCCGTTTCACCGACACGGCGGCCCGCACCAGTCGAGCCAGTGAACTGGATCATCGCCACGTTTGGATCGCTGCACAGCGCCTCGCCGGCGTCGCCGCCGCCCGGAAGGAGGTGCAAGACGCCTTGCGGCAGGCCTGCCAGTTCAAACAGCCGCGCGATCACGACCCCTCCGCAGAGCGTCGTGCGCGGATCCGGCTTGAGGACTACCGCATTGCCGACCGCAAGAGCAGGGGCGACGGCTCGCATCGCCAAATAGAGCGGAAAGTTGAAGGGCGAGATCACCCCGACCACGCCGAGCGGCCGTCGCCGCGCAAGACTGAGCCGCCCGGGCTCGCTCGGCAGGATCTGGCCCTGAGCCTGATGCGGCATGCCCGATGCAAGTTGTAGCGACTTGATGGTGATCGAAAGTTCGAACTCGGCCTTGGCGCGCACCGAGCCGCTTTCACGCATGATCCAACCGGTAATCTCGTCCCAGTGAGTCTGAGCCAATTCAGCGGCCCTGCGCAGCACAGCCGCTCGCTCGTCGGGCGTCCGCCCGGCCCAGACCTTCTGCGCCTTACGCGCCGAAGCAGCGCCCGCCGCGATATCTGCAGGTCGCGCAATCGCGACCTTGCCAAGGACTGCGCCAGTGGCGGGTTCGAGGATCGAGGCGCTCTCCGCCATCGCACTCCAGGTCCCGTCGAACCGAGAACCCGCCAACTGGACATCCTGAATCAGAGATGTGGTTTGCGACATTAGGCCTCTCCCATTGTTGACGACCTTGTTGGTCCTTTGGAGCCAGTCGCTACGCTGCGGAGGACGCGACGACAAAGACCGAAAAGGTCGCTTATCATGCCCAAAAGGTATGATCCTGTGACGGCGGACCGCTCTGCATGTCGCGAAAGTCGTCTGAGGTATGGAAACCATATGTCGTTGGTATTGGAAACCTGACAACGGACGTCCCTAAGTCTCACCGGTAGGACCCGAAAGCGGTCTGCACAAATGACCCGAAACCCAATGCAGGTTCGCGGGCGTCGTGGGGAGATGAAAGACAATGACGACAGTAACGCGCCGAAGAAGCCTGCGCGCTGCCGAGGCAGACGTCCGTCCCCAGTTCTACAACGCTCGCCGCGACCCTGCATGGTCGCAGACGATGAAACACGACCAGGAGCCAAAATGACCGAGCCCAAGAACAGCAAGCTGTCGCCAGTCAGTGCAGCGGATGTCCATGCCGCCGAGAGCGCGCTGATGAGCGGTCGGATCGAGCGACGCGACTTCATGCGCATCGCTCTGCTCTCCGGCGTCGGCGTTTCGGCTGCAAGCGCTATGGCCGGCTTTGCTGAGCGCGCCTACGCCAACCAGCTTCGGCTCGGCGCTCAGCTCCGCGCACAATACGACTACATCGTGTGTGGGTCCGGGTCGTCAGGTGCGGTCGTCGCCCGGCGATTGGCGGAGGACCCGTCTGTACACGTTCTGCTCCTGGAAGCCGGCGGCAGCGACGAGGTGCCCTCGGTTGTCGACCCGGGCCAGTGGTTCACCAATCTAGGCAGCGAGCGGGACTGGGGCTTCAAGGCCGAGCCCAACCCGGCGATCAACAACCGCCAGATGCCGCTCTCGATGGGCAAGGTGCTGGGTGGAGGCTCATCCATCAATGTCATGATCTGGTCCCGCGGTCACAAGAACGACTGGGACTATTTCGCCTCGGAGGCGGGCGACGATCGCTGGAGCTACGAAAATGTTCTGAAGATTTACCGCGACATTGAAGACTACCAAGGGGCGCCCGATGCGGATCGCCGCGGCAAGGGCGGTCTCGTGTATGTTCAAGACGTGCCAGACCCCATCGCCATTGCGCCCGCCATGCTCGAGGCGTGCGCCGGTGTCGGCATCCCTACCTATGCCGACCAGAACGGCGAGATGATGGAAGGGGACGGGGGCGCCGCCATTCCAAATGTGAGGTTCAAGGATGGCCGCCGCCTCAACGTCTTTGACACCTACGTTCGCCCGATCCTGGACCGGCCCAACATCACGGTGCTGACCCACGCGACGGTTCGCAAGCTGGTGATCGAGGGCACGACGGTGAAAGGCGTGGATTTCCTGCACGGCGACACGCCCGTCACCTTGCTGGCGAGCCGCGAAGTCATCCTGTCGACCGGCGCCATCAACACCCCGAAGATTCTCATGCAGTCCGGCATCGGCGAGGCCGCCCAGCTTCGTGAGCACGGTATTCCCGTGGTCGCCGACTTGCCGGGTGTCGGAAAGAACTACCAGGACCATGTGATGGTCGCCGGTTGCGTATGGGAGTACGCCGATCCCATCGCCTTCAAGAACAATGCGGCTGAGGCGACGTTCTTCTGGAAAAGCGACTCCCGTCTGGATACGCCCGACCTGCAACCTTTCCAGATCGAAGTGCCCTACACCAGCGATGTCACGGGGCCGCAATTCAACCCGCCGCCAACCTGCTGGTCGCTGTCGCCTGCGATCGTGCGCCCCAAGAGCCGTGGCGAAATCCGCATCACCGGCTCCGCATTCGACGCGCCTGTCCAGATCTTCGCGAACAATCTCAGCGAACCGGACGACATGACCGCGCTTCTTCATTGCACCGAGCTTTGCCGCGAGATCGGCAACTCCGGTCCGCTCGCGCGCTTCAACAAGCGCGAGGTCATGCCAGGCCCGCTTCGCGGTGAGCCGCTCAGGAACTTCGTTCGCGACGCCGCGGTCACCTATTGGCATGAGAGCTGCACCGCCAAGATGGGACGTGACAGCATGTCGGTCGTCGATGGGCAACTCCGGGTTCACGGAATCCAGGGCCTTCGCATCGCTGATGCCTCGATCATGCCCCGTGTGACGACCGGCAACACCATGGCGCCGTGCGTGATCATCGGCGAACAGGCCGCCGCCGCGATCCGGAGCTGATCCGACCATCCATCGAACAGGCGTCCGTCGACGCCCCTCGCAAGGCTCACAGCGCCTTGCGAACGACCCGTCACGTCACAACAACAGGAGGGACTTTTGAACAAACTGATCAAGATGGCGAGCGCCGCCGCCGCCGCTTTACTGGGAGGCCTTGCGGTCGCTGGCGCTGCCTCGGCGCAGGCCATCGATGCAGGCGATTACATCCCCGCCCCGGATGGCGTTCAACTCGGACTCGTCTACGCCCAGTTTAGCCACGCCGGCAGCCTTTACGCCGATGGCGACAAGGTCGACGACGAGGCCGAACTCGATACTGCGATCAGCATCTTCCGCTATGTGCGGTTCGGAAAGATCGGCGACAAGACGTTCAACTGGCAGGTAATCCAGCCTTATGGCCGTGTGAGCGCCGGGGGGTCGACAAGCGCCCTGGGCAGCGCGACCGGCTTCGCCGACACCATTCTCGTGGCGACCTACTGGCCGGTCGAAAATCATGAGACCGGCTCCTACTTCGGTGTATCTGGCTACGCCTATCTGCCGACCGGTGAATACGACGGCGATGCTGCGATCAACCTGGGTGAGAACCGCTGGCGCGGAGTCATTCAGGCCGTCTACTCCCAGAAGCTGTCGGATCGTTGGGTCGGGGAGGTAGCGGGAGACGTTACGCTCTTTGGTGAAAATGACGATCTCGGCGGCGCGCGCCTCGAACAAGATCCTACATGGCGCGTGCAGGGTTTCGCGCGTTACATGATCGATGACGCCAACGAGGCCAATCTGCGTCTGATGTACGTACGCCACGGCGAGACCGAGCTCGCGAATCTGGCGCGGAACGACGATGGCGAGACGGTGTCGGCGATGGTGACGTGGCGCCACAGCTTCCGGCCGACCCTCCAACTCATGACGCAACTCGGCACTGACCTCTCGGTCGATAACGGGTTCAAGGAGGACGCCCGACTGCAGTTCCGACTCGTCAACGTCTTCTGATCCCTACCTCCCCCAAGCGCCTCTGGCCCGCCGGTGAATCGGCGGGCCTTTTTTTTGACCGAACCCCAGTATCGCCTGCCTAGATCGGGGGACCGCCCGAGTATCGCCGCCAGAAGATCACCACGGGCGCGACATCGACTCCGTACCGCCCGTCACGACGTGGAGTTTGGCTGCGAACGCGCTGCGGTCGCCTTCGACCCAGGCGGACCTGTTGCTGCGGTCAGAGGCTGAAGCGGCGGATTCAGGGCGGGGAACCGCCGGGGTGATCGTCGGCTAGCATAACGGACCTCAAGGGCGCGAGATTGCAGACAGGATCGGGCAGGGGAGGTGCCTGCGGCCGTCTTCGGCCGCCGCGTCCTGGACGTCAGCCTTCGCGCGCCCTGACCGCGTGCACCGTCATCAGGCTGTGGATCGCCAAGCCCAGAATCAACCCCCAGAAGGCGGCTCCAAGCCCGAGGAATGTCAGGCCCGACGCGCTCACCGCAAAGGTGACGACCGCAGCGTCGCGGGTCCGGGAGACCTCGACCGCCTCCGCGAGAGATGCTGCCACGACCGGAAAGAGCGCCAGTCCCGCGAGAACCGCAATCAGGGCAGGCGGTAAAAGCGCGAATAGCCCCATAACCGCGCCGGCGAAGACGCCGAAGACGAGGTAAGCCAAGCCGCCGGACACGCCCGCGATATACCGCCGACCCGGATCCTTGTGCGCCTCCGGACCAAGGCAAATCGCCGCCGTGAAGGCGGCGAGATTCAATCCGTGGCAACCAAAGGGCGCCAGCAGAATCGAGCCGATTGCACTCGAAGCGATGACCGGACGGGATTCCGGCCGATCGTAGCCGGCCGCCCGGAGAACCGCGAACCCGGGCAAGAACTGTCCGGACAGGGACATCACCGCAAGCGGAACCGCGATACTCGCAACTGCCTGCCACTCGAACCTGGGAGTGGTCCAGACCGGCACGGTTACGGCAAAGCTCGGGGCGGCTCCCTCGAGCAAGTCTGTACTCGCCGCGACCAACCCACCGGCGAAGACCACGGCCACCAGCGCATAGCGAGGCGCCCAGAGCCGAACCGAAAAGTACACGCCGATCATGATCAGGGCCAAGATCGGAGCGGATCCGACGGCATCGGCCATGCCGACGATGAATCTCAAGAGAATCCCCGCCAGCATGGCGGCGGTGATGGCGCTGGGGAGGCGCGCGACGATTTTGTCGAAGGCGCCCGTCAGCCCCACGGTCAGCACAATCAGATTGGCGACGACATAGGCGCCAACGGCTACTTCGAATGCCAGTCCGGGCAGTTGACTGACCAGCAAGGCAGATCCTGGCGCAGACCAGGCGATCACGACCGGAACCCGGTATCTCACACTCAGCCCGATACCAAGCAGGCCACTGCCTATGGCGATCGCCCAGATCCAAGACTCGGTTCTGTCGGGGCCGAGACCGGCTGCGGCCTGGAAAACGATCACCAATGGTCCCGAGAAGGAGATCACCGTGGCGATCACCCCCGCCAGTGTCGCAGACAAGGATATGTCGCGGCCCCAGCGGGAAAGCAGGGTCATGACGCGGACCCTATTCCACTCGCGGCGCGATATCGGGCGAAACCGCCCTGCGCCGGGCGCCGAGGAACACGACCATCGCCAGAACCGAAATAAGGCCCGGAACAGCGAACGCCATGAAGTTGAGCGTCATCGGCAGTTCGGCGGCCAAAAGAACACCGCCGAGGAGCGGCCCGACGATCGCTCCGATACGGCCGACGCCTGACGCCCAGCCAAGGCCCGTTGAACGAACTGACAGCGCATAGAATTCCGCGACGCTCGCGTAGAGGAGGATCTGGGTGCCTGTCGTTCCCGCGCCTGCGATGAAGATCAAGACGTAAAGTGCAGCCATGGGGCTCTTGAAGCCGAGCAGGGATATGCAAATTGCTCCCAAAGCGAAGTATCCGATGACGACCGCCGGCAGGCCGAACCGGTCCGCCAGGCGACCGCCGGCGATCGCGCCGAACATGCCGCCGAAGCTTAGAGCGAGCAGGAAGGAGAGGCTTGAGCCGAGGCTATAGCCTGCGCTGCGCATCAACTGCGGCAGCCAGGAGCTGAGTGCGTAAACCATCAGCAGGCAACAGAAGAAGCAGACCCATAAGGCGATAGTGCCTATGGCGCGATGGCCGCTGAACAGTGCGCTGATCGCGGCCTTCTGGCCTTTTGTGTCGTCATAGATCAGCTCGTCGCCGTCCGCGAACTCCCGATCCGGCGCGATCCGGGCCAGAAGAGCGCGAGCCTGGGTCTGCTTGCCCTGCCGAACAAGAAAGCCTAGCGATTCCGGCAGCAGCCATAGAAGCAGCGGCAGCGTCGCCAACGGAACTGCCGCGGCGAAGAACATGGATCGCCAGCCAAACTCCGGAAGCATCCAGATCCCCAATCCGGCGGCCGCCATGCCACCGACCGCGTAACCGCTGAACATCAAGGCGACGAGCGTGCTGCGGAGACGCTTGGGCGCATACTCGTTCGTGAGCGCGACGGCGTTCGGCATCAGACCGCCGCAGCCTAGACCCGCGAAGAACCGCATGACGCCGAACTGCAGCGGAGTCTCGGCCAAGCCGTTCAGGATCGTCGCGAGGCTGAAGATGACGAAGCAGAGTGCGATCGATTTTTTGCGCCCGATACGATCGCCCAGCGGACCAAAAAACAGGGCGCCGAACATCATCCCGAACAGCGCCCAACTCGCTAGCGACCCCGCCTGTGGCGGTGTCAGATCCCACTGATCCATCAGTTGAGGCAGGACGGCTCCGTAGATAAAGACGTCGTATCCATCGACAATCAGCAGAAGTCCGCACAGGGCGACGACCAGCCAATGAGTTTTACCGAATCTGGCGGCGTCTATCGTTTCGTTTACGTGGATCCTGCCCATTTCACCTTGTCCCAATCCGCTTGTTGATCAGCGATCAGCTCGACGCTAGGGCGCGCGCTGGGAGCCTCCCAATACTGTTTGGGTCCGACACTATGCCTTCACGAGCATAGCGAGGTTTCAGATCCAGGCTTGTTCCGTGGCGCCTCTTAGGCGGTCTCTTGGGTCGATGAGCCGTTGACGAGCGGCTTGGGGTCCCAGGCTGGCCTCATGTCGTCATGAAGGCGACGATCGCAGAACTGAACTCCTGCGGCCGTTCAAGGTTGGACAGGTGCGCCGCATCTAGCACCACGTGTCGACCGGCGGCGATCTTGTCTGCCAGGGCTTCTGTCTGTGAGGGAGGGGTGGAGACATCGTCGCGCCCCCCGATCACCAAAGTCGGCGCTTCGATGAGAGCCAGCTCGGCGGTCAGATCGGAATCGCGCAGAGCGGCGCACGCCCCCGCATACCCATCGACAACTGTGGATACGAGCACATTGCGAACTGCGTCGACGATCTCGGTGTGCTGCGATGCGAAATCGGAAGAGAAGAACCGCGATACGGCCATGTCCGCAATCGACGCCATGCCGCCGTCTCGTACGGCGGCGATCCTCTGGGTCCAACTCTCGAAACTTCCAATCCGCGACCCAGTATTGGCCAGGATCAAACACTCCAGTCTGGAAGGATGATCGAGTGCGAAGCGCTGAGCCACCGCGCCGCCCAATGACAGGCCGCAGACGGTGGCTTTCTCAAGCCCCGCGGCGTCAAGCACAGCAGCCATATCGGCGGCAAGCGTCGAGAGACTGTAGTCGCCGCCCGTGGCGTCAGACAGGCCATGCCCGCGAGTGTCGTAAACGACGGTGCGGAAGACCGTCGAAAGCGCCTTCACTTGCGCCGCCCACATGCCGCTGTCGCACCCGATCGAATGACTGAACAGAATCGCGGGCGAGCCGCTTGGACCTTCGACAGTGAAATGCAGTCGGGCGTCATCCGCGGCAATCGCGTAGGCCATGATCAGACCCTCTCGATGACGATGGACACGCCCTGGCCGACGCCGACGCACATGGTGATGAGGGCGAGCCTACCGTCCGTCGCTTCCATCGCGTGGGCGGCGGTCATGGACAGGCGGGCGCCAGTCATCCCAAGCGGATGACCCAACGCAATCCCGCCGCCGTGCGGATTGATCCGATCGTCGAACGGATCGACCCCCAGTACGCGCGTGGAAGCAATGACCTGGCTGGCGAAGGCCTCGCTGAACTCGATGACGTCGAAGTCGGCCATGGTCAGCTTCAGCCGGTCCAGCAGCTTGCGCGTCGAATAGATGGGGCCCACGCCCATGATGTCCGGTTCGACCCCCGCCGAGGCGAAGCCGAGAATCTTCGCGCGCGGGGTCAGCCCTTGCGCGACCGCGGCGTCCTTCGAGGCGATGAACATTGCGCAGGCGCCGTCGTTGATGCCCGAGGCGTTGCCGGCGGTCACCGTGCCGTCGGCGCGGACGACCGGCTTAAGCTTGGCCAGCAGCTCCAGCGAGGTCTCGCGCGGATACTCGTCGGTCTCGAAGACGAAGGGCTTGCCCTTGGCGTCCTTGGCCTCGACCGGCACGATCTCATCGGCGTGGAAGGCCTTCGCGGCGGCGGCCTTCTCCTGGCTCCACAGGCCGAAGCGATCCTGGTCCTCGCGGCTGACCTTGTAGCGGTCCGCGACGTTCTCACCGGTCTCGGGCATGGAGGCCGCGCCGTAGAGCGACTTCATAATGGGATTGACGAAACGCCAGCCGACGACCGTATCCTCGATCTGGGCACCGCGCTGAAAGGCCGAGGTCGCCTTGGCCATGACCAGGGGCGCACGGGTCATGGACTCGACGCCGCCAGCGATGGTCAGTTCGGCTTCGCCGGTCTTGATCGCGCGCGCGGCGGCGCCCACCGCATCGGCGCCCGAGGCGCACAGGCGGTTCAGGGTCACGCCGGGCACCGAGACCGGTAGGCCGGCCAGCAGGGCGGCCATCCGGGCCACGTCTCGGTTGTCCTCGCCCGCCTGGTTGGCGCAGCCGTAGAAGACCTCGTCGATGGCGGCCGGATCGACGCTGTTGCGGTCAATCAGCGCCTTGAGCGGCACGGTGGCCAGGTCGTCGGTGCGGACGTGGGCCAGGGAGCCGACATACTTCCCGATCGGCGTGCGCGCGGCGTCGCAGATGAAGGCGTCGATCATGCCGCCAGGGCCTCGACGCGCAGGGTCGCGCCGGTCTTGGCCACGATCTCCTCGACGGTGACGCCCGGCGCGGTCTCGACCAGGGTCAGACCACCCGCCTTCCGGTCCACGGCGATCACGGCAAGGTCCGTGATGATCAGATCCACGACCTTGCGCCCCGTCAGCGGCAGAGAGCACTGCTCCAGGATCTTGGGCTCGCCCGACTTGGAGACGTGGTCCATGACCACGACGATGCGTTTGACGCCGGCCACCAGGTCCATGGCGCCGCCCATGCCCTTCACCATCTTGCCTGGAATGGTCCAGTTGGCGAGGTCGCCGTTCGCCGCCACTTCCATGGCGCCCAGGACGGCCATGTCGATATGGCCGCCGCGGATCATCGCGAAGGAGTCCGCCGAGGAGAAGAAGCTGGAGGTCGGCAGAACGGTCACGGTCTGCTTGCCCGCATTGATCAAATCGGGATCCGCCTCCCCTTCATAAGGAAAGGGACCGATGCCGAGCAGGCCGTTCTCGCTCTGCAGCGTGACCTTGACGCCTTCGGGCACATGGTTGGCGACCAGGGTCGGAATGCCGATCCCGAGGTTCACATAGTAGCCGTCGCGCAGCTCCCGTCCGGCGCGCGCAGCCATTTCGTCACGGGTCCAGCTCATGCCACAGCCTCCTTGGGGCGGGTCGTCAGCTTCTCGATCCGCTTCTCGTTGATGGTCGCCAGCACGATGCGGTCGACATAGATGCCCGGCGTATGGATGGCGTCGGGATCGAGCGCGCCTTCCGGCACGATCTCCTCGACCTCGACCACGGTGATCTTTCCGGCGGTCGCCATGTTCGGATTGAAGTTCCGGGCGGTTCTGCGGAACATCAGATTGCCCGCCGGATCGGCGCGCCAGGCCTTGACGAGGGACACGTCCGCCCGCAGCCAGGTCTCGCGAAGATACTCCTCGCCCTCGAAGACCTCGGTCGGCTTGCCCTCGGCCACCAGCGTGCCGACGCCGGTCTTGGTATAGAAGGCCGGAATGCCGGCGCCGCCGGCGCGGATCCGCTCGGCCAGAGTGCCCTGCGGCGTCAGCTCCAGCTCGAGCTCCCCGGACAGATACTGGCTTTCGAACAGTTTGTTCTCGCCGACATAGGAGGCGATCATCTTCCGGATCTGACGGCTCTCCAGCAGCATCCACAGGCCGAAGCCGTCGGCGCCGGCGTTGTTGGAGATGACGGTCAGGTCCTTGACGCCGCTGGCGCGGATTTCCGGGATCAGGCTCTCCGGATTGCCGGACAGGCCGAAACCGCCCGACATGAGGGTCATGCCGTCGAACAGGATTCCCTCAAGCGCGGCCTCGGGACTGGCGTAGATCTTCGATGCCATGGAATTCCTCAGGATGTCCGCGCGACCTGGAAGCCGGCGAAGGATTGACTGACCGGCATGATCTCGAACCGGTTCACATTGAGATGGGGCGGCAGGGCGGCGATCCAGGCGACGGTCGCGGCGATGTCGTCCGCGGTCATCGGCTCGGCCCCCGCATAGACGGCGTCAGAGGCGTCCTGACTGCCTGTCCGCACCAGGGTGAACTCGGTCTCCACCATGCCCGGATCGATGACAGTCGCGCGCACGCCGGTGCCATGCAAATCCGAGCGCAGGCCCAGGGTGAATTGCTGCACGAAAGCTTTGGTGGCGCCGTAGACGTTGCCGCCGAGGTAAGGGTAGGTGCCGGCGACCGAGGCGATGTTGACGATGGCGCCCCGCCGCGCGATCAGGCCGGGGAGAAGCCGGTGCGTCAGGGTGACCAGGGCGGTGATGTTGGTCTCGATCATGGTGCGCCACTGATCGACGTCCGCCGACTGGGCCGCCGCGGTTCCCAGGGCGAGGCCCGCGTTGTTGACCAGAAGGTCGATGCCGCCGGCAGCGTCCGGCAAGGCGTCCAGACCGTCCTGAACGGCCTTGTCGTCACGCACGTCGCAGACCAGTGGAGCCAGGGCGGGGCCGAGCGCCTCGGCCAGGGCATGGAGCCGTTCGGCGCGTCGTCCTATAGCGACGACCCGCCATCCGTCCCTGACCAGACGGTGCGCGATCGCCTCGCCGATCCCCGAGGTCGCCCCGGTGACCAGGGCGGTGCGAACCGATGCGCTCATCCGAGGTCGCCCCCGGCGACGGGCAGGATGGATCCGGTGATGTAGCTGGCCTCGTCCGACGCCAGGAACAGGATGGGCGCGATCTGCTCATCCAGGGTGCCGTATCGCTTGAGGAAGCTCGAATCGGTCACCTGCTCGACCGCTTCGGCCATCCAGGCCTGTTCCTGCGCCGTGTCTCCGGCCGCGTTGCGCGGCACGCGGCGCGGCGGAGCCGAGGTGCCGCCGGGCGCGGTGGCGACGACGCGCAGCCCCTGTTCGGCGTACTCCATCGCCAGGCTCTGGGTGATGGCGTTGATGCCGCCCTTGGCCGCCGAATAGGGCACGCGACGGATGCCGCGCGTGGCGTTCGACGAGACATTGACGATCACGCCCGCGCCCTGCGCCAGCATGACCGGAACCACAGCGCGACACCCGTACAGGGTCGGGAACAGCGAACGGCGGATCTCCTGATCGATCTGCTCGGGCTCGAACTCCGCAAACGGCCGCATGCGGATGGCGCCGCCGACGTTGTTGATCAGGATGTCGATCCGGCCGAAGGCCTCCACGGCGGCGGCGACGGCGTCCGCCGCCCCCTGCCAGGTCTCGAGATCGCAACAGAACCAGCGCGCCTCGGGCCCCGCCTCCGCCGCGACCTCGGCGACGAACTCGGCGCGGTCGACGAGAAAGACCCGGCCGCCCTCGGCCGCGATGCGCAGGGCTACGCCGCGACCGATGCCCTGGGCGGCGCCGGTGACGACGACCGCCTTGCCGGCGAAACGTCCTTCGAAACTCATGCCGCGGCCTTCTCGGCCTCGCTCGGCGCGAACTTCTCGTAGTGGAAGTGAGCCGGGGTCACCCCCTTCTCGCGCAGGAAGGTCCGCACCGCCTCGACCATCGGCGGCGGTCCGCAGAGATAGATGTCGCAGTCGCCGGCGTTCAGGTGCTCGTCGGCGAGATGATGGGTCACATACCCCTTGAGCGGATGCTGGCTGGCGTCGTCGGCGACACATCCGGCCCAGGTGAAGGTCGGCAGGCGCGCGGCCAGGGCCTCCAGACGATCCGTCTCCACGAGGTCGGCGTCATGGGTGACGCCGTAGATCAGATGAATCGGCTGGGCGCTGCCCGTCTCGGCCAGCACCTCGAGCATCGACAGCATCGGCGCCAGTCCGGTCCCACCGGCCAGCATCACCACCGGACGATCGACGGCGCGCAGGAAGAAGCTGCCGCTCGGACCGACGAAGGTCAGGCGATCGCCGACCTTGGCGCGCCCTGTCAGGAAGCCGCTCATCAGGCCGCCCGGGATGTTGCGGATCAGGAAGCTGGCCTCGGCGGCGCCGGGACGCGAGCTGAACGAGTACGACCGGTGTTGGCCTGCGCCCGGGACGCCGATGTTGACGTACTGCCCCGGCAGGAAGGTCACGGCCTCGGGATTGTCGAGCGCCAGCCGCAGCACGATGGTGCTGTCCGAGGCGGCCTCGACCTGGGTGATGACCCCTTCATGGGCGGCCGGCTTCACCTTGCAGGCGGACGACGGCACGGGAACGGCGATGATGCAGTCGCTCGACGGCGTCATCTGGCAGGTCAGGACAAGACGCTCTTCTGCCTCATCCTGGGTTAGGGCGTCTTCGATATAGTCGTCGCCGAGATCGTACTCGCCCTCCTCGCAATGGCATTTGCAGGTGCCGCAAACGCCGTCCGAACAGTCCATCGGCAGATTGATCTTGTGCCGATAGGCCGCGTCCAGGACGTTTTCGCCCAGGTTGCACTGGATGAAGCGGGTCTCGCCGTCCTCGAAATTGAGTGCGATACGATAAGTCATGACAGGTCCTCCCCGCCGGATCAGACGTGGTAGACGTCGATGACCTGGCGGATGTAGTCGTTCTTCAGAACGATCTTCTTGCGTGTGATCAGCGGCGCGGGGCCGCGCGTGTCGAGCGTGTAGTAGGACGTCCCGAAGAAGGTCAGGGTGTCCTTGTAGCGGTGGCTGAGGGTTAGCCAGTTGAACCGGACCTCGACCTCTCCATCCCGCTGCGCCGTGATCTCCACATTGGAGATGTTATGGCTGGTTCGAGGCTCGGGCGTGCTGGCGCCCGACCGCTCGGTTTTGATCCGGAACACCCGGTCCTCGAGACCGTCGCGGTTCGGGTAATAGATCAGCGAGATATGCTGCTGGGGGTCCTCGACCAGCTGGTCGTCATCGTCCCATGCGGGCATCCAGTATTCGACGCGGGGCGAATAGCAGGTGATCCACTCGTCCCACTGGCGGTCGTCCAGCAGTCGGGCTTCGCGATAGAGGAAGTCCTCGACCTGCGACCGGGTCAGCGTGCGCGTCGCGGCGGTGTCGATGACGTCGGTCATGCGGCGACTCCCAGCACGGGCTTGGACGCCGCCTTGGCGCCGTCGTCTCCGCCGGGCGCGTCGAGGGCGGCGATCAGGGTCTGGGCCCAGTATTCGTGCTGGCGCACGAACAGGCCTTCGTCCTCGCTGCGGTTGCCGCTGAGCAGGGGCTCAAGCCCCATGGCCTTGGCGTTGTCGTCGGCGCCCTCGACCCAGTGGACCGCGCCGCGGCTCAGGTCGTTCCACAGTTCGCCGGCGCCGGCATAGGCCGTCTGGCAGGCGCGGAACTCTTCGAGGTCGTCTGGCGTGCCCATGCCGCTGACGTTGAAGAAGTCTTCGTACTGGCGGATGCGCAGGGCGCGCTCGGCCGCCGCCTCGCCCTTGGGCGCGAAGCAATAGATGCTGACCTCGGTCTTATCGACGCTGATCGGCCGCACGACCCGTATCTGGGTCGAGAACTGGTCCATCAGATAGACGTTCGGATAGAGGCCCAGGTTGCGGGTCTGACCGACGATGAAGCCGGCCTTCTCGGCGCCCAGGCGGGCCTCCAAGGCCTCGCGGTGGGCATAGACCGGACGAACCTCGGGATTAAGGGTGTTGGTCCAAAGCAGGATGTGGCCGTTGTCGAAGCTGTAGACGCCGCCGACGCTCTTGGACCAGCCGTTGGCGTCCACCGTGCGGGTGCCCTCGGCCTCGTAGTTGCGACGCCCCATCGTCGCCGAATAGTTCCAGTGCACCGCGCTGACGTGATAGCCGTCGGCGCCGTTCTCCATCTGGAGCTTCCAGTTGCCGTCGTAGACATAGGTGGAGTTGCCGCGCAGGACCTCCAGTCCGTCCTCGGCCTGGTCGACGATCTGGTCGATGATCACCCGGGTGGAGCCCAGATGCTCCTCGAGCGGCTTCACGTCAGGATTGACGCTGCCGAACAGGAAGCCGCGATAGTTCTCGAAACGGGCCACGCGGGTCAGGTCGTGCGAGCCCTCGGTGTTGAAGCTCTCCGGATAGTCGCCGGTCTTGCCGTCCTTCACCTTCAGCAGCTTGCCGGTGTTGCTGAAGGTCCAGCCGTGGAACGGGCAGGTGAAGCTGCCCTTGTTGCCGTGCTTGCGCCGGCACAGGGTGGCGCCGCGGTGGGCGCAGGCGTTGATGACCGCATGGAGTTCGCCGCCCTTGTCGCGCGTGACCACGACCGGCTGGCGCCCGATGAAGGTGGTGAAATAGTCGTTCGGCTCGGGGATCTGGCTCTCATGGGCCAGGAACACCCAGTTGCCTTCGAAGATATGGGTCATCTCCAGGTCGAACAGATCCGGATCGGTGAAGATGTCGCGCCGGCATTGGTAGACGCCCTTCTCAGGGTTCTCCACGACGGCGGTCTCGAGGCGTTCGCGCACAGTCACGTTCATTGTCGGTCTCCTCTACGAAGCGCGGATCAGGCCGCGGCGCGAATGCGGTCGGAGAATGTCTCGTCGCCTTCTTCCACCGCCTTCTGCAGAACGAAGTCGAAGGTGATGGTCGCGGTGTCGCCCTGGCGGTTGGGGACCGGCAGCAGGCCCTCGCGGGTGCCGAATGCGAAGTCGTCGGCGGCGAAGGGATCGTCGCCGAAATTGATCTGGGTGGTCAGACGACGGTAGCCGGGGGCTTCGATGAAGAAGTGGACGTGGGCCGGCCGGTTGCCGTGACGACCCAGCGCCTGCATCAGGCGATCGGTCGCGCCGCCCGGCGGGACGCTGTAGCCCTTCGGCATCTTGGAATGGAAGGTGTAGACGCCGTCCTCGCCCAGCTGGATCCGGGCCCGGTTGTTGAAGGGCGTCTGCTCGGTCGTCGGATCGAAGTGGGAGTACCAGCCCTTGGAGTTGGCGTGCCAGACGTGGACGATGGCGTTGGGAACCGCCTCGCCGTCCGGACCGCGCACCTGTCCCTGCATGCGCAGGGTCTCGGTGTCGTCGGCGTCCTTGCTCAGATTGACGTCGCCGGTCTGGAGCGGCGCGCCCTCGACATAGAGCGGGCCTTCGATGGTTCGGGGCGTCCCGCCCGTGCGGCCCGCCTCCTCATCCTTGGCGTCCAGATAGAGGTCGATGAAATGTTCGACGCCGGTGCCCGGCGCGATCAGGCCGAACTCGCCGGCGCCCTGCGACATGAAGTTCACCGCGCCCCAGAACTCGTTCTCGGTGATGTCGTGGCGGACGATGATCTCCGCCAGGCTCTGGATCAGATCGCGGAAGATCAGCTTGAAGCGGGGATCGCCCCCCTCGCCGTTCACACCCGAGGCCCGATCGAACAGGTCCTGAACGGCGGCGGATTTGACGAAATCGGTATGCATTCGATGTCTCCCTTTGGGAATGCGGCGCCGCCGTTCGGCGGTCATTGGTTTGAAGGTCAGCGGTCGTCGTCGTGGAGGGACGACGGATGCCGGCAGAGGGCGGTCACCTTCATGGTCATGAAGGGGTAGAGCGGCAGGGTGATCAGCAGATCGTGGAGCTGCGCGTTCGTCTCGACGTCGAAGATGCTGACGTTCGAGTACTGGCCGACGACGCGCCAGATGTGACGCCAGACACCGGAAGCCTGCAGCTCCTGGAAGCGGGCCTTCTCCGCCGCCTTGAGCGCGTCCGCCTCGGTCTTGTCGAACGACAGCGGAATGGCGACGGTCATCTCAACCATGAACAACATCGATCAGGCTCCTGCGGCCACGGCGCCGCCGACGACGGTCAGCCGACGGGCGCTGTCGCGCCGGAAGTGGTTGAGGCGGTCCTCGTCGAGGCGGATGCCGAGGCCGGGACCGGACGGAACGGCCAGGGCGAAGTCGCCGTATGCCAGTGGCTCCTCGAGGATCTCCTCGGTGATCAGCAGCGGCCCGAACAGCTCCGTGCCCCAGTCCAGGCGCGGGAAGCCGGCGAACACATGGGCCGACGCCACGGTGCTTACGACCCCTTCGAGCATCGTCCCGCCGTAGAGGCCTAGACCCGCCGCATCCGCGATGGCCCCGACCCGGCCGGCGGCCATCACGCCGCCGGACTGCAGGATCTTGACCGCGAAGATGTCCGCCGCGTGCCGTTGGGCGAGGTCGAAAGCGCTGGCCGGCCCCTGGAGGATCTCGTCGGCCATGATGGGCAGAATGCCGCGCGCGGTGAGCCGACCGAGCGCCGCGGCCTTCGCCACGGGTTGTTCGACCATGTCGCAGCCCGCGTCACGCAAGCCCGACAACCCGCGAACGGCGTCGGTCTCGCTCCAGGCCATGTTGACGTCGACGCGGACGCTGGCCCGGTCGCCGAGAGCGGCCTTGATCTGGGCGACGTGGGCGACATCGGCCTCGACGCTGCGGCGACCGATCTTGAGCTTGAAGATGTTGTGGCGACGCCGGTCGAGCATCTCCTCGGCCTCGGCGATATCGCGTCCGGTATCGCCCGACGCCAGGGTCCAGGCCACCGGCAGGGCGTCCCGGACACGTCCGCCGCAAAGTTCCGACATCGGCAGACCGAAGCGCTTGCCCTGGGCGTCGAGCAGCGCCGTCTCAACCGCGCACTTGGCGAAATGGTTGCCCTTCACCACCCCGGCGATCGTGCGCATCGTGGTCTGCACGCGACCGGGATCAGAGCCCAGCAGCACGGGCGCGATATAGGTGTCGATCGCGAGCTTCATACCCTCCGGGCTCTCGGGCCCATAGGCGAGACCGGCGATCGTGGCGCCTTCGCCGATCCCCACCACTCCGTCGGAGCAGTAGAGACGGACGATCATGAGGGTCTGGCCCTCCATGGTGGCGACCGACAGTTTGTGCGGCCGGATCGTCGGCAGATCAACGAGGAACGTCTCGACACGTTCGATCGTCAGGCGGCCCTCGGACGGTGACAGGGTGGACATCATGGGCAGAGTGCTAGTCCCCCGCCCCGACGAAATCCAAAACCGATGCGGTCTGCTACTATACCCCAGAAGGTATAGCCGTTTACTCCCCGGGACCTGCGCGACCGTCAGGACGCCTTGACGCAGCCGCCTGCGTCTTCCCATCTCGGCGAGGCGGTCGTCGATCTCCCGGCAGACCGCCTGGAGCCCTCATGCTCGTCCTTCCCTTCGCCGTAGTCTTCGGTCTCAGCCTCGATGTCTGGTCGCTGGCGACGATCCGCAGCGCCGCATCCGGGGCGTCGCGGCTCGTGATGGCGCGGGCTGCGCTGCGGCTCTCGCTTATCGTCGGCGCCGCGCTGGGCTTAGGCCTCGGCCTCGGCGGCCTGATCCGCCCGCTTGATCACGCGCTCAGCCTGATGGTGGCGCGCGGCCTGCTTCTGGTGACGGGCGCGGGACTCTTGCGCGAGGGACTGGATACTGGCGCCGCCAATGACCTGCGCCGGCTGCCGGGCTCCCTGACGTTCTGGACCCGCACCGCGCGCGGGTATGGTTTGCCGGCCTTCATCTCCGGCTTGTCCGCAGCGCTCGCCGGGGTCGGCGATCCGGACCTGGCGCTCGCGGGCCTCATCGCGACCTTCGCGGCGGCGTTCTCCGGCCTGATCCTCGGTCGCCCCCAGGATCGGTGGATCGAGGCCGCGCCCCTCCTGATCGGCGGACTGGTGCTGATGGCGGTCAGCCTGGCGCCGCTCTGACGCCGGTCCGGCGACATGGTTTGACAGTCCGTTCGATGCGCCCTGCAATAGGACGCGGCGGCGACGGCTCTTCCGGACGAGGCGCGGCGCCGGAGGCCAGGGTTTGAAACTCAGACAGCTTCGCTACTCCGTGGTCGTGGCCCAGGCCCGAAACGTTTTGCGCCCCGACCGCGATCGCGTCTTCGCGAAGGCGGTGTCCGGATTGTCCAGCCCTGGCTGAAGCGATCGGCCGCATTCCGGACAGGTCTCAGTCCACAAGCAGCGGATAACCGTGACACGAGGCAGATCGCGCCGGTTCGCCGAGGGAAATCGAAGGGATGGGATCGGTCGCCACGCAACCCGTCAATCCAGCAGCCAGGTTTCAATTGAACCCCGTACAGTCAGCCCGGTGACGGAGAGGCGCCCATCAGGGGCCTCTCCGTCGTCCGAGCGCTATCTGCACTGATAGCTGTCGGCCGTTGTGGGGGAGCCGCCGCCATAGGTCGCCCGAGCGGGATAGGGGCAAATCGCCCCTGTGCGCGATGCGTCACTGAGCGCAACGGTTTGAAGGCGGCCCGGAGCCTCGCCGCGCTCCACCCAGGCCGTCAATGCGGCGTAGAGCTGATCGCGGGTCGGCAGCGGAGGCGTGGCGTCGGGATTTGACGTTCCGTTGGCGAAGTCATGGGCCATCCCGGGGACGAGATAGAGGCGATAGAAGTCCTGAACCTGATCAAGACCGCCCATCTCCGCAATGACCCGCTCATAGTAGTGGATCGACCCTTGGGGAGGAATGAGCTGGTCTGCCAAGCCATGATACATCAGGAGCTTGCCGCCATGGTTCCTGAAGGGGCGCAAGTCGGGGTTGTCGGTGTTGATGCCCGCGTAAAGGTCCTGCTTCTCCAGATTTATGTCGAAGGCTTCATTCAGCCGATCGATGCTCATGTCTTTCCATCCGTCATCACCATCGCCCGTCTCGTTCACGAGCGCCGGCGTCGCCAGAGTGGGGTCGCCAAACGCATGCGCGACCATATCTGCGCCGAGCTGCATAGGGCTGGCGGCCAGCGCGAACTGCAGGTCGGTGCCGCGCGTGTGTCCAAACCAGCGTTGATTGTCGGCGAGCGGCGCGCTGAACTCGTTTCTCAGGCGCGGGTCGGGAACGGTGCCCTCGAGCGTCAGGCCGTACCACGACTTGTTTACGACATTCGCTAGCGCCCGCGTGACGCATGCCGCATCGGGCGCATTGCCGCCGTCGGCTCCACAAAGGATGCTGCGATCCGTCTCGGGGTTATAAGTACAGGCGAATGGATCAACGATGTACCCCATGTCCTGGCCGCCTACGGTCCCACAGGCCGCGATGGCGGCATTGGAGATCAGGTCGAGCTGCGCCTTGGTCGGAGCAACACCGTCGAGCTGCTGCTGGATCAGCAGGGACGGGTAAACGTAGGACGTGATGAAGCGCGACCAGTTGATCGCCGGAGCTCCTACCAGGATACCGTCGAAGTCCTCAGGACTGGCTTGAGCCTCCATCATGCCTTGTCGGCCGCCGGTCGAGAAACCATCCCAGTAGCTGTATTTGGCTGGCCGGCCGTAATAATACTCCGTGAGCGCCTTGGTCTTGACCGCCATTTCGTGAATGCCGCGACGTGAGAAGTCGTACCAAAGCGCGGTGTTCAGCGTCCCATCAGGTCTGAAGGAAAACGAGCCATTGCCGCCCGCGGGGTTTTCATACCCCGGGACCTCGAACGAATGGCCCGTATCATTACTCGCAGACACAGCGCCTTCCAGGCCGGCGATCTGCGCCGGTACGACCATCAGGCTGTTGGCGAGCTCTGTCGTTGACCCTTGGGCTCCACCGGCCCATCCGCCATTCCCGGCGACATGGATTCGCTCGTTCCAGTTGGCGGCGCTCGGAAGCCAGATTTCGATCCCGATACCTGCGGAGGTGGACGGCGAGCCAGGTGCGCCGGGATTCCCCGGCCCGACATTCAGCTTCACCATGCAGAGGTCGTTCAAGGCGATCGGCGTCGCTTCAGTGGGCTCGCCGGTTAGGATGAGGGGCTCGCCCTTTGCGAACGCTCTGACCAGCAAGACTGTCGTGTTCGAGTCTGGAGAGAACCCTGTCTTGATGCTGTCGTCACATTGCATTTCGGCATGGGAGCCGGTTGGATTTCGAGGCAGTACCTGTGCCTGTGCGAAAGCCGGTGCCAGTGCGAGTCCTAAGGTCGCTGCGGCAGCGAGCGCAGCGGGGCTCGAAAATGAGCGCCTTTTCAATGTTTGCTATCCCTGTTCAGATCGGCGAGGCAAACGTTCTAAGGGGCGAGCAAGCTCCGGCGCAAAGACCATGTCGGAAACTTATTATATCGTTTTGGCATGAAAGGGGGGTGGATGTTAAACGACCTGAAGCGTCTGCGATATTTGATTACCGTCATTCAGACGGGTAGTTTCACCGCAGCATCTGAAAAGCTCAATGTCGCCCAACCAGCGCTCAGTCGCAGGATCAGTGAGCTTGAGGCCAGTATCGGTCTTCCGCTACTTGATCGCTCCAGCCGCCCAATCGCCCTCACTGAGGCGGGGCAGATATTTCATGACAGGGCTCACCTCGTTCTGCACCGCTCGGATCAACTCGAGACCGCGATGAAGCGGTATCTCGCCGAACGGAGACCGCAGTTCGTCCTTGGACTTGTCCCCACCGAATTTCACATCAGGTTGCCGCAAATCCTCGCGCGCTTCAGGGAGATGTCGCCGAGGGCGGACTACGATGTCCAGGAGATGCATGCCGCCGAACAGGTGGTCGCCCTGAAGGAGGGGCACATCGATGTCGGCATCAGCCGCGTCATGGTGCAGGAGGTCAGCCTCACCCAGATCAGCTTACGCAACGAGGAGCTGTTGCTGGCGCTCCCGATTGGCCATCGACTCGCAGATCAACCTATCGTCGATCTGGATGACATCAGGGATGAGGAGACGATTTTCTATCCGCGAGGCCGCCGGCCCAGTTTCGCAGATGAGGTTCTTCTTGCTCTGCTGCGTCACGACCTGGAACTGGTCAGAACGAGAGAGGTCGAAAGTCTCCACGCGGCGACGGTCTTGGTCGCCTGCGGAATAGGGATTACGTTCGTACCCGGCTCGTCGCAAGATGCGCCGCATCCAGGCATTGTCCTGGTCCCCACGACCCCCCGCCTGAGTTCGCAGATTTATCTATCACACCGGCCGGACGATCGCTCCGAAGCGTTGCAAGATATGCTGTCGAGCATCCAGGGGGCCTATGGTGATTGGGGGCTCGAATCCTCTCACATCAAGTGAGTTCTCGCCGCAATCCAACTATCCTAGCCCTACGCTAGCTGAGGCTGCGACATCTCGTTCTGCTCTGCCCATAGTCGACCTAAATCCACACGTTGCGTTGGAACAGAAAGATGTCGGGCGGCACGCAAAAGCGATCTCCGCACAATCGCCTCGGAACAATATGTGGAGGCCTCGCCAGGGAGGCGGTCTCCGGGAGTCGCGCAGGCGTCAGCTGATGGCAGCTCCAGCGGCCCTGCAGCTTGCGGTAGTCCGCAGTCCTATCGGGCGAGGACATTCGCCAGGGTCTGATGGTCGTCGAGTTCGGGACCGCCGCCGCGGTTGCCGCTGCCGGCCACGATATGGATGGCGCCGTCGATCGAGACCGCCTGTGTGCCATGGCGGCCGACCGGAAGCGGCGGCAGGCGCGTCCAGGCGCCGGTCGCCACGTTCAGCCGCTCGACCTCGGCATGAGCGGCCTGCTGGTCGAGGCTCTCGCCGCCGATGATCAGCAGGGCGCCGTCCTGAACGATGGCGGACGTACCGGACCGCAGGGTCGGCAAGGGCTCGGCAAGGGTGCGCCATCGGCCGGATGCGATGTCGAAGACGTCGACGGCGGCCACTGGAAGGCTCATGCCTTCGCCGGTGTCGTGGGAGGATCGCCGCCCGCCCGCTGCATAGATACGTCCGTCGATGACGGCGGCGTGAAAATGGTCGCGGGCGTTCGGGGCGTCCGGAAGAACCGTCCAGTCGCCGGTCGAGGGATCCAGAACGTCCAGCCAGGGGACGTAGCCGCTCATGTGTCCGCGCCGGTTGCCGCCCACGACATAGATGCGCCCCTCATGCGCCCCGACGCCGCTGGCGCCTCGGCGACGCTCCAACGGGATCTCCGGACCTTGCGACCAGGCGTCCGTGGCGGGATCGTAGATCAGGACATGGGAGATCGGCGTCTCTTCGGGGAAGTCGCCGGTGAAGGCGCTGACCACGAAGATGCGGCCGTCCAGCGCCACCGCCTGAAGGTGGTGAAGGCGAAGCGGCGGCGGGGCGAGACGGACCCAAGCACCGGTCGTCGGGTCGAAGCGCTCCAGCGGCCGGTCGCCCCGACCGCCGATGAGGTAGAGGCGTCCCGCGACGGCCGCCATCCCGTTTTCATGACGCGCCGTCGGCGCCGTCGTCGCCTCGACCGACGCCCAGACGACCCCGGAGGGCGTCTGGGCGTCGGCGGCGCCCGGCGATGCGGCCATCGCGGCCAGCATCGCGACCATCAGAAGAGGGCGGTCGACCGTAGTCATGGCTCAGCGCGCCTGAACGGCGGGAGCGGGCAGGGCCGGCGCCTGAGGGCGCGATGCGCGGAAGGCGTCGATGTCGGTCAGAAGCAGACGCATCTGGGTGCCCCAGCCTCCGATGAGGACATCGTCCTTGCCGTCGCCGTCCAGATCGCCCTGGCCGGTGCTCCAGCTGCGCCCGACGGTGATCCCCGGGACCACATCCGACGTCACATCGGTGAAGCGGCCCTGTCCGTCGTTCTTCCATGCGCGCAGCTGCAGCGGCACAAAGCCCGGAACCTGGATCGCGCCGACGAGCAGGTCGAGCGCGCCGTCGCCATCGAAATCGACCACGGTGCCCGCCCAGCTCGAGAAGGTGTGCTTGGGCAGTCGTTGTTCCGTCTCGTCGACGAAGCGACCGTCGGCCTGCTGGATCAGCAGACGGGTCTGCGGATCCTTGTCCCAGCCGGAATTGTTGCTGGTGATGTTGAAGAAGGCGATGTCCGGACGCCCGTCGCCGTTGGCGTCGAACACATGAACCTCGCGCGTCTCCATGGGGACGCGTAGGTCGAGCCGGTCCGAGGCGTCGGTGAAGCGCGCCCGGCCGTCATTGATCAGAAGCCGGTTCGGTTGGGTCGGGCTGGCCAGGACGATGTCCAGGTCGCCGTCGCCGTCGATGTCCGCGAGGGCCGCGCCCTCGGTCTGATCGTCTGATCCCGGTAGGGTGTCGCTGGCGTCGATGAAATGGCCGGGACGGGCCGGGTCATCGAGGAAGAGCAGGTTGCGCGCCGGCGTGATGGGGCCGGCGTGTCCGGTCTCGCCGGTGCTGCCGATGAAGATGTCAGGCAGACCGTCGCCGTTCAGGTCGCCGGTTGAGACGGCGTTGCCCTGGCTCATGCGGGGCAGTCGGTCGCTGACGTCGGTGAAGCCGCCGCGCCCGTCGCCGAAGAACAGCTGATGGGTCTCGTCCGCTTCGGACACGAAGACCACGTCGGGATGCCCGTCGCCGTTGAAATCGGCCGCCGCGACATGCTCCGTGTCGTGCATGATCGCGCCAAAGGCGCCGGGACGATAGGTCAGACGACCGCCGCCCTCGTTGATGTACAGGCGGTTGACCCCGTACTCGACGGACACCACGACATCGAGATCGCCGTCGCCGTCCACGTCGATGAAGACGGCGTCGGTGCCGTGCAGCGCCGGAGCGGTCGGAACATGGCTGGAGGTGGCGTCGACGAAGACCGACGAGGGCTGCTCCGTGATCAGGAAGAAGGCGTCGCGCGATTGGTCCGCCACAGGCGTTGTCTGGGCCAGGGCCGGGGCGGTCAGAAGGGTGGAGGCCATCAGGGCCAGAGCTAGCGGCGCGCCGCGCGTCATCATTCGTTCTCCATCAGGCTCCCGCAAGAGCAACCGGCCGTCCATGTTGGCCGAACTCCCGCTTCGCACTACCCCGGCGCGATGGCATGGGGTTATGATGGATTGTCATGAAACCATTCCACGGCTCAGGATTTGAGCCCGATCCCGCGCCGCTCTCGCCAACGTCCATGAAGGTCTGTCATTGAATGTTGCGCGATGAATTGGGTGATCTCGCGACCTTCGCCGCTGTCGCAGAGGCGCAGAGCTTCACCAAGGCGGCCGGTCGTCTGGGCGCGTCGCAGTCGGCCCTGAGCCATACCATCCGTCGCCTCGAGGCTCGGCTGGGCGTCAGGCTTCTGACACGAACGACCCGCAGCGTCGCGCCGACCCCGGCCGGGGAGCGGCTGCTGGCGACCTTGAAGCCGGCGCTGAGCAGCATCGGCGCCGAGCTGGACGCTCTGAGCGATTTTCGCGAGACCCCGAGCGGGACACTGCGGATCAGCACGGCAGATTATGTGGCCGAAACCCGGGTCTGGCCGGTGCTGCGCCCGTTGCTGCAGGCCCATCGCGACATTCTGGTCGAGCTGCACGTCGACAATGGCTTCGTCGATATCGTGAAGGAGCGGTTCGACGCCGGCGTTCGTCTCGGCGGAAACATCGAGAAGGACATGATCGCCGTGCCCATCGGTCCGCCCGAACGGATCGCGGTTGTCGCTTCGCCGGCCTACCTCGCGGATCGCGGCACGCCGTTGCGACCGGAAGACCTGGGCGAACACGCCTGCATCAACCGTCATTTCCCGAGCCTCGGAGGGTTCGGCGCTTGGCGCTTCTCGCGGGATGGGTTGGCCGTCAAGGTCAGGGTCTCGGGTCGCCTGGCGTTCAACAAGCCGGAGATGATAGCTCGGGCCGCCCTGGACGGTTTCGGCGTCGCCTATGTGCTGGAGTCCCAGGTCGCCGCCCTGATCGCGGAGGGGCGGCTGAAGCGCCTGCTGGAGGACTGGTGCCCAGCCTTCCCAGGCTACCACCTCTACTATCCCAGCCGCCGACAGAACGCGCCGGCGCTACAACTCATCGCCGAGGCGATGCGCTATCGCGCCGGCGCTGTGTAAGGATCCTGCCAAGCGAGCGCTTGAAAGGGGTCGAAAACGGCTTTGAGGTGACGCATCGGATGTCCGCTCGCAGGCGACCTGGCAGTGACGACTCTTAGGGTGGATAGCGGACGTCGAACTCCGGCAGACGCTACGAGGCACTACGACGGGTCATGGCGAAGTTGTGGATAGGCACGCCGTTCACCTCGAAGTCCCGCCTCGCGATCGTACAGAAGCCTGCGCGCTCGAAAAGCCCCTTGGCAAGCTCGCTGGCCTCGACGCGGAGCTCCTGCACCCCTGAAGTCTCAGCAGCCGCGATCAGAGCATTGAGGAGCGCCCCTGCGATCCCTCGTCCGGCCGCAACGGGATTTGCATAAAGGTGGTCGATATGACCGTCTTGCTCCAGATCGCCATAGGCAATGACCTTGCCGTCAAGGTCAGTCGCAACCAGAGTCAGCCGTCCGTCCAAAGCACGCTTCTCTACGACCTCTGCTGCCACGGGTGCAGGCGCCCAAGCAGCGACTTGGTCGGCACTATATCGCCGAGCGCCCAAGGTCCGTGCTGAATCGAAATAGAGGCGCGCGAGGTCGGGCGCGTCAGACGCCACAAACTTTCGGATATTAAAGTCTTGTCCGCTCATGGCCGTCCGGGAGAGTTGGGTGCGGCTCACGTTCTGCTTGCGAGACTAAGTTTCCGCAATGGGTCGAAGCGGGCATCGCCTGACGTCCGGTTTGCGGACGCGCGCCAGTTTCGCTTCTAGCGCATTGCTGACCCAGCACGTCGGGATAGGGCGTTCAGTGCCCAACGCCCGTTGGCCAGAGATTTCCAACCCGGTTTCTGCTATTGGATTTGAAGACGGCGGAGTGGACCGGGATTGCCGGCTGTTTCCTTCTTCTGGTGACCATATGGTGACCAATCGCTGCTGTGATTTTTCAATTCTTGGAAAAGACCAGCATTATCAGGATGATAAGGCGAGAATAGGCGGTATCGAATATCCTGTACTGGGACATCGAGCTGGAGCCCTAGGCCCCGCGCTCAGGTTCCGGGCTGGATGTAGGGTATGGCTGCAAAAAACCGGCGTTCGTCGCCGCGCGGATCATCGACCATTCGGGCGTTGACGTCGAACAGCATCGTCTGGCGGCGGGGCAGGTCGTAGCGGTCCCAATGCGGCAGGCCGGGGTGGTTCGGATCCCCGTCTCGGGCCAGGGCGACAAAGGCCTTTCGCATCGCATCCGACACGGCCTGGGCGCCGGGGCCGTTCACGCGAGACTCGGGCAGGGCGACATTGTCGAAAACGAGTGGAATGTCCGCCGTATGGAAGGCGCCCTTGCGGCCGGACGGCATCGTGCCGGGGTAGTCGAGCTGATAGACCCAGGCCGGTGCGCCGGCGCGCGCCCGTTCCTCCGCCTCGATCACCGCGCCCCGCCAAGACCGCCCGGCCGTGGTGGCGGCGATCAGCACCTGGTCCGGGGACCACTCGGGATGCATGGCGCGATAGGCGGCGATCACCGCCTCGGGCGTGATGTCGATCCGCATGACGCCGGGTGTCAGTCGGGCCGCCAGGGTGTCCCAGGTCAGGCCGACATTCCTGGGGTCGTCGCCCATGAAGCCCAGGGTCTCGTCGCGCGTATTGCCGATGATCATCGGAATCGATCGGCCCTGAGGCGCGGCGTCGGGATAGAAGGGGTGGCGGGTCAGGGTGCGGAAATCGAGCACCGGACCGAAATAGAGGCCGCCAAACCCTAGGATCGGATCCTCTGCGGTCTGGGCCTCCAGCAGGCGCTCGACCGGCAGGATCGCCGCCTCCGCCGCGCGGTCGGGCGTCAGGCCGAGGGCCTTCAACCAGGTCGTCGCCCGGGTCGTGGCGTTGATGGGACCGGAGGCGGTGACCTGCTGACCGCTCATGGTCGCCGCGCGGTGGAACAGGCCTTGAGCGGCCGGGGTCGCCATCAGGGTGGCGATCTTGGCGCCGCCGCCGGATTGGCCGAACAGCATGACCCGGTGGGGGTCGCCGCCGAAGGCCGCGATATTGTCTCGGATCCATTGCAGAGCCAGCATCAGATCCAGTTGGCCGAGGTTCCCTGAGTCTTCGAAGCCGGGCGTAAGACGCGCCAGATAGGCGTAGCCGAAGACGTTCAGCCGGTGATTCAGCGTCACCACCACCACGTCTCCGTGTTCGGCCAGGCGGGAGCCGTCATATAGAGGATCACTGCCCGAGCCGGTCGCATAGGCGCCGCCGTGGATATAGACCATGACCGGCCGCCGTGCGGCGTCGGCTGCTGGGGTCCAGACATTCAAGAACAGGCAGTCCTCGCTCTGGTTCGGCTCGTTCCCCCTTTGGGGGCAGGCGGCGCCGAAGGCGACCGCCGGAACCGGATCGCGCCAAGACCCAGGGCGCTCCGGCGGCTGGAAGCGTTTTGTCGGCGCGCCGTATCTCAGGCCCTTGAAGATGCTGATCCCTTGGCTGCGGAGGCCCACGACCGGCCCTGCCTTGGTCTGCACGCGTGGATCGCCCGTGCGCGCCCCGCTCAGCGCAGGGCTCGCCAGGGCGGTTGCAGCCAGGCCTCCTGCCAGGAGCGTGCGGCGGAGAACGGACGGGCTGCGGCCTGAAGCCATATCTGCCGGACGGGTCATGTCGCTTCCTTCCTAGGCCGGTCTGTTTGTCGCCGGCGCGATTGGCGCCCAGCCATCCGGGCTTGTTCTTGCCACGGGCGTGCAACTGTGCGTACAACTTCTATGACACCGGTAGCAGGAACCTGGCAAACAGGAAATGACACCGGTGTCGCCCGTCAGCAGCGGGCGGCGAAACGGGGGCGAGACGATCCCCGAACGCCGACTATGGGAGGAGAGAAAGCAATGATCCAACGCCGTAAATTTGCGCGCCGCGCACTGACCGCCACCGTTTCCATGGGGGCTCTCGCCCTGGTCGTGATGGCCCACGACGCCGCCGCCCAGACCGCGCCGGCGAATGACCCCCAGGCCGAGGAGGCCGCCGAAGTCGGCGAGATCGTCGTTACCGGATTCCGAGCCAGTCTGCAGAACGCCTTGAACATCAAGCGGCGCGAGGCGGGCGTCGTCGACGCCATCTCGGCCGAGGACATCGCCGACTTCCCCGACACCAATCTGGCGGAATCGATCCAGCGGATCCCCGGGGTCTCCATCGACCGCGACGCGGGGGAGGGGCGTTCCATCACCGTGCGCGGCCTGAGCTCCGAGTTCACTCGGACCCGGATCAACGGCATCGAAGCCCAGGCCTCAGTCGGCGCCACCGATTCGTCCGGCGGTGTAAACCGCGGTCGGGCCTTCGACTTCAACGTCTTCGCCTCCGAGCTGTTCAACAATATCACCGTCCGCAAGACCGCCTCGGCCGAGGTCGAGGAAGGCTCGCTCGGCGCGACCGTGGACCTGCGCACCAGCCGCCCCTTTGACAAGGTGGGCTTCCAGGGCGCGCTGTCGGGGCAGTACGGCTATAATGACCTGTCGGAGGACTGGAGCCCCCGCTTCGCCGCCCTCGTCTCCAACACCTGGGCCGACGATCAACTGGGCGCCCTGTTCTCCATCGCCTACAGCGAGCGCGACAGCCTGGAAGAAGGTTTCAGTTCGGTGCGCTGGGGGCCGGCTGGACCCAATCCCGGTGCGCCTAGCTCTAATGACGGCGGCTTCCAGAACACCAGCGTTCTGCCGAACGCCAATCTCGTCTACCATCCCCGCATCCCGCGTTACGGCAGCCTGGAGCACACTCAGGAGCGCCTGGGCGCGACCCTGTCGTTGCAGGCGCGTCCGGGCAACGGGCCGACGCTGTTCACCATGGACATGCTGTACTCGAAGCTTGACTCGACGCGCACCGAGAACTTCCTCCAGGCATGGTCTCTGAGCCGCGGCGCCGATCAAGGGGGCAAGCCTCAGGTCGACATCATCGATTTCGAGGTCGATCCCGACACCGGCGAAATGGTCTACGCCCGTCTCGACGACATGGACATCCGCAGCGAGTCGCGGTTCGACGTGCTGGAGACCGAGTTCAAGCAGATGACCTTCGCGGTCGAGCATGAGTTTTCGGAACGTCTGCGTTTCAACGGCCTGGTCGGCCGTGCCGAGTCGAACTTCAGCAATCCGGTCCAGGTCAGCGCCATCATCGATCGTCAGAACGTCGACGGCTATTCCTACGACTTCCGCGAAAACCGCGATCTGCCGGCCATCAACTGGGGCTTCGACGTCACCGATCCGACCCAGTGGTCGGTCGTCGGCCCCACCGGCGCGCAGCCCCGTTCGGAGCTGCGGTCCAGCTCCAACTTCATCGACCTGGTCTACACGACCGGAGAGGCCATCCTGGAGTTCGAGGTGAACGACAGTCTGACGCTGAAGGCCGGTGTGAGCCGCAAGGAGTATGAATCCAGCAGTCGGGCCTTCGCCCGCCTGGCGAACGGGGCGCCCGCCTTGCCGGCCGGGGTTTCAATGGCCGATGTAACGAACTTGCTTGAAGGTTTCGGCAACAATCTGGACCTACCCGCCGGCTCGGCGACGTCCTGGGTCCGCCCGGATCTTTCTGCGCTCCAGGACGCCTGGGACTATCAGTGCAATTGCAACACCGGCGTCGCGGGCGGCGACTTCCGGCTGATCGGCCTGGACGGCAACACATCCACCTACGGCAACTGGCGCGAAGTGACGGAAAAGGACACCGGCGCCTTCGTCCAGGCCGACTGGGATGTCGAGGTCATGGGCCTGCCGTTCCGCGGCAACATCGGGGTACGCCAGGTCAAGACGGAGGTCGAGGCTCTGGGCTATTCAAACGTCGGCGGGGTGGCGACGCCTGTGACGGGCGTCAATGAATACGAGGACACCCTGCCGTCGCTGAACCTCGCGATCGAACCGATGGACGATCTGATCGTCCGCTTCGGCGCGGCCAAGGTCATGGCGCGGCCGCCGGTGACCCAGCTGGCGCCGGTCTTCACCCTCAGCGCCGTCAATGCGGCCAGCAATACGGCGTCGTTGGGCAATGTCGAACTGGAGCCCTACCGCGCCAAGACCTACGACCTGTCGGTCGAATATTATTTCGCGCCCGAAGCCCTGCTGTCCTTCGCCTATTTCTACAAGGACATCTCGACCTTCGTGCAGACGACGCAGGAGACCTTGACCTACGCGGATCTGACGGCCTTGAACCCCATCGCCTTCCCGGCGTCGGCGTCGCGGCCGGCCGGCTCCACCTATGTGTTCAGCACGCCGACGAATACCGAAGGCGGCCCGCTGAAGGGCTTCGAGATCAGCTATCAACAGACCTTCAGCTTCCTGCCCGGCCCGTTCTCGAACCTCGGCGCCTTGCTGAACTACACTCATGTCGAGTCCGAAATCGACTATTGCACCACGCCCAGCTGCGCCGTCATCGTGACCGAGGACCTGGTGAACCTGTCGCCGGAGGCCTGGAACGCCACCCTCTATTATGACGACGGCAAGCTGAACGCCCGCATCTCCGCCGCCTATCGGGACGCCTATTACCAGAACGTCCCAGGGTCGAACGGCGCAACAGGCCTGATCCCCTTCCAGGGCAAGTCGGAAACCACGACCATCGACGCGTCGGCCTCCTATAATCTGACCGACAATCTCAGCCTCTCCATCGAGGGGTTGAACCTGACGGACGAGGAGAACCGCCAGAACCACGGCGATCTCGGCGGGGCGCGCGACAGCACCTATGTCTATCACCACACCGGCCGCCAGCTCTATGTCGGGGCACGCTATCGGTTCTGACGGCGGGAGGCGCCGCTTCGGCGGCGTCTCTGCCCTCTTGGCCTGGAGACACGGATGATCACACGGCGCGCCGCTGTCGCCGGCCTGACCCTGGCGGCGGGGGGATGTGCGAGCCTGGCCTCGCCCCCGTCGCGACAAGACGGCGCGCAGGCGTGGGTCTTTGACGATCTTCGGCAGGTCGCCGGCCTGCCGCTGGAGATCCATGGGGCGCCGCGTCTGGTCGACACGCCCTGGGGCAGGGGCGTCGCCTTCGACGGTGAAGACGACGCTCTGTACCTGGATGTTCATCCGCTGGCGGGAGCCGCGACATTCACTTTCGAAGCCCTCTTCCGTCCGGACGGCGGCGCATTCGAGCAGAGATGGTTCCATCTTCAGGAGATCGACGCCGACGGAAAGGCGACCGACAGCCGGATCATGTTCGAGATCCGCACCCGCGACGGCGAATGGTGGCTGGACGCCTTCGCCAAGGGGCCGGGCTACAGCCATACCCTGATCACCGAGGCCAAACGTTTCCCCGTGGGCCGCTGGTTCCACGTGGCCCAGACCTTTGACGGCAGTCTCTACAGCAGCTTCGTCGATGGCGTTCTGCAGGATCAGGCGCCCCTCGCCTTCCGGCCCCAGGGCGCGGGCCGATGCTCCATCGGGCGTCGCTACAACGGCGTAAGTCCGTTCAAGGGCGCGGTTCGTGCGGCCGCATTTGATCGTCGGGCGCGATCGCCGGGCGAGTTCTTGCTGCCGCAGCCCTGAACCTGTCGTCTTCGCCTCGCCTGCTACAGTAACCGGTGGCATGTTCGCCTGAGCGCCTGCCGGGTTTGAAGGAGCCACCATGCCCCATCCCCTCCGCCTCCACCCGGACCGCCTGTTTCCGGCCGACGCCGACACGCGGTCGGTCGCGCGCCGCCTCTACGCCGAGATCAAGGACCTGCCGATTATCAGCCCCCACGGCCATACGGACCCAAGCTGGTTCGCGCGGAACGAGGCCTTCGCCAATCCGGCCGAACTGCTGATCACCCCTGACCACTATGTGTTCCGGATGCTGTATTCGCAGGGCGTGGCGATGGAGGATCTGGGTGTTCCCCTACAAGGTTCAGGGGGCGCCGACGGCGGCCCGGTCGAAACCGACCCACGCAAGATCTGGCGGCGTTTCGCCGAGAACTATCATCTGTTCCGAGGCACGCCGTCTCGGCTTTGGCACGACTGGGTCTATGCCGAGGTTTTCGGAATGGATGTGCGGCTCACGGCCGAGACGGCCGACCTCTACTACGACGTCATCGACGCGGCTCTGAAGACCGAGGCCTTCCGTCCGCGCGCCCTTTTCGAGCGTTACAATATCGAGGTCCTGACCACGACCGAGAGCCCGCTCGATACGCTGGAGCACCACAAGGCCATCCAGGCGTCGGGTTGGTCGGGCCGGGTCCTGACCGCCTATCGGCCCGATCCGGTGCTGGATCCGGACTATGAAGGCTTCCGCGAGAACCTGAAGCGTCTGGCCGATCTGACTGGTCGCGATACGATGAACTGGGACGGCTATTTGCAGGCCCTGCGGGACCGGCGGGCCTTCTTCATCGCGATGGGCGCTACGTCGACCGACCATGGCCACCCCACCGCCTTCACCGCCGACCTGTCGAGGACGGAGGTCGAAGCCCTGTTCCGCCGCGTTTCCGCCGGACCGGCGACGTCGGCGGATGCGGAGCTGTTCCGAGGCCAGATGTTGACCGAAATGGCCGCCATGTCGGTCGAGGACGGGCTGGTGATGCAACTGCACCCCGGCAGTTTCCGCAATCACTCGGCCTCGGTTTTCAACCGCTTCGGGCGGGACAAGGGATGCGATATCCCGACCCCGACCGACTATGTCCGGTCGCTGAAGCCGCTGCTCGACCGGTTCGGATCGGACCCGTGTCTGACCCTGATCCTCTTCACCCTGGACGAGACCAGCTACAGCCGCGAACTGGCGCCCCTGGCCGGCCACTATCCGGCGTTGAAACTCGGACCCAGCTGGTGGTTCCACGACAGTCCCGAGGGCATGCGTCGCTTTCGCGAACAGGTTACGGAGACGGCTGGCTTCTACAATACCGTCGGCTTCAACGACGACACGCGGGCTTTTCTCTCCATTCCAGCCCGTCACGACGTGGCTCGCCGCATGGACTGCGGTTTCCTGGCCCGCTTGGTGGTCGAGCACCGGATGGAGGAGGACGAGGCCCACGAGGTCGCCCACGCCCTGACCTATGATCTGGTCAAGACGGCCTACAAGCTGTGACCCGTCTTTCCGATGCGGCCCTGCCCGCCGACGTCGCCGTTCCCGGCTATGATCGCACGCGGGTGAAGACCGGGGTGGTTCACCTGGGCATAGGCGCCTTCCACCGAGCGCACCAAGCCGTGGTTTTCGACGACGCGCTGAGCGCCGGCGATCTGCGCTGGGGTGTGCTGGGCGCCTCCTTGCGTTCCCCCGGCGTGCGGGATCAGTTGAACCCCCAGGACGGCCTCTACACTCTGGTCGTCCGCGACGGTTCGGAAGAGCGGCTGCGGATCATCGGCGCCTGTCGCGGCGTGCGGGTCGGGCCGGAAGACCCTGCCGCCCTGGTCGCAGCCATGGCTGATCCCGACGTCCATATCGTCACCCTCACCATAACCGAGAAGGGCTATCGCCTGGACCCTGTGAGCGGTGATCTGTTGTCGGACGATCCAGATGTGGTCGCCGATCTGGCCGATATCGCCCGGCCGCGCACGGCGCCGGGCTTCATCGTCGCGGCCCTGCGCGCCCGAAGGGCCGCAGGCCTGAAACCTTTTACGGTGATCAGTTGCGACAATCTTCCCCGGAACGGCGAACGCATCCGCGCCGGCGTGCTGGCCATGGCGCGTCGTATCGATTCGGGTCTGGTCGGCTGGATCGAGGCAAAGGGGGCCTTTCCCCAGACCATGATCGACCGGATCGTCCCGGCCACGACGCCGGAAGACATTTCACGCCTGGCGGGCCGTCTCGGGCTGGAAGACCAGGGCATGGTCAAGGCCGAGCCCTTCACCCAATGGGTGATCGAGGATCGGTTTGCGGGCGAACGTCCCGATTTTGCGTCCCTCGGCGTGCGACTGACGGAGGCGGTCGAGCCGTGGGAGGCCGCCAAGCTGCGTCTGCTGAACGGCGCCCATTCCGCCATCGCCTATCTCGGCGCCCTGGCCGGCCATGAGCATGTCCACGAGGCGGTCGCCGTCCCCGCCTTGCGCGCCTATGTCGAGTCCCTGTGGGACGAAGCCCAGACCACGCTCAAACCGCCGCCCGGCCTGGACATCGCCGCCTATCGGGAGGCGCTGATGGCCCGGTTCTCCAATCCGGCCCTGATGCACCGAACCCGTCAGATCGCGATGGACGGGTCGCAGAAGCTGCCGCAACGGCTGCTGGCCGGCGCGGCGGAACGTCTGGCCCGGGGGCGGGAGATCAAGGCGATAGCCCTGGGCGTCGCAGGCTGGATGAAGTGGCAATCGGGCGTGACCGAAAGCGGCGAGATCTTCATCGTCGACGATCCGCTGGCGGCCAGGACCGCAGAACGGCTGGCGGGCTGCGATGACGACGCGAGCCGCGTCCTGGCCCTGCTGGGGCTGTTGGCGGTGTTTCCGACCCCTCTGGCCGAAGACAGCCGGTTCGCTGTGGCGGTCACCGACGCCTATCTGTCGCTCAGCCGAAACGGCGCGGTCGAGGCTGCGCGTCAGTTGACGGAGTAGATCATGGCCCGCGTTCTGATCCTGAATCCCGCCGACGATGTCGCCATCGCCCTGGACGAGATCGCTTTTGGCGAGACGCCTGACGGTCTGGGGGCGACGGCGCGCGCCGACATCGCCACCGGGCACAAGATCGCCCGGCATGCCGTGGAGGCGGGCGGTCTGGTTCGCCGCTATGGTCAGGTGATCGGCCGGGCCAAGGTCGCCATCGCCGCCGGCGATCACGTTCATGTCCATAACCTGGCCATGGCCGAGGATGGCCGGGAGGCCGAGGTAGGCGCCGACCTGCGCGTCCCCGAAGCGCGGTCCGGCGCCGCCTTCGACGGCATTGTCCGTCCGGACGGGCGCGTCGGAACCCGCAACTATGTCGGGGTCCTGACCAGCGTGAACTGTTCGGCCACAGTCGCGCGTCGCATCGCCGACGCCTTCCCGGATTCAAGCCTGCCCAAGGGTGTGGACGGGGTGGTCGCCTTCACCCATCAGGGCGGTTGCGGCGGCTCCTCGCTGAGCAGCGATGTGACCCTGTTGCAGCGGACCCTGGCCGGCTACGCCCGACATCCGAACTTCCATTCCATCCTGATCGTCGGTCTGGGTTGCGAGGCCAATCAGATCCCGGCCTGGTTGACCAACGAGGGGCTGGAGGCGGGGCCGACCTTGCGCGCCCTGACCATCCAGGAGGCCGGCGGCACGGCGCGCGCCATCGACGCGGGCATAGGCATCGTCCGCGATCTGGTCGCCGAAGCGGCGAAGGTGCGACGCCGGCCGGTCGCCGCGTCTCACCTGACGGTCGGTCTGCAATGCGGCGGCTCGGACGGCTGGTCCGGCGTCACCGCCAATCCGGCCCTGGGCGCGGCGGTCGATCTGCTGGTCGCCCACGGCGGATCGGCCATGCTGTCCGAAACCCCGGAGATCTGGGGTGCGGAACATCTGTTGCTGCGGCGTGCGGCCTCGCTGGAGGTGGCGGATCGGCTGAACGCACGTCTCGCCTGGTGGCGCGACTATGCGGAGCGGCACCAGATGGAGCTGAACAACAATCCCTCGCCCGGAAACCTGAAGGGCGGCCTGACGACCATACTCGAGAAGTCGCTGGGGGCGGTGGCCAAGTCGGGCTCCACGCCGCTGAACGACGTGATCGGCTATGCCGAACCGCTGAGGGCCAGGGGGCTCAGCTTCATGGACAGCCCCGGCTATGATCCCTGTTCGGCGACGGGGCAGATCGCCTCCGGCGCCAATCTGATCGTCTTCACTACCGGGCGGGGCTCTGTCTTCGGGGCCAAGCCTGCCCCGTCGATAAAGGTGGCGTCCAACGCCAGGCTGGCGAGTTGGATGGACGAGGATATGGATGTCGACGCCTCTCCCGTCCTGGACGGGACCAGCCTGGCCGACGTGGGCGCGGCCATCTTCCAGAAGATGCTGGACGTGGCCTCGGGAGAGCCGTCGAAGTCCGAGGCGCTCGGCATCGGCGACAATGAGTTCGTGCCCTGGCAGGTAGGGGCCTATCTCTAGGCCCCCGACTCCTCAGACACCCAGGGCCTCGATCAGGTCGCCCATGTTGCGGATGAAGACGGCCGTGGAGACGCCCTCGACCGGGAAGTCCGTGCGATAGGGCGAGGTGTCCCACAGGTCGCCGACGCGGGTCATCTGATATTCGCCGCCTGTCACGGCCGTCGGCGAGTCGCCCCGGTAGGGGTTGGAGGTGGTCGTCAGGGGCGTGGACCAGTAACCGCGAGGATTCAGCGTGGCCATGACTTCCGCCGCGCGACGGGCGGACGGCGGCGTTGGCCGGCGCGCCTCGCTGGACATGTCCCAGACGTCCACGTCGCGAAGCGTGAAGTATTTCGGCAGCTTCAGCGCCCCCGGCCGCGCCTTCAGGGGGGAGCCGCGTGTCGCCGTCTCGACCGGCAGGGCCGACAGGCGCTGATACTCCGCGCGCAGGGCGGCGGTGTCCACATTGCGGAACGAACCATAGTGGACGATCAGATTCTCAGGATTGTCGTCGGCGTAATACTGGCCGTTGGCGACGTTCGAGCCGCGCCGGTGGATATAGACGGGGGTATTGGCGCCTTCGAGGATGAAGGTCGGGTGGGTGCGTCCCGGCGTGTTCAGCGGCGGACGAGTCGCGACCTGATCCAGCCAGTCCAGGGCCTCGGGCAGGCGATCCAGGAACTTCCGGTCGCCGGTCAGGCGGTAGAAGCCCAGCATCGACTTGATGTTGGTTCCGGTCGCATGGGTGACGAAGGCCTGGGGCTCGATGGTCCGGGCGCCGGCGGGTTTCAACGTGTCTGGAAAATGTTGCAGGCCCCAGGCCGGTTGGGGCTGGGGCTGCTGGGTCTTTACGAAAATGTCCATGCCCCGCTGGATCGCGTCCAGGATTCGCGGGTCGCCCCGGCCGTTGCGGGCCAGTCCGTGCCAAGCGTAGATCAGGAACTCCAGGTTCTCGCCGGCCACGTCGTCGTTGAAGGTGATGTAGGGGGTGTAGTCTGCGTGGCCGTGGACCCCGCCGCCCTCGACGAACGGATAGCGCTGGGGCCAGCCGCCGTTCGGATACTGGCTGTCCAGCACGAAGCTGATCGCCTTGTTCAGCGGCGCCAGATAGGCCCGGTCGCGCTTCTCCAGATAGAGCCGCAGCAGCAGCTGCGACGCCTCGGCCGTGCCGGCGTCGTCGAAGGTGGCGTTGCCGTAGTAGCGGTGGAATTCCTCCAGCCGCCAGGCGTTCTTGCCGACGGTGTCGTACCAGCGCTTCAGAGTGTCTTCGCCGGCGGTGTCGATGACATAGTTCCAGCCGCCGGCCGGATGCTGGCCCCGGACCAGGGCGTCGGCTGCGGATTTGGCGGCCTCGTAATAGAACTCGTCGCCGGTGGCGTGATAGGCGTCGAGGTAGAGGTGGCCGACCGTCGCCGTGCCGGGCGGCTGGACCCAAATCATGGTCGGGCTGGCCTCCAACTCGCCCCAGCGCCGCGAGAAATCGGGCAGATACTGCCAGACGTAGCCGCCCTCCACGGCCGCCTCCTCGCGCATGAAGCGGGCGGCCCGCTTCATCGTGTCCAGAACGGCGGCGCGGTCGGGCGCAGCCTGGGCGCCGGCCGGCAGGGCGGGGGCGGAGGCCGCGACGAAGGTGGCGGCGGCGCCGGCGGCCAGCAGGGCGCGGCGGTTCATGGACGGTGCGGGCATGGGAACTCCTGGGTGACCTCTCGACCGGCTCTTGGCGACCGTTTCGAGCAAGAACTGAAGCACGATTGACACCGGTTTCCTAGCCCTGGCGGGAAAGGATCGATCACTGCCCGGTTCGGCGATCTGCCCAGTCCTCGGGTATGGAGAAGCGGCTCCTAAACTGGACAATAGCTGGAGAAACCGTGGAGACTATCTCCAGCTTCTACCGTCGGATATCGAAACCCTGGTCCCGCATGGCGGCCCTGACGTCGTCCGCCGAGAACAGGTTGAAGTCGCCGGGGACCGAGTGTTTCAGACCGGCGGCGGCCAAGCCGAAGTCCAGGGCGTCCTGGTCCGTCCACCCGCTCCACAGGCCGAACAGGACGCCGGAGGCGAAGGCGTCGCCGCCGCCGACGCGATCGATCACGCCGGCCAGGTGGATGGCTTCGGCCCGCGTCTCGATCACGCCGTCGCCGTCGCGGGTCAGCATGACGGCGGACAGGGCCTGATCGGCGACGCTGTCCTGGATGCGCAGGGTGCAGGCGATGCGCTGCAGGCGGGGGAAGGCGGCGAAGGCGGCGGCGGCGGCCTGGCGACGGCGCTCGGCCGGATCAGGGTCGTCGAACCGGGTCTTCAGCACCAGGGCGAAGTCGCGATCGTCGGCGAAGGCGACGGCGGCGCCGGACAGCATCCGGCCGAGGGTGGTGGGCGGATCGCCGTCCCACTGCTCCCACAGCTTGCCGCGGAAGTTGCCGTCATAGCTGACCTCGACGTCCCGACGCACGGCGGCCTCGATCAGGGCGACGGCGGCGGCCGAGCCGTTCGGCCCCGTCGCCGGGGTCACGCCCGAGGCGTGCAGCCATTCGACCCCCTCCAGCAAGCGGTCCCAGTCGAAGGCGTCGTTGACATGTTCGACGAAAGCCGAGCCGGCGCGGTCGTACAGGACCTCCGACGGGCGACGCACCGCGCCGGGCGTCAGGAAATACAGGCCCATCCGCCCCGGCTTGAACACCACCGGCGAGGTGTCGACCCCGTGCTTGCGCACCTCGTCCCGCGCCGCTCGGCCCAGGGCGTTGTCGGCCAGGACGGTCGCCAGGGCGGTCGGGGCGCCGAACTGCGCCAGCGACACGGCGACGTTCGCCTCGGCCCCCGCCGGACGGACCGTCAGTGCGGGGGACTGGAGCAGAAGCTCGTTCTGGTTCGGCGAGAACCGCAGCAGCATCTCGCCGAAGCAAAGGATGTGGCGGGGAGATGCGTTTTGGGTCATGCGTACAGGCTTAGCCTTGTCTCAGCGCGCCTGCCAGCCGCCGTCGACCGGCAGGATGGCGCCCTGGACATAGTCCGAGGCCCGGCTGGACAGGAAGACAGCCGCGCCGCCGAGATCCGAAGGCTCGCCCCAGCGGCCAGCCGGGATGCGGCCCAGAATCTCGGCCGAACGGACCGGATCCTCGCGCAGGGCCTGGGTGTTGGCGGTGGCGAAGTAGCCGGGCGCAATGGCGTTGGCGGTGATGCCGTGCGGCGCCCATTCGTTGGCCATCAGCTTGGTCAGGCCGGCCACGCCCGACTTGGAGGCGGTGTAGGAGGGCACCCGGATGCCGCCCTGGAAGGACAGCATGGAGGCGATGTTGATGATCTTGCCGCCCTGGCCCTGTTTGATGAAGTGACGGGCCACGGCCTGGCTGAGGAAGAAGACGGTCTTCAGATTGATGTTCATCACCAGGTCCCAGTCGGCCTCGGTGAAGTCCACGGCGTCGGCGCGACGGATCAGACCGGCGTTGTTGACCAGGATGTCGATCCGGCCCATCGCCTCCAGGGCTTCCTCGACCACCCGTCCGACCGGTTCGATCGAGGTCAGGTCGGCGCTGATCGCGTGGGCGCGACGGCCCATGGCCTGAACCCGGGCGACCGTGTCGTCCGATTCCGACAGAGCGACCGAGACGATGTCCGCACCGGCCTCGGCCAGAGCCAGGGCGATCCCCTGGCCCAGGCCCACATTGCCGCCGGTCACCAGGGCCACCTTGCCGGTCAGGTCGAATGGATTGCTCATGACGGCACGCTTCCTCTCAGATCTATTTCAAGCGCCGGAACGGACCCGGCTTGTCTGCGTTGGTAACCGGTGTCATATACCGATGCAAACGGTTAGGCCAGAACCGAAAAGGTCGTTTCTTCGCGGCCGGTTCGTCGCATCCGGAAAGTTCGAGGCGGCCGGATCCGGTGGTCGCCGTCATCGCCATAAGGATTCCCCAATGAAGATCGCGCTCATCATCGAAAACAGCCAGGCCGCCAAGAGCGAGACCGTGCACGCCGCGCTGAAGGCGGTCGCCGAGCCCCTGGGTCATCAGGTCTTCCACTATGGAATGTACGCGCCGGAAGACAAAGCTTCGCTGACCTATGTGATGAACGGCGTCCTGGCCGGAGTGCTGCTTAACTCAGGCGCCGCCGACTTCGTCGTCACCGGCTGCGGCACCGGCATGGGTTCCATGCTGGCCTGCAACAGCATGCCGGGGGTCTTCTGCGGTCTGGTCTTCGATCCCACCGACGCCTTCCTGTTCGGTCAGATTAACGACGGCAACGCCATCTCCATGCCCTACGCCAAGGGCTTCGGCTGGGCGGCGGAGCTCAATCTGCAGGACGTCTACCGCAAGCTGTTCGAGGGCGAGCGCGGCCTAGGCTATCCGAAGGAGCGCGCCGAGATCATGCGCAAGAACCGCGGCGTGCTGAAGGACTTGAAGGCGGTGACCTGCAAGGACATGCTGACGGTGCTGAAGTCCATGGATCAGGACCTGCTCAAGGCCGCGGTGGCGGGCGAGCGCTTCTCCGAATACTTCTTCGCCAATGCGACGGACGAAGGCATCCGCGATTATCTGAAGGGCGTCGTCAGCACGACGCCGGCGCTCGAAACGGCCTGATCAGCCGGTGGGCGTTCCGTGCGGGAAAGATCGCGCACGGAACGCCGCCTCTGATCAAGCGTCCAGCGGGATCGCCGACTTGCGCGTCACAAGCGCCGGGCGCACCTCCTGCTGGTCCAGACGCGCCGCATCGACGCCGCGCAGAGGCGCCAGCAGTTTTTCGGCCGCCATTCGTCCCATGTCGCGAATCGGCAGGCGGACGGAGGTCAGGTTCGGCCAGACGCGCGCCGCCATGGGCAGGTCGTCGAAGCCCACGACCGAAAGATCGCGCGGCAGTTCCAGGCCCCGTTCGCGGGCGGCCTGCATGACGCCGATCGCCATGTCGTCGTTCAGAGCGAAGATGGCGGTCGGGGGCGTCGGCAGGGAGAGGAGGGCGTGGCCTGCCTCCACCCCCGATTCGAACGTATAGGCGCCCTTGAAATCGAAGTCCGGGGCCAGAGGAATGCCACGCGCCGCCAAGGCGTCGACGAATCCCTTGCCGCGAACAGCCGAGGACCGGAACAGGTCCGGACCGCGCACCAGGCCGATCCGGCTGTGCCCCAGGTCGGCGAGATGGTTGGCCGCTTCCGCCGCGCCGACGCCGTCGTTGGTCACGACCATGACTTCGGGTTCGTCGAGGGCGATGGAGGCGATGCGCACATAAGGACAGTCCAGTTCGCGCAGCAGGGCGATGACCCTTTCATCCTCCGACACCGAAGGCGGCATGATGACGCCATACAGGCGCTGACGCTCGACGAACCCGCGGATGTCCTCCAGCAGAGTGGGGGAGTTGCGGTTGCAGGGATGGACGACCAGTTCCAGGCCGGAGCCCTTCAGGGCGTCCAGGACGCCCTGTTGCATGTTCACGACATAGGTCGGGCTGGGGTTGTCGTAGATCAGCCCGATCAGGAACGATCGCCGGAAGGCCAGGCCGCGCGCCTGGGGATCCGGCGTGAAGCCCAAGTCCTTGATGACGGCGTTGACGCGTTCACGCGTGTCCTGTTTGACGAACGGCGACTGGTTGATCACCCGCGAGACGGTCTTCTTGGAGACCCTGGCCTCGCGCGCGACGTCATTGATGGTGGCCCGCTTTCCCGGCTTGCCGGCGCGCGGATCGTCTTGAGCCAAGGTCCGGCTCCTTCCTCTTATCGAGCCCAAGCCATAGCCGCGACTCGCCTCCGACGCCATGGGCCTGTTCTAAAGCGGATTGACACCGGTTTCCTTCGTCGCTCTTATCGAAGCTTGTTCAAGAGGCGACGGCTTTGACTTCCATCCCCTATTCCGCGAGCCGCGCCCGATGAGCGCGACGCCAGTCACGATGTCTGGACAGGAGGCGGGCTCTGTCGAGAGCCGCGCCGCCGAGGCCGCGGCGATCGCCCGAGCGTTCGTCTCAGCACGCCTGGAACGGCGCTGCACCCCCGACTATCCCGGCCGTATCCCGGAGACGGTGGCGGAATCCTACGCCATTCAAGACATCGCCATCGGCTTGGCGTCCGATACAGTCGCGGGGTGGAAGGTCGGCGGGGTGCCCCCTCCCCAGAGGCCGAAGTTGGGCGTGCACCGGATCGCCGGCGCCATCTTCTCCCGCAATGTCTGGCCGGCCGTCGCCGACAGGGCGGCGGCGCTGCCCGAGATCGAAGGCGGATTTGCTGCAGTCGAGGCCGAGTTCATCGCCCGCATCGGGGCGGACGCGGATCCGGCCAAAACCGAGTGGACGTTGGAAGAGGCGCGGGCCGTGATCGACAAGGTCTTCGTCGGCGTCGAACTGGCCGGCAGCCCGCTGTCGGCGATCAACGACCTGGGCTCGGCCGTGGTGGCGTCGGATTTCGGCAACAACGGCGGGCTGGTGGTCGGTCCCGAACTGACCGACTGGCGAGACAGGCTGGACGATATTGAGGCCGAAACCTTCGTCAACGGCGTCAGCGTCGGCGCCGGCGGGTCGCCGTCGCTCGAGGGCGGGGCGATGGAATCCGTGCGGTTCCTGCTGGAGCACTGCGCGCGATGGGGGCGGCCGCTGAAGGCCGGCCTGCTGGTCTCGACGGGCGCCGTGACCGGCGTTCACCGGGTTCACGCCGGGGACCAGGCCGTCTGCGTCTTCAAGGGGATCGCGGAACTTCACTGTTCGGTCGTGAGGGCCGAAGCCGAGTAGCATTATCTGGCGCGAAACCCGTTCGCCTTCGAGGTCGAACAAGAAGACGGGGCGCGCCGAGGGAACATCAGGAACGGGTGAGAGTCATGACTGACGCTTCGAGCGCAGGTCCAATCGAGATAAAGGCGCCCTCGCCGGGCAAATACCGGTGGGTGATCATGTGGCTGCTGTTCGCCGCCATGGTCATCAACTATGTCGACCGGCAGATGATCGGCTTCCTCAAGCCGACCTTGTCGGCCGAGTTCGGCTGGTCTGAGACGGATTATGCGGACATCGTCTTCTGGTTCCAGGCGTCCTATGCGGTGGCCTATTTGCTTTGGGGCCGGATCATGGACCGGGTCGGGGCCCGCTGGGGATTGGGCGTGGCCTTCGCCATCTGGCAGGTCGGTCACATCCTGCACGCCGGCGCCCGTGATCTGACTCACTTCATCATGGCCCGCGCCGTCCTCGGGGCCGGCGAGGCGGGCGGCTTCCCGGGCAGCATCAAGGCGGTCGCAGAATGGTTCCCCAAGAAGGAACGCGCCCTGGCGACCGGTCTGTTCAACGCCGGCACCAATATCGGCGCCATCGTCACGCCGCTTATCGTTCCGGGCCTGGTGCTGGCCTTCGGTTGGCAGATGGCCTTCGTCATCACCGGCCTGCTGGGCCTGATCTGGTTGCCGATCTGGCTGCTGGTCTACCGCCGGCCGCGCGAGCAGAAGAAGCTGTCGGCGGCCGAACTGGCCTATATCGAGCAGGATCCGGCGGACGTCGTCGAAAAGGTGAAGTGGACCAAGCTTCTCACCGTCAAGGAGACCTGGGCCTACGCCCTGGGCAAGTTCCTGATCGACCCGATCTGGTGGATGTTCCTGTTCTGGCTGCCTGACTTCCTGGGCAAGACCTACGGTCTGGATCTTAAGACCTTCGGGCCGCCGATCGTGGTCATCTATCTGCTGTCGGACGTCGGCTCCGTGGGCGGCGGCTGGCTGTCGTCGCGGTTCATGCACCGCGGAATGGGGCTGAACGGCGCGCGGAAGATCACCATGCTGATCTGCGCCCTGTGCGCCGTGCCGGTGGCCTTCGCCGCCATGGCGTCGAACCTGTGGGTCGCGGTGGGCATCATCGGTCTGGCGACGGCGGCGCACCAGGGCTTTTCGGCCAACCTCTATGCTCTGCCGGGCGACGTCTTCCCGCGTTCGGCCGTGGGCTCGGTAGTCGGCATCGGCGGCATGCTGGGCGCCATCGGCGGAATGGCCATGGCCAAATACGCCGGCTACGTCCTCGAGAAGATCGGCACCTATACGCCCATCTTCATCGTCGCCGCCTCGGCCTATCTGCTGGCCCTGCTGGTGATCCATCTGCTGTCGCCGAAGTACGCGCCGGCGAAGGTCTGACGACTTACTTGGGGCCGCACGAGGACAGGCTCGTCCGGCCTCTCCTTGCTGGGGTGAGCGGGATGAGCCTCGAACGTAGACGTCTTCTGGGCTTCGCCGCAGCGAGCGGGGTCTTCGCGGCGGTCGCGCCGGTCCATGCGCAACAGGCGTCCGCGCCCGGCGTCGCCCCGGCGGATCCCGCAGAGATCGTCCGCCTCTGGCCGCACGGCGCGCCGGGCGGCGAGGGCGTGGCGCTGACGCCTGTCGTGACCGAGCGATCGACCGATCCCGCCTTCAATGACCGGTTTGCTCAGTACACGACGGATCCCCTCCTGACGGTCTTCCGGCCCGAGCGGCCGAACGGTTCGGCCCTGCTGCTCATCCCGGGCGGCGGCTATCGCTGGGCCGTTCTGGACAAGGAGGGGTACGACGTGGCGCGCGTCTTCGCCGCGTCGGGGACGACCTGCTTTGTGCTGCGCTACCGTCTGCCTGCCGACGGATGGGCGGCCGGGGCCGACGCGCCGCTTCAGGACGCCCAGCGGGCCTTGCGTCTGATCCGCGCGCGCGCCGACGAATACGGCCTGGACGCCCGCAGGATCGGAGTGCTGGGCGCATCGGCGGGCGGTCATCTGGCGGGTCTGGCCAGCGTTCGAACCGATCCGACCTATGACCCGGTCGACGCGGTGGATGGCGTTTCGTTCCGACCGGACCTGACGGTCCTGATGTACCCTGTCGCCACCATGGCCGACCCCTTCGTCCATGCCGGCTCGCGGCGACATCTGCTGGGCGAGGCGCCTTCCGCCGCGCGGGTCAGCGCCTATTCACTGGAGCAAAGGGACTGGTCCGGCGCGTCGCCGGTCTTTCTTCTGCACGCCATGGACGACGGCGCGGTCCCGGTGGAGAACAGTCTTGAACTGCTCTCTGCCTTGAAGGCCGCCGGGGTTGCCGCCGAAGCCCATCTGTTCCAGGAGGGTGGGCACGGGTTCGGCGTAAGGTTGATCCAGGGGCGGCCTGCCGCCGTTTGGCCGGATCTGGTCCGCGGCTGGGCCGCTCGGCTCGGGTTTCCGCTCTGAATATCGTCTAGGCGCAGGCCGGCGTCAGGGCTCCTGCATCTTCCTGAGGCGCCGAGGAGGCCAGCACCGCCTGTATCTCGCTGAGCAGCAAGGAGAGGGTGAAGGGTTTGCCGACATGGCGGTCGGCGCCGGCCTTGCGCGACGCATCGAGGTGTTCGGGCTGGGTGTTGGCGGTCAACATGATGATGGGGGTTGCAGCCAGGCCGGCCTCGCGTTCCGCCTGACGTATCCGGGCGACAGCGGTGATCCCGTCCATGCGCGGCATCTGGATGTCCATCAGGATGACGTCGAAGCGTTCTCGCGCTGCGGCCTCGACCGCCTCGACCCCGTCCTCCGCCGTGGTGATCTCCGCCACGGTCTCCAGCATCATCTCTAGGATTCTCCGGTTCGTCGGATGATCGTCGACCACAAGGACTCGCCAACGCTCGACCGAGGCGGACGAGGTCGCTTCGGTCGTCTCGGGGGCCGGGAGGTCCAGCCAGAAGATCGATCCGCCCGCTTCCCTAGGCGCCGCGTCGATCACGCCGCCCAAGGTTCGCGCCGCCTCTTGCGCGAGCGAGAGACCCAGGCCCATGCCCCCGAACCGTCGGGTCAGGGCGTCGTCCTCCTGATGGAAGGCGTTGAACATGTCGTCCTTGCGGGCAGGGTCGAAGCCGACGCCCGTGTCTATGCAGACGAAGCGGAGCCCTCCGTCCGCGCGAGGGCCGACCGCGAGCCGGACGTCGCCTTCGTCGGTGAACTTGACGGCATTGTTCAACAGCGGCGTGAGAACCCGGCCCAGGGCCCCAGCGTCGCCCACAAAGGTGGACGGCAAGTCGGGAGCCGTCACGACGGACAGTTTTATGCCCTTCGTCGCCGCCGCTCCCCGATGCGGTTGGACGAGCCGTTCGATCAGGTCCGCCAAGGCGAGGTTTTCAAGACGTGGCGCGGCGTCGCCGTCGTCCGGGCGGGCGACGGCCAACAGATCCTCGAAACGATCCTGAAGCGCCGCCGCCGATGACCGTATCATGGCCGAGACTTCCTGAATCTCGGGCTCACACGAGCGCGCGGCCAGCAGGTCGGCGCCGGCCACGACTCCGTTCAGGGGCGTGCGGATCTCGTGACTTATGTTGCTGATGAAGGCGCTGCGGGCCTGGTTGGCCTTCTCGGCCTCGTCCAGCGCCGCGCGGAGGGCGTCGGCGTCGCGTTGCTTCTGGGTGATGTCTTCCGTCAGTCCGATCAGATGTCGAACGCCCTCGTCGTCATAGGTGGCCACCTTGGTGGCCGAAAGGAATCTCACGCCCTGGGGGGTGGGGGCCTCGTGCACGGCCGATTGCGATCCCATGCCGGGCGCGGGGTCGGACGCCCATTCGGCGAAGGCGGCCGGCAGAACATCCGTCGCCAGCAAGCCCGTCAGCCCCTCGAACCGACCGAACAGTTTTTCGGCGGCGCGGTTCGCCAGGATGTAGCGGCCCGAGCGGGCGTCCTTGACGGTGAGGGCCAGGGGCAGAACGTCAATGACGGTGTTCAGGAAGGCGGCCGACTCCGTTTCGGCCGTGACGTCCTCGGCCTTGACCAGAAGCCGCACTATGGCGCCGTCCGCGTCTCGAACGGCGCTGATGGTGGTGTCCAGATAGACGGCGATGGAATCCTCGGTCGTAAAGCGCGTCTTGAAGGCGAAGGCGCGACCGGCCTGCGCCTCGCGGACGCCCCGCTCGATCGAGAAGCGGCTGTCCGCCGGCCAGGCTTCGCTCCAGTGCATGGTGTGAGGGGCAGGGACACGCGGCTGGAATCGACGAGCGGCCGGGTTCAGGTGAACGATCAGACCGCTCGGGTCCAGCAACCAGATGTAAGCCGGCGAGGCGTCGGCGATCTGCGCGTAAAATCGGTCGGCTTCGTTCGGCAGGGCCGGACCCTCGCACGAGGGCGGATCTCCGGAAGCTTGAACGCCCGAGTTCTGCACGCCTGAGTCGATCAACTTCGATCCCCGATCAGCCATTCTGCCGAAGGAGCAGGCTTAGCCTTATGGGATGAAACTGAGGTTAAGCGCACCCCGACGTTGCTAAGCCCTAGCTAATGGCCAAGCTAACGGCAAAGCTAGGTATATATACGTAATGCTGCCTTGAGGCCGATTTAACCGCGCTCGTAAAACATGTTCCCATCACACGCGGCAGTATGCTGCGGCTGAAGGGACGGGGCATGACCAAACGTTTGTCGATCGACGGGGCGCTGGTGGTGAAGAACGCCACCGCTATTCGTCAGTCCATCCTGGACGCCTTCGAGGAGGACGACACGATCAGCCTCGACCTGGCGGACGATCAGGCCGTCGATCTCTGCGGTTTGCAACTGATCGAGTCCGCCCGGCTGCACGCGCGGACTGTCGGCAAGGCCTTGGTGCTGGAGCGCCCCGCCGCAGGCTTCAAATCCGTGCTCGAGGCTGCGGGATTCCTGACAGACGCCGCCTCAGACGACTTCCAGTTCTGGTTTCACGAAGGACATGTCCAATGACCGCCTCCATCCTTACGGTCGACGACTCGCCCAGCATTCGCGTCGCATTGAAGATCGCCCTGACGAATGCCGGCTACTCGGTGGCTGAAGCGGTCAACGGCGCCGAGGGGATCGAAAAGGCCAAGGCCAGCGCCTTCGACCTGATCATCACGGACCTGAACATGCCCGTCATGGACGGGCTGACCATGATCGAGGAAATGCGTCGCATGCCCGATCAGATGGGTGTGCCGATCGTCTTTCTGACCACGGAATCGGACGAGGGCTTCAAGGCCCGAGCCAAGGCCGCCGGAGCCACGGGCTGGCTGACCAAACCCTTCGATCCCGATCAACTGGTGCGTGTCGCCAAGAAGGTGCTGGGCAGATGAGCGACGAAGCCATTGCCGTCTTTCAGGTCGAGGCGCGGGAAAATCTGGAGTTGATCGAGCAGGGGCTGCTGGATCTGCTGGATCGACCCGACGACCGCGATCTGGTCGACGCCGTCTTCCGCGGACTCCACACCCTGAAGGGGTCCGGGGCGATGTTCGGCTTTGACGCCCTGGCTGCTTTCACCCACCACTGCGAAACCGCCTTTGACCGGGTCCGGAAGGGCGAGGTCGCCGCGACAACCGACCTGGTTTCGGCCGTTCTGGCGGCGCGCGATCACATGCGTCGCCTGATCGAGGAGCCTTCGGGAGATCATGGCGCCGCGGGCGATGTTCTGCTGGCCGATCTGGAACGCGCGGTCCGCGAGGCGGATGGCGCCGGCCCGCCGCCCGTCGCGACGCCGGGCCTGACCACCTGGCGGATCAAGTTCGACCTGCCGGCCAATGCGTTCAAGAACGGCGCCAATCCCCTCGCCCTGTTGGCCGAGTTGCGGGATCTGGGCGAGGCGCGCGTCGTCGTCGACGCCTCGCGGGTGCCGCCGCTCAGCCAGATCGAACCCACCGACCATTATCTGGCCTGGGACGTGACCCTGACGACAGATCAGGGGCGCGGGGCCATCGAGGACGTCTTCATCTTCGTCATCGACGAGATGAACCTGGCGATCGAGGCGCTGGACCAGGCGTCGCCGGCCGAGGGGGTTCCCACGCCGACGCCGACGTCGACGGAGCCTGAGGCCGCTTCCGCGTCGCCGGCCGCTGCGGCGGCCCCGGCCCAGGCCCCGGCTCCGGCCGCTAATGATCCGGTCGAGGGCGTCGCGGCCAAGACGGCCAAGCCAGTCGAGAGCGTGCGCGTGCCCGCCGATCGTCTCGACGAACTGATGGACCGTGTCGGTGAACTGGTCATCGCCCAGTCGCGCCTGACCCAGATTTCAAACTCCGGGACCGACACCGCTCTCCGCGCCGTCTCGGAAGAGATCGAGCGGCTGTCGGGAGAGCTGCGCGACACCATGATGGTGCTGCGCATGGTGCCGGTCGCCACCCTGTTCGGCCGCTTCCGCCGCCTGGTGCACGACCTGGCGCGCGAGACCGGCAAGACGATCGAGCTGTCGACCGACGGCGAGACGACCGAGATCGACAAGACCGTCATCGAGCGCCTGGCGGACCCCCTGGTCCATCTGATCCGCAACGCGGCGGATCACGGGCTGGAGACGCCTGAGGATCGCGCCGCCGCCGGCAAGCCCGCCACGGGCCGCATCCGTCTGGCGGCGCATCAGTCGGGCGGCGAGGTGGTCATCACCATTCGCGACGACGGCCGGGGCATCGACCGCGACCGCGTCCGGGCCAAGGCGGAGGCGCAAGGGCTGATCGAACCGGGCGCCACGGTCAGCGACCACGACATACTGCAGATGATCTTCCACCCCGGCTTCTCCACGGCGGCGGCGGTGACCAATCTGTCCGGCCGCGGCGTCGGCATGGATGTGGTCAAACGCACCATCGAAAGCCTGCGCGGCTCCATCGACATCACCAGCCGCCCCGGCGAGGGCTCGGAAGTCTCGCTGCGGATCCCGCTGACCCTGGCCATCATAGACGGCCTGCTGGTTCGGGTCGGACAGGGCCGCTACGTCATCCCCCTCGGCGCCGTCGAGGAATGTCTGGAACTGTCGTTGGATGAGGACATGCGGTCGCGCGGCCGCAGCTTCATCTCGCTACGCAACAGCCTGGTGCCCTACCTGCGCCTGCGCGAGATGTTCGAGACCGGCACCCCGCCTGAACTGCACCAGAAGGTGGTGGTGGTCTCCACGGGCACAGAGCGGATCGGTCTGGTCGTCGATCAGATCATCGGCGACCACCAGACGGTCATCAAGTCCATGTCCAAGCTCCACGCCGGTCTGCCGACCTTCTCCGGCGCCACCATCCTGGGCGACGGCGGCGTGGCCCTGATCCTGGACGTCGGACACCTGGTCGCCAAGGGACAGCAGCAGGAGGCGCAGATGCGCGAGGCCATATGAGCGCCCAGACCGAAGTCGCCACGGCGCCGGGCTGGACCGGAGCCGACCAGGTCGAGGTCCTGACCTTCGAACTGAACAGCGAGTTGTTCGCCCTTCAGGCGGTCGCCGTTCAGGAGATCATGGATCTGACGCCCGAAACCGTGGTGCCTGGCGCCGGCGCCTTCGCCGGGGCGGTGATCAATTTCCGGGGCAAGGTTATTCCTCTGGCCGATCTGCGCGTCGCCTTCGGGCTGGAGCGCGGCGAGCCCACCATCGACAGCCGGATCGTCGTCATCGAGATCGAACTGGCCGGCGAACCGACCCTGGTCGGGCTGCGCACCGACAAGGTCCACGAGGTCACCACCTTGGCCCGCGCCGATTCGGAGGCGCCGCCCAGCGTCGGCATGCGCTGGCGGCCCGAGTTCATCCAATCCCTGGTGAAGCGGGACGGCGAGTTCATCGTCGTTCCCGACCTCCAGACCATCTTCAACCAACACCAGGACGCCCGTCAGCCGGTCGCGTCCTCCACTCGTCACTGACCGGCTTTCGGGGGAGTTCATTATGCGTTTCACGATCAAGGCCAAACTGGCCGCAGGCTTCGGGGCGATGATCGTCCTGCTGGTCGGCATCGCCGCTCTGGGCATCTTCAGCCTGGGTAACCTTAACAAGGCCATGGACGACGTCCTGCAGGGGCCGGCGGAGCGTCTGTCGAACTCCCAGCAGGCCAATATCCGGCTGCTGGAATCGGTCCGCGCCGAAAAGAACCTGATCCTTTCGCAATCGGCCGAGGAAATGACGCGCCATGTCGCCACCGGCGAAGAGGCGCGTGAAGCCATGGCGGAGCTGCTGGCCAAGGGCGAGCAGAAGGCCACCGCGACCGGCAAGCCGGACTGGCAGCGCCTCCAGACCCTGCTGGGTCGGATGACTCAACTTGAGGCGCGCATGGCTGAACTGGTCCGCAACGGCCAGAACCAGGAGGCCATCGCCCTGTCCACAGGCGACGCGCGGAACGTCGCCAACGAAATGACCGAGCTGTTCCACAAGATCGTGGAACGCAACCAGACCAATATGGCGAAGGCCGCCGAGGACGCCGCCAAACAATATGCCGAGACCCGCAATCTGGTGATCGGCCTGACCCTGGCCGCCCTGGCCATCGCGGTCGCTTTCGCTCTGTGGATCGCCCTGGGCATCAGCAGCGGCCTGAGCCGTCTGATGACCGTGGCCGACGCCGTCGCCGTCGGCGATCTGGACGAGCGGGTCGAGATCAAGTCGAACGACGAGATCAAGGATCTGGTCGACGCCTTCAACCGCCTGACCGACAATCTGAAGGCCACGGCCGCCATGGCCGACGAGATCGCCAACGGCGACCTGACGGTCCAGCCCAAACCCCTGTCGGACAAGGACACCTTGGGCCTGTCGCTTCAGTCCATGGTCGAACGTCTGCGCGGCGTGGTGACCGACGCCCTTTCGGCCGCCGACAATGTCTCGGCGGGCAGCCAGGAGCTGTCGGCCACCTCGGAACAGATGAGCCAGGGGGCGACCGAACAGGCCGCCGCCGCCGAACAGGCCTCGGCCTCGATGGAGGAGATGGCCGCCAACATCAAACAGAACGCCGACAACGCCGCCCAGACCGAGAAGATCTCGCGCCAGTCGTCCAAGGACGCCGAGGCCAGCGGCGAGGCGGTCAACCGCGCCGTCGAGGCCATGCGTACCATCGCCGACAAGATAGGCATCGTGCAGGAGATCGCCCGTCAGACCGACCTCTTGGCCCTGAACGCAGCGGTCGAGGCCGCCCGCGCCGGGGAGCACGGCAAGGGCTTCGCCGTCGTCGCCTCCGAAGTGCGCAAACTGGCCGAACGCAGCCAGACGGCCGCCGCCGAGATCGGCGCGGTCTCGGGCGACACGGTCAAGGCCGCTCAGGAAGCCGGCGAGATGCTGCAACGCCTGGTGCCGGACATCCGCAAGACCGCCGAACTGGTGTCGGAGATCAGCGCCGCCTGCCGCGAGCAGGACATCGGCGCCAGCCAGATCAACGAGGCCATCCAGCAGCTGGACAAGGTGATCCAGCAGAACGCCGGCGCGGCCGAGGAGATGTCGGCCACCTCCGAGGAGCTGGCGGCCCAGGCCGAGGAGCTGCAGACCTCGATCGCCTTCTTCCGCACCGACGCGGCCGGAACCCCCGCTCGGGCCCCGGTTTCGCTCCGCCCCCGTCCGGCGACCACCTTCCGGGCGGCCCGGCCGGTCGGGACCGCCGCGCCCGCCAAGCCGAGCGTCCACGCCCAGCAGGCCCGGGCCAAGGGCTTCGCCCTGGACCTGACCACCGGCGGCGCCGACGCCGAGGACATGGACTTCCGGGAGAGCGCCTGATGTCTCGCCGGGTCGAAGGTCAGGGGGCCGCTGAAGGCCAGTATGTCAGCTTCGGCCTGGGCGACGAGATCTTCGCCGCCCCGGTCGGCCTGGTGCGCGAGATCCTGACCTACCAGACCCCCTCGCGCATCCCGAACAGCCCGGACTATCTGATGGGGCTGACGGACGTGCGGGGGCAGGGGGTGCCGACGGCGGATCTGCGCGTCCGCCTGGGC
>Ga0208958_1000149_pt1 | contig 92289 bp, 91 predicted proteins | sample RifOxyB1_FD_184032 | JGI IMG/M metagenome (GOLD analysis project Ga0208958, IMG submission 184032) | Soil microbial communities from Rifle, Colorado - Rifle Oxygen_injection B1 (SPAdes) | ecosystem: Environmental > Terrestrial > Deep subsurface > Rock core/Sediment | place: Rifle, Colorado...
GGATCTTCGCCTCTGACGGAATTTGATGCAATATGCTATTATTCATATTGGAACAAGTGTTAAGATTTGTTAAAGTTTGACCTTTAATCTATCTTACCTTGTTCCATTTCGTTTAGTATACCCCCCTTTTAGCTATTGACGCATAAGGACGTTTATGATATAAGTTTATCTAGTACGTTCGCAAAGCAAACCCAAACAAATTGATACTGGAGGTCGCCATGTTGATCAGAGAATTATTGGAAAGAATTGAGGGGACATCATTGGACGTGGATCTGGAGCTACCAGAGAAGCCTAAAAACGGCATTATTCTCGGAGCCCTCCCGAACGATCTAAGAAAGTTCTGGATCGTCATTGAAAAAGAAAGGAATAAATTCTTGGAACAGGGAAAAGTCGTGCCGATGACTCGGAGTCAGGTAATATCTTTCCAAGTAAGATACCTTCGCTTCATGTCCGAGCAAGATGTTTTCTGGGCGGAGGTAAAAACCGTCTTCGCAAGAAAACTCTACGGAACAGGGATGAGCGCACCAGGGATGACAATATGCAAGGGTTGGAAAGTGGTAATATTCAAACTTCCTTCAAAGAAAACGAGAACTGGGTCTTGATATAATCTGCCTTGAGAGATTCACAACTCAAAAGCGTTGGCTTTCGTCAACGCTTTTCTATTCTGCCAATTCCTCTTCTATAAAGCTGGCGAGCTCTCTCGGCTTGTAATCTGTCTTCAGCAGATATCTCTGCGACTTCAAAAGCAATCCTTTCTTTTCAAGTTCATCGCTCGTGTAGTTGGTAAGAATAAACACTCTTATATCCTTAGTATTTTCATGCTTCCTTATGTCTTTAAGAATATCAATTCCATTCATATCAGGAAGTATTATATCAAGAAGAATAAGATCCGGCCTGTTCTCTGGATTCATTTCTCCTATTTTCTCCAAGGCCTCCTGGCCTGTGGTCGCCACAGAAACATCAAAACCAGCCTGCTCCATTCCCATCTTATAGACTTCTATAGTTGGCAGGTCATCCTCTATCAAAAAAATACGCTTTTTTTTCATATCTGAATATATAATGCAACTTATACCAAATATTTACAATAGCTCACGGCAAATCCTGATGCTCTTCTGAATTTATAACAGGATTGCCTCCTTCTACGGTAATATCGTATCCGCCGTAGATATCCATGCATTTCACAGTGTTCTCAATGTTCACATTGTTCAAAACAGAATTAGAATCAATAAGATATATTCCTCTATACTGGCTGTTTTTAACTGTAACATTGCTGATCAAAACAGAAGTTTCTTTTATTAACAATGTTGACATAGTGGGATTGCATGGAGTGCCATATCCGCCTCCGGCATATTCAAAAATAGCGTAATTTATTTCTGAATCTATGCTAGTCGGATCAAATTCAATTTTATCCCAACTCCCGGGAGAAGGATCCTCTTTAAGGGGACTAAATAAGACTTCTTGGCCTTCTTCCCCCGACACCTTAAGCGTGCCTCCCACGCTTATTTTACTGTAGCTGTCTTTAAATTTTAAAACAGCTCCTTTTTCTATTTCAAGTTTGGATCCTTCTGAAATCCTTAATTTACCGCTAATGATAAAAGGCAGATTATTAGTCCAAAAAGAGGATTCGGGGAGAGAGTCTGAAATCCATATTCCTTCTACGCCATTATTTTCTGCGATATTGGACACAAAATTTGCAGAAGATCGGAACATTGTTATCGCTTTTTCATTGTCATTAAAAATATTTTCTTTGGCTAAAACATTTTCTATCTCATCCAATTTTAATCCTATGGTATTGCCCTCAAAAAGGCAGTTCTTTACCTCCAGGCTTCCCTTTTCGGCTCTTATCCCGTGCCCTCCATACTTTGCGTTTTCCCCTGCAATACAAGGCTGGTTGCCAATTATTTTTACATTTTCAATAATAGAAGACGTGTTTTTAAGATATATTCCATTCTTCTCATTATTTCTGATGATAGAGTTTGCTATACTAATCGGGGCCTCTGATAATATTCCGGCCATATTATCAGAACAGGGCGTTCCGGCAGGATCTCCTCCGCCATATTCAAGGATTATATAGGAAAGATTGGATCCTGTGCTATTTGGCTTAAAATGTATTCTCCCCCAGGATCCCGCAAAAGGATTTTCTCTCAAAGAAGTAAAAAGTATTTGTTTTTCTTCTGTTCCTTCAGCCTTTAATGTTCCTTCTACAAGAATTTTGGCGTGTGTGTCTTTGAATTTTAATGTTGTCCCCGGTTCTATTTCAAGCGTCTTTAACTCTGGAATAGTAATAGAACTATTTATTATATAAGGACTGCTTTCGGAGTAAAAAGTTATGTTATCAAAATCATCAAATGGTAAAGAATACACGTTAATACCAGATCTCGCTCTGCTATTTTTGGCTTTAGGGGTGCCGAATATATCATTAGAGTCATGATCTCTGCCGTTCTTTACTACAAGATTATTGGTTTTCCATTCTTCGCCTATCCTTTCCATAGAGGCCTTGCCGCCCTCCTTTTCTCCGGCCGGCCAGCCCTCAGGAAAATAGGCCGAATCCACGATTCTTCCATAGTTATCTTTTAACTCAAAAGATCCCCCGGAATCATTTAGAGCTCCTTTGAATATATAATCGGCTGGCTCATCAAAAATAACATTGTCATCGGTTCTTTCTAGAAGAAAATATCCCAAAGGATCAATTGAGGGAGTTTGTTGGTTCAAAACTGACTCAAAAACAGTTATTCTTTCTTCTCCTTCTGTAGGCCTGAAAAGAAGCTGCCATCCTAAGATGTCCACCGATTCTTCATTTGGGTTGTAAAGCTCTATCCACTCGTCGTTAGCCGAAGCCTTGGTTCCCATCCAGGCGATCTCATTGATCATTATTTTTTTAACCTCTTCTTCGGGATTATTTTCCGGCTCCTCTGGAATAGGAGTTGTTTCCTCATCAGATTCAGAAACTACAGGGAGAACAGGAGAAATGCTATTCTCTAATCCAGGCGTAGAATATCCTTCTCCTGAAAAAGTATGCCATGCAAAATCCGGGCTCCTTTCCATGCTTTTTTTATTCTCTTTGTCTCCGGCTGGCCAATATTCTCCTTCAATTTTATCTTGAATCCTGCAATTATTATCAAATAGATACAACTGCTCTGAAGAATCGTTTAGGGCTCCCGAATAAATCTTATCTGCTGCTATCCCAGGAATAGTATTGTCATCGGTTCTTTCTAGAAGAAAAAGGTCGTTTATTGATTCTTCGTTTGAGAAAACTATTTTGATCTGGTTTTCTTTATCTAAAATCTGCCAGCCGGAAAGGTTTATTTGCCCTCCCGAAAGATTTTTCAATTCTATCCACTCGTCGTTAGCCGAATTATTAGTTCCCATCCAGGCAATCTCGTTGAATATAACAGCCATAAGAGGGTTCTCTTGATTTTCTACAGAGCAATAAACAATGGGCGGGGCGCCTCCTCCCCCTCCGCTGCTCTTTTTAGTCTTTACGAGGGGTTGTTCATCCTTCTTCTCTATTTTCTGCTTTGCAATCTCAACCACTACCTCTTCCTTGTCCTTCTCCGCCTCTCCCCCCTCTTCCTTTATTGAAAATGAGCCTGGCTCATATGAGCCTGGCTCATTTTTAGATTGGATGGCTGATATTCTTTGGGAGACTATGTCCAATTGCTCTGATAAGTCGTCTATCTGGTCTTGAAAAAAGCTAAAGTCCCCCTCTTTTTTAGGCATTGCTTCTTTTATTTTTTTGGCTAGATCCAAAAGAGATTCATTTAATTCAGAATGGTCTTTTGTTTTTTCTTCGTAAACTAAGGGGCTAGACACATTGGCTCCCCCTCCAAGCGATTTCATTTCAGAAATAAAGGATGCTAAAGATTCCCAGGCATTTTTTACCACGCTTATAGTTTTATAAACCTTCTCCTTTCCGATTCCAAGAACTTTTTCTGCCGCTTTTATTGTCCTATTGAAGCTGGACTTAATTTCATCTACAAAAGTGGGCTCTTTGAATTCAAACTCTGGAACAGGTTCGTTAAAAATAAAGATGAATTCGGGTCCTTTTATCCATTGATACGCCCCGAGATTGGTTTCCCGCACTCTGCCTGTTATCTGTAAAATAAAAGGCGGTATTTCATCTATACCGCCCTCCCACTGAAAAGCACCTGATGGCAGCGGGGGCCTGACCGTCTCGGAAGAATATATGCTTATAGCTATATCTCCCTCATCCATTGAGGATTGCTTGTACGTAATGATATAGGGGAATTTTCCTTTTTCCCATTTTTTTTCTTGAACTTGGTAATAATAGTCTAAATTTCCGTTTCCAACCTTAACTTCTTTTTGCAACAGCCAATCTGTCGCATATTCTCTCGCTTGGTCAACAGTAAGTTTTTCTATTTCCTTGATGGCTGTCACTACCGATACTTCTTTAATCAAAATCAGTTCTGTTAACTTTAATACTGCGTTTATTCCCATTTTTCCGATCTCTTTTATGGTAGAGTTAAGAACCTCAAATTTTATTTCTTGTTGCAATATAACAAAGATAGCCTCTTTTTTAACATCGGGGCTATTTAAAACAACCATTTCGGTTATTTTATCACTTATTTTTTGATTTAATGAAGAAAGTATGGCTTTTTCGTCTCTCTCTTTTAACTCAATTTCGTCAGCAGAAACAAGTAAAGGTAAAAATGAACAAATTAAAATAGAAAATATGAAAAAATTTTTCATGCCTATAAATTTTCTAAATGAATTGAATTTATAACTTCGTCAAAATAGTATATACAATCATTCTTAAATATGGGGCTGTTTTTGAGAGTATAAATTATATCTTTTGACGGTACTTTTATTTCGATAGATGCTTCATTATCTCCAATAAAAAAGGTTCTTTTCAGGGATTGTTTTTTATCAATAATTATAACTTCGTATTTTATATTTTCTTCGTCTAAAATATTCTTATCCTCGCTTATTTTTTCAATTTGATATAATAAATCTTCTACATCTGTACTTATGTCCTGTTTTATTTTTTTATATTCATTTATTTCTAATCCAAAAATGCAACCCTTTTTATCCCTAGCACTATTAATTATATTATCAATATTTACTTCGGGACTAAATATCCCTATCCCTCCTTGATCATAATCTTTAATTGTCCACCCCTCAGGAGCAGTTATAAAGAATCCGTATTTAGAATTTTTAATTAGTCTGTCCTGTACTTCAAATCCTCCTATATTTTTCTTTTCCCAAATTACCTCCCCGTCCCAATCTTCTCTCCCTCCGGTTTCCTTCCAAATATACCATAAAAAAACTCCTGCAAACGCCAGGAGTAATAAAACAAGAAGAGTTAGCTTTATTTTCCAAGATTTCCCAATATTCATATTTTAGTTAGTTTAATTTTCAAAAACAAACCGGCTAGAAGCCCAAGAGCAATACTCGCAGTCAGAATGCTTTTTTGGCATTGGTCCTCGCAACAGATCAACGGCATCTTCAAATCTCTTTTTTGCTCTTGCAAGGTCGGTTTCAACCTTCACCGGCTTTATATCAAATTGAACCATTCCGTTTTCCATAACTTCTTTTGGATAATAATAAACAAGGTAAGCAAAACTGCCGGCGCTATATCCGTTTTCCTCTAGCAAAAGAGCGTAAGTGTCCAGCTGGGCCTGATAGTATTTTTCCGAATCTCCTTCGCGGGGAGAACTGCCTCTGGTCTTGTAATCCAAGGGTATATATTTGCCTCCCAAAACCAGGCAGTCATCAAGAGCTCCGAATAAAACAGCGTCCCGGTTTTCATCCTCATATTCAAGCCCCGTCCTCCAGTTCCGCCACTTCTCCATCAGATTAAAGTCGTCCAGCAGAACTCCCTCTACATGTCCGTCTATTTCCGGAGGAAGGAATCCTCTGTATTTGTCAAAATAGGTCTTGATAACAAGATCCATGCCCCCCGGGAGAGAAGGAAAAATGCCCCTAGGCCTCTGGATTTTATGATTATAGTGCAACCAAAAACATTTAGGGCAATTAGAAAATAACCCTAATCCAGTTGTCGGAGAAAGCTTTATTGTCCCTTTAATCATATATTTCTATAGTTTGAATCACGGCAGGGTCCAGAGGAAGACCATTCTCGTCAGCGGCAAGATTTTCTATCTTTTCAACAACATCCATGCCCTTTATTACCTTGCCAAAAACAGTATGCTTTTTGTCCAGATAGTTATTGTTATTGGTGTTTATAAAAAATTGGCATCCATTTGTATTGGGCCTTCCGGTATTAGCCATTGAAATAGCGCCTTCCGAATTTCTGTTTTCTTTATGTATTTCGTCTTCAAAAAAGTACCCCGGATTTCCCGTACCCCAATCACCCTTAAGTTCTTCCTGTTTGGTTAAGGGATCTCCCCCCTGTATCATAAAGTCCTTTATAACCCTGTGGAATTTTACCCCGTCATAAAAACCTTCTTTTGAGAGCTTTTTAAAATTATCCACAGTCTTCGGAGCCAGAGAAGAAAAGAGCTCAAGCTCTATATCTCCCAGATTGGTTTTTATTACAGCTTTCATATTTTGGGGAAGCTGGCCTTCTTCTCTCTCTTGAACTTTTTTATTTTCTTTGGAAAAAAGAAAATATGCTCCTGCAATAATTATTAATAAGACTGCGATCAAGATAAAGACCTTCTTCATGTTTTTATTATATGCATACAATCACTAAATTGCAACCATTTACAAACAGTTAGAGATATGCTATAAAAGAAACCTGTTCTTTATTTTTTAGCTCTTTTTTAAGGAGTAGAGATGAGGCAAAAGGAGGCTTCGGAGGACCGGTGGTGGTATGTGGAGGCCATGGATAAAAAAACAGAGGCCAAAGTCAAGGAAATATTACTAGAGTGCGTAGGAGAAATTCATGCACACATAGAATCCGGACTCATCACATTCAGGTGCGATCTTCGGATAATCATTGTTCTGCACAAGAGCAAAGACCGACTTGATCTCAATTTCCGAGTCTTACAAAGATTCGGAGGAAGACTTCAGGAGACCCGTCGTACAATCTGGGCAAGAAGGACTCAGAAAACAAGGATCGCTTAGCGGTCCTTTTTTTATTTCCTTTTTACTATTTTCTGGAGCTGAATAGATATAATAACGACAACTATAGTAACCAGAAAAGCATAAGTAAATTTACCCAAAACCTCCTGACCTTGGGGAAAATAAGCGTTAAAAAGACTCTGCACCGCGTCATTCCATGCCAGGGCGGCAACCAGGCCAAAACCTGCAAGCATCAAGGTCGCCATTTTTTCCTTTATTGCTTCTTTTGCTTCGTTAAACATATTATTTTAATGCGTCGGCTAGGCAGTCGTTAAATGCGCTTGCCTGCCTGTTATATTCCTCTATCAAAACCCTGTTCTGCTCAACAAGAATATTGTGGTCGGAAACAATCCTATTATATTCTTCCACCTCGCGCTTATTTTTAAGATTTCCCTTCATCGCCTCTAATAGTTGCTCTATCCTTTCAACCTTTTTTTCGTTTATCTCAATAATAGCCCTAATGGTCTCGTCTGCTTCAGAGCAAGTATCCAAAGGAAGGGCAAAGTGCTGGACTGCCATCCAAACTGTCCTCCCCTCAAAGGATCCTTTTATCACCGACACTCCTATTTCCGAATAGTTTGGGTTTAGAATATTCTCTCTGTGGCCGGGGCTATCCATCCAGGCATGGACAAGAGCTTTGTCATCTTTGAAGTTGCCCATTGCAAGATTCTCGCCCAAAATAATAAAATCGTATCCTGCCCTCTGGGCCAGATCAGAAACCTGTTCACCCGAAGGACTGCTGTGTTCAAAATATTGCCTTAAAAGCATATCCTCTGCTTTGATTTCAGCAGAAGAATTTAGTTTTGAATTCTCTTTAAGCAGAGAAAGACCTGTTTTCTGCCTTTCTATGTTAGTCAAAGCAATTACCTGGCTTCTAGAAAGCAATCCTGCTTCTTCTCCCGCAAATCTTAAAGGAGGAGGAAGAACTATTTTCTTTTCGGCTTCTTTTATGATTTCTCCGAATTCTTTTTCTAATTCCGAGAAGCTTCCGAAAAGCTTTAAATAAAAGCTGTAGATATCGCTCCTAAAAATAAATCCGAGGAAAAGAATAAATATAAGAACTGCGATAATTAAAATTTTCTTCATATAAGGATTGCTGTTCCTGCAAACATAATAATAATCGCTGCTAGTTTTTGAATTAGATATTTTCTTTCAAGATTTTCTTTTATAAACCCTGGAAAGAAAACCGAAAGCAAAATTCCAAAAACAAATATAAAAAACGGCTGGAGCCCTCCGATTACCGAAACAAGCACCACGGGGACGAACAATGCTGCAAAATTCATTATGATTTTAGCCACAATATTAATAGCTTCGTTAAAAAAATTAATACTTATGACAGCCCCCGCGCTCTTCCTTATCATAGAAAAAAATTGTTTCCGATAGCTTTTAATAAAAACCAGCAACAGGATTCCGCAGAGGGCAAAGCCAGAATATTCCCAGAAGCTCGTCGTCCAAAAGTCTTCGTTTATCGCAACCACTTTAAAAATTACTATGTTAAAAGACACTAAAAAGCATGACAATACCATTAATCCTAAAACTTCTTTTTTTATTTTCCCCGATTTATGCTCCAAGGACAGAATAAATGCCCCCGATATAACTAGGAGGGAAGCCAAGATTTGTCGCAAGCTTAGAGTTTCTCCGAGAAGAATATATCCTAAAAAATAAATAAAAACAGGGATAAGCTGGAAAAGGGGCACGACAACAGACGAGTCGTCTTTTTCTAGGGCCTTGAGATAAGGAATCAGGGAAATAATATATAGGAATCCGCTAGAAATGATTATAACAGCAAAAGTAGGGTTAATTTTCACAGCAGAGGGCTGTATAAGGTATATTGTCGGCAAAATAAAAGCCCCGATAGCAGAAGAAAAAATCGTCAAAGCCCCGACAGCTCCTTTTTTAAAATATCTTGAAAGCAAAAACTTATCTATATAATTAGAAACAGAAAAAAGAATCGGCGCTATTAATGCTACAAAAAACCAGTTCATATTTAAGCATTTTAGCAGTTTTTCACATATAAAAAAAGAAAACGCTATGCACAGTATAGCGTTTTTGATTCATGCAGACCACTTGGGGGCATTTTTCCCCCGACCCACATTCGTATTTGTTATGGCCTCTCCTTTTAGACAAACAATGCCGGATGCCTCTAGCATAGAAATAACGGCGTCCACATCTTCCGATGTTGTCGGTTGGACATCCTTAAGCCTTCCTTTCTGGTGAGGAACAACCCTTACTGGAAACTTGCCGTCCACTAAATCTATTAGCTTGTTTATATCGTCTTTTCCGTCATTAACTCCCCTTATTACCATGTAGCGGATGATCACCGGCCTGCCTTGTCCTTCTATCTGCCGGAGCAATCTGATTATTCTTTCTATGCTCTGGCCAGATGTTCCTGGCATATAGAAATCTCTTATCTCTTGCCGGGCAAAATGACAAGACCAGGACAGAGTGAAGGGAAGGGAGCTTTTCCGATCCCTGATAACCGCCAGTTGATCCTCGTCGCCAGTGGTGATTATGCTGAATTTGAACCCAAACTCCATCCGGGAAAGATTCTCTATCAACTCGCAGCAGTTTTCAAGGCTTAACAAGGGCTCTCCCTCCGACCCAAAACTGACTATCTTTGGACCTTTGGGAAGCATTTCCATAGAAAGTATAACTTGGCCGCCCATTTCTTCTTTGGTAAGAGGCCTCTTAAAAGGTCTTGCTCCCGAATCGCAGAACAAGCACCGCCCGCATCCCGAAGTAGAAGAAATGCATATCATATCTCCTTCTTCGGGAGACGTGTAAAGCGACCAAGACAGGGGTATATCGTCCCCAGTAAGAACGGCCTCTATTCTTCTGGTGCCATGGTCAGCCGACAAACCCACAATTCTGACAGCATTAATCCATGAAAAGAGATTGTGCTTGTAGAGAATCTCAAAATGTTCCCTCCTTAATGAATATGGCTTTCGTGCCCTGGCAATAGCGTCTCCAATCTCCCTGACAAGCGAATCTTCTCCTATGTCTTTATCTACACATATAACCGACGGATCCTGCTCGGTTTGATAAAAAAGAGAGGGATCCGCAGTCATAAGAATGACCCCCATCCAAGGGTCAAGCCCTCTAACCCACTTCACGATTTTTGTCCCCGGCCAGTCCCCGCCAATGTTAACATCCAGGACAAGACAGTCAAACCTTTCGCCCAACAAAGCATTGCACATCCCTTCAAAGCTATACTCGACAAATACCCTAAAAAATGATTCCAAGATCGCCTGGATTGCTTCCGCAACCACGCGGTGATCATCCACAACCAGAACTTTTCGCTTTCTCATATTTACCCCCATGCGCTGATTGTTAATGTGCCGAAACAAAGAACGGTTAAGATTTTACTTTACTCTTGTTGCTAAGTCAATGGCAGTTTTATTGAGAACACAGAACCTTTGCCTGGCTCGCTTTTTACAGATATGGACCCATTGTGGCGATCGGCCACCCATTTGCATATTGCAAGCCCGAGTCCAAATCCGCTTTCCCCCTTGCTTCGCGATAAGTTGGCTCTGTAGAATCGCTCAAAGATACGGGGCAGTTCTTCTTTGGATATTCCTATTCCGTTATCTGCGACACTCACCTCCGCAAATCCGTCTTTTGATTTTATCCGGATTCTTATCCATCCCCCCCTGCTCCCATACTTTATCGCATTTCTTATTATATTAAGAAATAGTTTTTCAAGTTTTACCTTGTCTCCCTTGACCACGAGATTATGGCTGTTTTCAAATAAAAACAATTTTATCCTCTTTTCTTTAAGCAAGGATTTTATCCTTTTTGCCGTGTTTGAAACAAGACTATTTAGATTAAGAGCGTTTATTCTTATCCTCTCCCTACCCTCGTCTATCGCCGTGAGCAAAGACAGGTCTTCCAATATCTCCGAAATCTTATCTATCTCCCTGTTTATAGAATCTACCACCTTTTTTTCTTTAAGCTCTTTTTGAAGCAGTTCCATATTCAACCTTATAATAGTCAGGGGAGTTCTAAGCTCGTGCGAAGCATCGGAAATAAATTGCTTTTTTAATTCTAGAGATTTTTCCAGCTCTTTTGTCCTTTGGGATACTTTTTCTTCCAATTCCACATTAAGTTTCCTAAGTTTCTGCTGGGCTATTACGGTTTCCGTTACATCCACAGCCATAGAAAGCGCGCTTATTGTTCTCCCCCTTTCATCCTTGAGGGGAACTGCTGTTATATTTATATATATCGTCTTTCCTTTCAAATTAACGCTCTCACAGTGATTCTTTTTTATTATGCCTCCTGCCTTGAAAAGTTTTTTGAATTCGGAAATAAGCTCCTCTCTTTTGAAAAAGGGAAGCTTAAAAATATTTCTCCCTATCGGAAATTCAAGGTTTGAAAGTATTTTGTAATAATCGTTGGTAAAGATAATGTTTCCTTTTCTATCTATTACCATTATGCTAACAGGGCCGTTTTGCACTATCTGCCTGTTAAATTCGTTAAGTCTTGCTATCTCTCCTTCTATTTTCTTCTCTTTTTGCTCCAAAAGGTGGAACTTCCTGGGAGAAATGCATATTCTTTTGAAATCCTCTTTTTTCATACCGTCTTTTCTTCGTCCAGCTCTATTTCCTTTGATATTTCCTCAAACTCATTCTCAATTTCTGCCAATCTCTCTTTGCTTTGTTTTATAAGCTTAACCGCCTCTTTGACTTTCTTCAGCCCCTCTTCAATATCAATATCCTGGCGGCTGTCAAACCATTCTGCTATTTCTGAAAGCTGTTTTAGATTATTATTTAAGTTATTCGCCATATTTAATATTATTTACTTTTGTTTTTAATGCTCCATCGGCCATCTTAATATCCACCATATCTTCTATATTAACATCTTTCACGCTTTTTAGAACCTTTCCGCCCAAAAAAGCTATGCTGTATCCAATCCCAAGTTGCCTTTCCGGATTACTCATTATTGTTATTTTTTCATAGCTTTTTATCCTTTCTGCGGCCTGGGCCAAAATATCCTTAAAATTAAGCTCTTCAAATAATTTCCCAAGATATAATCTTTTGTTCAAAATTGCATTCTTGTATTTTTGGAATAAAACCTGTATCTTATTCTTCAAAAACTCTACTCTTTTTGAAATAAGGTCTTTGACCAAAAGAGCTTTTTCAGCCGAATTCCGAAGAATGCTTTTGGCCGAGTCAATTGTTTCTTCAAAATTAGAAAGTATGCTTCTTTCATATCTTTCTATGGCAAGCAAAGCTGAAAGCCATGATTCGTTTAATAAGTTTGCGGCAGCTGTAGGGGTTGAAACCGAAATATCCGAAGCCAAGGCCGAAAGGGGCTCATCTTTGTGGTGGCCTATTGCGGCAATCACAGGTTTTGGAAATTCCGCTATGCTTCTGGCGACTATCTCGTTGTTAAACGCCATCATAGATTCCATAGACCCTCCGCCTCTCATTATTACAAGCACTTCTATATCTTGCCTTTCAAAAGTCCTGATTGATCTTAAAAGATCTTTCACCGCTTCCTGGCCTTCCACTCTGGAGTCTGCAATTTTCACGCAAAATCCGAATTTCTTCAAATTGTTTGAAAAATCAGCCAGAACAGCGCCCTTCATAGAAGTTATAATTCCTATCTTTTGAATATACTTTGGGATTGGCCTCTTGTCGGAAAAAACTCCTTCCTTTTCAAGCTTTTTTTTCAGTTCTTCATAGCGCTTTCTTATCTCTCCTTCTCCTGCGGGTTCTATGGTTTCTGCTATGAAAGAAAGGCGTCCCGAAAGAGGATAAACCTGGGGAGATCCCGAAATTATAATTTTGGCCCCTTCTTTTATCTCTGTTCCGGAAAAATAATAAGAAGAACGCCACATAATACAATTTAAGACGCTTTCCTTCTCGTCTTTTATCGAAAAGTACATGTGGCCGGTAGGGCCCTTTTTTGCTTCTGTAATTTCGCCCAAAACCCTGGCTTTTGATCTTTTAAGCCCTATGTTCAAGAGGGTGATAAAATCAGTAACGGTAAAGGTTCTCAATTCGTCCATACTCTAAAGATATACTAAAAGGATATTGTTTTCAAGAAAAAAGGGCTTATTCAGCCCTCCACACAAGGATTGCGCACCATGATACAAGAATCGCGAACATAATCGCTCCTAAAATACTTTCTAACATAGGGCCTCCTAAAAAGAACTTTACTTTGCTTCCTTTATTTTATTTAATTAAATTGCTATGTCAACTAAAACCCCCGCGTTAACGGGGGCTTAAATTTACTCTTCTTCTTCTATTTCTTCTTCGCCTTCTTCAAAGAATCTCTTTATCATATTTTAGGCCTTAATTATTTATAATTCTGACCTTTCTCTCAAGCATATGATAATCAAAGGCAAAAAACAGTCAAGATCCCTAATCCTCCGCAAACTGAAGGGTATAGAATTTGTGGTAAAGCCCTTCTTTTTCCATAAGTTCGTAATGCTTTCCTTGCTCTGCTATTTTTCCTTCTTCAAGAACAAGGATCTTGTCGGCATTCTTAACTGTGCTTAATCTGTGGGCGATAATAAAGGTAGTTTTGTTCCTGGTAAGCTGGTCTATCGCAGACTGAATCAGCTTTTCAGACCTTACATCCAAAGAAGAGGTAGCTTCGTCCAGAACAAGTATTTTTGGATCTGAAATTACGGCTCTGGCTATGGCAAGACGTTGTTTCTGCCCTCCTGAAAGCTTTATTCCTCTTTCTCCCACCATGGTGTTATACTTCTGGGGAAGAGAGTTGACAAAATTATCTATATTTGCTATCTCTGCCGCCCTTTCCACATCTTCAATTTTTCCCGCGGGCTTCCCGTAGAGAATATTGTTTTTTATCGTATCATTAAAAAGAACGACATCTTGGGGAACATAAGCTATTATGCTTCTTAAAAAAGCGAGGTTTAAATTCTTTATATTCACCCCGTCTATCAAAATCTGGCCTCTTGTCGGACTGTAGTAAAGAGAAAGAAGATCTACTAGAGTGGTTTTCCCTTGGCCTGAAGCCCCGACAATTGCCACCTTCTCTCCGGGGAGAGCGGCAAATGTAACATCCTGGAGAAGAACGGGCTTCTTAGGATACCTAAAACTTACATTTTTATACTCCACCTTCCCTTTTATATCTTTTATTACCCTTTTTTTTACTTTTGAATTTTCAGTTTTTAACTTTAGATATTTCCTTGAATTTTTAATAGTGGCAAGACCCTTCTGGACAGTAAGCCACTGCCAGAGGAAAACACGAAGGGGCATTCTTGTAAGGTTAAGATACCCTAAGAACATCACAAGGACCCCTATGCTTATTTCTCCCCCCTCCAAAAGCATTAAGGCATAGGAAAATATTGCGACAAACCCTAAAGAAAATATGATTTCCTGAATAAAAGTTATATTTTCCCAGACAGTGAGAACCTTTTTTGAGAAAAAGACTATTTTATCTTTGTATGACTTTTCTATTTTCTTATTTTGGAAATCTTCTGCCGTAAATGATTTTATAGTCTGTATGTTTAAGAAAGAATCATTCAGCGTACCCATCGCTTTATCATATTCTTTATTCATTTTCTTCTGGGAGTCCACCAGCTTCGGAATTCCTATAAGCGTAACTATTATAGAAAGAAGGAATATGCCCACAATCCCCAAAAATAGCTGCCAACTTATGGCAAACATAAAAGCAAGGCCTACCGCTACGGTAAGAAATTGAGGAAGCACCCAGAACAAAGTATTTTCTATAATATCCCTTAAATGATCCTGGGCTCTGGTTATGCTTGAAACAACTTCTCCGACCCTCTTTTCTTTATGAAAACCCAGAGGAAGATTCATGAGATGCCTTGCATGCTCTGAAACAAGGTCTCCTGCCGCATAAGATCCTATAAACCCCCCTCTTACAGCCACTATTCTTCTAAATCCTTCAGAAAGTATGCTGGTTAAGGCCCAGATTCCCAAAAGAACAATCACCTTGTATGAAAAGGATTCTCCGGGAGCTTCGTCAACCAGTCTTCCATAAAGGTAGGGAATCACACCCGAAGCAAGCCCGTAGAAAACAGCCAAAAAAGAAAGTTTATAGACTTCCTTTTTATAATTCTTAAGATATGCCCATATTATCCTGGTGTCTTCTTTCAGTGTCATACCTATATTTTAACACAAAAACAAGCTTTTGCAAGCCACCTAGGATATTGAGGTTCCTTCAAATTCTTCCCCGTTTATTGCTTTTTTGAAGTTTTTTAAATCGTTTGAAATAACAATTGCCTGAATTGAGTGCTTTTTTGCGAATCTGGCTGCTACAGGATCTATCGGCACATTCATTCCCGGCCTCCATTCTCTAGGGATAATCTTAATATACTCATCCCAAGAGATCTTTTTAATCGGTTTTGCCGAAGGATCTTTTTCAAAATCAGAAGTGTAAACATATGGAGATCTTCCTATATTCATAACTTTTTTTATTCCAAAATCAAATGCCGCGGCTATGCTGACAAAATCCGTTGACCAGCCGGGCTTCCATCCGTGTCCTATAATCAAAGACTTTTTCTCGAATCTTTTGAATTTAAATCTTTTATCGTATGCTTCTCCTGAATTATTAAAAAAAGCCCTTAATAAAAGGCAGTTCAATTCTGTTGCTTTTATCCCCAGCCAGTCTTTTTCTTTATGCGATGCTTTCACCGCCGCTTCTTGGTAATTTCTGGCTGTTTTTCCTCCCCCTGTTATTATCACAAATCTTTTCCCGATTCTAATTTCAGAGAAAATGATCCTGGAAAATCCTTCAAGAAATGAAACCTCAAGCTTGTCCGAAGCTATTACAGATCCGCCCAGGGAAATAACAAAGTCCCTTTCTTGCATTGATAATTATTTTACCGCAAAAAACAATGCCTTGCAACTGCTATGCAAGGCGATGTTTATGTTTGCCCCTATGGCAAATGGGGCATATGACTGCCTCTAACGACCCTTCTCTCTGGAAAATAGTGCATGACCTCCCGCAACAGCAAAAACGAAATCGTTTGCCTAATGGCGTTGGCTCAACAGAGACGCTGCTGGTTCCGCTTCTCTTGTTCCTAGCAATCATATCCTGCCTCCTGCAGAAAAAGAGCTAAAGAGCCGCTATTTTGTTCATGACCAGATTTGAAGATTTTACAAGCTGTTCCTGGTCATCCGGATTTTTTGACGGAACGTTGAATCTTTTTCCTATTTTAACTTTTATCCTGTATTTTCTCAACAGGAAGCCTGTGAATTTCATCCCCAGGTTTCCTTCTATTTTTACAGGGATAACAGAGGTTTTTGTTTTTGCAGAAAGGTAAGCAACCCCGCGCTTTGGCTTCGCGGGCTCTTTAAAAAATGTCCTTTCTCTTTTTCCTGTAGGAAAAATACCTATGGCTTCGCCCTGTTTTAGTTTTTCTAAACCAACAGCCAGCGCCCTCTCTAATCCCACCCCTTTTCTGACAGGAAAGTTTCCCAGAAGCCATAAAAGAAAGGTAAAGGGAACAAAGTAGTAATACTTCCACCAGACAGCGTATCTTATTGGGAATACTTTCGCGTTGAACGGAAAACAGACTCCTATAATGAAAGAATCTGTCCATGATGCATGATTTGAAGCAATTATCACAGGTCCTTCTATTTCTGAAAGGTTTTCTTGAGATTCAACTTCTATCCTGAAGAAAAAACTTAATATTGCTTTTAAGGGAATCCATAAAAGATTATAGAAGAATTTGGAAACTAAAGTCCCCAGTCTATGCTCTCTGACTAATAGTTTTCCCCAGAATTCCTGTATTGACAGCGAATGGTCCAGCTGATAATATCTATGTATTGCCATGGCATATAAAGACGGTTTCTAGCAGCTTTTTTTATTTTCAATAAAGAAAAAACTCTGGAAACTGCCTCTTTTCCCCGTATAACTCGCCAAAGTTATGCGGGGGTTTTGCTTTTGGCTTGATTATATCACAAAGCTGTAAAAAATCAATGAATTGCAAAAATTCAAATCCCGAAGGCCATTGATAGCGATACCAAAGCAATGGATCGGTCGTAAAAATAGGATTACAATTCTTAAACAAAACGACTAAGTGCTGGAGCGATATTGCAAATGTAAAAAAAGAGGGGCAACCAGTTATTGGCTGCCCGAGTTTCTTGTGGATGCGAATTTACTCGCCCTTTCTGGCATTAATCGCTGCCATCCTTATGGGCTGCCAGCGATTCGACAGTACAGGAAACCATTCCCTCATCCCCTTCGCGAAATCTTCCAGCGCATGAAAAACGGTTTCAATATCATCCATGCGCACAGAGGACATATTTGTGGCATACGCTAACCTGGGTTCCCGGGAATCGATCCAGCAATCTACAATGATTTCCCCCTGATCAACACGCAAGACCCACCTGCAGACGATGGTGTTCGCAACGTCGCGCTGAAACCCCCTTTCTGAATCCGGAACAACTTCCCATATCAGAGAATCTGCTATTCCGAGAATCATTGCGACAACTTCCGGAATCTTAGTTTTCATCCAGTTCAACCGTTCTGATCCTTCGATAAGATCCATCACCAAATCCATACCTTCAATTCTTGCTGTTCCCATGCTTGTCCTCCTTATCAGGATAACCCTATCGGGCGTTTATATTGGGGAGTATCCGTCCCCTGTTGTACTATTTCAATCTTATCATATTATAACACAAAAGTCAATAGTTTGTCCACCTAAAATGCGACGGACTCTGGCAGAATTGTCGGCCCGAGGATGATGGGCCCCGGGTTCACGCCTCGGGCGGAAACTGCAATAATGTGGACATTAGCAGACGATTTCCGAACTTTGGATTGGGTGGAGATTTTGCCTTGTTCTGATGTGATACACCAAGCCGAGGAGATTTTGCAAATTTGAGTAAAAGAAAAAAGCACCGTACCCGGAGGTCGTGTGCTGATTTGTTTAGAATTTCTGCGGGTAGTCAATTCTCTACCTCAATCTTCTCTGCTTCTTGTTGGTAGATTGCTACCTTTTCACCCTCCTTTCCACCAAGACGCAGATAATAACGAGAGTTATCCCCTCCCGTCATTACGACAATATCTCCCTTGTGGAGAGTTCTTTGAGACTTGTTGGAAGAAACATGTCCACCTCTGGCATCTGTCTCCGACTCAAGAATAATTGTACATTCCCTAGACACAACACGTGCTTGCCAGAACTTTAGATCCTCATTTATTCTTGCCATACTATCCCTTCCAGTAAATTTTTATTGTGCAGAAATCTACGTACTACATTAAACCTATCATATCACAACACAAAAGTCAATAGATTGTCCAATTGTTTTTCGGTTCGAGTCTGCTCAAGTTCAGTCCAAAACAGCCGATTTTCTCTGCTTTTTTTATACAAAGTTTACTTGTTGAAACTGGTGGACTCTGGCAGACGATTTCCGAACTTTGGATTGGATGGGGATTATCCCTTGTTCTGGAGGCGATCTTGCGACAAGCGGAGGAGATATTGCAAATCATCTAATAGAAAAGTGCCAAACCATATAGACTTGGCACTCTATCTCTTATCTCCCCTTCTGTGGGTCAGGGGAAGTGGTAAATAAGTGCTCGGTTTCCGAGCTGTTTCTTTTGGATATTGGGGTCTTCGCACACCGCAATATCCACTATTTTCCCGCCGAAGTTGGCCTTCCGGTAACATTCTGCCGGCACGAGTTGGTTTTGGTTCCAAACGAGCATCACCACTTCAGCCCCTCCCACATATTTGTCGCGACTGGAGAGGCGATGAACATTCCGGAAGCCATTTTGGCGAATATTCCCAGTGGTTTACGGAACGACATCCAACCCTTCCGGAAACAGCCGCTCTCTGATGCTTCTTACAACATCATCGGGAAACGACTCCACGAAAGTAAGGACTGCCGCGGGCACTTCCTTCTGCGCCTTAAGCAGAGCCAACCTAGGATTGCGCACATCCTTGAGAACCGCCGATGGTTGACGTCCACGGCTTGCTCGCCACATAGAGTGAAGAATAACGTATGCTTCACTTCCCTGTGGAAAATACCTAAACAATTTCCTCATGGAACACCGTCCTTTCATAAGGCGATTTCAGAATTCAATCAAAACGTTCTGTTCGAATGCTACCATATTACAACATAAAAGTCAATAGACTGTCCAGTATTTTAAAATTCCGAGTTCACTAGAATTCAAAACAAAAACAGCAGATTTTTGTGGCTTTTTCAATAGAAAATTTATACGAGAAACTGGTGGACTCACCGGGAATTGAACCCGGACCTCGGCAATGCGAATGCCGCGTAATACCGTTTTACTATGAGCCCAAAAGTCCGCCTTCGCTTCCGCCATAGGCGGAGCTACGGCGAGACAAAGTCGGGGTATCCAGATTTGAACTGGAGCTAAATCCTCCCGAAGGACTCGTGCTACCGCTACACTATACCCCGTTACGTAACCCAATATTTATCTTTAGTCATCTTGTCTTCTTTAACCTGAACCTGATCTATCTCTTTTCTTGCGTCTTCTGCTTTTTTATCCAGCTCTTTTTCTGTAAGGACATTGATCCTTTCTATTTCTTTTTTAAGATAGTCCTTGTCATTTTTTGATGGATCCTTAAGAACTTCTCCCAAAAGTATATCCAGAATCTTCCCTATGGCAGGGCCGGGTTTTAAACTAAGCATTTCCATAATGTCTTGCCCATTTACCTTAAGCATTTTGACTGAAATAGGATCTTTGGAAACCTTGTCAATAAGATATTTAAGATGCCTTAGCTTATAGGGCTCTGCTTTTGGACATCCAGATCCCACCCTGTCAGCATACCTTACCTGAAGCAGCTCCTCAATGTTTTCAGGACCCGCGTTTCTCAAAAGCCGTCTTACAGAAGACTCTGAAACCTCTCCGACATTGTAGTAAAAAAGATGATACCTTACAAGTCTTTCAACTTTTTCAATATCCTTTTTGGGAAATTTCAGTCTTTGCATTATTTCTCTTGTCATTCTGGCTCCCACCAATTCATGATTGTAAAAGGTCGCCTTTTCTCCTTTGCCCTGCTTTGTCCTGGGCTTTCCTATATCATGCATAAGAGAGGCCATTCTCACATGAAAATTAAAACCCTTTTTGGCAGAGTAATCCAATGATTTAATTGAATGTTCGTAACAGTCGTAAAGATGGTGTTTGTTCTGTCCTACTTTATAGCCCTCAAGAAGCTCTGGGATTATGTGCTCTAAAAGCCTTAGCTCCCTCAAAAGCTCAATCCCCGGAGCTGCGTTTTCGGACATAATCGCCTTTGAAAGCTCATCCCTGATCCTTTCCTTTGAAACAGAAGTTATCCAGGAAGAATTCTTTTTAATTGCTGATGATGTTTTGGGTTCTATTTTGAATCCGAGAACCGAAGCAATCCTCACTGCCCTCATCATTCTCAAGGAATCCTCTTCAAATCTATCCTCGGGAGATCCGACTGCCCGGATAATTTTCCTTTTAATGTCTTCTTTGCCTTTATAGGGATCTATGATTGTTTTCTCGTCTGCGCCCAAAGCCATCGCATTGATAGTAAAGTCCCTCCTCGCAAGATCCTCTTCTATATTTTTTGACCACTTTACTTTATCAGGATGCCTTTTATCCGTATATTTTTCTTCGGTTCTGAATGGGGTTATTTCTACTCCCGAAACATTGACCGTGCCGAATTCATTATTGCAAAAGCTTTCGGGAAAAATCTTCTGGATCTCTTCGGGAACAGCGTCTGTGGCGACATCCCAGTCTTTAGGAGTTTTCTCCATCTCAAGATCTCTCACGCAACCCCCAACCAAGTAGGCTTGCCATCCTTCTTTCTTGATCTTTTTTAATATTTTTTTGACATTATCTGGGATATCCATACCTCCATCCTATATTAAAACCTGCTCTTTTTCAATTATCAGAGCTTTATTTCCAGGGATTTTGTGTTAGAATAATTCCAGGCCTCCGTAGCTCAACTGGATAGAGCGTTGCGCTTCGGACGCAAAGGTTGCGGGTTCGAATCCTGCCGGGGGCTCATTTTTTCTTGTCGCAATCCAGGCAAAACCTAGCTTCAGGATAAACCTTTAATCTTTCTTCGTCCATCTCTTTTTTACAATTTTCGCAAATTCCGTAATTCCCTTTTTTCATTTTTCCCAGAGCAAGCTCGACGTCTTTTAGTCTTAATTCCATATTGTGTTCCACCGGAAGCATATTTGAATAGGCCTCCACCTCATCGGCCGCCTCCTCTAAGGCCTGGCTTCCAGTCGCCCCAGGAGCCATTTTAGGATATTTTGTATCCCAGTCTCCCTTCATCTCCTGATCTTTGCTTGCAAACCTGGAAAGGTGCTTTTCCAGCTCTTCTTTTTGTTTTTCTAATTTTTCTTCAAGTTCTTTCAAAAGTTTTTTATCCATATTTGTTAAAATTCAGAATATAATCCGTTAAGTTTTTCTCTTGTGGACAGGTCAACAATGCCCGTCCCCTTTTTAAGCTGCTGGGGCTCTAAAATCTCTCTTGAATATCTTTCTTGAAACCTTATAACCGCTTTTTTCGTCACCTCCCCAAATGAGCCGTTGATAAGTTTTTCAGGATATATCTCTATATCATTTGCAAGCCATTTTTGCAACAGTTCCACCTGCCTGCCCTGATCTCCTACCTTAAGATCCTTTACAATCATCTTCCCCTCCAATTCATAAGATAGTTTCGCTATTGATTCTTCCATAGATTTAAAGGAGCTTGAAAAAATAAAATAGTGGTCTGATATATGATAGCATATTCCCAGATCATTGTTTGCAATGGCCTTAAACCTGAAGTCGGGGCCTGAATATCCTTCAATCTGTTTTGAGTTTTTAAATACTGCCTGAATAGGAGTTTTTACGGTCAAAACAGAAAATAAATTCCCGAAATACCCTTCTAATGATTCTTCAGAAGAAGACATTGCCGAAGACAAAGCATCTCTGTTTTTGACTTTGGCCGCAAAGCCAAGTTTGTTCCCTTGGGGCTGGGAATACATAAAAAGTGTAAGATTATCTTCCGTCGCATTAAAGAATTCAAAAGGAATGTCAGCAGAAATATTTTCCAAGAACTCTTTCAATCCTATTATCTTCCCGCCTCTTTTTAATATTATTCTTTTGAATCGGTTGTCGGGATGCCATATTTCAATAAGATCCTTAAGTTGAGAAAGAAGATCTTCTTGATTAGAAAAATCAATAGTTGCCATATCTTTTATTTCAAACAATGCAACGGGAACCTCTATTTCTTCTCCATTTTCTATAATAGGAGGCTGTGTCCTTATTTTAAAGTACCAGTACCAAAAAGTAAGTATTCCCGTAAGAACCACAAGGACTGCGGCTACTATGATTATTCTGGCAAAAAGCTTTTCTTTCCAGCTGGGTTTTTTAGGAACTATCCTTATAATCTCGTCTATATCCTCTTTGTTCTCTGCGATAGGAGCCGGAGATTCAACCGGATTTCTTAATCTCGCTGCTAATTCCTCTCTTTTCATGGACTCCTCCATCATCTTTTGCACTTCCTTCTTTTCTATCTCTCTCTGAACGACCGCCGAAACATCTTCTTCTTTTTTTTCAGGGGACATATTCTTCAGACCTTCTATTCTTTTTCTGGCGACTTCAATCCTTGATCTTTTATCTTCTGAAGGATTTGCCGGCTTTTCTATAACCCTGATGACTTCTTTTTTGGGAAGTTCTTCTTCAATAGGAGGATTTTCTTCTTTAACAGGGGGTTCTTCTTTTTTAACAGGAATATCTTCTCTTTTGATGGGTAGATCTTCTTTCTTTTCAATAATTTTTGGAGTTGTCCCCAGTTCTTTTCCAATTTCTTCAATTCTTTTAATCCCTGCCTCTTTTTTAGAAGCCGCAGCTTTAATCCTGCTCTGGCAAATAGAAAGTTGTTTTGCTATCTCGTTCCTCTCTTTCTCAATATTCCATCTTTCTGTTTCAAACTGCCTTCTTTTTTCAGCTAAAGACCACCTTTCTTTTTCAAGATTTCTTCTTTCTTCCAAAGAAGATGCCGCCTTCTCCCGCTCTTCCACGCTTCTTTTTTCTTCTCCGATTCTCTTTTCTTTCTCTAATGCTTCTGCAAACTTCTTTTTCGATCCCTCAAATCTGTTAAAAAGAATATCTGCTTCTTTCCCTAAAGCATCTATGGATTTATCAATCCTTTTCGCCTCCTCCGCTATATCCTCTTTTTCTATTTCCAGAAGGACTTTTTCTTCATCTTTGGCAAGTTTTTGAATTCTAATTTTAAGCTCTGATTCTTTTGACAGAAATGCTTTCTCCTGCTCCTCAACTTCCAAAAGCTGTTTTTCTATCTCTTCAAGCTTTGCGTCCCAGGGCCACCTTGCTTCTTCCAGTTCCTTTCTCTTAACCTCTGTATCCCATCTTTCTTTCTCCAAAGGCCTCTTTTCTTCTGGAGTTTTCGCTTTTTCTTCTTCAAGCTCCAGCATTTCCTGTTTTTCTTCTATTCTTTTCTCCTGATCTTCTATCTCTTTGTATTTTTCTTCAACTGTTTTAAGTCTTGAAACTAATTTTTTCTTCCTATCTTCCAACGGCTGTTTTTCTTGGGCAACGCTGGTCTGCTCCAATTCCAAAGCATTCTTCTGTTTAGCTATTCTCGCTTTTTCTTCTAGAAGCTTTTCTTTCTGGGTTCTATTTTGTTCTTTTATCCTCCTAGCGTCTTCGGCTTCTTTTAATATTTTTTGTTTTTCTTCTTCGGCCTTCCTGGCTTTTTCTAATGCTTCCTCTCTTTTTCTCTGCTCCTCTTCAGCCCTCTTTCTTTCTTCTTGAAGGGCCGCCATCCTGGCTGCTTCCTCCCTCCTCTTATTTTCTTCTTCAAACCTCTTGGCTTCTGCTTCCTTTTTTGCCCTTTCTTCTTCTATTTTTTGGGCTTCAGCCAATGTCTTCTCTCTTTTTCTCTGCTCCTCTTCAGCCCTCTTTCTTTCTTCTTGAAGAGCAATTTCCTCTCTTCTTTTATTCTCCTCTTTGGTTTTTATGGCTTCTAATTCTGCTTTTTCTCTCTCTGCTTTAATCTTTGCTTCCTCTGACATTTTTCTCCCCTGATCCTCAAGTTCTTTAATCCTCCTTTCTTCATCCATCATCCTTCTTTGTTCTGCAACCAAAGCATCCTTCTTTTCTTCAGGATTATCCTTTTTAAGGACAACTTTGCCTTGGGCCAATGCTATATCTTTAGCCATTGTCCTTATCTTTTCTTTGGAAATAGAGAGATTCAGATCCATTTGTGGATTATACCATTTCTAGCGTTAAAACTGCAACGCTCTCCATTGTTAATATATTCTAAGATTTTATTGAGAATCTTTTTGGATCAGGCCTAGGTTTATTCTTCCCTGGCTGTCTATTTCTAAAACCTTGACCGAAACGACATCTCCCACCTTGACCACATCCTCTACTTTTACAACTCTTTTTTTGGAAAGCTTTGATATATGGATTAGTCCCTCCTGGCCGGGAAGTATTTCAACAAATGCCCCGAAGTCAAGTATTCTTTTGACTCTTCCTTCAAAGGTTTCTCCCGCCTTAACCTCTCTTGTTATATTCTCAATCCACAAAACAGCTTTTTTGGCGGCTTCCTCTTTCTCCGAGGTTATAAATATAATTCCAGAGTCCTGAATATCTATCTGAACCCCGGTTTCTTCTATAATCTCGTTTATTACCTTTCCTCCCGGGCCTATCACTTCTCTTATTTTATCAGGATTTATCTGAATAGTTATTATTCTGGGAGCATAGGGAGAAAGCTCTTTTCTCGGCTCCGGAATTGTTTTTTTTATTTCTTTTAGGATTTCAATCCTGGCCTTTTTTCCTTTTTCCAGCGCATCCTTTATTATTTCCCTTGAGATTCCCTCTACTTTTACATCCATTTGTATCGCAGTGATTCCTTCGGCTGTTCCGGCTATTTTAAAATCCATCCCTCCATGGTGGTCTTCGGGCCCCTGGATATCGGTCATGGTTTTCCATTCTTTAGTTTCTTTATCTACGGCCAATCCAATTGCGATGCCTGCAGCCGGTCTTTTTATAGGAACTCCGGCATCCATTAGCGCTAGAGAAGAACTAGATATGGATGCTTGCGAGGTGGATCCGTTAGAAGACATCATTTCAGAAACTATCCTTATAGTATAAGGAAAATCGTCAAAATTGGGTATTAACGGCATAAGGGCTTTTTCAGCAAGAGCTCCATGGCCTATTTCTCTTCTTCCGGGACCCCTCAAAGGGCTCACCTCTCCGACAGAATAAGGGGGAAAATTATAATGGTGCATAAACCTTTTTTTTCCGGCCACTTCCATGCTTTCTATCAGTTGCTGGTCTCCCGGAGATCCTAGCGTTAATATTGAAAGGGCTTTGGTAATTCCTCTGCAAAAAAGGCCGGACCCATGAGCTCTGGGGATAGAGCCCACCTGGCAACTTATCTCCCTAACCTCATCAAGCATTCTTCCGTCCGCTCTTTTCCCGTGCTTGATAATATTCTCATGAACCATTCTATCCTGTTCTGATTCAAAGAATTTTTCGGCATATTTTATCTTCTCCTCATCATCTCCCAAAGAATCAACTATTTCTTTTTTGATTAAATCCATCTGGAGAGTTTTTTGCTGTTTATCTTTTTGGAAAAAGACCTGAGAGATTTTTTCTCCGAATTCTTTTCTTAATGATTCCTCCAACTCCAAATCTTTCTGTCTTTCGGGAAGAACAATCTTTTCTTTGCCGAATTTTTGACGCATTTGATCCTGGATATCAATGAGTTTTCTTATTTCTTTTTCCGCAGAATCATAAGATTCAAGGATCAGATCTTCTCCCGCCTCGTTAAATCCCCCCTCTATCATGTTTATAAGCAATTCTTCTCTCTGGAGGCCGGATAAAACCATATCTGATTCGGCTTCATTTCTTTCTTCATAGGATCCATTTATTAAAAGCTCTCCGTTTTTCTTTGAAACTCTTACAGCTCCTATAGGCCCTGCCCAAGGAATATCGGAAATGTTTAAGGCAGCCGAAGCCGAGACAAGACTTAAGATATCAGGATCGTTTTCTCCGTCCCAAGAAAGAACAGTTGAAATTACCTGCACCTCCCTGTTAAGATTTTCAGGAAACAGGGGCCTTATAGATCTGTCTATCAGGCGGGCATTGCAAACTGCTTCATCCGAGGGCTTTCCCTCCCTTCTTATATACCTTGCGCCCTTTATTTTTCCTGCGGCATAATATCTTTCCTGATATTCCACTGTGAGAGGGAAAAATCCCAAATCCGGCTTTTCCTGCCCCATAGTGCAAGTTGTCAAAACCAAAGTATCTCCGCATCTTGCAGTTACAGAACCCGAGGCTTGCTCGGCCAACTTATCAACTTCCAGCTCTATATTCTTCGCCCCTAAACTTACGTTGAATTTCATATTTATTAAGAGGCAAAGATACGAATAACATGCTGATGACACCGATTTTCATCCGTACCATTAGTATGTGATTAGTATAAATGCCCCCTTATTTTTTAAGTAAATACTTTCTTGAATTTTCGCACAAATCCAAGAATTCGTCTGATACCTCCTTCAGCTTTCCGGACGCCGATTTCCCAAAAGCTATCACCTCCACTCTTTTCCCTTGGTTTTTAAGATACTCAACGAGGGAGATAAAATCACCGTCTCCTGAAACCAAAACCAGGACATCTACACTGGGAGAAAGTCTCACGGCATCTATAACTATCCCCACGTCCCAGTCGGCCTTCTTGGCTCCGCCGTAAAATTCCTGAAGCTCCCTTACTCTCGTTTCTATCCCAAGATTCGTAAGGGCCTCAAAAAAAGGCCTTTCTTCTCCTGTTTTAGTGCTTACGACATATCCAAAAACCCGTATCAGGTTTCTATTTGAAACAGCAAGCTTCAGGATTTCCCTGAAGTTAACTCTGGCTCCGTAAAGATTTTTGGCTGAATGGTAAAGATTCTGAACATCTATCAATACTCCGACTCTCTGCCCTGGATGTTTAATAACCATTATTATTTGCTCTTTAATCCTGCTTTTTTAACAAGCTCTTCATATCTCTTTTCATCCGTGCCTTTAAGATAGCTCATTAATTTTCTTCTTTTTGAAACCATCTTCAAAAGGCCCCTCTTAGAATGAAAATCCTTGGGATGGATTTTAAGATGAGAAAGCAACCTGTCTATTTCCTCTGAAAGCAACACAACCTGGACTTCGGAAGATCCTGTATCAGCGTCGTGCAGTTTGTATTTTTCTATCAGTTGGGTTTTTTCTTCTTGTGTAAGCATAAGCTTTTGTTATTTTTTCTAATCTACCTCAATTTAACTGAAAAGTCAATACAGCTCTTTGCACAAGGCCTGCTCGGATCCTCCGCTTAGAACATCGCTGTATTCAAATAGATATCCGTTCCATAGATAAACATCCACCAAACATTCTTCCATTTCCCCTGATTCGGACATACTCCAGCTGGCAGAATAAACTGCTTTATCTTCTGGGATCATTTCCACCAATTCCCCATGGCGGACAGAAGAGCCCGACAAGAAAACAAGCCCTGAAATATTCCCGTTCTTTTCTTTGAATTTTGCGAAGGCAGGTTTTTGATTTTCCATTATCATTAGCACAAGCTGATCCGTATATGCCCCTCCCAAACCGGTATATACCAACGCCTCCGGAATTCCGTCTCCCGTTATGTCTCCTTCTTCATATATTCCTATCTGCCTCAAATTCTCGCCTCCGAACTTCTGTTTTATAACCTCTTCTGCTTGAGGCAGAAGATCATTCCAGCTAATATTTTCTGCCGGTCTATTTTCTTCGCCCGGGATGCTGTTTTTCTTTAAAAATAAAAAAATGGCTGCGACGGCAATCAAAATTACAATGCCAACTAATATTTTTTTATTCTTCATTTTATATGGTCTGAATATTATATATCTTTATGTTTTCCTGTTATTTCTATTGTTTAAATCATACCCTGTTTTTTCCAAAAATAAAAGGCCCGCTTCCGAAGAATTGGGCCTTGGCTTTCATGGAGGATGCCGGATGGTTAGTTTTCCGTCCGATCAACCACTCCCTCCGAGTCTTCCGCCGGGATCACGGGGCGACTCCACCGGAGAATGGGCTCCGGCCGCTTCACCACGACTCCGGTCGTGTCTTCCGCCGGAATGAACGGGATCTCCGTCTGGGCATTGCCGACCGTCGCCTGCTTTACCATGGCCTTCTGCCATGCCGACCGGAGCTGCTCCATGTTTTCGAAATAGATGCTCCGTGCCGTGGGATAGTTCCCTACGGCATTGAAATCAAGAGCGACAACCGAGAACCCGGGATTGTCGTAGTAGACGAGAACAGCATAGTTCTCGTTGCCGAAAGCCAACCCCGCATGTCCCTCACTCTCCCCGACCTCCGCCGAAGATTCGTTGTATGCCTCGACATTCTGCCGGGAAACAACGGACCCAACGACCATCCCGAGAATCAGTGCCACCACAGACAGAACAACTATTGCGATCGTTCTCATGATCTTCCCCTTGCAAAAAGAGCATTCCCTTAAGCCAAGACAATCTTAGCTTCTATGCTTTAATTGTAGCATATTTGAGATGTTTTGTCAATAGTGCCCCCAGTAGGATTTGAACCTACAACCTTATCCTTAAGAGGGATCTGCTCTGCCAATTGAGCTATGAGGGCAATAAAACAACATTAAAATAAAATAGCCAGATCGTCAACATTTTTACTGTTCAGTAATACATTTTTGGGCGGAGAGCGACGGAGTTGCACCGTATTCCCTCAAGGAGAATCGGCTGGTTCTTAGGCAACGATCTGCACTGGCAGACAACACTCTCCATACTCTCCGCAAAAGTTATTATATATGCTAACACAAAAGAAAACAACGCTTCCAATTGTTGAAAACGTTGTTTTCGCGATTCTCTTTTGAGAATACAGTCATCGCCTAAGAACAACTGTATTTTACCAAATCACAATCCCTTGTCAATAGCAAATCTACAGAGGGCGCCTGCCGGCAAGGCAGGGGCCTCTGTAGATTTATGATGATATCGCTATCATCAAAAAATTTTATTGACCGCTTTTTTGTTGTAAATACTGACGTTCCTCTTGAGAAAGAAAAGGAGACCCGCTATCTAAACCTAATAGTTTTTTGGCTTCGTCTGCCGTATAATAATCGGGCTTTATTTTTGTACTTTTTCCATCTATTGTAACCGTGCCATATGGAACATGGCTTCTCATGGTCGCACTAATACTTTCCGCGCTATCAACATCTGCTCCGCTCAATAAAGCAAGTTGTAATGCTCTACGACTTTGGCCATTGGTAAAAAATTCACGGGTAAAATTTAGATATGTATTGGCATAATTATTATCATTCACTTTATAGCCAAGCGTTCCGTTCGGCATTGGAGCCCCCTCCTTCATCCTGTCATTATAAAAGTGTAGAGATGTAAATGAATCTAGATCACTGGCATTTAAAATTTCTGCTTCAGCAAGTTTTCTTATTTGCTTTGCCTCATTTAACCCTTCCCTTAAAAAATAATCTTTCATTTCCTTATATTGATCATAATTTTCATACACCCCCCCTTCGTCGTCCAATTTAAGCGCCTGGCCCAGCAAGCCAGGTGTTGGCGTATAATTATTGGGAGCATCCCACTCGGCAGTATAATCATGTTCTGGGTCCTTGTAGTCCCAGTCCGATGTATAATTATAAGTGTCTCCTTCTTCTGGCTGGTAGTTTGGAATAAAATCCCCTTGATCGGGGGATTTTTGAGAAGATACGTTTCTATTATCAGAGCCAGAAGAATTATTTCCGCATTCTATTATCCACCACTGTTTAAAACCTCCCCATTCGGACACCCCCATGGCCTGCAAAAACAGGTTGACTATACCCCATGCGCAGTAAATAATCAAGATTCCTATCAGGGCGGACAATAAGAGTTTTTTGGCTTTGCTCAAAGTTTCAGGCCCTCCCTGCCCAGCATAGGCAAACATAATCATAAACCCTCCTATAACTATCATTATGGCTCCTATAATCGGAACTATTTTAAAAAGAAGAAACTTTACTATCCTGTTTATCATTTCAAAGAAATCACACAGAGTGCAGGGACAACAGGGAGAACCGCAGGGCACAAGACCTCCCCCGTCATCAAGGCTTGGGATACAACATGATTCTATCCTCTCTCCTTTTGGGCAACGATCTTTTTCACAGGGTTCAAAAGCAAGCGCTTGCGAAGCAAATAAAAAAAACAACAGCCCGAATAAAGCTATGGCGATTGTCTTTTTCATTAGGTTATTATATCAAACCAAATTATTTTGCAAAAGGATTCTTGGCCCCGATAACGGCAAAGTGGACATGGCATCCTGTTGATATGCCCGCTCCGGGCGTTCCTGGTTTTCCTCCCATAAGAGCAATTATCTCTCCCTGGGAAACTTTCTGGCCCACAGAGACAAGAGCTTTCTGGATATGGCCATAATATGTAACTGCTCCATTAGGATGTTCTATCCTTATATTATTCCCCCCTCCGTTATTCCAGCCAAAATCTATCTTTTGGACTATCCCAGAAGCTGAAGCATACACAGGATCCCCACATTTTCCTCCAAAATCAATAGCATTGTAATAATGCAGCTGCTGAGTGATATGGCAGTTAATATGGGGGCAGATGAAATAGCTTGTTCCTATAGGAATTGAGGCGTATAAACTGGCTTTTGGCTTTGAAGGCATTTTCCCTCCGGGAATAATCAGAATGTCTCCTATATATATGTCTTCCTCTCCAAGATCATTGAACGCCACGATTTCTGATGCCTTAACCTTATAAATATCGGCTATCCCGCTCAAAGTGTCTCCCCTTACAACACTGTGAAGAACTCCCGAAATAGGAAGAATAATAATCTTCTGGCCCTCTTTAAGTTTTGTTTTAGAAGAAAGATCGTTAGTCCATAGAATCGTTTCGGGAGAAATTCCGTAATTTTCAGCTATAGAAGAAATAGTTTCTCCTTCTGAAACTATATGTTCTATAATTTCATTCCTTGATTCTTCAAAGGCGTAGCTTCCTAAAACTTGTGTTGTTATTGAAATAGGAGATGAAATTCCTATTGCGCTGTTTTCCCCCACCAAAGCCATTCCCGAAGTGTGAAGTAGAAAATTCTTCGGGGATTCCGCGAAAAGCAGATCTCCAGAATTTATCATATCAGCTTTCAAAACTGAAAAATTCCCGCTGAAGGAATCTAATCCGAAACAAAGAGTAAAAAACAAGCAAAAGATAAACGCTATTGTTAAATAAAATAAAGGCTCCCTAAGAAAGGATCCTTTCATTTTTCCGGCGAATATCTTTAGACCGGCTCTTTTCGCAGTTTTTGATTTTGCTAAAAACTGAAATATAGGAATGGTTGTTTTCTCCTTCTTATTAACCTTATTCTTAAATAATACCCTTCTCAAACCTCAAGTCAATACCTTTTTCCACAAGACTGTAATTTTCTTCATTGTCTGTTAATATAGATTTATGAAGGAATTGATGAAGAAATACGGCATTAGGCCGTCAAAAAGACTCGGCCAAAACTTCTTGACGAACAAGGGAATAGCAGAAAAAGTCATAAAGGCAGCCAGCATAGATCCTCAAGATATTGTCCTTGAGGTAGGGCCCGGGCTGGGCATCCTTACCCGGGAACTAGCCGAAAAAGCCAAAAGGGTAATTGCTGTGGAAAAAGACAGCGGGCTTTCCGGCCTCTTATCAAAAGAATATGAAAACCTCAAAAATCTGGAAATAATAAATCAGGACATACTTTCTTTCAACCCGGATATCAAAAAATATAAGGTAGTCGCTAACCTTCCTTTCTATATAACATCTCCCGTTATAAGAAAATTCCTGGAGAAAGACTTCCCGCCCGAAATAATGGTTTTGATAGTTCAAAAAGAAGTAGCCCAAAGAATCATAGCAAAACCCCCAAAAATGAACCTTCTTGCCGTTTCGGTCCAAGTATACGCAGAACCGAAAATCATTTCATATATCTCCAAGGGGTCTTTTTATCCTGCCCCCAAAGTTGATGCCGCCATTCTCAAACTAACTCCTGAAAGTAAGCTAAGCTTACCTAAGCTTAGCTTACTTTTTAAGATAGCAAGGGCAGGATTTTCTCATCCAAGGAAACAGCTGGTTGGAAATCTGTCCAAAGAACTGAAAATAGAAAAAGAGAGAATAGCAGAATGGCTGAAGAAAAACAATATAGATCCAGCCCGCCGGGCCGAAACCCTGTCTATGGACGACTGGCTAAATCTGTCAAATGAGTCTCGCTCATGAAACCCAGCCCGTAAATTACAGAGGGCTCCGCCCAAGGCGAGCAGACGTCCTTTGCAGTTTTTTGATCCACAGGTTCTTCATCAACCCAAAGGGTTTTACACAGTTACAGTGATTTAATTTATTCTTTAAAAATTGTAGAATCATATAATTTATAACAATTTATTTTATGGATAAAATAAAAGTGTTTTTAGGTAGAAGTATCTCTCCGCTCGTGGCAGTTTTGATTATCGCCCTTCTCGGAACAATTATCACTAGCAGTATTTTATTATCCCTGCAAGGCGATCCGTTTCAAAGAGATAAAGAGGTTGAATTTATCCGTAGCGACAGCTTAGTATCCTCCGAATGTGAAAAAGAATATACCGAAATCAATGATTTTTTAGAATATGCCAACTACTGCGACGTTAATGAAGACTGCAAGATTTTACAGATAACGCCCGCCAACACGAAATTGGGGTGTTTTAGATTTGTAAACAAAACCTTCAATCAATACGAAACAAATTCTAAAATTAGCAGTTATATTGAAAAATGCGAACCCGCAGCCGAAGAAACTTGCGCAATTCCGGTTAATGCCATGTGCAGTTATTATAAATGCGTAGAATCCCCCATCGCCACCCTTTTGAGAAAAGATTTTTTGTATCCCTATAGTTTGTCATGGATAGAATATAACGAATGGACAGAAGGCAGTATTAATTTTTCTATCACATCTGTTTTGCTGGAAGCGGTAGGAGGGTCGCAGAACTTTTTAACTTTCGGCGGAGGCACTTATTATCCTCCGTATATCAACTTAGAAAATGAATTCCGCGTGATTACCTTTCTGCTTAAAATACAGAATGCGGACAAAGAATACAATAATACTCTTCCAATAAATATAAGAAGGATAACAAATGAAGAGGGTGATAAGGTGACACCAAATTACCCTGACAGCCATTCATACATTTCTATATCCCCCAATGCAACATTATACGACCAACAGTTTATTTTTGTGGTCCCCAAAGATGAAACAGAATTTTCTTTTACAACTGGTGGCGCCTCAAATATTCATTTTAATATTAAAATTCTGTCCGATACCTTAGAAATAACAAAGTTTTAAAAACAGCTTTTTCTCAAAAGTAAGATTAACTTACTTTTAACAGATTGATTACAGGTTTTACCCAGAGTTTTACACAGGTTATTCAGTTTTGTTTTGTGATATAATCTTTTAATGCTTACACGGTTTTCCCGATTTGTCTTTTGCCTAACAAAAGACAAAATGCTGGCAGTAATTTTACTGTTTGTCTGTTTTTTTATCCCTTTTTGCATTTCTGCCCAGGATTTGGAGGTTGACTACCCTAATATAGGAGGAACAGCGCCAAAGACTGTCCAGTACGGCCTTCCGGGGTATGTAAAATATGTGTTTACTTTTGCGATAGGGACTATCGGGATAGTAGCCCTTTCGGTGATTATCTGGGGAGGATTCCTCTACCTCACATCTTCCGGCAACGCAGAAAAAATGAAAGAGGGGCGAGAGAAAATAACGGCGGCATTCTTGGGAATAGTTATTCTTGCAAGCTCTTATATCATATTGGCAACCATAAATCCGCAACTTGTTCTTTTTGATATTCCGGATCTTCCCGATCTGCCTGTTCACGAAGTAAAAATACCTCCGGAAATAAAACCAGAAGACGCCACATATATATCCTCCGAACTCCCTTTGGCACAATCGATAAATGAAGGATTATGGGATAAAGAAAAAATGGCTGCGTTAGAAAAAACAATTATTGACTTTGAAAATTTTATAAACTCAAGGGTGAATGTAAATGACTCTGATTTAGAAAATCCTCTCATACGAGGCGTGGCTGATTTGCATAAATATTTATCTACCCTTACGCATCAGTGCCGAGCAGAAAACTTAACCGCTTATTGTGCCTCTCCGGAATCGGGTTGCATGCCTATAGGGTGCCAGGGCGACCCTTGCCAAACAGATCAAGACTTGGAAGTTGAGCCGGATTCTCCCAGGGGAAAAATAAACATTACTTTAGCTATAAATGAAGATAAAAAAGCAAATTTAAATAAATTTAAGGAGGCAATAGAAAATAAGATAAAAATTCTAAGAGAAGACCTTAGAAAATTTCAGGAAATAGAGGGAGAAATTGTTAATTGCCATAATCAAAACAAAGAATTAATTCTAATCGCTGACTATCTAAAAGAAAAACAAGGGCTGCAAGAGCAGGGAATAGAAATAAAACAAATATCAAGCCCTTATGCGTCAAGAGGAAACTCTTTGACTTTTTACTGCTCTGCCGGAGGGACTGTGTATGATTCTTCTTTTAGCATTGACCTCGACGAAGGGAATATATCTTCCCTTTTTGGAGAGGTCTCCTCCAATATAGGATGCCCTGTGAGATATAATACAGGAGAGGTATTTGATAAACTTAGGGAATATGCCGTGGAAGAAATCTTCCGACTTAATCATGTTTCTGCTTTAATCGAAAGCTTGGTCCACAAAATGCAGGAAATGCAAAATCTGGTTTCACAGTGCAACGATAAAAATTCACGGGTCAAATGCGGCTGTCAAGAAAATTTTTGTTTGGGGTGCTGTTCTCCCATCCCCTGCGGAGGATGCGTGCCATTTTGTATGTCAAAGTGCATACAATGTTCTCAATCATGTTCGGGAGAGGCCTGTCCCACAGCTCAAATAAACGAAAAAGCGGAGGAAATAAATGAAATTGAGTTTAAAATACTAAAAGAAATAGTAAAAATTAAAAAAATCTTTGCTGATGTTCCGTCTCGCCTGATTGAGTTAAATAATCTAAGCCAGCAGATAAGTTCATGCAAGGCAAATGATGATTGGGATGTTTTTAGCTGTAGGTCAATAATGGATATGGTTTTTGTAAAAACATACGATGGTACCGGAAGGTTGATAACAAAATGCCACCCCAAAGATCTTTATTGTTGCACAAATCCTGATTATTCTGGGACATCTAACGACTCCGCCATATATATTCTTCCTGCGGATGAATTCAAACCGTTGCCCACAGAGAATAATTGTCCCGCCGGTTGGGATTGCACAGAAGAAGTCAGAGACTATAATCAATATAAAGACGCGTCAGAGCCCCTTCAACAACTGCTTTCTTGTATGAGATTGCAATTAAACCAGGTGCAAATAAAAGAAAATCTTGATTATAAGCTAGGAATAATAGCTGCTATTTCCGACATAAATATTTATAAGAATAAGTGCGACTGGGATGCGGGCCCGATTGATTCGGGTGATTGTTCTTATTCATTTGAAGTTGAAAAAGGCAAAACTAGAATTTCTGCTCACTATGGAGGTGCCGGGTGCAGTTTTAACAGACAATCATACGCTGTAAAATTAAATATGGCTGGAGATCAAAGCCAATATATTGACGAGATTATAACCGCAGCAAAAAAATGCAACCCCGCAGCTTATATATTAGACAAGACCCCTTATTTGCACATAGATGTGGGAGATATTAGCCAATGTAAGACGGCAGAATAATTTAGAAATGAATCAATTTTTAAAAAATACAAAAGAAGGATTAAAAGAGTATAAAAATACATTCGTGGCAATCGGTATACTGTTTTTACTTTCGGGAAGTGCTATCTTGGCACAAGGATTGGGATATTTCCCCCGCTATCCATATCGTATAGATGCCGTAGTCAAAGAATTGAATCTTGCTGGACTAGACTTGGCTTACCTGAATCAAGAATTAGAAAATTTTGCCGAACAGTGCAGTTGCAAAAACGCTCAATCCCAGTGTGGCCAAGTAATAGGTGCTGATTATGCAGTGAGAGAAATAGAGCTGAATCCTAAAAATTTCAATTTAGAAAGTATGACTCCGGAAACGGCTGCAAACAGAGCAGGGAGCGAGATAAATCGACTTAAAAATCACATAGATAATTCTATCAAGGGTTTAAATGCTTTTGTTTTAGCAAGCGAACAAAAAACATCTTTTGCCCCTCAAACCTACGGAAACATAGTAGGGGGCGATAACCCCGAACAAGATGGCCAGCAATATCTACAAGAAACGAAATCAAATATAAAATTAACCGCTTCCGAAATAAACCAGGTTAAAAATAAAATAGCAAAATTAAAGGAATTAGACGGGTTGCTTAACCAAGAAAAAAATTCTCTTGATACCCTAAAACAAGAGCTTTTGAAAAATAAAGATGCGTTGAATCCAGAGGAGTTAAAAAGCCACGCAGAAATAATTTTAAACGAAATCAGAAATAAAATAGACCAGCAAATATTAAAAATCCCTGACTTCCCCAAGCAGTTGGAGAATAAGCTTGAAAATATGGCCGAGGACTTAAAAAATCGTATCGCAACCCTTCCGGACACAATTAAAAGTGCTCTATTTTCGGGGGGGTGCGATCCTGGAGGATTAGAGGTTTTTGGGGAGACGTGTTTAGATAAAAAGCTAATAGAAAAAACGCAGTACCAAGCGAAAGATAAAATAGATCAGATCTCCTACTTGAGAGATTTACTGAAAAAAGAAATGGAGTCGGGGTTGGAGGCAGAGCTCAAAACATTAAGAGAAGACGAAGCGGCCACGCTAAGAGAAGGGCTTGCCGTCCTAATGGATTCAAGCGAAGAACTTTCAAAAGCCGCTAAGGCTAATATAGATATATTATCAGATAAAAAATATGCCACCCCAAATCAGTGCTCTGCAAACTGCGGCAAAGAAATTTCAGGCGGCCTTCAGGCCTGCATATTAGACAATGCCGGCGAACAAGGGGATATAAAACTTTTATTTGAAGTGGGCGTCCGCTTGCAAGACCTGGATTTGGGAGAAATAAATATACAAGGAGCAGGATTAGACCTGCCTGAAAAGTTAAGTGTGGGAAAAATAACCAATTTCGGCGACTTTAATATTCCCATGCCAGATGCTGTCATAAAATGGCCAGATATACAAACAAAAGAAAAACCCTTCGGAATAGATCCGATAACTATATATCCGCCCATCCCCTCTTTGCCACAAATCCCTCTAGGAAACTTTGCCTGTATAAAAACAGGAGGGCAAACATATAGTTGCCAACAAAAAGATACAGAAAGCAAAGATAATAATTACCTTAATCTAGAATGGTATTTAAACACATTTTCATGGCTTTCAGAAAAATGCCAGGAGCTTCCCGGATCAAAGGGATCTAATGGATTGCCCGATGAAAGCCGGCTAGCAAAGTGTATAAATAAAGATATTGTTCATGAAGAGATAATAAATGTCTGCGATAAAATTTGGCAGGATTACATTGCCTGCAGTGCAATGCCATTTGTCACGTGCAAGACGCCATCCGGGATTTGTGCTGATATAAAATACGAGGGCGAAAGAAATACAGCCGCCTCTCAAAAGTGCAGAGACTTATTTAACCAAATGGGAGAAACTGTCCCGCCAAAATGCGACTCCGCAGAACTTGAAAATAAGTGCGGCCAGATAAGAAGAGAGGGGGGAATGGAGATGCCCGATCAATGTTTTTATGTCCCCCTATTTACCGGAAATTTTAAAAACCCCGAACCGCAAACATTCAAGGGAAATCTTTCTTACTGCCCATCTCAAAATATTTCAGATGTTCCCGCCACCTCTATACGTCTAGATTGCCCGCTATCAGAAAGCTACGCCCAGTCAATAACCCCTAAACTAAATTTGCCCGATATAATCATCCCGGACATAAAACTTCCGTCTTTTAGCTTTATGCCGTTTTTTAAAGTAAAACTTCCTAATTTAATATTTGAGGATCTTATTTTTTCAAATTATAATTTTTGTGATTTTGACGATTGCCTAGATATTATCCCAGCTCTTCAATTAGACATCCCATACCCAGCCCTAAAAATCCCGCCCATAAAAATACCCCCCATAAAAACATCTGTCCCCATAGGAGGAGACATAGGAGATATACCCCTAGATATAGATACCGAGGTGCTGGAATTCCCGCCGATGCCAATCCCCTTCCCGGAGTTTGATTTGGCAAAATTTATATCATTAGATCTTGATATGCCGAAAATAGACCTGCCTGTCCCGGAAATAGTTTTAAATTTCAAAGGAATTGAAATGGATTCCTTTAACTTTTTACTTGGGCTCGTCTCTTCAATTATAGATATACCAACCGGATGCATAGGCGGCGGAATATCAGGGATTCCTATTATAATTTCGTATCCTGATTATTATTTTTATTGGCCAAGATTTTTAAAAAATATTGATTTATGCAATAATGAATATGTAAGCATCAATAAGTTTTGCAAAGACGTCAAAGAATCTGTTTATTCGGAATTAAATCCTAAAATAGCCAAAATTCAGAATGCCATAAACAAGGCTATTCAAAAAAATATTCAAGACCACCTTGACGATGCGGCAAAGGCCTTTGCAAAAATAGTGGAGGATGAAATCTACGAAGGTGTTAAGAAGGCAGAATTAAAAATAAAAGAAAACGCAAAAAGAGAAATAGAGAAAATGATCAAGGAGAAAAAGGAGGGAGATAATGAAGAAGGCGAGAGACAGAAAAAACAGTGTGAGCAATGGTGCGAAGAGGATTGCGAAAATGAGGGAGAAAATAGACCAATTTGCGAGTCGCTCTGTAAAAAAGATTGCAATCCGTCTGGTTCTATACCATTAGAAGATATAAACATACCGGCGGAAAAATTTGAGGGCGTGAATATGCTGCTCAAAAAAATCCCGGCAGAAATTCCAATTAATTGGCCGGAGGAAGTTAAAAATTTTATTTTAAAGAAACCCATAAAAGAAAAACTTGGCGTTATCCCGCTAGAAGAATTAAGCTATGTGAGAGATAAAGAAATTCCCTTGCCCGGCCTCCAAAAAAGTAGCTTAGAATTCAGCATAACCGGCTTGAATAATTACCCTGCTTGCGAATCTTTGCCGCCGTCAGGAGGCAACCCCTACCCTATGGAAACCATTAGGGTTAATTTGGGGGAAATATTAAATCTTTCTAGGCGAATAGACAATACAGCAAGAGAAATAAATGATATACTACAGTAATAACAATTTTCAATTTACTATTATCAATTTTCAATGAATTTTTAATGAATCAATTTTCAAAAATAAAAAGGGGGGCGATAGGATTGATGGCGGTTATTATAATTGCCTTGGCCTTGTTCTCTGCCACCTCCGCCCTTGCCGACACCGAAGAAGAAAAAAACAATCTTGTAGACCTTGAGCTTGTTTATCCCATTATTCCTGGCGAAACAGAGGCAGTGCCTATGAACTCAGGCCTGCCAGGATACGTAAGCTATATTTACCGGTTAGCTATGGCTCTAATCGGCCTTATAATCTTTGGTGTTTTGATATATAACGGCATAAAATGGTTTACATCTTTCGGGTCAGCAGAAAAGCTTTCGGAAGCCAAAAAAGGCATAACATCTGCATTTTTGGGAGCTGTCATTTTGTTCTCTGCCTTTATTATCTTCCGCACTATTAATCCTCAATTAACCATACTAAAACTTACTGATCCTGATGCTATTGAACCGGTTATTCCGCCTGGCATATATATATGTAATTATGATGTTGAAAAACCAAGCGAACTTCCGGTTTTATCTGGTATTTTACATACATATACGACTAGCGAAAATAAAGAAAATATACGGGATGCAGTAAAAAGCTTTAGAAAATTTATTAAAAATGACTCTGGGATCTGTTCAAAAATACCCGTTTCAGCAAACTTTAAAACTAATTTTGTTTTTACTCCAAAAGGCGGAGCAGAAGAAAACCCTTATTTTAATCCGGATGATCCAAATTCCAATCCGGTGTTAGAGGGGAAAAAGCATTCCGTTTTCCATGTACCGGAAAAAACCTATGTTCTGGGAGGAGACGGAGAAGTTCATGTATTGTGGGAATATAACTACGGTGTAATTTTCCACGAAGACTATAATATGAAAGGCAAGTGCAAAGTGTTTACCTATGAAGACAATATGGATCTTCATCCCGATCTGGGATTTAAAAATTCCTATTCTATCACAATATTTAAAAAGCCCGAGTCAGATCCAGCCCCCGAGAATAAGGGAGTAATATTATACGAATGCGTTGGCTATAATCAAGACCCCACTCTTTGCCTAAGAAAAGTAGAAGATACAAGATATGCTTTTTTAGCACACATGTCAACCCATGGAAAAAACTCCGATGAAATCCTAACTGAAAAACTCTTAAGCCTTGGCCTTGCGAATAAAGATACTAACAATCCGGACATTATTCATTCTGAGATCAGGTCAATTCAGATTGAACCGGAAGGCGGTTATTTTGCTGTATTGTTTGACGAAGACAACCTTTTAGCAAAAAACACTTGTGAGGTAATAACCAAAGACGACAATAATTTATTGGACAATCCGATTGGGCAATGCGGAGATGGCTGTAATAAGGTTATGGGTGGCACTAATACAAACATTATCCAGCATCTACTTGTTTGTTATCCATGCACAAAGTCGATTTTGGTAATTAAGGGAGAAGTGTTATAAAAATGAAAATAAAAAATGCTGTATCTTTTTGTGGGATTATTTTATTGTCTCTGCTTTTTCCCTTATCCGCATCAGCAGGCTGGCTTGATAAATACGGAAAGAATGTACTGCTTACTCTTCCTGGAATAATTATTGGATTTCTCCTTGTAGTCACGAGAAAGCTTGCTGAAATCGCCGGGGGATTGTGCAATTCTATAATAGGCCAAGATGCTTTTACTTGGGGCTACGTCAATAATAACCCGGTCGTTGAGCTTGGTTTAGGAATAACCAAACAATTTGTCAGCTTGGGAATTGTAACCGTATTAATTGTGGTTGCGCTGTTAATTACTTTGAATATTAAAGCATATGACGGCAAAAAGATTTTAGTTAAACTTATTATTGTTTCTCTCTTAGTTAACTTCGCTCCGGTTTTGGTCGGATTGATGGTGGATGCCACAAATATAGTTATGGCTTATTTTTCGGCAGGAATTACAGAGGGAATAAATGAGATTATAAGCTCCAGCGAATGGGGAATTTTTAAGATTGCGAAAGAAATATCCCAAGCAGATGATTTTTCTATGGCAGCCGGCGTTCTTGCTAGAGGCGTGGTTCTAGTTAATTTTAATTTGTTGCAATTTTTCATTTTTTGCATTATATGGGTTATGTTTCTAGCTCGACATATTGCAATTTGGATTTTAGTTATTTTATCTCCTATCGCGTTTGTTGCAATGATTCTTCCTCAAACAGAAAAAATTTGGAAATTATGGTGGCAACAATTGGTACAGTGGTCTATCATTGGTATACCCATCGTCTTCTTTATTTATCTTGCCGCAGCAACTTTTGCTGAAATAAATTCTGTTTTTGAAAATAAACTGTCTTCATTTACACAAGAACCTGTGGAATATGGATGGCTTGACCAGGTGATTCCCTTTGTTATTGTTTATGCTTTGATACTCGTCGGTTTTGCAGTCGGACTCAAATCTTCAGCAATTGGTTCTGAAATAGTCGGCAAGGCTTTTGGTTTCGCAAAAGGCAAAACTTACGGCGCCATGCGTTGGGCCGGCATAACCGCGCCTAAACGAGCCACTGGGTGGGGTGCTAGGAAGGCGTGGAAGGGACTGAATCTCCCCGACAGGAAGCTTAATCTTTGGAACAGAGAGGGCCGGACGGTTACTGCCCGCGATATAGGCCGCAGCATAGCAAATAAATGGGATGCGCTGCCCGCTCCAATACGCTGGTTCAGGCCCGAGCCTTTAAAGCAAGCCAGTGATACAGAAAACTCAATTAGAGCGATGGAAAAAGAAATTACAGGAGACTCGGGAGAAGAGATGGACAGAGTGGCCAATGGCAAATATCATGGCCTAAAAGCTGCCGCCGCAGTGCATAATGTAATTGTGGCTAGAGGAGACAGCCAGGACTTTGTAAAGGCATATATGAGAAAATATAAGTATGACCGCGAAATGATAGTAAAAGATGAAAATGGCAAAAAACGTAAATTAACAAATACAGAAAAAGAAGAGCTACTGTTTAAAGACGATAAATTTCTTAATGATCAAACTGCCTCAAGGGCTATGGAATATCTGCAAAAGGCCGGCATGAAAGAAAAGGCCCTTAGAGACGATGCTCGTTTGGGCATGATAGGTGTTAGTTTGACGAAAGAACAGAAAAAAGGAAAATCAGAAAAACAACAAAAAGAACTTTTGAATCAGGAACGATTACAGGCAATGGCGCAATTGGTATCTGACGCAAAAGACAAAAGCATTGTCAATCAGGAACAGGAGGTTGTTGATAACGTTGACGTATTGGAAGCATTTGCCGCCCTCAAGGGAGAGGATACGTGGAGAAAACTTTGCACATTAAAAGGAGCAGGAGCAACAAGGCAATTTACCCTAACAAGGGGTTTTTCTAGATGGGTTGATGAAAATAAAAAAGAGCTTAAGTTAGCAAAGGCAGAAGATGTAAATAAAGACCCGGAGACCCTGAAGAAATACCAAGAGCTTTATTGGAAACATATCGCGGAAAAATACGGAGTGCCACAAGCAGCTCTCATAAATGCGGCGCCTCGTATAAGACCTCATGGAGTTGATATAGCAGGAATTAGATACTACTCCAAAGACGAAATATTTAAACACAAACCGGGCACCGTTTCCGCCGCAGATACTATTTTTCCGGACGATCCGGGAGACATACCGCCAGATGATGACACGCCGCCTCCGTCGCCAGATGATGACACGCCGCCTCCGTCGCCCGAAGGAGAAGAGGGGCTAGACGAAAGCTCCGCCGTCTATTAGTCCGGGGAAGTAAAAATAAGCGTAGACCCCACTAATTAATACAAAAATGAGGGTTAGTTACGAGATAAAAGATACACTGACAAGTAAATCGGGAAAGTGGCACCGGAATAAATTTAGAATATTTAAAAAAGTAATACAAAAGGGACTCTCAATGAGTCCCTTTATGGTCTTTGTTCAGGGCTTCTTAGGATTAAAAACCCCAAACCTACTGCCCCCTCCTTGCCGCATAGAAGAGGCCGCCATAGTCGCATAGAAAACATTCTCCGCTGACGGCCCTTTCCCACCGCCCAAACCATCCACTAGAATAAAGGCGTCGGGGTCTCCTCCTCCTAGTCCTACGGCGACAAGCTTTCTCTTGATTGCATCCGCCTCCTTTTTAGAGGCTTCGGCTTTTTTCGCGGCGATTTCAGGAGCCATGTAGGCCTCCTCCATAGCATCGGGTATTTTGGGCTTAACCTCAAAATCCACGAGATCCATGGGGATCATCCACACCGCAAGTGGATTTCCGTCTTCAGTACTCACATAAACTTTCATGTCCCTTTCAATGCCGGCCTTATCATGCCGGCACTCATCCGAATTCCGGACAATCATGGCTTGACGAAACCCCCCTAGAATTGTCGGGTCAAGGAGTTTGAAAAACCTCACGAACGCTTCTTTCGCCCCTTTCCCGACAAAATCGCCAGCAGGTAAGTTTCTAAACATCTGCCTCAGAATCTCTCCCCCGGTTTTTGATTGGCCTCTTACATTGTAGGGTGTATTAATGTCGGGGGGGGTAAAATGGAAACTCACATTGCCGGTAATCGGTTGGCTTGATATTGTGCCGTCGGCCCTACTATAAACACCGTCAGTCACATTATAGGTAGCCCCGACTGTTGCTGTAGGGAACTTCCATAATCTGTCTAACGGCCGAAGAGTAAAGTAAAGCCCTGGGCCAACTGCCTTTATATCTTTACCCAGCCTGACCACCACTGCTTGTGCGGGTTTTTCTACCGAGCCACACTGATCAAAGTTTATGCGGCCCCAGCGATATAGCAAATACACAGTCATGGCTTGAGCGACTAGCCACACAAGGCTGAATATTGCGAGCTGGTTTATGGTGATTTCGGCAATTAACAAATAAAGCAAATATACCGAAATAACCCAGACCAAAAGCATCTTTATAAAGTGCTTTTGAGTCCTGTACCAAATCGCCAAAAAACCCACAAACAAGAGAATCGCTAGAGCCAATAAAGAAACGTGCTGTTCTTGCTTTTTTATTAGCTCTTCTTTTGTTTTTTCTGACACACCATCCAGGTCTAAAGGAAAAATATCGACTATATTCTGGACCGTGAATCCAAAGACCCGTGTTACAATTATGGGCACGAATATAGCCAAAAAAACGACCAACACTACCCATACCCAGAACATCTTCTGCTTCCAGAAACTATCCATACGGACCTCCACTTAGTATGTAGTTGTCAATGATCAGTTTTGCCAAAGAAACACTCTCTAGCTATCTAGATTATAGCATACTGTTTTGAGTCTGTCAATGGTTTTTAGTTCCCTTTTATGGGCATTACCACATAGGTGTAGCTGTCATCGCCCGGAGATCTAACCACTCCGGGACCGGAGTCTCCATTTAATTCCAAAGATATATCCTCTGATTTTGTTTTAGATATGCCGTCCGATAAAAACCTGTGATTAAAAGATATTTCAAATTTTTCTCCTTCTATTTTGCTGTAAATAAAAGATTCGTGTTCCCCTAGCTCTGTATTTTGGCTTAAAATTTCTACCCTTGAATCCTCCCTTTTTAATTTTATTTCTCCTGTTTTACTCGAAAAAAGAGACGCTTGTTTTAATTGGGCCAAAAACTCTTCTTTATTAAGAATAAGCTTTGTGGTAAACTTTTTGGGAATAATTTCCTGATAATTAGGGTAGCTTCCCTCTATCAGCCGAGATACTAGCTGGACTTCGGGATGGTCTGTCTCCTGCATCAAAGATTCAAACATTATTTGGTTGGGAGAAAAGTATATTTTAAGCTCTGTTTCTTTTATCCCGAATATGTTTATAACCTCTTTTATGGTTTTTTGGGGCACAATCAGTGTTTTGGGAGATAACAAAGAAGACTTTAGGGGAGTCATTTTCTTTTCTCCTAATCTAAAACTATCAGTTGAAGCCGATATTATCTGGTTTTTTTGAAAAGAAAAATAGATTCCGGATATTTCGGGCCTTGTGGCAGAAAGCGCCGGGATATCCGCTATCTGCGCAAGATTCCTGCAAAATTCAGAGCTTTTAACAGAGATAAATTCTTCTTTTGAAACTTTGGGAATCAAGGGAAACTCTTCTGCCGAAAGCCCTTTTATTTTTGTCTTACATTCTTCACATTCAATACTAAAAAAATCATTTTTAAGAGCCCCTGCCTCTATTTTTTTATTTGGCAACAAACCAACAAATCCCGAAAGAAGTTTTGATGGGACGGTTATACTTCCCTCTTTTTCTGTTTTGGTCAGTGCCCACCATTTTATTCCAATTTCTAAATCCGTTGAAGAAAGACAGAGAAAGTTTTTCCCCGCCTCAATTAAAACATTATTTAAAATCGGCAAAGTTAAAGACCTTGAAACAACTCTTTCTATAATACTCAATCCTTCTTTTAATTTTTCCTGAAGGATTTGGAATTTCATAATAATTATAATTAATTAAATAAGTTATTGTTAGTATTAGTGGTGTGGAAAAAGGTGTTTTTTCTATTCAACCCCATTGGGGAAAAATATTGTGCAGGATTGTTAAAAAATCATTAATTAATTGGGGGATAAATCCCACCCTTTTTTTATTCACTTTTAATTAATTTTTAATTAACAATATTTTCCCGAATTTATCCACAAGCTAAGACGCCAAAATTTGTTCTTTTATCAGCACAATTTCTTCTTCTAATTTCTTGTCAGTTTCAACCTCCCTAAGTATTTTTTTGTAAGAATGTATCGCTGTTGTATGGTCTTTCCCGTCAAATTTTCTTCCTATGGATGGGAAAGAGCTTTTAAGCTCCTGTCTCAAAAGAAACATTGCTATTTGTCTCGGCCTGACTATTTCTTTTTTTCTGGAAGCGTTTAAAATCTCTCTTTCTTTAAGATCATAAAAATCAGCCACCACTTGGATAATTTTTCTAGGGGTTACAACTCTGTTTTGCGAGGAAAGTATATTTTTGAACAAAGTTTGAGTCGCTTCCATATCCGGCTTTTTGTGGTTCAGGTTCTCATAAATTACTAGCCGGTTTAATGCTCCCTCAAGCTCCCTTATGTTATTTTTAATAACAGATGCTATGTATTGGTATATTTCTTCCCCAAACTCTACTCCTTTCTCTTGGGCCTTGGTTTTTAGTATCGCCATTCTGGTCTCAAGGTCGGGAGCTGAAACGTCCGCTATCATTCCTCCCTCAAAGCGGGATCTCAATCTTTCTGTTAAAGAGTTTATCGCTCTCGGCGGCCTATCTGAAGAAAGAATAATCTGTTTATTTTTTTCGTAAAGAATATTAAAAACATGGAAAAATTCTTCTTGCGTTTTTTCTCTCCCGGCTAAAAACTGAACATCGTCTATAATCAAGGTGTCTATATCCCTGTATTTTGCTTTAAACTGCTCTATTGTTTGATTTTTAATAGAAGAAACCACTTCCGAAGTGAATTTTTCGGACGAAATATATCTAACCTTATTTTTTTTGAAAGCGGAGTCTATCTCATTTCCTATAGATTGTATGAGATGGGTTTTCCCCAACCCTACCCCGCCGTAAATAAAAAGGGGATTATAAACAATTCCGGGTTTTTTTGAAACCGCCACTGCTGCAGCATGGGGGAGTTCATTAAAAGGGCCCACAACAAAAGTGTCAAAGGTGTATCGCGGGTTTAAGTTAGTGTCTTTATTAACCTTAAATTCCTGGAACTCCAGCTGGTCTGTCTCGGGCATTATCATTTCTTCTTTTTTGGGCTCTATTTTGGCTTTTCCGATTTGATATTCCACTTCTCTTATATTGCAGTCCAAATCATGCAGTATCTTGAATATATTTTTATTATATTTATTCTGAAGCCATTCTTTTACAAATGAATTTGGAACCAAAACAAGAATTCTTCCTTCTTTCTGGTGCGAGATCTCTGTGTTTTTAAACCACGTGGCGAAATTTGCCTGCGATATATTAAGCTGAATCTGAGCCAAGACTGCCTGCCAAAGTTCTTGGTTTGTCATACTTTTTGTTCCTTAAAATTTAATTAATTTAAGTATATCACAAGGCCTAAGGAATACAAAAGCAGAGATTTTGTTAACAAGTTGTTAACAATATGTGGATAACCTAAAGTGAAACTTTTTAGAGAATTTTATTTACAATTACTTGATATGAATTAAAATAAAAGCTATACTGAAAACAAGTTAATTTTCAATTTCTGCCCTTCAATTTTTATATTAATTAGATAGAAATTAACTCGTTAAAAATTTAATAGAAATTACAAATTAAGAATTAGAAATTTTTATTATGTCTGTAACATATCAGCCGAAAAAAAGAAAAAGGAAAAGAACGCACGGTTTTTTGGTCCGCCAGAATACAAAAGCAGGAAGGAGAGTAATAAAGAGACGCAGAGCGAAATCCAGAAAAAGACTCGCTGTTTAATATGTTGCCCAAGGAAAACAGGCTTTCAAAAGAAAAAGACTTTGAAAGAGTTTTTGCTGGAGGCAAAAGTTTTAAGGAAAAGAAAATTGTTTTGAAAAAGGCGGAAAATAACCTTGATTTTTCGCGTTTCGGATTTATAGTCGGTAAGAGGGTATCTCTGAAGGCCGTAGAAAGAAATAGGATAAAGAGGAAAATGAGAGAATCTGCAAAAACAAATAATCTTAAAAAGGGGTATGATGCAGTTGTAATAGCCCTGCCTGGCATAAAAGAGGACGAGATAGAGAATGATATGAGAATGCTTTTTAAAAAATCAAGGATGTTCAAAAATGAAGAAAATATTAACTCAAGCAATTAAAATATACCAAGCGGCGGTTTCTCCTCTATTGGGGCACAATTGCAGATTTTATCCAACTTGTTCTGAATATTGTATTATCTCTATAGAAAAATATGGCGCAAAGGGGCTCTTAAAATGCGCCGCAAGGGTCGCAAGGTGCAATCCATGGAATAAGGGCGGTGCGGACTTGCCCTAAAGAATTATGCTGAATCTATTTAATACACTCCTTTACCAGCCCCTATTAAATATACTTGTTTTTCTTTACCAATATCTGCCCGGCAGGGATTTTGGAATAGCAGTAATCATTCTTACAGTCTTAATAAAACTAGTTTTGTATCCCTTAGGATCAAAATCTATAAAATCCCAGAAGGCTCTTTCAGAGATACAGCCCAAAATAAAAGAGATCCAGGAAAAATATAAAGACAACAAAGAGGAGCAGACAAAGCAGATATTTGATCTTTATAGGAAAGAGAAAGTAAGCCCTTTTTCAGGATGCCTTCCTTTATTAATACAACTCCCCATATTAATAGCTATTTATAGGGTTTTTTGGAGGGGGTTAGATCCTGACCAGCTTAAGCTTCTCTACAGCTTTGTTTCTAATCCCGGAGCCATAAATCCTATGTTTTTGGGATTAATTGATCTTTCAAAACCAAATATTATTTTAGCTATTTTTGTGGGATTAGCCCAATTTTTCCAACTGCGGCTTATTTCGGGCAAAAAAACACCTGCTAAAAAAGACGATATATCATCCCAAGTCCAAAAACAAATGCAGTACTTCAGCCCTGTTTTTATGTTATTCATACTCATAGGGCTTCCTTCTGCCCTCGGGCTCTATCTTTTGACAACAACTCTATTTACAATAGCCCAGCAATATATTATTCTTAAGAAAAACCATGAGGAACGAGGAGACAATTAAAAAAATAGCCGAAGAGTTTTTTGAAAGAGCGACTTTTGCTGTTGATGTTTCAGTAAAAAACACAGAAGACGCCAACTATCTTATAAAGGCAAAGACGGATGATCCCAAAATGCTTATAGGCCAGAACGGCCAAGTTTTGGCTGAAATACAAAAGCTTTTGAGGGCCTTAGTAAAAAAGGATATGCCGGAAGGGACATATATTGAACTAGATATTAATGATTATAAAGAAAAGAAATCAGAATATCTTAGAGAGACAGCAAAAGAAACAGCAGACGAAGTCTCTTTGACAGGAAAAGAAAAATCTCTTTCCCCCATGTCTTCCTACGAAAGAAGGATTATCCATATGGAGCTTTCGGCTAGAACCGATGTCGTGACCGAAAGCAGGGGTGAAGACCCTGATAGGAGAATAGTAGTAAAACCTGCCTAAAAAAACATTCTCAAAACCCAAGTGGGGAGAATATCGCTCAAAAGAGGGATTCTTTCTAATATAAAAGGGGCAAGGGATGCTTTTAAGGGTACTTTGGCTATAAAACAGAGAAGAGCAATAAAAATCAGTTCGAGTGGCAATTCCCAAATTTGATCCAAAAGAGGCAGAGGAATCAAATCCAAAATTTCCATCATCGCTGCAAAGATTATAAGAATGAGGCCTCCGGGGGAAAGCAAGACATTGGCAGGTATTTTTTTAAACCAGCCACCCTTCTTTTTTGCGGAAACCTTTTCCGGTTTTGGAGGTTTTTCTGTATTGTTATTTATTACTTCCTCTGCCATTCTTCGAAATTTTTAAGTAGGTCTATTAAAAATTAAATCATTGGTCATTTAATAAAAATTGAAAATTAAGAATTGAAAATTATTTTTATTCTCCTAACTCTCTCTTCGCCTGTTTTATTTTAACCAGCTGCTCCGGAGAAGTTGTTATTATTTGGTCCTCGGCATAAGAGGCCTTTACTCTGATTAAGACATGCTTTGTTCCGGCGAAAAATATTCCCTCCCCTACCGGAGCTTCTAAGAGAAGCATTTTTTCTTCTTCTGTAAGATTAAATGCATCTCTAACCGTTTCAATCGTAGCGGGACTTTGTTTCATCAAAATAACCAAAGAAGAGTTTGTTATTATGGGCTGGCCGTATTCTGATCTCATAAAATCATTTACGTCCTGGGTGATGGTTGTTACTCCCAGCCAGTATTTTCTGGCCCTTTTGACTGTTCCGAAGAGAAAAGACGCCCCCTCCTCTGTTTTTATCAGCCACCAAGCTTCGTCAACCACGAGAATGCGCTTTTTCATCTCCGAGGTAGCTGTCTTCCAAATAAATCTTAAGATTATATACATAGCCATCGGCCTTAGCTCGTCTTCCATATCCCTGATTCCAAAAACCACCATTCTATTGGCCATGCTCACATTAGAATGCTGATTAAAGAAATTAGAATAGACTCCTTTTGTAAATCTCTGGAGTCTTTTTACTAAAGATTCAGCTCCCTCCATAGTGGAAAGAACCTGTTCTAGGTCTTCTAGCAATGGGAAGGGCAAGCCGTCTTCTTTTCCCCACAAAGAAGAATCGGATTCTACAGTTATATCTTTGGCGGCGTAAGTTTCGGTTATAGCGCTGTCCATAATCCCGTCTTCTTCTGGAGAAAGCCCTCCCATCATCAATCTCATCAGGCCAACAAGGTTTATAATACTGCTCCTCAAGACATCTTCGGCGGATTCGTCTTCTTTTGGCTGGGGCAAATCAAAAGGATTGATATGATAATCAGACCCCAAAGATATATCAAAGAAAGATCCTCCAACTGCTTCTGCTAAAAACTTGTATTCGTTTTCAGGGTCCAGAATTATAGAATCAACCCCCAGCATAAGATATCTCAATATCTCAAGTTTTACTGCGTAGGATTTTCCGGAGCCGGAAACAGCAAAAATAACGGAGTTTGCGTTTGCCAAGGTAAACCTATCAAACAACACTATTGAGTTGTTGTGGCTGTTTATTCCGTAAAGTATTCCTTCATTGGAGCTCAAGTCAAAAGAAACAAAAGGAAAGGCGCTGGAAAGGGGGCCTGTGTTCATCAAGGTGGTTATATCCAATTGGTCTAAATTATAGGGAGATGTGCAGGTAAATCCTTCTTTTTGCTGGTAGAGCGCCGGTTTTATATATATCAACCTGGATTCTAGAATAGATCTTAAATTAGTTTCAATTTCTTTTAGCTCTTTTTCCGAATCCGCATACACGGTAATATACATGCTGAATCTAAACATTCTTTCCTGGGCCGTTTGGAGCCTGTCTCTCAAATCCTCCAGGTCCTGGTAAGCCGTTTCAAGAGCAGGGTCTCTAATAAGCCCCTTTTCTTCTCTTTCTGATATTTCGGCCTGAACTTCTGTCACTCTTCTTCTTAACTGCTTCAATATCTTTTCAGACGAAACCGGATGGAAGAAGAAAGAAACATCCATGGGGTAATTGAGATTTATAATCGGAGAAAGCCACCCCGTCGTTATATATCTCGGGTAAGAGAATATAAAGTAGCTCTTGCTCATCCTCTCGCCCATATTTATAGCATTCTGCTTTACTTCAATAAAAGAAGGAGCGATGATATCGCCTATCTTTAGGTGTTCTCCGGAGAAAAACTGTTCGTCCACCTCCGTTTTCTTTTTTAAAAAAGGAATTTCAAATTTCATTCCATTAATTCTTCAGGGAACTCGGGATAATATCCTCTTTCGGCCTCTGAAGGATGATATATTCCCCATAAAAGCTCCGAAACCTCAAGAGTATTTAAGGGGACAGCTTCCAAAGAACAGGATCTAAGTCCCAATGCAACAAACTCAACTCTTTGCATCAACTGGACCTTCGCCCTCTGGAACATTTCTTCTGTTATTTCTGAAACTTTAGTCGGCCTTAATTGCTGGGAAATAGATTGGGCCTCCATTATAGAAAACGGAACAATAATATAAAAAGCTTTTTGCATAACCGATCCCCCGCCTATGATCTCTTCTATAAATTTTCTATACTCTGCAATTTGTATTCTTAATAATTCAGATTCTTCTTTTTGTTCTATTTTCTCAAGCCGGTCCAAATATCCTGTTATATTCAATCTTCTGGAAGAAACAAGGATTTGACAGGAGAAGTCCAAAGAATTTAGGAAGTTTTGGAATTGGTAAAGTATAGCTTCTTGTTCTTCGGGAGATTTTAAAACAAAGTTCAGGGAGGAAATCATTAAAACAGACCGCAATCCTTTATTTTTGAGGATCAGTATTCCGTCTCTAATTTGGTCAAATTGCAAGAAGTCCTGGGTTGAGGGCATTATTGTTTTGTCTCTATGTGGGTTAATAAATCATTTAATCTGCTGAAATTTGAGACTTTTAATCTCGGGCCCTTGTGCTCTTTTTCCTCTGCCTCCTCTTTTCTTTTTTTCTCCGTCTCGGATTCCTTAATTGCTTTTATAGGAATATTCTTCTTTTTCCAAAGATATACTTTTGGCTGAAAGACATACAAAAAAGACTTTGCTATGACAATATATAAAGGAAATCCCTCTTTTTTGTAAAATATCAATGCCAGGGCTCCTCCAAAAAGCACTATTCCTAAAATTATTACCAAAAAAGGAGGGAGGATAAAATAGAGTATAATACAGCAAGCTCCGGCAGTTCCCACAAAAAGAAACTGCTTAAAGGTTAAAGGTCCTACGATTTTGGCTTCTTTTTCTATGAACTGGGGGACTGTAAACTGCATAATTATTCTATTGGCTCCAAATATCTGTCAGATCTTTTCGGTTTTTCATTTTTTGGAGGAGAAACAGGGGCGGATCGTTTCAGGGTAATGCCGTACAAAAGCTCCAGCTCTTTTTTTAGGTTTCCAAAAACCTCTTTGTTTATAACCGAATAAATCTTTTCGGCTTTTTCTTCCTCAATTTTAAGATCTGACTTTATTTCTCCTTTGAAATCGTCGGGAGACAATATTCCTAAAAAAACATAGCCAACTTTCTTTAGGACAGAATACATATCCTTTTCTTTATCCATCCCCGCTTCCCTGCAGACACTAAGAGTCGTGTTCCCGATTTCGGGAGAATAAACAGCTTTTTTAAGTGTTTCGGGGAGTTGTTCATAAAGCTCAAGCAGTTCTTCTTTTGTATATTCTTCTGCCATATTTTACGTATTATATCATATAACTTAAACATAAAGAAAGTGGAAAAAGGCTGGCCCCGTAGAGAAATTTGATTTGCCCCAATAATGAAATAATATCAAATTTCTTCTGCGGGGTTGACAAACATTAAAAATTCATTACAATTAAGACTAGAAACTTTGTCAATATTCGTTGTTCTATTGAAAGGAGCGGACTATGGCGGATGCATATGATAAAAGGGGGTTGGTTCCTCCTTTGGCAAGGCCCATGAGGCACGAATTCTACCATAAAGGGAGGGAAATATACAGATTTTCCTATCGTTGGGGAGATGAGGCAGATTTTCTGGAAGCCCTGCTTGATCTGGCTCGTACCCAGAAAACAGAGTTTGATTTAATTGATGCCGCCATCATCACCCAAAGACTAGTGGAAAGTCTTATCTGCGAGGCGAAGCAACTTTTGGCAGAAAGGGGGAAGCCGTGAAGCCAAGGAAGAAGAAAAAAGCGAAGTCGAGAAAGAGGATATCAACTGCAGATGCAGAAAAGATGACAATCCTTCTGCAGGCCGGAGAATTAACTAGAAATCCATCAATCCTCCGGACATAGACCAGAGGCAACGAAAAAGAAAAAAGGAGCGTTATTACTACGCTCCGTTTTTTTTATTCAGGATTTGCGTATCCTTCGGGAAGAATGAAATCTTCTTTCGGGAACTTCGGTAGAATTTTTAACATAAATGATTTCCAAATAGGACCCGATATTGTAATAGATGACTTTTCGCTCATGGGAGTGTTATCGTTGTTCCCTGCCCAAACTCCCACGCATATGGAGGGAGTATACCCTATCGCCCAGGCATCCCTATAACTGTTTGTTGTTCCTGTTTTTGCGGCTGTTTGCCATCCTGGAATATACAAGCTTGAATTTGCTCCGAACATAGGAGTTCTTGCCGTATTATCTGAAAGGACGCTGTTAAGCATTCTCACTGCCTGCTGGTCCAAAATGCTTCTAGGAGTTTTATTGTTCTGTTCTATTATTCTTCCTTTGGAATCCTCTATCTTCAATATATATGAGGGAGAAACTTTTATCCCGTCGTTTGCAAATACCCCATAAGCAGAAACCATATCCAAAAGCTTTACCTCTCCCCCTCCAAGCACTATAGAGGGGCCGTAGAAAGAAGCAGGATTGCCCAAGGTTGTCAGTCCTGCTCTTTTTGCTGTTTCTAGAGTGTCTTCTAGGCCGGCAAGATATAGGAGGACTTTTACGGCTGGTATGTTTAGGGACTGGGCTAGGGCAGATCTTAATGTAACAGGCCCCCTAAAAAGACCGTCATAATTTTGCGGAGTATAGTGGGAATTGCCCCATACTCCGAAATCAGTATACTCATCAACTACTATTTCTTCTGCCTTATGGCCTTTTTGAAAAGCGGTTACGTATGCAAAGGGCTTGAAAGCCGATCCGGGCTGCCTGCCTATTCCATAAGTGGCGATGTTTACTTTTGGCTCAAACAGGCAGTCTTTTCCTGATATGCATCCTTCAGGATAGGATTTTGAAAACCAGTCCGACGAGCCGACCATAGCGAGTATCTCTCCTGTTTTCGGGCTAAGGGCGGCTAGAGAGGTGTTGTATGCTTTATATTTTTTTATTCTTTCAATATTATCGGTTATGACTTTTTCGGCCTCTTCCTGCATTTCCCAATCAAGGGTGGTATAGACTTTGAACCCCCCCTCCCTCAAAGAAGTTTCCCCGTATGTTTTTATAAGGTAGTCCTGAACTTCCAAAACAAAATGTGGAGCTTTTATTGTATTTGCAAATTGGGCAAACTTAAGGTCCTCTTTTTTTGCTTCTTCGGCTTCGTCTTTTGTTATATAATTTTCCTGGGCCATTCTATCCAGGACATAATCTTTTCTGGCCAAAAGCTGATCAAGATGTTTCCCGAAAGGAGAATAGTGGCTTGGCATTTTTATAACCGCCGCCAGTAAAGCTGATTCTGCCAAAGTGAGATCCTTAGCTCTTTTATTAAAATATGTTTTTGAGGCCGACTCTGCTCCATATATATTTATTCCCAAAGGGATCTGATTCAAATACCATTCAAGTATCTGGTCTTTTCCATATTTTCTTTCCAGCTCCAAGGTAAGTATTATTTCTCTAGTTTTCCTTTCAGCTGTTTTTTGAGTAGACAAAAAGGTAGATCTGATCAACTGTTGGGAGATAGTGGATCCCCCGTAAGAAAGATCTCCCCTGTTCCAATTCAACTTGAAGGCCCTTAAAATTCCGGTAAAATCTATTCCATTATGGGAATAGAACTTTGCGTCTTCAGTAGATATAACAGCTTTCTTGAGGTAATCAGAAATTTCCGAGAGCGGCACTATCTCCCTTTTTTCTTCCGAGAACATTTCATAAAGAAGGATTTGGCCTGTTCTATCATATATTTTAGTTGATTCTACAAACTCTCTTTCGGTGAATTTTTCGGGCCTTGGGAGGTCTTTGGCGTAATAAAGAAAAACAGCCGATCCTAAGAGGGCTGTTAAAAAGAATCCTAAAGAAACAAAAATTAGGATTCTAAAAATCATCCTTTTTTTCTGTCCGTATATTTCTCTTTTGAATTTTCTTTCAGCCATAGAAAATTCTTGCTCAACAAACGAATTTTGCTGGACACGGATATTTTTCTGCTAAAAAATTCCTCGTGCTCCCGCTGCCGCGATCGCAGGGTCCTGCAAAATTGTTTATTTTGCCGAATTTTTATATTTACAATATTATATGTTTATTCTAATATAGATTTAATAATTATGAAACCCAATATAGAAGAAGTATTAACTAGGGGCGTAGACAGAATTTTACCTGATAAAAAACAATTTGCAAGTTTTATAGAAAAAAAGAAGATAAGGATCTATTTGGGGATAGATCCGACTGGCGGCAAACTCCACCTAGGACACACAATAAACCTCTTAAAGCTTAAAGAATTTTCAGATCTTGGACACGAGACTATTTTGGTTATTGGCACGGGCACTGTGGTTGTTGGAGATCCTTCCCAGAGAAAAGAGGCCAGAAAAAAGATATCAAAAAAAGAAATACAGGAGAATATAAGAACGTGGAAGAGGCAGGCGGGGAAAATCATTGATTTTAAGAAGGTTAAAATAAGAAAAAATGGGGATTGGCTTCTAAAACTTAAATACAAGGATATGGTCAATATCGCATCAAATATAACAGCTCCCCAGCTTTTTCAAAGGGATAATTTTCAGAACAGAATTAACAGGGGCGATACTGTCTGGTATCACGAAACAATGTATCCTTTGATGCAGGGATATGACTCGGTAGTTTTAGATGTGGATCTTGAGATAGGCGGAACCGACCAGCTTTTTAATATGATGATCGGAAGAGATTTGCAGAGAAAAATGAATGGAAGGGAAAAGTACGTAATGACTTGCAGAATGATATTTGGGACAGACGGAAAACAGATGAGCAAAACCTCGGGCAATTGCATCTGGATAGAAGATTCTCCCAAAGAAATGTTCGGCAAGATTATGTCTATGCCGGACGAATTTATATTTGATTATTTTGAATCCGTAACCCGCGTTCCGATAAAAGAAATAGAAAAAATGAAAAAATCTCAAAATAATCCCAGGGACTTGAAAGCAATGCTGGCAAGGGAGGTTATAAAAATGTATCACTCTGAAGAGGATGCCAAAAAGGCAGAAGAAGAATTCAATAAAATATTTAAAAATAAAGAGGTTCCAGAAAATATAGAAGAGATAAAAATAATAGAAGAGAAGATTAATATTCTGGACCTTTTGGTTAAGTCTAATCTGGTGTCTTCCAAATCAGACGCCAAGAGACTAATTGAACAGGGGGGGGTGAAGATAAACAGCCAACCGGAAAAAGACTGGAAAAAAGATATAGAAGCCATTTCCGGGACTGTTATCCAGGTGGGAAAAAGGAAATTCGTCAAAATAAAATGAAGAAAACCCTCTTAATTGTTTTTGCCGTTCTTTTTGTTTGGATTTTTGTATTTTTTTTGAAAGAAGGAAGTCCTGATTTTGTAGGGGAGGCAATCCCCGAGAAAGAATTGCCTTTGGATAAAAAAATAGGACAGATGTTTATGATAGGCATAGAAGGAAAAACGATGACAGAAGAAACAGAAAGAATTATAAAGGAATTGCATCCGGGATCCGTGCTTCTTCTTTCTAAAAATATCGGAACCGAAGATGAACTGAAAAAACTTGCAGAGGATCTGCAAAAAATAGCCATAGAGGACACTGGCCTCCCTCTTTTTATAGCAGTTGACCAGGAGGGCGGAGAGGTTTCAAGAATAAAATGGGTTGAAAGCACTTCCCAGCAAGAAATAGAAACAGGAGAAGATGCTTATAAAATAGGGAAAAAAAGATCAGAAGAATTAAAAAGTTTGGGCATCAATCTTAATCTAGCTCCCCTACTGGATATCTTGTCTCCCGGAGACTTCATATATCAAAGAGGGTTTTCAAAAGATCATGCTTTGCTTGGAAATAATATTTTAAAAGGGCAAGGGGAAGGAGGAACGCTATCTTGTATAAAACATTTTCCCGGATACGGAGGGATTCCATTCCATCCGGAGGATAACCTTGCTTCAGTTGAAAACCTTCCTGAATATTCTCATTTTTCAGAGATAGAAAATTTTGATATGGTAATGATTTCCAATGTTATTTACAGGGAATTAGGAGAAATGCCCTTTAGTTTCTCAAAAGAAGGAATCGGAATTTTGAAGAACACTATCAAGGGGGAATATATCATAATGACTGACGATTTGTCTCAATATTCTTTGCTTAATAATTATTCTTTGGATGAGATAATAAAAAAACCAATTGAGGCAGGATCTGACATTCTTATTTTCTCCGGTTGGAGAATTTCTGTGGGAAAAGGAGTCAAAAAAGCTCTTGAACTTTTGGAATCAGGAGAAATAAAAGAAGAAAGGATAGAAGAGTCTTTTTTAAAGATAAAAAAGCTCAAAGAAAATTATTTTTGATTGCGCAGCAGAGGGCTATTCCCAGGGCATCAGTTGCGTCGTCTTTTCTCCTGTCTTTTTTTAATGGCTTTTCTTCTAGGCCGAGCATAATTTTTATCATTTTTTGGACCTGCTTTTTTTCTGCTTTTCCATATCCTGTTATAGCCATTTTCATTTGTAGAGGGGTAAATTCAAACACGGGGATAGAGGCGTTAGCCGCCGTGAAAAGGATTACTCCTTTCGCCTGGCTTACAGGCATGGCAGTTTTCAGATTTTTAAAGAAATATACATTTTCAACCGCCATTAACTTGGGAGAATGTTTCTCTATAATCTTTGAGATGCTTTCGTGTATTATTTTAAGTCTTTCTCCGGGACTAAGGGTTGAAGAAGTTTCTATGCATCCGTAATCTATCGCGGCCACATCCCTCCCTGTTTTTTTAATAAGGCCGTATCCTACAGTGGCTGTTCCGGGATCTATCCCCAATATCACCATTTTGCGTTGGAGTAAATGTTTTGAACAGAATCGTTATCATCTAAGGATTCAAAAAGCTTTTCTAATTTTTCTTTATTAGCGTCAACCTCTTCCTTGGGGATCCACCCCAAAGAAGAGTTTTCTATTTTCAGCCCCTCTTTTTCAAGAATGCTTTTTACCTGCTCCAGTTCCTCGGGCTTTGTAATTACATCTGCCATATCGTCTTGCCATTTTATATCTTCAGCTCCCGATTCTATTATCTTAAGCTCCAATTCTTCGGTTCTTTTTTCTGCAATGGATATGACTCCTTTTCTTTCAAACATCCATTTTATTGATCCTTCTCCTGCAAGCTTTCCATTGTGCTGCGAAAGTATCTGCTTTATATCCCCCAACGTCCTGTTCTTGTTGTCGGTTATCCCTTCTATTATCAGGGCCACATTGTCGGGCCCGAAAGCTTCAAATATGAAAGAGTCCAGGCTTTCTCCGGCAAGCTCTCCCGTTCCCTTCTTTATAGATCTCTCTATATTTTCTTTAGGCATATTTACCTGTTTTGCCTGCTCTATCGCTGTTCTCAAGCTAGGATTTGTGGCGGGATCTGCCCCTTTTTCCCTTACGGCAACCGAAATCAGCTTGGAAACTTTGGAGAATACTTTGCTTCTCTTGGCGTCTTCAGCTCCTTTTTTATGTTTTATGCTGGCCCAATGGCTGTGTCCTGACATAACGAGGTCATAGTATCACAATTTATTTTTCAGGTAAAGAAAGATTCCTCCGGAAACAATAGCCACGATAAAACCGGCAAGAATCGCAGGAGGTTTTGATTTTCCAGAAGAAATATCTATTATTTCGGCCTTTTGGGAAAGGGGAAAAGGGCTTGCTTTTTCTTGGTATTCCTCCTTCTTCTTAATTTCTTTCCACTCCCACCCTGATGCTGTTTTAATGTAAGGAACTCCCTTGGCAGATTTTCCAAACTCAACGGAATCTACTATATTTCCATTAGGATCAAGCAACTCAAGTCCGTCTCCTGAATTATTTAAAGTTATTCCCGTCTCTTTTCTAAATAATGTGAGAGTTTTTAGGGCAGAAATAGATTTATTAAGTGCAAAAACTTTAGAAGATCCTTCTTTGTCTCTTATTTGCCAGCCCGAAAGATCTGCTAAAGAATCGCCGCCGTTTTTTATAACAATATATTCCCCTTCCGCATCCTTCCCTTCAGGAGAGGGCATAACTTCCACAAAGAATATCTTGTCAGGATAACTGGCATGAGGTTCAATTATTTCATTTTGAATAGGCGCCTCTTGAGAATTATTTTCTGCATTTGCAAAAGCCAATCCCTGCTCCTTTATTTTCAGCAGGGACTTTTCTCCGATACCTTTTACTTTTATCAAATCTTCAACCGAAGAAAACGGCCTGTTCTGAATAATTCTCTCTGCCAACGCTGGCCCGATTCCCGCTAACTCATCCAATTCTTCTAAAGTTGCATTGTTTATATCTATTAATCCTAAAGAAAAAGCGCATAAAGGGAAAGAAACTAGAAAAACTATTCCTAAGATCCTCATTAGAAGATTATAACAAAAAATCGCCCTTTTGGGGCGACCTTTGTTTTACGGAACCAAGAGTCCCGTGCATCTCCAGTTTATTTCCGCTGTTTTATTTTCTATATCTACGACACAGGCAGGGCTGCAACCTTCTTTTTCTAAGTTAAGATCTACCCAATAAGTTGAGGTTGTCTTATTGCAGGAAAAGCTGTTCATAAGCCTGTCTCCGCACTCGCTTTCTTTTGCAATCTTTTCAGCATCTGCCTTGGTCATTATTTTTCCTGAATCGCTTGCGCAGTGGTCTTCTGTATATGTTCTCCCCCCAAAAGTACAGGTTCTGGGATAGCTTTCAGAAACAGGGTTTCCCGATGCGACACAAGCCTCAAAGCTTCTGGAGAGCTTTTTTTGTATTCCGGGAGCCGTAAGAAGCCCGGGAGGGACTTTGCCTGAATTTCCCGCGCCTTCTTTAAGGAGCTCATTTATTTTAGAGAGAGTTTTGGGTCCGACATTTCCGACCTGTTCCAGTCCTGCTTTTTCCTGGAATCTTTTTACCGCTCTTTTGGTTAAGGATCCGAAGTATCCGGTAATAAGATTTTCAGGATAAATTTCAGGATCTGTAGCCAGAACTTCCTGGAGAAGTTTTACCTCTTCTCCTGAAGACCCTTCTTTAAGCTGGGTTTTTAATTCAAGAGAAAGGGACTTTACTTCTCCTTTCATCTCAACGACTTTTTGCTGGAGCTCTGCTATTTGGGCAAGAAGGTCCGCTATTCTTTGTTTCAGATTTTGAACGGTTTCGGGAAGCTGGGTTACAACAACATCTCCTCCAACCGGCTCGTCCGTGGTTACGGCCTGGATTGAAAAAGGAATAGCCAGAAGCAGAAAGAAAAATACTGTTTTTTTCATAATATATTATTTAATTATTTAATTACGCGACCTTTTATTATAGTACGAAACATCTTGTTTATTATAACATAAAAACCAAAACCCCGCCTTTTAAAGCGGGGAATCGGTTATCTTCTGAACTCTCTTTTCTCTAAAGGCTTAGCCTCATTGACAGTGAGCGTTCTTCCTTCAAATTCTTTTCCATTGAACGTCTCAATTGCCTTCTGAGCCTCTTCCTCTGTTGACATTTCAACAAAGCCGAATCCTTTGGACCTGCCTGAAAGTCTGTCAATTATGACAGTGGCAGATTCAACTGTTCCTGCTTCAGAAAAGTAGTTTCTCAAAGAATCTTCGGTGGTGCTGTAAGACAGCCCTCCGACATATAATTTCTTTGCCATACTTTTGCAAATTGTTAAGGAGTAAGCCAACCTATTTATCTTTCTCTTTTAGCTTATCCCTGCAAGGGTGCAGCAAAGACGAGAAGACGCTTACTATTTATTTAATTATACACGGAACTCAAAAAAGATCAAGGGGTTTCGGGCAATTATATCAATCTAGGGGGAATAAGCCCCAAATGTTCATAAGCTGATTTTGTGGCGGTCCTTCCTTTCGGGGTTCTTTCCAAAAATCCTATCTGCATAAGATATGGTTCATAAATATCAAGAATCGCATCTTTTTCTTCGTTGGTGGAAGCCGACAGAGTTTGAAGGCCTACCGGCCCCCCTTCAAACTTTTCTATAATTGCAGAAAGTATTTTCCTGTCGGATGGCTCAAGCCCCACTTTGTCTATTTCAAGCAATTCAAGGCTTTTCTCGGCCATCTCAAGCGTAATCGTAGTTTTTCCTTCTACCTGGGCAAAATCTCTTATTCTTTTAACTAGGCGGTTTGCTACTCTCGGAGTAAAGCGGGAAGACCTGGCGATTATAGAAAGAGCGGGTTTCTCTATTCCGATCCCTAGGATTCCGCCAGATCTTTCAATTATCTTTTCTATATCCTCTTTGTTATAGTAATCAAGCTGGAAAACAGCTCCGAATCTATTTCTTAAAGGGGACGATAACATCGCCAATCTTGTTGTGGCTCCTATTAGGGTGAATCTGGGCAGATCCAAATCCATGGTTCTGGCCATAGGCCCCTTTCCTAAAACTAAATGGAGCTTAAAATCTTCCATAGCAGGATACAAAAACTCTTCTACAACCCTGTTAATCCTGTGGCATTCGTCTATAAAAAGAATGCTTCCTTCAGAAAGACTTGTAAGTATCGCAGCCAAATCCCCCACTTTTTCAAGAGTGGGTCCTGCTATTATCCTTATTTCCTTTCCCATCTCCCTTGCTATTATCTGGGAAATGGTTGTTTTTCCCAGTCCGCTTCCGCCGTAGAACAAAATATGCTCTATTGATTCAGATCTTTTCTTAGCCGCCTCTATAATAACCCGGAGATTTCTTTTTATTTTCTCTTGGCCGAAATATTCATCCCAGTTCTTAGGCCTTAGGGCGGAATCAATGCTTTCTGAAGATTTTTCTAAAACTCTTGACATTTTCAATATAATTTGTTAGAATGGACGAGTTCAAGTCAAAATAGGTCTAGGGCTGCGGGGGCTTGGATTGTTCTGCAGATGGATGGTTTGGCTTAGGCGAAACCACACCTCAAGAGCATTCTAAACTTTTTGTTCCAAAGCTAAAGTTCTCCCCCCCCCAGCCCTAGGCCTGTTTACCCCGCCCTCTAAGCATATCTGATTTATTCAGTATAGAGGGCGGGGTTTTTTATTGGCCTGCGGCCCTCTCAACTTCTTCCACTGTCGTTTCTCCTTCTAAAACCTTCAAGAACCCGTCTTGTTTCATCAAAACCATTCCTTTTTGAACGGCCTTTTCTCTTAAGCCGGATATTGAAGGCGATGCAAGAATGAACTTTTCCATATCAGAATCCATTACAAAGAATTCAAATATGCCTATTCTTCCTTTATATCCTGTATTTCCGCAATATCTGCATCCTTTAGGGTAATAAAGCTTTTTTATTTCAGGTGGCTTCACGTCCTTGGGCAGATTTCTAAGCGCCGCCTTTATTTTTTTCAGATCTTCTTCTGCGGGGCTCTTTAATTCAGCGCATTTTTTGCAGAGTTTTCGGACTAATCTCTGTCCAATCGCCATATTTATTGCAGGGGCTATGTTTGCCGGGTTTTCTCCCAAAGACTGGAGTCTGGCTATTGATCCAGCTGCGTCATTGGTATGAAGGGTGCTCAAAACCAAGTGTCCTGTAAGGGCGGCCTGGATGGCTGTTTTTGCAGTCTCAAGATCTCTTATCTCCCCTACCAGCACAACATCGGGGTCTTGTCTCATGACAGATCTTAATCCCGAAGAAAAATCATATCCTTTTTTCGGGTCAACTTGGGTTTGGGATATTCCGTCAAGGTGGTATTCAATAGGATCTTCTATCGTAATTATCTTTATATCCGGGCTGTTAAGCTTTTTTAATACGGCGTAAAGAGTGGTTGTTTTCCCGGAGCCGGTGGGGCCGGTGACGAGAATCATCCCATTGGGTCTTTTAATTTGCTGGCTGAATACTAATGCAAGGTCTTTTCTAAGTCCGAGGGAGTCTGCGTCAATCAAGCTTTTAGGATCCAGTATTCTCAAGACAAAAGATTCTCCGTTTTCTGCAGGCAAAGAAGATGTTCTTATTTCTATTGATGTGCTTTTGAACAAAATAGAAAACCTTCCATCCTGCGGCCTGTCTGAAACATTAAGCTTTAGCTTTGAAAGTAATTTTATTCTTGAAGAGAGGGCCGAATAGTATTTCTTGTCCAAAAAGATTACGTCCTGGAGCACTCCGTCTATTCTCAATCTTAGTTTGGCTTTTTCTTTTTCTGGCTCCAAATGGATATCGGACGATCCTAAGGCAACAGCTCCGGCTAAAACAATTTCCACCAGTTGGCTGATTTTTTTGTCTAAAGAAAATTCGATTTCCTTTCCAAACTCCGCTATATTTTTTGCCTTTTTCTCAATATCTAAAACAATTGATTCTGGGATTACCACCTCTCCTGTTATTCTTGCTGGAGCCAGCATGCTTTTAAAAAGTTTGAAAAGTATTATTATTAACTAATTAATTCAATTTATATCAATAGACGCCATAAGTCAAATGTTCAATTTCTAATTTATAATTTATTAGAAATTATTTAAAAATTAGAAATTGTAAATTGCAGCTATGATTAAATATATAACTCGCAATGCGGAAGAAACGCATAAGATAGCAAAAAGCTTGGCAAAAAAGATAATAGCCTCTCCCCTGCCTGAAGATTTAGCATTAGTTTTTGCTCTCAAGGGGGATCTTGGTAGCGGGAAAACCACTTTTATGCAGGGCTTTGCGGCAGGTCTTGGAATAAAAGAAAAAATAACCAGCCCCACTTTTAATATTTTCAAAAAATATCCAATCAAAAATGAGCCTGGCTCATATGAGCCAGGCTCATTTTATCATTTTGATTGCTACAGAATAGAGAAGCCAAAAGAGATCTTGGATTTGGGTTTTGAAAAGATTATTTCCGACCCCAAAAATATAGTGGCTATAGAATGGGCAGAGAATATAAAGGAATCCTTGCCAAAAAACACAAGGTGGATAAACTTTAAATTCGTAGACAAAAACACTCGGGTTATTGACATATCATAATAATTATGATATACTGTAAGTAGCACATAAAAATCGCACTGTTGCGATTTTCAATCAACATGTTTTGCAGAACAAGGAGATAGAGATGAATAGAGGGTCCTTTATTCCGCTTGCAGTTGCGATCGTGATATTCACGACCGTCCTCTTCACCCATCCAAGCATATGGGACAGCCCTAGCGGCGAACCGGAGCCATCGGTCCCGAAAGAGCAAGCGACAGCAGGAGCAGACGTTTTTCCTCGTCGGATGGCTGCAACCAGAGAGTATCTATCAAGGCGGAAGGCTTTTTGGGACGAACCCAACGAGACGCCAGGTGTATCAATCCAACGATTGGACAACTGCTGGATTGTCCTGGAAAGAGGAGTTACCTACATTGTCGCCAAGGATCCCAAGGATCCGCACTGGCAGTTTTCCCAGGGGCTGGACGCACTTCATCGGAGCGGGTACAGAGTGATGATGAAGCTCCCCCAGGCCGGACTCCCAGACCACGTTATGGCGGTCTGGGCAATCCCGGATCGTTAGCTGTTGTTCGCTTGCGATCCACCGGAGGTTGGCGGCGTGTTATGGAATTTCCAAACGCCGCTTTTTATTTTAAACAAGCTAAATTGTTTTTGCACTTGCGGGGTTGAAGGAAAGCGGATAAAATAAAATAATGCAAAACGAAAACTTAAAGAATAATCTTTATGATGACCCTAGACAGGGGGTAGACACTGTCCATGGACAACCTGAAGTTGTCCATGGACAGTCCATGGACAGGGAAGGGGTTGTCCATGGACAAACTGAAGTTGTCCATAGACAAAACAGTTTTGTCCATGGACAAGGGGGTAGACAACCGTATTTTGTCCATGGACAGAAAGAGATTGTCCATGGACAGTCCATGGACAAGGAAGATCTTGTCTATGGACAGAAAGAGTATTTGTCCATGGTCAAGTCGGCTGAATACAGCGGACTTTCCGAAAAGACTTTAAGGAGAAGGATAAGAGAGATCCTTATTCCCCTTGGTCTGGATTGGAAAAGTTCTCAAGAGGAAATATATCAAAAAACAAGAAAGCTTAAAAAGGTCAATGTTAGAAAAAATATCCTTGGTTTTTCGTCGTTTGACTGGGAGCTTTCTTCTGCTTGGCTTGATGAGCTGAAGGACGCTTCGTCTTCAAAGCCGGAAGATCTGTCCATGGACAAGAATGAATCTGTCCATGGACAGCCCATAGATGGGGATGGTGTTGTCCATGGACAAAAAGAAGAGCCGATCAGGGCGGAGTTTATGGCGTCTCCGCCCGCGTTGAATAGAGTCGATCTTGAAATGATAGAGATAGACGGAAGGAAATATACTAAAGAGCACCTAGAAGATATACTAGAAAGCTATAAAGAAGAAAAAGAGACAAGGAAGACTATGATGGAACTCCAGAAACAGATAAATGTGGTAATGGCACAGATGGGGCAAATCCAGAAGATGCTTCTGTTAAAAAAGCCCGAAGAAGAAGAATAAAAAAGCCGGCCCAAGCGCCGGTTTTTTAATTATTTTTTAATCTTGTAAAAGATAAAAAGAGAATGGCACATTACAATCTTTTTTAAGGAGAGACAACAATGAATGCCAGAAAAGGAAATGGTCTGTTCGGTCTTATCATCGGAATACTGGCGGGGGTATTGGCTTTTATTCTCCTGCTTGCTGTTCCGCAAACCCTGATCAAGAGGAAGATCGTGTTTGTGGGCGCCAATTTAGAAAACGCCTTAGACACTATTTCTGGAGCCCTTTTAAGGGTGGAGGGGCGCTTAACTGATGTGAATTCTGTGGCGGAGGAAGTAAGGGAGGATACAGGCGAGATCAGGGAAAAAATTGAAACAAGGGCTAAGGATGAATTGGCTTTTGACAGAGATGTCTTAGTCGAGCGGATCAAATCCTTGGACGAAAGATTAAAGCGGGCGGAGGATCTCCAAAAACGCCAGTCTTCTTTGGCAGAGCATAGTCTTTTTAAGGAGCTTGTTTCCGAGCAAAGCCAAATCAAGTCTTCCTTGTCAGCCCAGATTGAAGCTCTGGGCGAAAAGGTTGATAAGATTGGGAACCAGCCCTCGTCTGCCATCATTGTCCCTGATATAGAAAAAATGCACCAACAGACAAGGGCTTCTCTGGAAGAACAAATCAAGGCCCTGGATAAAAAGATGGCGGGGATAGAGGAGTTCAATTCCAAAAGACTGGATCCTCTGCTTCCCAAAGAGCCCATGCCTTCTGAAAGGTTTGTGGCGGATCTGCACCAGCAGACCAGGGCTTCTCTAGAAGAACAAATCAAATCCTTGGATTTGAAAATCGCTCTGGTAGGCGAAGGGCTCAAAGAAGAAACCCTGAATACAGCAATCCTCGGACAAGAAGATCTCGTCGTGTATACTATATACACCATGAAAGAATGGGATACGGGGGCCGTCCTAGAGGCGCATTTCAGGGAGGACGAAGGTTTAGCCAGGGCGCTCAAAAAGGTTGTCGCTGATGGCTGGAAAGTTGAGAATCAATACCATATTTATAGCGGACCCGAAGAATTGAAGAGAGTTATTCTTCTTGTCGCGAAACAAGAAGCATCGCTTCCTTCCGAGCCTGCGAAAAGAAAGGAGAAAGATTGCTGGTGGTAATGTTGTCTCTCGCTAAAAACGGCGCTTTTAAGGGCGCTGTTTTTTATGCTAGAATAATATATATATGAAGCTTGCTATTATTGATGCAAACGCGGTGATACATAGAGCGTTTCACGCCCTCCCTCCTTTAGAAAGCAAGAACGGAGAGCAGACGGGGGCTGTTTACGGATTTCTTCTTTTTTTCTTTAAGGCGGTAAAAGAGTTTAATCCCGATTTTATTTTGGCGGCTTTTGATTATCCTGCTCCGACATTCAGGCATAAAGAATACAAGGGTTATAAAGCGACAAGACAAAAGGCCCCCGATGAGCTTTACAGCCAAATACCAAAAGTGAAAGATTTTCTCAACGCCTTCTCCGTTTTTGTTTTTGAAAAAGAAGGATATGAGGCCGATGATATTATAGGGACTGCCGCCGAAAAGTTTTCAAAAGATGCGGAGGTGATAATACTCACAGGAGATATGGATGCGCTCCAGTTGGTAAAAGATAATGTCAAAGTATATCTTCTTAAAAGAGGAATAAAAGATGCTTTGATTTACGGAAGGAAAGAAGTTTCGGAAAGATATTCAGGGCTTAATCCTGAAAACTTGATTGACTTCAAATCTTTGAGGGGGGATCCTTCAGACAATATCCCCGGGGTAAGAGGGATAGGGGAGAAGGCAGCGTCAAAAATTATAAAAGACTTCGGATCCCTAGAGGCGGCCTACAAAAATCTAGACAAGGTGAGTCCTTCTTTGAGGAAGAAATTGGAGTCGGGGAAAGAAGACGCTTTTATGTCTAAAATGCTGGTTGAAATAGAAAAGTCAGTTCCATTTGATTTTGGGCTTAAAGATTTGGCCTGGAAGGGATATAATAGCAAAAAGGGCCTGGAAATGCTTGAAGAATATAATTTTAAATCTTTAATTAAAAGATTAGGCAAAAGAGAAACAAATCTTAAACTGCTTTGATGTTTTGGAATAAAGAAAAAAAAGAAGAGAACAATGGGATGCAGGGATCGGATCTGACTATTGTGAACTATCTCACGGATGGCTTGCTAGTCTTTGACAAGAACAACCGGCTCTTCCTTTTGAATCCCCAAGCCAAGAAAATCCTGGATGTTGAGGACAAAGATGTTTTAGGGAAGTCAACTTTGGAGATCAACAGATTTGAAAGAATGGAGCCCTTGGTAAAACATTTAGGGGCAGGATTAAGAGAATGTTTCAGAGAGGAAGTTGAGGCCGGGGAGAATGTAATACTTGAAGTCACAACAGTCCATGTCAAATTAAGGCAGGAAAGATTGAGCACGTTGGTCATACTTCACGATGTTACAAGAGAAAAACTTGCGGACAAACTCAAAAGCGAGTTTGTCACTCTTGCCGCCCATCAATTAAGAACTCCTATTTCAGGAATCAAGTGGTCCCTCCAGACTTTATTAGACGGAGATCTAGGAAAGCTTACCGAGAAGCAGGAAGAAGTTGTAAAGCAAGCTTTTATAACAAACAATAAAGTTATAAATCTGGTAAACGATCTTCTTAATGTCGCAGAAATAGAGGAAGGAAGGTATCTCAATAAAGTTGTTCTTTCAAATCTCGGAGAAATTATTTTATCGGTGGTGGAAGATCATCGGAAGGATCTGGAAAATAAAAATTTGCAGGTTGATTTTCTAAAGCCCGAGGAGCAGCTTCCCCAAGTGATGCTTGATATAGAAAAAATGAAAATAGCCGTAACAAATATTCTGGACAATGCTATAAGATATACTCCCGAAGGAGGGAAAATTATAGTTTCAATAGAAAAGGGGAAAAAAGACATAGAGGTTAGAATAGAAGATTCGGGGATGGGAATTCCGTTTAACGAACAAGATAAAATCTTCAGCAAATTTTTCAGAAGCTCAAATATAAGAAAGATAGACACGGAAGGAACTGGTCTGGGGCTTTATATCGTCAAAAATATAATTGAAGCCCACGAGGGAAAAATCTGGTTTGAATCGGAAGAGGGGAAAGGAACAGCTTTCTATTTTACAGTGCCCATTAAAAAGAGTTTCGGAGAATTTTTGACCAGCGAATTTTACTGATTTGCAAACATTTTCTATATAAGTTAACATTAATTATTAATTAAGAAGACTGCAGTCCGACTGCAGAAATCAAAAAAAGCATGAAAAAGATATTAGTTGTTGAAGACGATAAATTTCTGAGAGAGCTTATCTCGCAGAAAATTCTAAAGGAAGGATATGATATAGCCGAAGCCGTAGACGGAGAGAAGGGGATTGAAGCTGTAAAGAAGGAGAAGCCGGATCTTGTTCTCTTGGATTTGATACTTCCCGGAATTGACGGATTTGAAGTTTTGGCGAGGATAAAGGCGGATCCTGAAATTTCAAACGTGCCCGTCATTATATTGTCCAATCTTGGCCAAAAAGACGATATAGAAAAAGGCCTGAAGATGGGAGCTTCCGATTATCTCATCAAAGCCCATTTTACTCCCGGAGAAATAATAGAAAAAGTGAGATCCGTACTAAAGCCGGAGTCAGCTCCTGCGCAATAAAATGCCGGAGTTTCCCGAGGTGGAGACAACAAGGAAAAGCTTGGAATCAAAGGTTCTTAACAGAACCTTTGTTGATGTTTGGACCGACGAGCCGAAGATTATAAAGAAAGATTGGAGCTCTTTCAGAAAAGAAATAATAGGAAAAAAAATAGTCAGGATTTGGCGGAAGGGCAAGAATCTGATTTTTGATCTGTCGGGAGGCCTTTCAATGCTAACCCATCTTAAGCTAACAGGGCATTATCTTTATGACCGATGGAATGAAAAAGACCCAATGAACTCTTTTGTCCACGCAAAGTTTATTTTAGATAATGGGAAGACTCTCGCGCTTTCAGATTTGAGAAAATTTGCGAAAATAGAACTTAAGAAGAAAGAAGAAATAGAAAAAGATCTGGAGAAAATAGGGCCCGATCCTTTCCAAATCGGATCCGAAGAGTTTGAGGCAAAGATAAGGAAAAAAAGAGGGAAAATAAAACAGGTTTTGATGGACCAGACGGTTGTTTCTGGAATAGGGAACATATACTCTGATGAAATCCTTTGGGAGAGCAATGTGCATCCCGAAAGAAAAACAGCCGATATTTCAGAAAAAGAAATGCAGGATATTTACAAAAGTTCAAAAAAGATTTTAAAAAAAGCTCTTGAAGCGGGGGGAACGAGCATCTCGGATTTTAGAAATACCGAAGGCATAAAAGGAAAATTCGGAGAGATAAAAAAAGCTTACGGTAGAGAGGGCCAGAAATGCTTTAGGTGTTCTAGTCTAATAAAGAGAAAAAAAATAGGGCAGAGAAGCGCTCATTTTTGCCCGTCTTGCCAAAAATTATGATTATTCTGCTATATGGAGAAGATAGATACAGAATAGGAGATAAGCTCAAAGAAATTATCCAGAAGTACGAAAAAAAAGGAAGCGTAAGTCTTAAAAGATTCCAGGATTTTTCATTTAAAGATATAAAAGAAGAGATTAGGCAGCGTTCAATGTTTGAAGAGGCAAAGCTTCTTATCCTTGAGAACCCGTTTTCGTCTGCTCAATTCAAAGAAGAATTCTTAAAAGAGCACGACGCCGTTCTAAAATCAAAAGATATTTTGGTTTTTTGCCAGGAGGGAGAAGTTCCAAAGCCTCTTCTTCAGGCTCTGGCCGGACAGAATGGGAAATGCCAGAAATTTGATCTTCTATCGGGCTTAAAACTCATCCAATGGATGAGAAACAAAGGATTAAAAGCTGAATATCCTGCGGAAAAAACCCTGGTTGAATATGTGGGTCCCGATCTTTGGAGAATGGGAAACGAAATAACGAAGATAATGAATTATACAAAAAACAGCCAAGCCAAAAAAGAAGACGTGGAGTTATTGGTAAGGCCTATTATTGAAAATAATATTTTTAAAACTATTGATAGCATTGCAGACAGAAATAAAGCCCTTGCTCTCAAGCTGGTAAAAAAACATCTTCAAAAAGGAGACTCTCCTTTGTATGTTTTTTCAATGATAAACTATCAATTTAGAAACCTTCTTGTTATAAAAGAGCTTTTATCAAAAGGATATCCGTTCGGAAAAATTCTGGCAAAAACCGGGCTCAATCCTTTTGTTGTCAAAAAAACTTGCTGGCAGGCGGAAAGATTTTCTTTTGAAGAATTAAAAAAAATCTACCGGGATATTTTCCGGGCAGAGTTAGAGATAAAGACGGGGAAAATGGACCCCGAAGAGGGGATTGAAATGCTGGTGAGCAGGATCTAGATTTTTTCGACCTGTTTTGTTATCCTGCTTTTTTTCCTTGAGGCCGTATTCTTTTTTATGACGTTTGTTTTTGCCGCCTTGTCTAATGCCTTGTAAATCTTGGATAAAAGGGCTTTGGCTTCTTCTTTTTTCTTTTCTTTAATCAAAGAAGAAATTTCTTTTACAAGAATCTTAATCTTTTTTTCGTACATTCTGTTCAGAGAAGCTCTTTTTGCATTTTGCCTCAAGGCTTTTTGCGCTGATTTTGTTATAGGCATAATAAAGCCAGCATACCTTAAAAAGCTAAAAATATCAAGAGGAGATCCTTTTGATCGCGTCTCTTATCTCAGCCGCTCTCTCAAAGTCCAGATTTTTGGCGGCTTTTTTCATTTCTTTTTCTAGGATTTTTTTATCTTGAGCTAAATCCAGGGGGAGTATTTCTTTTTCAGAAAACATCCATTCTCTTATTTCTTTAGTAATTGCCTTAGGCGTAATATGATGTTCTTTGTTGTAGTCTTCTTGTATTTTTCTTCTTCTTTTTATTTCCTTTATGGCAGAAGCCATAGATCCTGTTGTTTTATCTGCGTAAAGTATAATTTTTCCTTCGGGATGCCTGGCCGCCCTTCCCATAATCTGTATAAGAGTAGTTTCATTTCTTAAAAAACCTTCTTTGTCCGCATCTAGTATGGCGACCAAGGAAACCTCCGGAAGATCCAGTCCCTCTCTCAAAAGATTGATTCCTACAAGAACGTCATATTTGCCGAGTCTTAAATCTCTTAATATTTTAGGCCGGTCCAAAGTTTTTACTTCAGAATGCAGCCAGTTGTTTTTTATTCCCCGCTCTGAAAGATATTCTGAAACCGCTTCAGAAAGTCTCTTCGTCAAGGTAAGGACAAGGGTTTTCTGATTTTTCTCAACCCGCTTTTGTATTTCTTCTATCAAGTTTCTAAGCTGGTTTTCTGTTTTTCTTATTTCTATTTCTGGCTCCAAGAGGCCTGTGGGCCTGATGATCTGCTCTATTATATTATCCTTTGCTTTGTTTTTTTCATACAAAGAAGGGGTGGCTGAAACATAAACGGCCTTATCTATTCTTTTTTCAAACTCGCTGAACTTTAAGGGGCGGTTATCTATAGCCGAAGGCAGGCGGAATCCGTGGCTGACAAGAGTTTCTTTTCTTATCCTATCCTGAACAGCCATGGCCCTTATCTGGGGGATTGTCTGGTGGGATTCGTCAATAAATATAATAAATCCTTCAGGATAGTATTCTTTATAGTAATCTATAAGACTGAAGGGGGCTTCGCCGGGTTTTCTGAATTCCATATGTCTTGAATAGTTTTCTATCCCGTTGCAGTATCCTGATTCTTCTATCATTTCAAGATCGTATTCTGTTCTTCTTTCCAGTCTCTGGGCCTCTATTGTTTTCCCCTGTTTTTTGAGTTCTTGCAATCTTTCGTAAAGCTCCTCCCTTATATTCTTTACAGCTTCTTTCATCTTTTTTTCGGGAGTTGTCCAAAATGCAGCTGGAAAGAGATGGACAGCTTCTGTTATTTCAATATATTTAGGATCCACCGAAGATTCAGACCGCGAGATCTTTTCTATGGTATCTTCTAAAAAATCAAATTTTAGGACATTTTCGCCCGTGATAAGATTTATTTCAACAGATCCGCCCCTTGCCCTGAAATCTCCGGGCCCAAATTCAGAGTCGTTTCTCTGGTATTGGAGCAGAGTGAGTTTTCTTAAGAAATCTCTTCTTGATATCTTCTGCCCCTTTTTAAATTCAGAAGACACGAATTCATAATTTTTTGGAGACCCTATATTATATATGCAGGAAACAGAAGCGGCTATTATTACATCTTTTCTCATGATCAGATCCTGGACAGCGGAATGTCTCATTCGGTCTATCTCTTCGTTTATGCTGGCATCCTTTTCTATATAAGTGTCTGTTTGGGGAATGTACGCTTCCGGCTGGTAATAATCATAATAACTCACGAAATAGTGGACAGCGTTGCCAGGGAAAAACCCTTTGAATTCCTGGTAAAGCTGGGCCGCCAGAGTCTTATTGTGGCTTATAACCAAAGCAGGAAGGCCGGTTCTTTCCACTACATTGGACATCACATATGTTTTTCCTGATCCTGTGACACCCAAAAGCACCTGGTGTTTTTCGCCCTTTTGAATGTTTTTTATCAGTTTTTCTATTGCTTCCGGCTGGTCTCCTGCCGGCTTAAAATTTGATACTAATTTGAAATCCATGCTAAAATATAATATTCCTCAAATAAATATTTGCTAGACACAGATATTTTTCTGCTGAAAAATTCCTCGTGCTTACGCCGTCGCGTTCGCAGGGTCTTGCAAATATTATTTTTCGGAAATATATCAAAATGATAGCTTACTTAGAAGGAACTGTAATTTCAAAGAAGGAAAAGTCCATAACTGTAAAAACGGGTGGTGTCGGATATAAAGTTTTCTTATCTAAGAAGAACCTTTCTATTATACCAAAAATAGGGGATAACATCAATCTGCACTGCTTTACCAATGTAAAAGAAGACGCTATTGATATTTACGGGTTTTTAGCAGAAAAGGAGCTTGAATTTTTTGAGATGTTAGAGCAGATAAGAGGGATAGGCCCTAAGGCCGCTCTGGAAATATCTTCTTTGGGTTCTCTTGAGGAAATAAAAGAAAAGATAAAGAATAAGGACGAAAGCGTATTCTTCGGAATTCCAGGAATAGGAAAGAAAAAAGCAATGGCTATTATTTTAGAGCTCACAGGGAAAATCAAAGATATTCCAGAAAAGAAAGACGACGAGGCAGAGGACGGGTTGGTAGGATTGGGATTTTCCAGAAAAGAAGCTAGAGAAACCCTGGAAAAGATTCCCTCAAATCTTTCTCCGGAAGAAAGATTGAAAGCTGCCTTGAAAATATTGAACAAAAGCGTATAAAATGAAAAAAGTGCGCTTTGCTCATTTACAAGGAGATCAGATATGGAAGACGAAGAAAAATTAGACGAAGAAGAACTGCGGAAACAAAGAAGGCGAAACAGAGAAGCTGTAAGAAATACAATGTTGCTTCTTCGGCAAATTGCGGAAGACGCAGATTCTGAACACATCAACGCCCCATGTTAGCATAGATAATGAGCGACACGGGGCTTTTTTATTTAAAATAATAAAAGTGTCCGAAGAGTATTGACAAAAATAATTGATAATGTATAATTTAATCAGGACATTTGTAAATCTATTTTATTAACCCCCTTTGAAGGGATGTAACGATGAGTGACAGAACTGAAAGACATATTTGTCCGCACTGTGGGCAAAGGAACAGGGACTACCGCGATCCGGTATGTAATGCCGGCAAGCAAGAGTACGACCGACTGGTTGAGGCGGCGGCGGAGGCGTTAATCACTGGTAGCGAAATACCTCAGATCTGGGGCAACATCTTTGCATGGGCTTACTATTGGGGGCAGGAAAAAACCTTCCCGCGACTGGAAAAAGAGCTCAAAGAGCTTCAGGATGTGGCGGCCAAGAGGAAAGAAGAGATTCGCAGTCAGGCAGTGGCCGACGTGGCCAACCGCCTCCGTTCCTTGGAGGGCAAAATCTCCACGGAGGTTCGCGAAAGGGCCGTCGCGAAGATAACTTGCGCGGCCGAGTTCAGTGAAGAGTCCATCAAGAAAGCCCATGGGCAACGACTCGGCTTGGAGAATCTGCGTCAGCACCTTCAATGGCTGAAGAGTAGGATCGACAGCGACCAGAAACGGAAGATCGCGTGATGATCTTCGCGGTTGGTGGTGAATTGTTCCCCATGTGAAACGTAGTAGCATGGGGCTTTTTTTATTTCCCTTTCTGTGTTAGAATAATCTTACTTAATTACTAATTATTTAAATAAATGAAGTTTCTTTTAAAGAATATCGTTGCTATTTTGATAATATTTGTGGTCATCTCGGGAATATTCGCTCTTGTTTTCCAGCCTTTTTCCCAGGCGGAAGAGGTTTCTTTGAACCAGCTTGTGAGCGATATAAATCAGAGCAAGGTTGAGAAAATTACAGCTTACGGTTCAGAGCTGACGATAAAATATAAGGATGGAAAAGAGATGGTCTCAAGAAAAGAGCCGGAAACAGGACTAAGAGAGACTCTTCTTTCTTACGGAGCCGGACAGCAGAGGATAGATCAGGTGAATATAGATATTAAAGAAGAAAAAGAAGGGGCTTCTTCATGGCTAATCCCCCTGCTTATTTTCGGAATAGCTCCCTTGGTTCTATTCGGATTCTTTTTCTGGGTTATCTTAAAGCAGGCAAAAGCAGGGGCTGCCCAGACTTTCAGTTTTACAAGGGCCAGAGCAAGACTTTTTGGGGCAGAGGGGCATCCTAAAACCAAAGTTACCTTCAAGGAAGTCGCAGGCCTGAAAGAAGCCAAAGAAGAGCTTAAAGAAATAGTAGACTTCCTTAAAAATCCTAATAAATATCTTAAAATGGGAGCCAGAATTCCGAAAGGAGTTTTGCTCACGGGTATGCCTGGCACAGGAAAAACGCTTTTGGCAAGGGCGGTTGCGGGAGAAGCCGATGTGCCCTTCTTTTCAATATCAGGATCTGAATTTGTTGAAATGTTTGTAGGAGTAGGATCTGCAAGGGTAAAAGATCTGTTTTCAACTGCAAAAAAGCACCAGCCGGCAATAATTTATATTGATGAGCTTGATGCCATAGGCAGGCACAGGGGAGCAGGCATAGGAGGAGGGCACGACGAAAGAGAGCAGACTTTGAATCAGATACTTGTTGAGATGGACGGATTTGAACAAGATTCTCAAATAGTCGTTTTGAGCAGTACGAACCGGCCGGATATATTAGACCCCGCCCTTTTAAGGCCGGGAAGATTTGATAGGAAAGTCGTCTTGGATATGCCTGACGTAGAAGGAAGAGAAGAAATACTTCAAATTCATTGCAAGGGCAAGCCTTTGTCTCAAGATGTGAATCTAAGAGAAATATCAGAAAGAACGCCGGGTTTTTCGGGAGCAGACGTAGCAAATATTGCCAACGAGGCCGCTATTCTTGCCGCGAGAAGAAGCAAAGAGCAGATCTGGCAGGAAGAATTCCTGGAATCCATAGACAAGGTCTTGCTTGGCCCAGAGAGAAAAAGCCATGTGCTTTCTAAAAAAGAAAAGAAAATAGCAGCTTACCACGAAGCAGGGCATGCCTTAGTTTCGGCTTCTCTTCCCGGGACAGAACCTATAAGAAAAATATCCATTATATCCAGAGGGATGGCTGCAGGATATACCCTGAAAACTCCTTCCGAAGAAAAAAGAATGATGACAAAAACCGAGTTTATGTCCGAGATAGCAACTCTTTTGGGAGGGTATACAGCCGAAAGAATAGTATTCGGAGAAATAACCACAGGAGCTTCAAATGATTTGAAAAAAGCTTCGGATCTTGCAAGAAGATTAGTCAAAGAATATGGAATGTCTTCTTTGGGCCCAATATCGTATGGAGAAAAAGAAGAGCTAGTCTTTTTGGGGAAAGAAATCTCTGAAGAAAGAAATTATTCTGAAAAAGTGGCCTCAAGAATAGACGATGAAGTGGAGAAGTTTATAAAACAGGGGCAGATCCAAGCCGAAAAAACTTTGAGCAAAAGAAGAAAACTTCTTGATAAGATAGCCGATGTTTTGATAGAAAAAGAAACCATAGAAAAAGAGGACTTTGAGGGCCTAATGAGAGGGGATCCTGAAAAGAAAAAACAGGACTTGAAAATTGACATAAAAGATGTAGAATAGCGGATTGAATAAGCGCCTGTAGCTCAGTGGTAGTAGCACTGCTCTTATAAAGCAGGGGTCGATGGTTCGAATCCATCCAGGCGCACCACATAAAAGATATTCTTATCTCGGTTTGCGGATTTTTCCTTGGGGTGATAATTTTTTTAGAATATAAGATATTTAAATAATAGTAGATTGAAAATAATTTGTTTTTAATGTACTATAAGATGTGTAATAATCTGTTTGGGCAAATAGCTTCTTTGCAATTCGTATTACTGAGTATATAATAGGTATATGAAGTCTAAGTGGTTCGAGTTCAAAGAGGCAGCGATTCGACTGAGAAAGCAAGGTTATTCAATGAGTAAAATTGAGAAAAAGCTTGGGATTGCTCGGTCAACGCTTAGTGGGTGGTTTAAAAAAGTTAAACTTACTCCTAGCCAAAGAAAAAAGTTACTTAAAAATTCAAAAAATGCACTAGTTGAAGCTCGGAAGAAAGCTGTTATTTGGCACAATAAACAAAAACAAAAAAGAATTGAAGAGGCTGAGTGCCAAGCCCTTAATGTGCTGAATAATATAAATATAGAAGATAAGCATATTCTTGAGCTTGCTTTATCTGTTCTGTATATTAGTGAAGGAGGCAAGACAACAGACCAGACAGCTATCGGGAGTTCTGATCCGTTGATATTAAGATTTTTTTTATCAAGCTTAAAAAAAATTTACAATATTGATATTGGTCGAATATATTGCGAATTACACCTTAGGGCAGATCAGAATCCCGAAGAGACAAAAAAATTTTGGGCAAAAGAATTAAATATTCCCTTGATCAGCTTCAGAAGAGCGATGTTTGATAAAAGGACCATTGGGTCGAGAACATATCCCTCATATAAAGGAGTTTGTGTTCTCCGGTGCGGAAATGTTGCCGTTCAAAGGAGACTATTATTTTTAAGCCGTTATTTTTGCAAGAAAATAGTCGACGCGGGCTCATAGTTTAATGGTAAAATGCGTCGTCGACATCGACGAGACCGTAGGTTCGATTCCTACTGAGCCCACAGATATGGACAAAATAGAAGTGTTATACGAAGATAAAGATTCTATTGTTATAGACAAACCGGCGGGAATAGATGTTATAACTTTAGGAGAGGAGCTTTCAAAATTACGCCCCGAGCTAAATGAAGTTGAAAGGAAGGGGATCGTGCATAGATTGGACAAAGATACATCGGGCCTTCTTGTTCTTGCAAAGACCGGCGAGGCCTTGATTTTTTTTCAAAAACAGTTTAAAACTAGGAGTGTAGTTAAAAGCTATATAGCTTTGGCGACAGGTCGCTTTAAAGAAGAAGAAGGGACGATAAATGTTCCCATAGGAAGATCTCCCAAGGATGGCAAGAAGCAAAGAGCTTATCTTCCTTTTGAGCCGGGGCCTTCAAGCAGAAGGGAAGCTGTTACAGAATACAAAGTGATTCAAGAATATGAAAATTATACTTTGCTTGAAGTTCATCCTAAAACAGGAAGAAAACACCAGATAAGATGCCATCTGGCATACATAGGTCATCCCATAGTGGGGGATAAGGTTTATGGATTTAAAAACCAGCCTTGCCCGGATAATCTGAAAAGACACTTTTTGCACGCAAGTTATATAAAATTAAAGTTTCCTGACGGGAAGTATAGAGAATTCAAATCAGAACTGCCCGAGGAATTAAAAATATGTCTTCCAAAACAATAGAAACATTTACTTCAGGGCAGTTGAAGCAGGGGATCCCAAGCATAATGCCCGGAGACACTGTCAAGGTTTTCCAGAAAATAAAAGAAAAAGACAAAGAAAGACTCCAGCCCTTTGAGGGGGTTGTTTTGGCGAGAAAGCACGGAAAGGGCATATCCTCCACTATTACAGTAAGAAGGATATCCTCCGGGGTAGGAGTGGAAAAGATTTTCCCTGTGCACTCTCCCCTTATAGAAAAAATAGAGGTTGTCAAAAGAAGCAAGGTCAGAAGGGCTAAGCTCTATTATTTGAGAACTGCAAAAGGCAGAAAATCCAGGCTTAAAAGAAAGGAGTTTGAGGGCCTTACATGGGAAGCCAAGAAGGCCGAAGAATCTTCAGAAAAGCTTTCCGAAGAGGAGAAATAGGCGGACGTGGCGCAATGGTAGACGCAGCAGCTTGAGGAGCTGTGCCCTTACGGGCATGTGGGTTCAAGTCCCACCGTCCGCACATGCGGGTTTTCTGCCATAGGCCTTTTTGGGGGCGGTTAGCTCAGCTGGTTAGAGCGCCGCATTTACACTGCGGAGGCCGAGGGTTCGAGTCCTTCACCGCCCACACCTATTCTGATATAATTTAATATATTGCCTCGGTAGCTCATGTAGTAGAGCGCAGCTCTGAAAAAGCTGAGGTAGTCAGTGCAAGTCTGACCCGAGGCACACGCAAGGATTGTATTGTTAAATATCGCCTTCGCGAATCTTATTGCGGGCATTGCCTCGCCGTAGGTTCGCTTCGGCGGACCAAAGGCGGGAGTAGTTCAGCAGTAGAATGTCTCGTTGCCAACGAGAAGATCGCGGGTGCGAATCCCGTCTCCCGCTCCATGATTTTGCCCGCGGTATATTGACTTTGGCCTTAAAATATGCTAGAATACAGCTATACCCCAGACAAGGGGATTTTTTATTACCATGAACATACATATTGAAAAAGAAGAATCTTATCTGTTCGTAAAAAAGGTGTTTTCTATATCCTTTGTCGCTATTTTATTCTTTGGAATTCTTAGCGTTGCTGCCGTGGAAATATCAGGAGTAATAAGAGAAGGGGAGACAGAAAAGGATACCCTTGAATCCCTTCCTGTTACACAAAACAACACGGTAATGCCCGTAGCCAAACCCTTTGAACCTTTGAATGTAAAAAAGGTCAACGTGGTTATTACCGGCTATTCAAGCACGGTGTGGCAGACAGACAGCACTCCTTTTATCACTGCTTCAGGGAAATGGGTTGAAGACGGAATCATAGCCAACAACATGCTTCCCTTCGGAACCCTAGTAAGAATACCCGAACTTTACGGAGAAAAGGTATTTGTGGTTGAAGACAGGATGAATGCCAGAAAAGGAAACCATCACTTTGATATATGGTTTCCTGCCTACGAACAAGCTAAGAATTTCGGAGTAAAAAGGACATATCTAGAAATACTTGAAGATTAAGCAAAACCGCCCTAGAAAGGCGGTTTTTGCTTTGTGCCCAAGGTGGGACTCGAACCCACATGGGATTGCTCCCGCAACATTTTAAGTGTTGTGCGTATACCGTTCCGCCACCTGGGCTCCTGGAGGCGTGGGTGGGAATTGAACCCACGTATAACAGTTTTGCAGACTGTTGCCTTACCACTTGGCTACCACGCCGCGGTTGAATAATATCACTTTTCCTCCAGTTTTTCCAGAAGCTCTTCCATTTTCATTTCTTCCTCCATGTATTTCTCTTTTAAGAAAGTGATCTTTGGGACAAATTTTATCCTAAGTCTTTTGTTTAAGATGTGCTGTATTTTTCCAGAGCAGGCCTTGAGGGTTCTAAATATCTCCTCTTCTTGGTATTTGTTCCCAAGGACTGATATAAATATCCTGGCTGTTTTAAGATCGTTAGAAACAGATGCTCTAGTTATGGTGGCGACCGCTCTATTCGGCAACTCTATTTCACCGGAAATAATCTTTCCTGTTTCTTCTTTTAAAAGCCTGGTGAGTCCTAATATCTTGTTTTTCATAGCTCCGGCATCTGCTTTTCCTCCACAAATGCGTTTAAGATATCATTTTCTTGAATCTTTGCTTCTCCTTCATAGGAGATTCCGCACTCTCTTCCTTTTGATATCTTATCCGTATCCTGTTTGTTTTGCTGGAGCTTGGTTATCCTTCCTTCGCCTATATATTCCTCATTTCTTATAACCTCGGCTTTCCCTCTTTTTATTTCACCCTCAAGAACACGGCCTCCCACTATCTGCTTTCCTTTTTCGGTCTTGAAAACCGCCAATATCCTTATCTTGCCGGTAGAAATCCTTGCTATTTCCGGCTCAAGATTTTTTTCCAAAGCTCTTTTAGCTTGTTCTGAAAGCTCATATATAATATCAAAATTCAATATTCTTATCTTTTCTCTCAAAGAAAGCTTCTGAGCCGTATTTTCAACTTTTACCTTAAATCCCAAAATAATGCTTGAAGTGTTTTTTGCCATCCTTACATCCGATTCAGATATGTTGCCCGTGTCCGCCTTTACGACATTTATAGAAACCTTCTCTTGCGGTATTTTCTGGAATTCTTTTTCAATGGCCTCTAAAGATCCTAAAACATCGCCCTTTATTATTAAATTTAATGAATTTTCTTTTTTGATAAAATCCCCGAAAAGACCCGCGGTTTCTTTGATTTCTTTTTTTGCGGAAGCAATATCCTTAAATACCTTAAATTTTTCTCCTGATTTGAGGCTTTTTTCAAGACCTAAGGCCAAAACCGGAGTGGAGGGGGACGCTTCTTTAATCGGATTTCCCTTGAAATCATTCAAGGACTTGATCTTGCCGTTTGAAGTTTCCGTTCCCACGATGTCTCCTTCTTTTAGTATCCCTTCTTTGACGATCAAAGTAGCCGCTGGCCCCTTCTTGCTGTCAATATAAGACTCTATAACGTATCCCTCTGCGCCCCTTGAGTAATCTGCCTTAAATCCTTCAAGCTCTGAGAGGAGAATAATCATTTCCAAGAGCTCTTTTACGCCCTGTTTTGTTGAGGCAGAAGTGTTTACAGAAGGGATTTTTCCGCCCATGGATTCCACTACTATGTCATATTTTAAAAGTTCTCTTTTTATTCTTTCCGGATCTGCCGAGGGCTTGTCTATTTTATTTAATACAACTATGGCAGGAGTCTGGGATTCTTTAATCAGCTTAATTGCTTCTTTTGTCTGGGGCTTTATTCCTTCTTCGGATGCTATTACCAATATAGCAATATCTGCTATATCAGACCCCCTAGACCTTATGGCTTCAAAGGCCTCATGTCCCGGAGTGTCAAGAAAAGTAATTGTTTTCCCTTCATAATCCGCCTGGTATGCTCCTATATGCTGAGTTATTCCTCCCGATTCTTTGGCTGTAATCCTAAAATCCTTAATTGCTTCCAATAAAGAAGACTTGCCATGATCTACATGGCCTAAAATTACGACTATCGGGGGCCTGGTTTTTTTATTATTTTCCGCCATTTACAGCTTCGTTTATAGCTTTTTTTTCTTCTTCTGACAAAGAATAACTGGATTTTCCCTTCTCAACGGGTTTCCCGTAAACTCTGTTTCCCTCCAAGGCATATAGGCTGGTTACTACCGCTCCCGTTCCGTTCTTGTCCAAAATAGCCATGGAAAAACTCTGATCGCCTCCTGCCGAAGAGAAAGGGTTGTACCTTACTATTCCTATCTTGCTTACAAAAAAAGCGCTCTGCTCTTTTAGGGCTTTAATTTCCTCGGAAGCATTTTTAAGTTCTCTTTTTAATTCAGAGATTTCTTTGAGAGCGTCTTCCAAGGTTTCCGGCTCTTTTTTCTTTTTAAGAAAACTAATCATAAACAGCTTACCTGTCTGTTATAGCACAAATAATCCTGAATTTGAAGCTTATCCCGCTGGGTATACTAAACGAAATGGAACAAGGTAAGATAGATTAAAGGTCAAACTTTAACAAATCTTAACACTTGTTCCAATATGAATAATAGCATATTGCATCAAATTCCGTCAGAGGCGAAGATCCGAAAAGAGTTGAAGAAAAATCTCTTCGGCGAATATATCTTCTGCCCTCGTTGCGGATCAGGACAGATAAAAAAGTATGGAAAAAGGTTTCACTGCAAGTCCTGCAGAAAACATTTCTCCATTACTTCCGTGAGTTGGTTAAAATCAGCCAAGCTTCCCTTAACAATCATCTGGCTTCTAGTGTGGTGCTGGACAAACAAAACCCCGGTAGACCAAGCCGGCAAGCTGGCAGGTGTCTCCGAGGTGACCACTCGGAGATGGTATGAAAAATTCAGAGATCATTTGCCAAAGAACAAGCTCGAAAACATCCGCCTTGAAGGAACAGTAATGATGGATGAGGCCTATCGGGGCTCGAAGAACAGCAAATACTCCCTAATAGGGGCCAAACAGAAGGCTGAAAAGGGTAAAAAGAAAAAGCTCGTCATCCGAGTTCTGCACAAGGGTTCGGTAGATAAATGCGATGCGGTTCATTTCATTTCCGAATATGTTCTTCCTCAAAGCAAGTTAAATACAGATGGCTCATCCATTTATCGGAAGATTGAGAATTATTGGCCATTAACTCATCAATCCGAGATTCATCGGAAATGGGAGTTCGAGCTGACCTCCGAGATAGAAGGAATCTGGGGAGTAATGACTACTTTCATCCGGAGAATGTATCACCACGTAACCGAAGACAAGGTTGAAAGCGTTATCCAGGAGTTTGTTGCCAGAACGGCATTTCCTGAATGGTTTTACACTCCCGAAAGTTTCTTAAAAGTATCTTTGGGCAGAGTTAGAAAACCCAAGAGGCCGGAGTGGAGAGGGCAATACCAGAAAACAAAAAAATGGATAAAATTTATCCATTCGTTAAAAACAAAAAATGAATTCAAAATTAAGCAAAAATCAATTACTTTTGTTCCATCTTGTTAAGATATCCTTTTAATGAAATTTTTGTGTTAGTATGGATTATTCAACGCTGACTATCTTGGCTTTTCTTTTGGATCCGTCAAAATTGGTTTTACTCTTCGTTGCAAATTTTATTACGCCTTCTTTCAAAGCGTATAGGGTGTCATCAGCTCCTTTTTTGACATTTTTTCCAGCTAAAACCTTGCTTCCTCTCTGCTTGAGTATAATCATTCCTGGCCTTGCTTTCTGGCCGTCATAAAGCTTGATTCCTAGATATTTCGGCTGGGAATCTCTTCCTAATTTTGTAGCTCCTGCGGATTTAGTAGTTGACATATATTTAAATGTTAGCAAATCTTATCTTTTTTGTCAAACGCAATAAGAAGGATATTTTTCTATTTATTTCCATGTTTTTAATATCCCTGATTTCTTTTTTTCTGGGATATATTTTTGGATTATGAAGACGGCGATAATAGGAGCAGGCATTGCAGGGCTTTATTTGGCCTCAAGGATTTCACGTAAATCTCAAGTTACTGTTTTTGAAAGGAAAAAGGAAATAGGAAACCAAGCCTGTTCCGGGCTTTTTTCAAGGAGAATCCTGGATCATATTCCAGATTCAGAAAATCTTATTGAGAATAAGATAAAATATGCTTTTATACATTTTCCGAAAAAAACCTTGAGACTGGATTTTTCAAAAGAATTTCTGGTGATGAATCATTCTGAATTAGATAAGTTGGTATCTTCAAAGTTAGAAGCTGAAATAATCCTTGGATGCGACATAAAGAAGATTCCGGAAGGGTACGATAGGATAATAGGAGCTGACGGTCCTTTGTCTTTTATCAGAAATGAGCTAGGGCTTAGAAATCCTTTATTTAAGCTGGGAATATTGGGCCTTCAAAAGAAAGAATCATATGATGATTTTGTTGAAACCTGGCCGATAAAAAAAGGAGGCTTCTTATGGAAAATACCGAGGGGAAAAAATACAGAATACGGAATTATGGCTGATAAAGAAAATGCGAGGGTTGTTTTTGAGGAATTTTTAAGCAAAAGAGGCATTGTTTTAAATGATTTAAGATCCAAGCTTATACCTCAAGGCTTAGTTCTTCCTTCTGATGGAAGAATAACCCTAGCCGGAGACGCTTCGGGGCTTACTAAGCCCTGGTCTGGAGGAGGAGTTATCTGGCAGCTTAAGGCGGCGGATATTTTGGCAGAATGCTTCCCAGATTTCAAAAAATATGCAAAAATAGTAAAAAGAGAGTTCTTCTTCAAAATACTGGCAGGAAGAATAGCTTCTAGGGCAGTATATTTTTCAGGATTCAACATTCCTTGGATTATTCCCCCTAGAAACTTAATAGAGCCAGATTTTTTAATAAAAAAAAGCGGAGAGAGGAGGTTCTAGATGTGAGTTTGGATTCCCTATGGATTGAACCTGTGGCCTCTCTCCTTGTCCGCAGATATATCTATAATATCTAAAAATAAAAGCATGTCAATCGTTCCCAGCCACCTCGGCCTTATAATCGACGGAAACAGGAGGTGGGCCAAAGAAAAAGGCCTTCCTTCTTTTGAGGGGCATAGAAGAGGATTTGAAAACCTTGAAAAGATAGGGGATCTTTGTTTGAAAAAAGGAGTTAAGATCCTTACCGCTTATTGTTTTTCTGTTGAAAATTGGAAAAGATCCGAAGAAGAGGTGAGTTATCTTATGAATCTTTTGTTTTTAGGGTTGGATAAATATACCAAAAAATGCATTAAGAATGACGTCCAGATGAAAGTAATAGGACAAAAAGAAAAGCTTTCTAAAAAGCTTCAAAAAAAGATAAAAGATTCAGAGAATATTACTAAGGATAATAAAAAAGGAATATTGAATCTCGCGATTTCTTACGGGGGGAGAGCTGAAATAGTGGAAGCCCTAAAGAGCATAAAAGACGGAGAAATAACAGAGGACGCGGTGAATAACAGCTTGTGGACGGCAGGACAGCCGGATCCTGATTTGATAATAAGAACAGGGGGAGAAAAGAGGCTTTCGGGATTTTTGACCTGGCAGTCTGTTTATTCAGAGCTTTATTTTACAGACACATACTGGCCCGACTTTAATGAGCAAGATTTAGAACAAGCTTTTGAAGAGTATTTAAAGCGATCTCGCCGCTTCGGGAAATAACCGATAAAAATAATAATGACTAACGATTTTATTGTGGGAATAATCACAAAAAAATGGAAATACAGTTATGCAAGAAGAATGACTTACCAGAAAGTCAGGCTTTATCATTGGGCTTTTTGGAACGGCTTTTCAAAAATATTCAACTACAGGCAGAGATACGAAATCTACCGATTTATTAACGGAACCCAAAGCAATTACTTTGTTGTTCAAGAGATAAAGGGTTTCGAAAAAAATCTTTTAAATAAATTTTCGGATAAGCGTTTCATTTTTAAGACAGTCCGAAAGATTCCCAAGCTTCTCAAATACGGATTTAAAAAGTATCTAGTTTCGGTAAAATCTTTTCCACAAGATTTAAGGGGTTATTCCAATGCCAAAATAATCAAGGTTTTGAATAAATATTATAAACTGGAGCAGGAAGTTGGGGTTTATTTTTGGATTTTATTTGAAACGGTCGAAAAGGTGCTCGTTCTTTCCACCAGAGAAACCTTGAAAAAAAGCGGCTTATCTGTAAACGAAGCGGGAGAATTACTGAAGAAATTATCCGAGCCAATTAAAATAATTCCTATTGATATGGAGCGAACCTCTTTATTGAAGGTAGCTTTATTAGCGGGCGAAAAGCAGGAAAAAGCATTGAAAAAACATTGCAGAGAATTTGGCTATATGCCCATGTATGATATAAACTTTGAATCATACAGTTTGGAATATTTTAAAAATAAGCTTGCAGAATTAAATAAAATTCCCAGGGAAGACATAGAAAAAGAAACTATTGAAATTAAAGAAAAATATAAAAACAGATATATTTTTTACAAGAAGACAATCAGCAAGTTCAAAGATAAAAAAGACTGTTATTATCTGTTAGATTTTTTTGCAAATTTTGGATATTTAAAAGATTTTAAACCATACACTCGGGACAAGGGAGGATATTATATTAAAAATACTTTTAAGGAGATAGCTAAACGTTTAGAATTAACGCTCGACCAGGTTCTCTTTCTGAATGAAATAGAAATCGAGGGTATGTTGAAGGGGAATACTAAAATAAGCTCCCAAGAACTAGATAAAAGAAAAAATGACAGTGTTTATTATTGCGACGAAGATAAAATTTACATAATTACAGATAAAGAACAATTAAATAAAATAGACAAATTTTTAAATAAGAATGAAAAAACTAAAGAACTAGAGGGGCTGGGAGTTTCGGCCGGAAAATGTTCGGGGAAAGTACGCATAATATTAAGTAATAGCGACTTTTCAAAATTTAAGAAAGGAGAGATTTTGGTTACTTCTGCGACTAGGCCGGATTTTATTCCGATAATTCAAAAAGCCAGTGCAATTATAACAGACGAAGGGGGTATGCTTTCTCACGCGGCTATCGTTTCTCGTGAATTAAAAAAGCCCTGTATCGTCGGAACCCTTAAAGCCACGAAGGTGCTTAAAGATGGAGATGTGATTGAGGTGGATGCAAACAATGGTATTATTAAAATAATTAAATAATGAGATTAAGCGATTTTAAAAAGCATAAAAAGGAGGATTGGTATGTAGAGAATTGCCCCGCTAGCCCGATTATTTTATCGGGCGTAGTTAAGGGAATAACGTATAAATCGACCCCAAAAAACAGTACTTATCTTTTAGCCCTCTTTGAAAAGGGCGAAATGGACTATATTACGTTAATTGGAGATCAGGACAGGATCGGAGGGGGTATAGTGAGGAACCAGACGAAAGATAAAAATTATGGGAAGAAGCAGTTTAGAAAGCTGCTTAAAATCAGAAAAGAAATCGAAGCTAATTTCAGAAGAATTAAAGATAAAGACCTCTCAAAATTATCGGACAGAGAGTTTTTGAAAGAATTTAAGAAATATATTGAACTCGAGCAAAAAGAAAGAAGAGTGGCTGGCTGTGCTGATTCTTTTATATTTTATTCTGAAAGACGACTGGCGAAGCTTTTGAATGGTTTTGAGAACAAGAACGAAGCGATGGAAGTCTTAGCAAGACCGGTGGACCCCTCTTTTTTGAACGAGGCCGAAATGGAGTTAATAAAAATTGCCGAAAAATTAAAAAAAGGAGTTAATATTGAAAGACTTATCCGAAAACATATAGACAAGTATTGCTGGATAAAGGGAAGTTTTGTGGGCGGGAAAGAATATGCTTTTGAGGATGCCTTGAAAGAAGCAAAAAAATTGGCAAAAAAGGATTTGAAAAAAGAGGTTGAAAGGAATGAGATTTGGAAAAAGAATGCCAAAACAAAAGAAGATTTTGTCGCGGATCATAGGTTCAATAAAGAGATTTTGGCCATAAAAGATTTGTCTTCAGTTTTTGCCAAACTACAGGACGTGAGAAAAGAAAGCACATTGATTGCCGCCTATCTGCATAGTAAATTTTTGTCCGAACTGGCAAGAAGAAGGGGTGCGAAGATTGAAAATTTACTCATGCTTTGCGACTATGCGGAGATCAATAGTTTTGTTAAGAGAGAATTAACCGAAGATATTTTGAATAAAAGAAGAGAAGCCGGGTTTTTAGTTGTTTTTCATAAGAACGAATACAGAATTTTTGATGACGAAAAAACAATCTCTTACATTAAAAATATTCTACGGGTTGAGGATAAAGATGTGGAGGAATTTCCTGGAACAATAGCATCTTCGGGGAAGACAGCCGGCAAGGCCAGGATTGTTATGAATGAGAAAGATGTTTCAAAATTTGAAGAGGGTGAGATTCTTGTATCTACTATGACTAGGCCGGACCATATAGTGGCTATGAAGAAAGCGGCAGCTATCATCACCAATGAAGGAGGGATAACCTGCCACGCGGCAATTATCAGCCGCGAATTAGGCATTCCTTGCATTATAGGAACAAAGATTGCCACAAAGGTGTTAAAAGACGGGGATTTGGTGGAAGTGGATGCTGATCGAGGGGTGGTGAAAATCTTAGAGAAGAAAGAGTGACAAGGAGTTGAGATGATTGTGGCAGGAGATTAAAAGTCCGTAGCTAACTTGTTCTGCTATGGGACGCGTAAGGGGGGTTGTTAAGATAATTAAAAAACACAATGGTTAAACCTTTATATAAAAATATTTTTGCGAGAGATTTTACTTTGGCGCTTATGCAGATTTGGTGGCGCGGAGAAACTGTTAACCCCAAGCTTTGGACAGACAAAAAACAGCCATATTTTCCATATATTATTTTTGAGAACATCGGCTTGACCACCAATGCATATTACGATCCCAAAGGAATAGATTGGATTAAGGACGCTTTAATTAAAGAAAAAGAACGCACGAAGGATTTATCTTTTGCGGAGGGTCCTTTTCGAGATAGATACAACAAATTAAAGCCTTTTTGCGAAAGACAGCCCGTTCTTTCGAGGGGGGAGTTGAGTGGCTTTTTAAAAGAGATCGAAGATGCCTGGCCTCGGTTCGAGGCGATGTGGTGGATATGGGAATTCGGACTTTATGGAAAATCAGATTCCGAAAGATTGCTTAAGCTTAGAGATGAAACCCAAAATTTTGTTCCCGGAGCCGAAGCCATTATACGGAAATCTCTTAAAAATATCTATCCTGAAATTAGAGACTTAATATCGGTTATCAGTTTGGAAGAAATTATCAACAGTAATTTACCAAAACTGGAAATTCTGGAAGAAAGAGCTTCCGGCTATTTCTATACAGATAGCCAGCTTTTTATAAACAAGAATAAAAGTTTCATTGAAAATAAATATAAAATAAAGTTAGAAGAATTAAAATATAATAATGTAAAAGAAATTAAAGGACAAATAGCATTTAAGGGATTAGCAAAGGGGATAGTTAAAATTGTTTATGGTGCAAAGCAGATGGATAAAGTAGAAAGCGGAGATGTTATTATTTCATCTATGACGCTTCCGGACTTCTTGCCGGCAATAAATAAAGCTGCGGCAATTGTTACTGATGAAGGAGGGATTACCTGCCATGCCGCGATTGTGGCCAGAGAGTTGAAGAAACCCTGCATTATCGGGACAAAGATTGCTACAAAAGTGCTTAAGGGCGGAGACTTGGTAGAGGTGGATGCTGAGCGGGGCATAGTGAGAATTTTGGAGAAGAAAAAATGAACTTGTTCTGCTGCGAGGTGAATAAGGGAATCATAAAAATTATTAAATAATTAAAATCATGAAGAAATTCAAATATTTAAAAGATAAGGATAATTGGATGTTAGCGGAACATTTTCCCAACATTGATTTTTTCTTTGCCCAAATCTGGCTTTCTAGCTTTGTAAATGAACTCAAAAATTCATGCGGTAAAAATTACAAAAAAGTTCTGGCTGTCTTCGGTCCCAAATATTACATTCATTTTTATTACGGAGAAAAAGATTCTTTGGCTTTTGAGAAAAATTTGATTTGGTTGATGAAAAAAGATCCGAAATTCGGAAATTCCATCAATAAAAATATTATAAAATGGTCAGACAAACTAAGGGAATTCGGAGAAAAATCAAGTAAAATAAAATTGGAAAAATTAAGCAATAAACAAATTTGGAAATTAATTGAAAGGCAAGATAAAATCCACACAAAACTATACGAATGGGGCTGGCTTTCAAATGCAACCGATATGTTCCATGGGAGTTTTACAAACGAATTGAACAGCTATTTAGTAAAGATTTTAAAAAAATTAAAAAAAGAAGACGAATTAAATCAGATTTTTACTGCATTAACGGCTCCGGACAAGAAATCGGTTGTTGCAATGGAAGAGGAAAGATTGTTAAAAATCGCGGCAATGATTAAAAAGGGCTTATCCGTTGAAAAAGCATTGAATAAACATTGGCAATCCTATTTTTATCTAAAAAATCTATGGCTGGGCGATAATAGCGGTTATACAAAAGATTATTTTTTGGAGCAGGCGCGATCTTTGGCGGAAGAAGAAGTTTCTCCGGACGAGAAAATCAAAAAATTTAATGATGATATTGATAAAATAAAGAGAGAAAAAGAAAGGTTATTCAGGGAATTGAAAATTAACAAAGTTTATAAAAACCTATTTCTAGTTTTTGGCGATTTTATGTTGACAAAGATTTACCGCCGATACGCTCAAATTTTCTGGGCCTATAAGACAAAATTTATTCTACAGAATGCTGCAGAAAGAATGGGCTTGAATTTGGAGGAAATAAGGCATATGCTACCTTCGGAGATTAAAGACGGCTTGTTAAATTTAAAAGTTAATAAAGACGAAATCAGGAAAAGATCGGATTTTTGCGTATATTATGCGGAAAAGGGAGAGGAATTTATTTCAACAGATAAAAATCATCCTGTTTTAAGTCAATTAAAATCAACCAAACACGAACAAGTCAGCGAATTAAGGGGGCAAGTTGGCTGCTTGGGGAGCGCTAAGGGGCGTGTAAGAATAATTAATACCCAACAAGAACTAAGCAAGATGCAAAAAGGGGATGTTTTAGTGAGTATTGCCACAAACCCCGACTTAGTGCCTGCCATGAAAATAGCGGCAGCAATCGTAACAGAGCAGGGCGGAGTTACTTGCCATGCCGCTATTGTCAGCAGAGAACTTAATATTCCGTGTGTTATCGGCACTAAAATTGCTACAAAAGTGCTTAAAGATGGGGACTTGGTGGAAGTGGATGCAAACAATGGTATTGTAAAAATAATTGAAAAATGAAGTCTTTAGGTTTTGATAAAAAGTTAGATTACCAAGAGCATCAGAGGGACTATTCTTTGCTAGCAACTAGCGTTGTTTTCAGGGGGTTATTCAATGAAAATAAGGTCTTTTTTAACTCTGTCTCGCATCCTAGCTATGTGGTTGTAAAAGGTGGAGCACTTTACCATTTTATGGCGAAAGTGGATGCAATTGAACGATGTGAAAAATTCTTAGCAAAATCAACTTATTCTGATTTATTGAAAATTGAAAAGGAATACGACCAAAAATTGAAAGAATTCAATCTCTTTATTGAAAATAGAAAGGGTGAGCCGGAGAAATCGGCGAAAATATTGCATGAATTCTTTGTTGATTTTACAAACATTATCCTTATCGGATATGATATTCCAGAATTGTTTGGCGACAAAATTTCAAAAGACTTGTATGATCTTTGCATGAAGATAAGAATAAAATACGAGGATGTTCATAAAAGATGTTTTAGCGAGGAAGATAAAATAACCGAAGAATTAGAAAAAAAATACAATCTTCGCTCCAAAACCATATCTTATCTGACTATTTCCGAATTTGAAAGTTTTATCAAAAATAAAAAGTTACCGGATGACTTTGATCTTGAACAAAGAGAAAAGTTCTTTATTCTAAAATATACTGGAAATGGGGAAGAAAAATTTACGGACGAAGATCTATGGAAAGAATTTCAACCCGAAATGATTGGCGATGAGATAAAAGGGAATACGGCTTATTTAGGAAAAGCAACGGGAAATGTTAAAATAATAAAAATGTTTTGGTGACATCTATGACTGATCCCAGGTATGTGTTTGCAATGAAAAAGGCAGGGGCAATTGTTACTGATGAAGGAGGGATTACCTGCCATGCCGCGATTGTGGCCAGAGAGTTGAAGAAACCCTGCATTATCGGGACAAAGATTGCTACAAA
>Ga0208958_1000152_pt1 | contig 91589 bp, 78 predicted proteins | sample RifOxyB1_FD_184032 | JGI IMG/M metagenome (GOLD analysis project Ga0208958, IMG submission 184032) | Soil microbial communities from Rifle, Colorado - Rifle Oxygen_injection B1 (SPAdes) | ecosystem: Environmental > Terrestrial > Deep subsurface > Rock core/Sediment | place: Rifle, Colorado...
AACCTGATTGAAGAATGGATTGAGCTGGCCCTTTTCATAGCAACTGAAGAGCTGGATCAGGCAAAGAAAAATATCGGGAATTAAGCGAAGAACTCGGTACTCTCAAGTGGCTTAAATTAATGTTTTAACACCAGTAATTTGAGTAGGTTGGCCTATGGTTTTTCAAAATCCTATCTTTTTTACAAAATTTAAACAAAAAAGAAAACGGCGCTCAGCGTTGTGGTAAATAGACTGTAATTTATTAACCGTCCTTTGAACTCAAGTGAAGAATAAACACAACAGTTTTGGGACAATATCAAATCAACAGTGTTCCACTCAAAACAGGAGAAGTTATGAAAAAATTATTAGTAGTTATCAGCGCTCTAGTGCTTTCGGCAAATTCATTTTCATCACAATCAGAAACATATGTCGGTGAAAATTTTATTTCATCAGATAACATACAAAAATGTAGTATAAAAATTTTAAACTCTTCAAATAAGTCGATTCTTGTGGAAGTGAATGGCTTAACTGATACCGCTCGATCAATAAACCTTCTCAAAGAACAAGATAATCTTTTTTTTGGTCGTGAAACATTCGAAGATGATACTTATTACATTGGTGGCTCAATAAATAAATTTAAAAAAGCTGTTCATCAAGTTAGCTTAGAGCTTGATAACAATGGGACCCCCATTGAATTCACTTATGAGCGTAATATTTTTGGTGGTGGATCCTTTATAGATTGCAAGTCGTTGGAGCTAGCGAAATAATCACACGGGGCTTCTTGCACCCCAAACACTAGATAACTGAGCTTAGTCTCAACATAAAAATTCAGAATTAATGAGAGCGGAGCAAATGCCCCGCTCTTTTTTTTTGAATTAAAATACACTCAATTGTGAACACCCGGAGTAATTTTTTTTAGAAACGAACTATTTCTAAGGGTTCCATCTGAGCTGGAATTGCTTGGCGCGTAGATGGCATATCTGCTTCTTTCGGTATGGCGTACGCGCCGTAGTCCCAAAGGCCACCGGAGAGGGCACCCCGAAAACCAGCATTGCTCCAGTTAAAATAATAGTCTCCATGAAATTTTACTGAACTTGCACCCCAAGTCATTGTAGTCTCTGGCGGTGAAATGGAGGCTGCTGGTACTGGCAACGCTAAAGGTAATAAAATTTTTCCTTGAGTTAAAAAATCACTACTCAGTGAAAATTCTAAATCATCAAATAGTAGTCCATTAAAATCGCTGTTAGTTGGAACAACTGCCGAAGTAATCCCGGTACATATTGAACCATCACAAGATGTTTGATCCGAATTCCAATTTAAAACATCCCCTACCATACCTTGAATCCCGTAGCGAGAAACACAGGTCGATGTTGTCACTCCGCCTGTTATTAAACTTCGAATATTAGATCCACCACTAAGTGTTCCTGGTAGCGTCTCTTTGACAGTGGGCATAGCATTGTTATCATATGCAAGCCCATGCTACCGCTATCTGTATTACAGTCGGTGGCAGCAATGCCATCTTCAATTGAGCTAATCTCTGCATCGGATAATTGCTCATCCCATGCGGCTGCAACTACCCACTCTTTACGAGAAAGAAGTCTTTTGTTTCCTGCAAACCCAGATTCGCTCATTGATGCGCAGGTGGAGTTACTGTCTTCCTGATCGATAACTACAAGCGGAGGAAGTCCGGGTTTATTAGATGCCATCAATGCTCTTTGCGCTGAAGTTATTGTGCTGGTGGCATCGGTTATCCAGCTATTACCAGTTCCCGATGAATTGTTAATAAAGCATCTTCCGTTTGCCCTGCTGTAGTAAACGGAATTTTCTGCAGCGGCCACAACTCCACTTGGGGTCGCAATTGTTCCCAAACAATAGCTACCAGCACATGCAGTTTCAGAATAGTTGCATCCAAGCTTAAATGCATCAACCAGAAGTGGGCCACCCATGTCAAAGTATGTTCCATCACCGCCAGGTCCTGCGTGAGGGCATCGATAGTAATTGTCGCGGTCTATTTGCGCCATTTTTCCCATCAGCATGCACATCTCTCGATTTGCTATCCAGCGATGCACTAATGCCATATTGGGAGGCGCTACAATCACTTTTATCTCTTGATCAGAGTAGATATCATCAGGAACGGCAACAATTCCATTAACCACTGGTGCTACTCGGTAGTAGTAGGTTGTTCCTGAGGTAACGGTAGAGTCGGTGTAGGTTGTAGTCGCGGGGTCAACTCCTTCCGCGTATGGCGTTGTTGATTTGGTAACAACAATGTTGGGTGATGTATCGCGATAGACATTATAAGTTCCAACTAATCCAGACACCACATCCATAGCACTAAATTTAAGCTCAACATAAGCGGGGACTGCTGCTGCACCTGTGAGTGCAATAGCGGATTTTGTTCCTAGTGCTTTTACATTCGTCCAGCCATAGAAGGTGGAGATGTTATCAATAGTCAGAGTGGCAGAGGAGGAATTGGAGATTAACCCGTTTGCTGTAACAGTATAGTTAAAACTGGCAGATCCTGCGTAGTCAAGAGTGCCAGTAATACCAACCGTACAAACGCCACTTCCATTGCAAAAACAAGCGGTGCTCTCTGTTATGTTGGTAAGATTTGAAACAGCGCAAGCGGTCGCTAAATGTGATTCAGTGTCAGTATATGAGAGTGTAATTGTTTGTGGTGAATTGGCATCAAAGCTTCCTGGTGTTATCGTTGAGGTAACTGGTGCGCTGTCGTTTGGAGCTGGTGTCGCAGCTGCTATTTTTTTAGCAACAATTCTGTGATAAACAACGCCACCTTTTCCGCATCCAGCAAATGAAAATAGTATCAGATTTACTAGTAAAAATAAAAAAATTGGTGCCGTTGTTTTTATCATAACGCTATTACTTGTTTGCACAACCACTATCCTAATATTGAAGTAGTATAAATAAAACTTGAGTAAACTATTCTTCTCTTGCTGACTATTTAATTCTACGTCTGGCTTAGTGGACTTGTTTTTTCTGGCGTACCGGTGAATGGGAACGCTGGGCAATTAATAGATCTTGCGCGGAAACAACATTCATTGCCGGCCACAGCTCAGGATACTCTTAGTTCCTTAGATGGTTTAATAATATTTAATAAGCTTAAAAGTTTATCGATGGTGAAGACCTCAATGCGATATTTTATAATTTTATTTACCCTTGCTTTATCAATACCCAATTCGTCAGCAAGCTCGACCTGAGAAATTTTATTGGAAAGAATGTAATCCACAAATTCACGGCATAGGTCATATTTTATCTTGTCTACAGAGGATGCATTCTTCCGATCAAGCACAAAAGTTGGTTCGACATTTTCTAGTTTTTTTAAAACTTTTTGAATCTCCTTATTGCTTGGGAATGTCATAATAACCTCCTATCTCTAAACGCAGTAATAATACCTACGTAAAACCTATGATCTTCCAATAACCAGACCATTTTATAAAGCTTATCGCCGTGAGCAATTTCAGAAACAAAATATTGAAAACCTCCGTCATTTTTCTCTGCTATGTGCTCTGTATGAACCAACTCAGCGACAAGCTCAATAATTAAATCGTCAGAAATATGGTCTGAGTGTTTATCGACGTGCGGATCAATTACAATTTCTTCAATCTCTCTTTTGTTGATAATGATCGCATTAATTTTATAAACTCTTCTTTCCATCAAGGTAGATTATAGACGAAGTAGACAAATTTGTCAACTTCGTTTTCGGCGGTTACAACTAATGAATCTTACGCTAAAACGCGAATTTTTTTGAGCAAGATTCTTTCTATCCATTCTCCGTTAGCTTGGTTGTGTTCGAATCTCATTTTTCTCCGCCACAGGTGGTAAGATTCCAAGATGTTATACCTGCACAATTTTTTTACAGAGCATGTAATTGTGAACATGAAAATTTTTTTTCAGCCATTTGGCCTTTATTTGCATGCTACACTCATTAACGTAGACGGTTTATGAGTGTGCTTCGAATATCAATTAATTGATATTGTCCCAGAACTGATGTGCGAGTCCTAACTAATCCCACAGAAACTTGCTATATAAGCGAACGTTTTCAAGGGCACAGACCTTCCCTGAACTTTTAATCAAGCTCTCTTACAATTTTAAAGTGTTAAACCAACTTATGCAGAGATCTTTGTCACCGCTTCAATCTTTTCTTTGGTGTAGTTCTCAACTACCATCTCGTTGGTAAAAGCGATTAAAACCTTCAAAAAGCCGGGAATACCCTCCCTTTCAAATAGATCGGCAGTCTCATTGATTAGCTCGTCAAAAGAAAATGAAAGTCCTGATAGACAGGCGGTGATATTTAAAGCAATATTTTTACTGATCATGGGCCCTCCTTGGCGCAATTTATATTTTTAGTCGAATCTAAATTTAACCATACGGTCCATGGTTTATCAAAAAAGTGTCGATTTATTTGACAGCAAAAATTACTTTCCTATAAGAATTTCAAAAGGCTATTTTCGATTTAAAATTTCGATTACCATCTAGATAGCGAATAACCGAGCCCAGCACTCAGGTGATGAATAAGCACATCAGTTCTGGGACAATATCCAATATCAATTAATTTCGATAGGAGAATTTATGAGAATTTTACCAGTTTTATCCTTGTTAATAATGTGTACATCGTTGCCGATCTTTGCGGCGACAAATTACTCTGTCGGTGGTAGCGGATCGAAGGGAACTTTTATTAATATTGATGGGAGAAATTTTTGCTCACACAGCAAAACTAACTTAGGATATAGTTATGTTTTAACCGATCGCTATATCGCTGGGCTTATAATCAGAAATTTGGAAACGGGGGAGGCGACAACTTACAAAGATCAAGGATTTGTTCTTAGCGGAAAGTATGAAGATTCTAGGCTTTTTGAAAAACTTGAAACACTTACAGAAAACGATATGCCACGGTATGTATTATTGGGAAAATATCGAAAATATGCAAAGAATAATGGAACCTATTTTTCACATGACTACGAGGATGAGTCTGCAGAAGAGACAACAATGACCGACAAGGGATTTTACCTCGAAATTTCATGGCAAGCCGACAACACCAATATTACATGTATCAAGCACTAGCGCAAGTTTACTAAACTCATCTCGAAAAACACAGACAACTATGCAAAATATTACGCAAAACCAGCCACCTAAATATTAACCAAAACCTGCCAATAAAACATCAAATGTAAGATCCTCAATATTAATCTAATGTTTCTCCATTAAATAAAACATGGAGGAACTATGGTGATGCCGAGGATCAGTATGGACAAGCAAAAAGAAATTCAATTTTTAAAACCACTTTTAAAAAGCCAACGTAAGGTGGCCAAGCATTTAGGGATTAGTCGAGATACGGTGGCCAAATATTGGGAGCAGATAATTCCAGATTTCGCTCCTGCATTAGTACCTGACTGGACAACAAAGATTGATTGGGAATATGTTCAATCAGAAACTACTCGCGGAATTAGTATTCAAACACTATATAACGAATTTTTGCAGGTGGAATCGCTTCCTGAATATCAAAACTTTGCTCGTTATTTTCGCTTGCATAAGAAGGAGGAAAAGGGGCCAGAAGTCTCATTAAGAGTTGATCGAGTTCCAGGAAAAACAATGGAAATTGATTATGCTGGTGACAAAATGGAAATATTAAATCCGGCCACCGGCGAAATTTTAATCGCCGAACTATTTGTGGCCGCACTCAGTTACAGTGATTATTTCTATGCAGAGTTTACGTTCACTCAAAAACTGCCAGTTCTATTAGACTCCTGTAAAAATGCATTCGAATATATTGGCCGGGTACCGCAATTTATTGTCAGTGATAATTGCTTAACTGCTGTGACAAAAGCGGAGAAGCACGATACATATTTAAACAAAACATTCAGCGATTTTTGCCATCACTACAGCGTAATTGCTGATCCGGCACGAGTCTATACGCCTAAAGATAAGCCACATGTTGAAAATGCCATTGGTATTATTCAGGGGGAATTTTTTCAAAAATATCGCCACACTACTTTCACATCACTTTTGGAATTAAACAATACGTTAAAAAAATACCTTATCGAGAAGATGAAAGACATCATTGTTAGTCGGAACATGAGTCGCAACGATTTACTGGCGATAGAACTTCCTCAAATGAAAGAGCTGCCGTTGGTACCATTTGAATTATTTGATTATAAAAAATGCAAAGTACACCCAGATTGCCACGTTCGACATATGAAAAATTATTATTCGGTTCCATACCGCTTTGTAGGAAAAGAAGTTGAGGTAAAATTTAATCAAAAAATGATTTATATTTTTTTTGAGACAGATGAAGTGGCCGTTCATCAAGTTAATGTTGGGCATGGACACTACGTTACCAATGACTCTCACTATCCAGAAAATAAGTTAGTCGACACTAATTATCACATCCAAGCGTCACTGGCGAAATCAAGAAAAATTGGCCCCAACACAGAACTGCTGGTAAAGCGCATATTCGAAGCACCGAGAAATCATCCGCTAAGAAATTTAACAAAAGTTTTTGGGATATTGGGATTGAAAGAAAAATTTAGTGTTGATGCTATTGAGTATGCTGCGGAGGCGGCCCTCGAATCAAACAAGTTAAACTATAACTACATAAAAAATTGCACTCAAAATTATCGTCCATCATTTAAAGATAAAATAACATCAATGCCAAACAGAAAGATGGAGTTTGTTTGCCTACAGGGGGGATTATTATGACAGAGTTAAAAAGTAGTTTTTCGGAGTTAAAGCTCAATGGGATGAAGGAGTCCATTGACTATCGTTTAATTGAGGGGGCGAAGGCCGGACTTGGGTATGCTGATTTTCTAAAGCTTTTAATTGAAGATGAACAATTGCATCGGGCCAATGCTAGGGCCGATAAGTTAAGAAAGCGGGCGACATTCAAAGACATCGTTTCGCTTTCTGGTTTTGATGCTGATGTAAAAAGAGGAGTCAGTAAAATTATGATTAAGGAGCTGCAAACACTAAATTTTTTAAGAGGATTTGAAAATATTGTTTTTGTCGGTGGAACGGGAGCTGGAAAAAGTTATTTGGCACAAGCAATCGGCCACGCTGCCTGTCTAGCTGGAAAAGAATCTAAATTTTTTCCCGTCAACTATCTATTTGAGCAATACAAAACAGCAGAAAAAGCTGGGCAGGTGCTAACTTTTTTAAAAAAGATGTCCTCGTACGCCGTTTTAATTTTAGATGACATCGGCCTAAGAAAGTTTACCCACGAAGAGGCAATGTTACTTTACCAAATAATTGAAGATCGCTATCAAAAAGGATCGACGATTATAACCACTCAAGTTAAGCCACTGGGCCTGAAAGATCTGTTCGATGATCAATTGATGGCCGAGGCAATTGTTGATCGCCTAACGTCAAATGCGCACGTAATAGAGGTAAAAAGCATAAACGGGGGAAGTTATAGAAAGAATCACGCCCCCAAAAAGAAAATTATCGTTGAAAATGAGAGATAACTAAGTTACAAGCTCGCCAGGATCTTACATTCACGAGTGGCTGGTTTTGAGTAATATATGACTGGCCGGTTTTGCGTAATATTTTCCAAACTATTCAAAATTAATAAAAGGGCCATTTTTTTTGCATACTACAAGTGCTGTATTTTGATCAAACTCGACAGAGATGGAGCTCGGCATTTCTTTGATATGATAGATTTTATGATAGAGATATTTTAATTTTAAAATTTCTCTCCTGGATATCAAGTGCGGTGGTGTATTGGGGATTAACTCACTATGCCGCAATTTTTACTGGTTCAAAAGAAGAGATAGCATTATGCAAATGTTTTTTAGTTGAAAAATCTACAACATTTTTTGGAAATGATTCAGAGAAAGTTGGGATTTTTCCTTCAAGGCCCTGGTGAGGGCGATGAGTATTATAATATTTTTGATACTTAGAACATACCCTATTAATTTGTTCGGGAGTTATCGCTATAATATTGGCCAGCGCCTTTTCCTTTAACGTCCTGTGGAAGCGTTCACAGCGTCCATTGTACTGAGGAGATTTGAATGGAGTGTAGATTAGTTTTATGTGAAATAATTCTTTCATTGCTCTTTTGAACCATGGGCCGAATATAGCGTCTCTGTCACTGATACAGAGAGTAGGGTATTCATCTAGATCAAAAAAAGCATTTTTAAATTGCTGTTTTACCCAGTCACCATAAGGAGAGTAGGTCGAGTTAATCCACAATAATTCTCTGGTATCTAAATTTATCATAACAAAAATATAAAGTTGATGCCCTGTTAATGTAATAACAGAGGTGAAATCGATAGAAACTTTGAATTTATGATTTGCAAGAAAATCACTCCAAGACATTCCTCTATTTGGAGGAGGATTGCTCATTCCGTAAATTTCTAAATATTTCAATACACTTTTTTTTGAAACCTGATTGCCGATTTTTTTTAATTCATCAGATATTTTTTGTCCTCCCCATGTTGGGTTTGATTTTTTTAGCTCAAGGATTAGCTTGATTGTTTCCGCATTGACCGCTGGTCTTCCTTTGTTTTTTTTATCGCTAAGGAGTACTCGAATTTTTCTATTTGCCAGTGAAATTTTTTTCATCAAAATATATAACGGGTAGGGTGATGTAAAATAGATATAAATTTCTATGACGGCGAGGGTTAGATAGTGTCTGGAAACTAACATACAGACCAAAATATTTTTAATAGTTGTTATCATTTTCGGGATCAATATAATATCAGTGCAGGGATTGGGAAGTAAAAAGATAATATAATTTCAACTACTTGGATTTTATCGTCGGTACAGGTGGCCAGTTAGCAGCGGAATCGCCGGCCAGTTGGACTGGAATACGCAATAAGCGCACTATTATAGAAGAGATACCAAAGTGAGTCCCGACAGCACTGGTTGCAAGGGTGCAATAATTTCTCTTCGTTACTCATTTTTTTTGGCAAAAAAAGTAGAAGGAAATTTCATTGCTCATACCCAAAAATCTCAATATCATCAAAATCAAATCCCATCAATTCGCTTGGATACTGAGCAGACCAATTGGCCACTAAAATTACTCCATAATAGTTCCCATCGCCTGGCGTTGGCATCGTGACAGTTTTTTCGCCAAGTGGAGTATTTGCAGCTTCCCAATCGTCTAAAAAAATGGAGATATGATATACGCCAACTGATTGGCGGGTTATCTTTAATCCAAATGAGTGCCAATTTCCATCTTGCCAGTTTATCGTAGGTTGATAAAAAGTTGAGCCAGGGTTTCCGTTATCATAAATTCCAAAGCTTGGAGTCGCACTATCTCCATCATTTAATGCTCTAATTAAGACTGTATTACTATCAGAATAGCTTTGTGAACCAATTGCCCAGCGAATAAACTTCATTCCCTCCCCATAATCCACTGAGTGCCCATGCTCTGTATCCACATTGATGGCCGACCAATCATCGGTTGTTCTCAACCTAAAACGTAAAAAAACACCATTTTCAGTAATAACAGTATTAAGCGTGGTGCTTTCTTTTTCACCGAAAGGAAGAGTGTAGTCAGTACCAATAACACTATATGCATTTGTCGTGGTTGCTGTCCCTTCAAGGCAGCTATCTAGGTGAGTCTGATTTGTTTGCACATGAAAAAAATAATTTCCACTATAAGCACTCTTTCCGCCACAGCTTGAAATGACTCGCGTTGAAGCGACATGATTTGCCCAAGTTCCGACATCGGGTATGCTAAAAATATATTTGGGTGCCGGCGAATTATTTCCATCATAGCCAACAAAATCTTCAAAACCATAACTTAACACTCTTCGGCCTGCTGTTGATACACTTGTTGCTTTTTTCCCAGGGAGTCTGCTGTCGCAACTTGTAGTTAATAAAACCCCCAGCAAAAGCAATATTTTAATAATCATAATCCCTCTCTCTTTTTCGTTAAAGGTATAGGTTAATTAAACGGGCTTTTTAGTTTTTTGTCAAATATTGCCAAACTCATTTTCCCTGCATTTTTCACCACAGCTTAAATTCAGTTAAACGTGGCTGATATTTTTGAATCGACTATACCGCCCCTAATACTGGCCGTTATTTTCAGTGAAAAATTTTCTGCTTTTATAAAAAGATCAGATTTTTATTAATACTTGAGCAGTATTTTTACTCATATAATAATATCTCTCCCTTTCCCTGTTTGGACTTTTAATTTTTCGAATATATTTTGTGGTTATTCAGATTGGTGGCTATACCGTCAGTAGCTTTTGCCAATACTGATTACTTGGATGACTGCTCGAAAGTTGCAATAGTATTCTTCTGGTTGATGTTTTTATAATGCCAGCAACTTTTATAAAGCGCTCTCTGATGGTAGAAATATAGCTATTTTCAAATTTTTCTCCGGCCAGTTTCTTATTAAATTCCTGGAAACAGCAAACAACAAAACAGGCAAGATTGAAGCGGAAAAAATTGCTACTAAAATCGTTGGCGCTCAATCGACTTCCGCCGGCGAAATTTTTTAGCTCCTTGATTCGATTCTCTATATTGCACCTACTGTGATAATCTTCAATCGTCTCCCGCGGAGATGTGGCCTTATTTGTCACAACGTAACTGGTCAGCGTAATTGTTAATTCGGTGGAGAAAGTTACTTGTCCTGGAAAAGTAAAAAGAGCTTCTGGAAATATTTTTTATAATAGGCCTTAAATAAATGTTGGCCGATTGTTTGTGATAATATAAAATGATTCTCGATGAAGATTGAGAATATTAATATTACTGATTCGATAGAAAATGCAAAGAAGCAAATTGCCTCTGATAAATCACTATCTCCCGCGATTCGATCAACATTTAATTTATTAACTTTGATAATCCCAATGAAGTTGAAGAAATATTAATTGATCGAAGAACAATTCCTCCTGGGGATTATACGCAGGTTGAGTTTGAAACACGTCAGGTTTTTGATATTAAACTTTCCTGTCATGTTAAGGAATATCGAGCAGAAGTTTTAGAAGACGTTCGTGGTAATAAATATGTTGCTGCATTCCCAGAAGATATTAAGAAGGCCGTTTTCTCCTCGGAAAGAAGGGCAAAAGGGGAAAATAGCAAAGTCAAAATCTAGAAATCTATTAGATCGACTTATTAATTTTGAAGAAGACACTCTTCGTTTTATGAAAGAAAAATTAGTACCCTTCACTAATAATCAGGGTGAGAACGATCTTCGAATGACCAAAGTCCAGCAAAAAATCAGTGGTTGCTTTCGGTCTATGGATGGTGCACAAGAATTTTGCTTGATACGAAGCTATCTTGTTACAGCTAGAAAAAATGGCCTCAGTCCAACGGATGCCCTAAGAATGCTTTTCAATGGAGAAATCCCGCCATTTATGAAAAAAACGTAGAACTACACTGACCAGTTACTTTCATAATAATATCCCCTGTTTTTGCTCTGCCAATTATCACCGAATTATTATTGTGGCAGAGGATTAATAAAAATGTTGTCTAAGGCACTTGGGTCTTGTTCTCCATATATTGAGAAAGTTCTCCAATGATCTGACGCATGGCCTCGTAAGATGCCTCTGGCATTTTACTACTATCGCCCCAGTCGGCCTCATTCACCCATAAAGCTGTCTGGATTTCTCTCTCGGTAAATGGGGGGAATTTTGCATCATTCCAGCCTAGAACATCGACGAGATTTCCGCTGAAGGCCAAAACATTATTCCAGCTATGGGAAGTAATTTCACCAATATCTAAAGAGCGAAGCGCAAAGCGTTCTAGGAAAATTTTGGTTGGCAAAGATTCACCTTTATCGGCATTGTAATCAACAATGCCGCTGTTATCTTCATTAGCAATAGAGTTATTTATTAGCTGCAAATCACTAGGCAGTAAGAGGTTTTTGCCGCCGGCCGGTTCTGAAAGCAAAGTTAATTTATCTTTCAAAATGGTGAAGGTGTAATTCCCAATGGCCGGATAGATAGCATGAGAACCCTTCGCAATGGCAACTAGAGGATGTTCTTGATACTTATATGCTTCTTCCCAGGAAAGGCGGATGCGTCCCTTGGAAGAGCTTTGAATAATATTTTTATCTGCATCGACGATATTAAGTTTTTGTCCTTCCATATGTGCGCCATAGACTATTGATTGGGGAAGAAGATCACTATTTAAAACAATGGCAAAACTTTCTCGGTCAAAGACATGCTTTCCTCGCGAAGGATCATTTTCGCTTCCAGTCTTTTCATCAAATGAGTAGAGATAGTGATATATTAAGTAGTACTCTCCTTTGTCAGGGTTAGGGATTAAAGAATAATAGATTGTGTTGTATAATTTATTTTTGCGGGATAACATTCCTTGCATAACTTCCGTGACGTTGTTAATTCCACCATTAACATAAGAAATGGTATCAAAGACTCCGTCATTATCCCCCCAGAAAGGTAAAAATTTATTGGCATCATTGAATTTAAAAGCAAGTAATGTTCTAAATCTTTCGAAGTTAAGTTTAACTTTAGTTTGGGCCAGTTTCTCATCGATATCAACTAAGTTGAAAATATATTCTAAAGAGCCTGGCCGATATTCTTCATCATCAGAAAAGAGGGAAATCGGAGCATAGCGCTCGGCAACTTTATTAATTTCAGAAGAAGAAAAGGGAAGTTCGTTTTTTGCAATTCCTAGAAAATCTTGCTCCCACAAAATGCCTTCATAGTAAGCGAAATTTTTTCCATTGGAGTGGCGATAAAAGGTAATAGTGTATTTGCCAGTTTTCTTGACAGGGATTTCGATTATGTTATCTTGCTTGATGTTCATGCAGTTAATGTTGGAAACAACTTTATCATTAAAGGAGATGGCATAAAAAAGTTTAGAAGATGATTTCTGCAGTTTCCCGATTTTTAGTACGATGTATTCTCCATTATTAGAAACAATTTCCACCATTGGCGGGGCACTTTCCATTGGGCCTGCTAGTAATTTTATGCGCGCTTTGGCACCCAAAGAGATAGTTTTAGTAATTGCTTTTTCGATTAGGCCGGGAATAAAAGGAACTCTGGTCACGGTTTTAAAAGTCGAATCATATATTTTACGAAATAGTCCGGCCTGACAACTGTTGTTTAAGTTATCGATAAACACGGGGGAGACCTCTTCGGCCAGAAGAACACTCATATCGATTGCGGCGATTAAGGAGATAGTAATTAAGAAAGTAAAAAATTTTGTAAAGAAGTTTTTTTTCATAAATAAGACCTAACCCTTTTTTTTTCTTTGTTGTCTAAAAAATAGACAGCTGTCTATTGCCACGTCTACGGTTATCTAGTTACTTTGTACAACAGACGAACAATTTCAATTACATCTTCAATATTTATAAAATTATCTTCAATAATTATGCCGCCACCATTTTATTCGTGGAGGATGAGTTAGTTTTGGCCAAGGTCTCGATAGTAAAGGCGTTGTTGACACAAAGCGATTGTCCATATTTAAAAAACATTTGGTATCTGAAATGAACGTTACTTCACTTAGTGTTTGGTCTTTTTCCGAAGATAGATGCTAGCATCCGCAGGAATGTTGCATAAAAAAGTGTTTGTAGTGATGTCAAATTGTAACAACTAAAAAGATGAAGCTATGCGAATTTCTCGTGTGGTAGTTCACTTATCAAGGAGAAAATATGAGGAAAAATTTAAAAACTGTATTTACCGCCTTACTGATTACGTTAAGCTCGTACGGTGTTCTGGCAGCATCAATGAGCGAATTAGAGCAAAGATCTGCTGATGCCAGTATTGTTTTAGAAAAAATTATGCAAATTCCTGATGATACTATTCCTACCACTCTCTTAGAGAAGGCAGAATGTATAGCAACTATGCCAAGAGTTATGCGCATAGGTTTTATTTTTGGTGCACGTTACGGAACGGGAGTAGTATCTTGCCGTGTTCCTGGTGGTTGGAGTGAACCATCATTTTTAACCGTAAGAGGTGGGAGCTGGGGACTTCAGATAGGTATTGCCTCAGTTGATTTAATTCTAGTTTTTGTTAATAAAAGTGCGGTGAAAAAATTCAGTAGGAATAATCTAGCGGTTGGACTTGATGCTTCAGTGGCCATTGGCCCAATTGGGAGAGAGGCCAAGGCCGGAACGGATTATAAACTTGATAGCGAAATTTATAGTTACTCTCGAGCACGAGGACTATTTGCTGGATTCGTAGTGGAAGGAAGTTTACTCACAGTAGACAAAGATAATAATGAAAAAATCTATGGGCCATTAATTAGCGCCAAAGAGCTTTTAACAACTGATGGAGAAAAGGCCCCATCGGAGATGATGTCGTATGTTCGTACGCTTATGACATATGCTCCTTGATTAAAAGTTTTAGTTTGTAATATTTGTGCCCTAGAGATTAGGTCCGGCAATTAAGGCCGGACTTAATTTTGTTCAGTTTATGAAGGAATGTTGATTATGTAAATTTATGGCCGCTTTTATAGTAGATGCAGGTAATTATAAAGTATTAATGTACGTTATTCCCTGTTAGAGTGTTTTTGTAGGTAGTAGTCTTTATCGGCAAGAATGAGGTGGAGGATTAACCGAATGTTATTTCAAATTATCATCGCCTTGGCATTGGCCCTATCTTTGATTATTGTTATTATAGTTTTAAGGCTTCGCCTTGCGGAATATAAACGTGGTGAAGATCATTTTCGCTTAACTATGTTGGAACAAAATAAATTCTTTTCGATTGTATCGCATGAACTCAAATCTCCATTAACAGCTATTTTGCTTTCGATTCAAAACCAGGAAAGAATCCTAAATTCAATTGAATTGAGTGGAGTAACTCAAAATAAACTATTGCAAGCTAGTAATGTTATATCAAAAGAAATTAAAACATTTGCATCTCTTGTCAATAGTCTTGTTGATCTTGATGGCCTTCTTGATATAAGCAAAATTTCGGCCGGGGAATTATACATTGATCGTAAAATGAATAATCTTTCCACGCTTGTTGAAGATATTATTAGAAGAGAGAAACCACAACTGGAGTTGGCCAAAATTCAACTTGAGATTTTGATACAAGAAAATGTTTTGGTCCCTATTGATAAACTTAGAATTGATCAGGTGATAAGTAATCTTTTGTCCAATATTATTAAGTATGCACCTGGAAAACCGGCAAAACTTATTTTATCCACTACAGGAGATATGGCGCATTTATCACTATATGATCAAGGGCCAGGTATTCCACTCGGATCTCAGGATATAATATTTGAGCGCTTTGAACGTGCAGGCACAACGGCTTCGGCGGGCCTTGGCCTTGGCCTTTTTATATCGAAACATATTGTTGATGCTCACCATGGAAGAATTAAGGTAAAAAGCATGCCGGGAAGTGGTTCATGCTTTACCATTGAATTACCAATGATTGATTAGAAGGATTTGTATGGCAAAACAACACATTTTAGTGGTGGAAGATGATTTGGGAATTAGGGAGTCGCTAGTAGAGGTTCTTGAAGGCGAAGGATTTATTATTATTGCGGCAAGAGATGGTTTTGAAGCGCTAGAAAAACTTAAGCAACAACCGATTCTGCCCTGTTGGATTTTGTTGGATATTATGATGCCTAGAATGAATGGAAAAGACTGTTTGGCAGCAATTAGGAGTAATCCAGAATGGGAGAATATTCCAATAACATTTCTATCTGCTGCTGGAAGGATCGAAGATATTTCAATAATGCACAAAGTGGATTTTTTAAATAAACCAATCGACTTAGATGTTTTGTTAGCTAGTTCCAAACTTCATTGTTGCTAATCGATTAATTAATTACTAGTTAAAACAAAAAGTAAAAGAGTAGAGGACGATGAGAAAAAAAGCTGTAAAAAAAAACAAAGCAAGTGTAGTGAAATTAAGTGTTAAAACGAAGAGCAATAAAACAATTTCGAATAAATTAGAATTACTAGAAAAAATTCGTTGGATGACTATGGTTATTCAAGATTCCAATGATGCCATCATTTTTCAGGACTTAAATGGCAATATTTTAGCATGGAATCATGGCGCTGAAAAAATTTACGGCCATTCTGAAGTTGAAGCTCTTAGCATGAACATCGCAGAAACTATTCCAATAGAATACCAAGAAGAGGCACGTAAATTTATTACTTCACTTAAAAATGGAGAGTTAGTATTGCCCTTAGAGGCCAAGCGAAAAACTAAATATGGTAAAATTGTCGATATGTTAATTACACATACAAAGTTAATCACTGATAAAGGAATGTTAGCAGGCATTGTCACTACGGGAAGAGATATTACGGAAAGAAAACAGTCAGAGGCCGGTCTTCGCGAAAAATTTCGGGAATTGGAGTATTTACGTGAAGGTCAGATTGCTCTGTCGGAAAGAATGCGAGGGGAGCAGAATATTTTTCGACTTGGGCAAATTATTTTAAGACATCTTGTGCCATTTACTAATGCGCAGGTGGGGGCATTTTACTTGGTCTCATCTGAAAAAAAACTTAAACGCATTTGTGGCCATGCTTTTAGAAAAACTGAAGGTATAGAGAAAAATATTGAATTTGGTGAAGGGTTGATCGGCCAAGCAGCATCGGAAAAGCGATCCTTGTTGATTAAAAATGTTCCAGAAAATTATTTTAATAAAATTCATTCTGACTTAGGAGAAATGAGTCCGAAGTCTCTTTTAATCTTTCCGATTATTTATGAAAATGAGGTTAATGGGGTGATTGAATTAGGATCTTTTTATTCATTCAGCGAATATCAAAGAGCATTTCTTGATCATGTTTCCGAAAGTATTGGAATTGCCATAAACTCTTCTATTGTTCATAAGAAAGTTCAAAATTTACTAGAAAGGTTTAAGGCCTTAAACGCAGAATTGCAGGCCCAGCAAGCGGAATTAAAAGTGGCAAATAAAGAGTTGGAGAGTGCAGTCAATGTTAGAGATGAATTTATGTCAATTGCCGGGCATGAATTAAAAACGCCACTGACATTTTTGAAACTTCAGTCTGAAATAAGAAAGCGAAATCTTGAAAAAGAAAATATCACAGCATTCACCAATGAAAAATTACTTAAAATGTTTGATTCTGACCATAAACAGATTGAGAGGATTACTCGCTTGATCGATGATATGTTAGATGTATCAAGAATATCTTCTGGTAAGTTGTCTATGAATTATGAAGAATTTGATATCTGTCCTCTGGTTTATGAGGTGGTTGAAAGACACCATGAGCAGCTGATTTTTTCAGGAAATAAGATTGAAATTAGTTCCGTTGAGAGTGTTTATGGTAGATGGGATAAGTTTAGACTTGAACAAGTCATTACTAATTTGCTTACTAATGCGATTAGATATGGGCCGGGAAAAATTATTAAGATTAAAATTGGCATTGAACAAAATGAGGCGGTCATTGTTATTTTGGATCAAGGAATTGGTATTGCGGAAGAAAATCTGGCCAGAATATTTCTAAAATTTGAACGAGTAACAGGGATGGAGGTTGGAGGACTAGGCCTTGGCCTTTACATTGTCGCTCAGATTATAGAAGCTCATCACGGTTCCATTAAGGTTGAAAGTCAACTTGGCCGAGGATCGTCATTTACTATAAAATTACCACTAACTCTTTAAGTGTAAAACAGGAGTTAATAATGAAATTTGCAAATATACTGAAGACAATGTTGCTTTTTATGATGACTGCCGCAATTAGCATACCAGCTTCTAGTTACGATGTAGAGCGATTAGATTTTTCGAGAATTGAGTTATCTCAGATTTTGTTTGCTAATCTTGATGAATTAATCGTCGCTCGTCAGCAGGCAATGCTAGTGGGATCTTTTCGTTTTTTCTATAATGATTTTATGAGCGCCGACAAAGAATTGAAAAAAATAATTTTTGAAATTGAAAATAATAAGTTTGATGATGTAATAAAAATGCAAAATTTACTTCAATTAAAATATTTCGGCCTTGAGCTTAGATCATTAAAATATATTTTTTTGAAACATGCCAGCGCTGTAATTGAGCAGGCCAAACAAGAGGGAGCTATTCAATCGGCACCAAAAGCGCTGGCAATAACAGAAAAAATATTTCGCGACACAGAAACATTTATTATCGCTAGTTTCGATGATGTTGAAAATATAAATATGCGCGTTGATGAAACAGAAAATAGTGCGAATAAACTATTGAAGATTGTTAAGGATAGTAAGGCAAAGGCAATTCTAAATAATAGGCCATTGCCAATGCCATAAATTTTAAACACAAAGATGAATATTTTTTCATTTTGAGTTGGTTCTTTCTAGCAAGTTTAGTGTTAGGTTTCCCGCACTTGTAAACGCATAAATATTTTAAGGAATTTAATTAATTTAAAATAATATACGGAATTCCCCGTAAATTTTAAATGGGAGTAACAAGATGACTGCAAAATCAATGAAAAAAGAAATTCAAAAAGATTGGAAGGAGATGAAAGAGGACTGGGATGTAATCAAGGACAAGATTAAAATGCGCTTTAGCAAAGTAACAAAAGAAAGCATTGATTCTCTTGATGGAAATCTAGAATTGCTTTCAAAAAAAATACAAAGTGCATATGGTTACGCCAAAGAAAAGGCCGACAAAGAAGTAGATGGCCTTAAGGCCTCACTCCACGCAGCAACTCGGCCAAAAGAGAATGATTAGAATATGCTTATATTCGAGCATGCAATGATGGTAGTTGGCCATCATACTCATCTGACTTGTATTGAAGGTTAGCAATTTTGAGAGCAAATGGATGAATGATTGTTGTGACAATAATCGACGCCAACACTAAACTCATAACAATGTTGGCATTTGCAGAAGAAATATCAGCGATTCGCAAACTTCCCTTGGCCGTTTTAAAAAGTAATTCCACCGACCATCTAAGCCGATACAGTGGATATATTATTTTTGCCGATGATTGTGATCGTTGCTAGTTAAGCAAGGCCAACAACTCTTTACCATTTGGTACCGCAATTTGAAATGCATAAATTTTTTTTTAATACCATCTAATTGCATATTGCCTCTCCTTGGCATATTTTTTTCTTTACGTTTATTATTAGATATGCCATATTCAAGTATTAGGAAATAAAATTGAAATGAAAAAAGATAAAAATCAACTGCAACTAAAGGGGACAAGTGGGCATGGAGGATCGCGCGTAGGCAGTGGACGGCCCAAAAACAGCAAGTTTATTTCTCATGTTGAAAGACCTCACATAAAACGCAACATGGCCATTCATGTAAATCTCCACTTGAAAGAAACACTCACCAGCATTAATCTTCGCACTAAAGATTTCTTCAAGCTATTTCGGCAAGCAGTTAAAACGGCCAGGGGTAGAGGGCTTAGAATTGTCCACTACTCCCTAATGCACAATCACCTACACCTTATTATCGAGGCCGCAAGCAACGAAGAATTATCGAAGGGAATGCAAAGCTTTGCGTTGTCGCTTTCAAAACTCGTTAACTATAGAGTAAGTGCACGCATTAAAAAACTGTGGCAGGATCGTTACTGGATGCGATTACTTCCATCCCCTCGCGAAATTAAAATCGCCTTGCAATACGTGCTAAAAAATCCGCAAAAGAAATTTAGTTCACCTACGGTAATGGATCTATATTCATCGGTGCTGGCGATGAGTGTCGATGTAATAGAAAAACTATTTCCAGATCTGAGGTTTAATCCTCCCCCAGATTTAATTGCTCGCTTTAATCCACTAAAAGAAGAGATCCTTCACCGGCCAACCTCGTATCTGCTTAAGCAAGTTCTTACATAGTTAGTGAAAGTTATTGATACATAAGCTCAGGGTAATGCAAAATTGAGTGCAATAATACAGAAATTCTAGGATGGCAGTAATTCTTTCCGCCGTGTAAAATTTTTTTACAATCAATAATAACGGGTAACTACTCAGGTCCGCACCAGGCGATTTGTGGTCCTCTGGGTAGTTACGATACGTCATAATCGGCCAGAATTTAGACACCGCTGTATTTTGTACAACCAAAATAGAAAAATCTGATCATAATTATTTCCTTTGCTAAAATCTTTCCTGACAGATGCTTTACCTGCCAAAGGGACATGGGAATTGGATAATTTTTTATGAAGATAAGTTTAGGCTACATGATATACATCCTCTTAGCTTTTGTTTCAATTGGCAGCAACGCTGAGACCGGAATCGTAACTAAAAGTTACGAACATCACCTCAACGGCAATCTCTCCGAGTTCTGGGCACAGGAGTATACAGGTGCAGACCTTCTGAGGGATGAATTAGACAATTTTCAGACAAAAAGAATTGATCATTTGGTTGCAGTGGTCGATTCAGCCAAGGGCCATGGAGAGTGGGTGAAAAGCCTAATCTCGAATTCACGCGCTGGAGCAGCATTGAAAGATATCAGTATTACTTCGTTTGGTAATGGCCACTACGATGATTTACAATCGATTTATGAATCCAACACAAAGTTTCTGTATCTCAATCAATCGTTCCAATGGCGAATGGATGCGACGGACTATGAGTTTTATGAACTCGCAAAACTTCTATCTGGACGAGGAACCATTATCATCACCTCCGCAGGAAATAACTATCGAAACCAGAAACTTGTTGATGATATGAAGCGGGCAGCAGCAAGGGAATCCTCAGTATTCATAGTTGCGGCCATGGATGAGACAGGAAGCAAAGATGTTGATTCTCAAGTCGCAGACGAAGTACTTGTTTCTGCCCCTGGTGGACATTTTGTTAGAAGTTATATTAACGATTCACTAAAAAGTGTGGATGGTGCAATGACAAGTGCGGCCACACCACAAGTTACAAGCGCCATGGCCGCGTTTACAGAAATCACTGGTTACCAACCAACAAAGCGCGAAATTCAATCTATTTTCAAGAAAACTTCTCTAAAATTACGCTATGACGACAATTTTGTTGGCAAACTAGGTTACGGGCTGTTGAATACCTATAAAATAGGTAGTGTAGCATTAAAAATCAGTGCCTATTGTGATAATAAAGTCAAGGGATGCGCTGGAATGGCACTCGCCGATGATGCATTTTTTACTTTTCCTAAAATTAATCTCGAAAGGATATATTCGTCTTGGCCTGAATGTTCACCATTAAAATATTCCCAATCAAGTCAGTTAAACAAAATAGTTGAACTCAATATTGATGCTAAAGCTGAAAAGATCAGAAAACTTCGAGAATTGAGATCCTCCCTATTACTTAATCCATATCAATCAGAAGGCTGGATGTTGCTAGCATGTATTTATGAAAGCGAAGGTTTTGAAATAAACGCTCAATATTATAAAAATTTGTCCAATGTATATATTCATGAGTCTGAACTGGAATGAATCCCTGGGATTGACCTAATATTAAATTGGGAATAAAAATCCATGTTAATAAGACGGAACCGGCCTATTTAGTTTTACGAAAGTAATATTGCGCAATTCTAAAATAAGTTCCTGTCCCTTAATGGAAAAGGCCTGGGCATCAAAAGTGGTACTAGAGAGACGTTTGACTCGCACATAGATTTCATCTACTTCTTTTTTTAAGCGTAAATCTAAAAAGCAATAATCAAGAGAAATAGGAAGTAAAAAACAGTTATCATATTGAATGGAGTATAAGGAACACAATTGCAAGATACCATCCAGTAAAACTGGATTTAAAATTAAACGATCTAACTTTTCTTCTCCCACATATTGCAGATCTTTATTAAAATCGTACTGCCGGGCCAGACCTTCTTTCTCATTAAAACGCATAATCTCAAATCTATTTTGAAAGTGCGGCCCATGCGGAAAAAAATCACGATATAAAATTTCAGAATTTATTATCCTCTCTGGCCGGTCAGGTATTTCTGAAATACTTATCGGATCTCGAGAAAATCCACGGGCCAACTCCCGAAAAGATAATTCACCCTCGATATGAACTAATTGCATTGCCTCATCAGTAATCTGAATCTTAAAACTATCTTGGCGATCTTGCTTTTCTGTCAAAAGTTCTTCGACTTTTATCTTTATAATTTTAGGTCGATCCTTTCTTAAGGCAATAGGATTTTGAATTTTAAAATCGGAAAAAAGGATTCTGCCAGGAACAGTTTTTAGATCCATACACACCTGACAAAAAAACTCCATTCCCATGACAAAGGGAAAATAGGGAATAGTCCCGAAGCGATGGCCATCTAAATATTTATCTGTTTCCACTGAAAGTTTTTTCTCATAGATGTGATATTTTTGAAATCCTAAACGCTCTCTGCTCACCACTTCTTCCTTCTTCTTGCTTCTTCTTGCTTAATTTTTCATCTTTCATTACATGACTACTTCTATATCAATTCTTACCTATTCTACCATATTTGGCAAATTACCCCTATACTGTATAGCAACAGAGCAAGAGGAACTTTTATGGCCTTCGATAATGAACGAGTGGTTATCACCGGACTAGGCGTGGTGGCCCCCAATGCCATTGGGGTAAATGATTTTGCCCAGGCACTATACCAAGGACGCTCCGGCATTTCCGCCATTGCCCTAATGCAAGAACGAGGATTTCGTTGTCAGGTTGGTGGCAAAGTTGTCATAGATGAAAAATATATTTTGTCAAAAATAAATAAATCCCTCCTTGATAGAATGAGTGAGGCCATGCTCTATTCTTTACTGGCATCCATTGAGTGTTATCAAGATGCTGGATACGCTTTTGATCCGCTTAATCCCACCACCTCCCTCTCTTCCACTTCCCCTAATTGGGAGATGGGGGCAATCATTGGCAATACCAACAACGGAATGGAGTATCTCTTTAATACCGTAGTTCCTTCATTTGAAAAAAAGGAAATTAAACGAATGGGCATCGCCGCTATTGAAAAAACTATGACGAGCGGGGTCAGTGCTAAGGTTGCCGGCATTTTAGGCCTGGGAAACAAAGTATCCACAAACAGCAGTGCTTGTAGCACCGGCACCGATGCTATTATTGATGGTTTTTTTCATATTAAAAGCGGCCGCGCCACGGCCATGCTCTGCGGAGGAGCTGAAGGTGGTGCTCCATATCAATGGAGTGGTTTTGATGCTATGAGACTCATCAATAGTAAATTCAATGATGCTCCGACTAAAAGCTCTAGGCCTTTTAGTGAATCCTCCAATACTTTTATTCCAGGAGAAGGGGCGGGGATTGTGATGTTAGAATCTTTGGCCTCTGCCAAAAAACGTCAGGCAAAAATTTATGCAGAAATTCTCTCTGGTGTTTCTAATTGCGGAGCACAGCGAGAAGGTGGCAGTATGACCGCTCCTAACAGTAATGCCATTGTTCGGGCCATCAAAGAGGCACTAGCTCAGGCCAATATTTCATCTGAAAAAATTGACTATATAAATGGCCATCTCACCGGCACTTTTGGAGATACTTTAGAGATGGCCAATTGGCAAAAGGCCTTGGGACTTTCTTTTGCTGATTTCCCCTATATTAACGGCACCAAAGCACTCATTGGCCACGCTCTAAGTGCTGCCGGCGCCATAGAGACCGTGGCCACTATTGTTCAGATGCAACGAGGATTTATTCATCCGGCCATCAATAGTGAAGATCTATATCCAGAACTTGCCTCACTGCGCACAAAAATTCCACTAACAACATTGGAGACTAAGATTGAGTATGCTATCAAAGCATCCTTTGGTTTTGGTGATGTTAACGCAATTTTACTTTTAAAAAACTGGAGGAAGGATGTGTAAGTTTAAAGTAGTTACAAAAATAGTAATATTAATTTTTCTTCCGCTTGTTACACTCAGTGCCATATCTGATAATCTTGACGGAAAGGCCATTGCCACTCGGGCCTATCACGTGGAAGACGGAAAGGATCTTAAGGCAAAAGTTAGTATGACTATTTTTGAGAATAAAAAAGAGAGCAAGACTCGCAGTTTGGAACTTTTCAGAATTGATGACAATCAAAATGATCGAGTACTAATTCGCGTTTGCATGCCTCAGCTTTTAAAGGGGACTACTTTTTTGGCCTGGAATAATCAGAATAAGGCCTCTGATCTTTGGATCTATCTCCCATCAAAAAAAATGTCCAGAAGAATTGCCGAAAGTGCTAAATATCAAAGTTTCGTGGCAAGCGATTATACCTACGATGATTTAAGCAAAATAAGTCTAACGGAAAATAGCTTTCGCCGTCTTCCAGACAGTGGCGGATTCTTTAGTGTAGAAGTAATTCCTAATAAAACTGATTCTTTTAGCAAAAAAATTGCGCTAGTTCGAAAAGACAACTTCATCGTAGAAAAAATAACTTTCTATGATAAGCAAAATAATCCTTTCAAAATTTACAAAACCTTGGAGTTAAAAAATATTCAAGGAATTTGGACTATAGCAAAAAGCTCTTTGAGTGATTTAAAAAACAACTCCGAAACTATATTGGTATTGGAAAAAATTGAATATAACTCCAATCTTAGCAAATCATTTTTTAACTCCAACAATCTGGAGAGAGCTTGCAGTTTATAAGAGAGATACTTTTTATAATCGCTCTGATAGTTCTGACGCAGCACCTTTTTGCTGCCGACTTCAGTGGCAAGTATAGTTTTGACGGCGCGGCCAACAAAGAGCCTATGCTTCAACAAAACCAACTGCAGGCCAATGGAAATTACTCTTTTTCTATGTTTGAATCAAAGGCCGCACTAAGACTTAAGCATGATTTTATTTTGGCCAATGATACCGAAATGGAATTTTCCATAGAAGAACTTTTCATTGTAATGGCCCCTAATGAACTTATAAAAATTACTGCAGGAAAAAAGCTTACTTTCTTTAGTAAGACGGATGAGATAAACCCGCTGGATTTTGCCACTCCTGAAGATTACAGTTATTTTCTTCACTTCGACAAGGCCCAACGGGCCATGGCAAATAACTTGTTACAAATCGATCTCTTACTGACAGACACTGCGAATCTATCTTTTTTCTATTTCCCAGAGCATAAAAAAAACAAACTACCTGCGGCAGAGTCACAATGGTCCACCAACACTCAATGGGATCTTTCTCGTTATCAAATCATTCAAGATGAAAACGGACAAAAAGCTCAAACGGCGGCGATATTATCACTAGTGGATTTTTTTGGCGATTGGTCCGTAGTGGCCTTTTATGGCCAACCGCTGCTTCCTCAATATGAAAAAGTTTTAGTACTATCACCCACACCATCTATTTATTTTAAAGAATCAACCGAGCGCCATTTTGCATCTGGTTTTTCCTGGGCCCATGCCACTTCCTTTTTTACCTTTCGTTTTGAGTATGCTTACCACACTAATAATTCATATATTGCTGATGAGGCTTATCTCAATTTACCAAGGCCATATTATCAAACCGTGGGAGCTATCGAGTATTTGGCAGAAAGTGGATTTGCCTGTAACCTGCAATATGTTAGAGAAGAAATCATTGATTATGATATAGTAATTTCCCAAAAGCAGATTGTTGATTTTTTCACTCTACAACTATCTGATTCCCTGGCCATCGATGAACTGCTTTATAAATTTCGCTTTGCTCTCCCGGCAACCAGCAATGAAGGATTTTATGGAAAACTACTTTTGGAATATAGCGTAGGTGATCACTACCTTATAAGTGGTGGATACGCTTTTTTTACGGGAGAAGGATTGGACGGACTTTTTTCCCAATATAAAAATAACAGTTATCTCTTTGCCCATTTAAGCGCTAATTTATAGACATGAATTGACATTAATCCATCTCCTCGTTAGCATAAATAAATGCAAAGACTAATTGTATTTATTTTTCCAATTATCCTACTAATTCAATCTCCTTCTCTGTGGGCGGAAGAAATTGATGAGCTTGAGCAACCAGCAGAATTAACTTCCGCGACAGAAGAAGAAAATCAACATGTCGAAGAGTTTAATAAAACCATGGATGGAGTACCCATTGAGGCAATTGAAATTTTCCCCAGCTCCACAAATCAAGAGTGTGCTTTTGGTTTTGTTATCTATCCCTTCTCCCCCTATTATCACGCCCTAGGAATAGATGGCAGCTACAACTATGCCTTCAGCAAAACATGGAGCTGGGAAGTAGTCTCCGGCTCCTATCTTTTTACGGTGGATAAAAGTCTATCGGCCGAATTGGCCGAAGACTTTGGTGTTAGTCCAAAGCGCATAGATAAACTAAACTCCGTCATCTCTAGCAATGTACGCTATGTTTCCGCTTTCGGAAAAACAGTCTTTTTAGAAAAATATATTCAATCATATCGCGGCGCCTTTCTTTTAGGTATTGGGAATGTGACCACCTCTTTGCATAGTAAACTGGCCATTCACTTTGGCCTACATTTTGATTTTTACGTAAACAAGAGATACTCCTGGAAAATGGAGCTAAGCGACTATGTTGCTATTCCGGGAGGAAGTATTGATGATTTTAATTTTGTTTCTATAAAGGTATTAACCGGTATTCATTTTTAAAAAATATTAAAATGACTTTTTATAAAATTATTTTGACTTTAATCTTTCTCTTAATTTTTAGTAACTTCACATTAGCTGGAGTTCGCTGGGAAGGGAAAATTCCTCCTGCTGGGAAAGATAGCGCTAAATGGCATCAATTAATTGATGAACTCCTTAAACATCAACTATACTATGGTGCTCTGGCCGCCTCTTATCGCTCTCTAATGTTTTTTGAAGATATTATTACCAAAGAAAAGGCCTATAAAACGATTACCATCCTGATCGATCGCGGTTATCCCTTTTCAACTAAAAAGTTATTCGAAACTGGCGATATCGATCCCCATTTAGATTATGAGCTAGTAAATGCCTACAACCTTTATAAGGCCATCGTTAATCAGGAAAAAAAGATGAATCGGTGGGCACAATTTTTCATGGATAAAACTGATAAAGAAAAATATCCCAAATATAAATTCTTTCAAGCGTTAGAAGAGTATGGAAAAAAGAATTTAGATGTGGCCACCAAAATGCTCAGTGAGCTATTAACCGGACAATTCAAAATGGAGCAAGTTTCTTTTGCTACTAAAATTGCACGGACCCTGGCACGCATCTATTTTGAACAGGAAAAATACGATCGCGCTCTGGATATTTATGAAACTTTTTTAATAAAGCAAAACCCAGTAGTCCCTACCGATTGGCTCGAGACCGCTTGGTGCCACTACTATTTAAAAAATTATGATAAGGCCCTGGGTTATCTATATAATCTAGAATCTAAAGTTGCCTCCAATCCAGTGGTATTAGAAAAATATATTTTACGCGCGGCCATCTATATGGATGTCTGCGCCACCGACAGTGTAGAAAGTTTGATTAAAGAATTTACCACTAACTTTGGTACCGAGATAAATGGAATTATTAAGGGGAAAACACTAACTAATTTAAATACCTTAAGACAAATTTATCTGCCGAAGCATCAAGAATTTTTTCAGGCCAATATGACAATTGATCGCTTGCGCAAAGAGTTTCCTCTGCTTTCATCGATCGATGGAACGCTACTGCTCTTGGCCGAATACCTCTACAAATCTGAGTTGGCCATGCAAACCACGGCCATTAAATTTTATGAAGAGGATGCCATAAATGCTGCGGCAAATGAATTAATCATGCTTTCGGAATCTTTAAAATTTTTAAAATATGGCACTGCCAGAGAAAAATTTAATCCCTCCAACGTTTTTAAAGAAAAAGACTCTAGGATGCTGGGGGAAGAGATAGAAAATAACGATTTTATCCTGCGCTGGAGTCAAGCAGGAGATTTTTGGCGAGATGAGCGATATAAATATAAAGGAATTTTTAAATCACAATGCGACTGATAACTCTTTTTATATTTTCTATTTTAATTACTATCACTATTTCGGCAACCGCCCAAGGAAAAAGTTCTGCCAAATCCACCAAGAGCGCTGCTGATGCTCAGCAAGAAAGCGATGCTGAATTTAAAAAAAATCTCTCCGAAATGTATCGACGAATAATTCGCTCCATCCAAGCACTTCGAGAGCAAATTGCCAGCAACCAAAACGTCCCCTTCCTCCCCAATTTATACTACCAACTGGCCGATTTACTCTCGCAAAAGGCCAATGTTGAATACTACATTCAAAAAGAAAACGAGGGATCGTATGATACCACCACTGCCAACGCAGGCAAACAATATAGTCAGGTAATTGTCTCAAAAAAAGAGGCCATCGATATTTATAAAAAAATCTTGGACGAATTTCCAAGCTTTGCTCAAAAAGCGGATACCATGTATGGACTAGCACTCACTCAATACTCCATTGATGAGTCTGCGGAATTTATTAATAACACTAAAAAGCTAGTTGCCGCCTATCCAGGAAGTGAGCAGGCCATTCGCGGACAACTTCTAATGGGCCAATACTATTTTGATCAACGCATGTATCGCGAAGCAAGTACCTATCTAACAACTGTCTCTTCCGCCCCTTTTATTTATGAGCGAAATGTTGCTCGCTACCGCCTAGGCCTTTTGGCCTTAATTAATAGTCAATTCAAAGAATCACTCATGCGCTTTGAACAAGTAGTTACTGACGTAGATCTTAAGGAAAGCGATAGTCCTTTTGAAGTCTCTCTTAAGCAAAAAAGTGTAAAATCTAGTTTAAAAAGGGAAGCGCTTATTGATTCTATTCGCGCCTATACGGAAGTTTATCAACAGGACGCTACTCCTATTGAATACTACTCTCGCATTGCCCCAACGGAGGCAATGTTTCAAGAGGTAATTGAAAAATTGGCCTATCGTTATATCTATTTAAAGCGATACAAATTTGCTATTAAAATTCTCCGCACCCTCAGCGAAAGAACCATCTTGCCTGAAAAAGTCATTAACGTTTATCAAGAAGTTCTTCTCATGATCCCTCTAGAGGACCGCATTGATCTACCGGTAGAAGAAATTCGCTATTTACTAGAAGTCTATAACCGTTGGCGATCTTTTTATGAAATCTCCGCTGAATTTCAAAAACAATCGTATAATTTTTTTGAAAAACAGGTACGCGATCTTGGAACACGCGCCCACCTCTACATTAAGCAAAATGCCGGCAGTATCGCTGGAAGCAAGGGAAAATTAACGGCCGAAAAAGTTGACTACTACACTGAAAAGTCTATCGATTACTACAAGCTATATCTGAGTTTTTTTGGCAAATCTGAAAACGCAGTTAAAATTGCCACCAACCTTGCTGATGTCTATTTTCAAAAAAAACAGTATATGCAAAGCGGTGACTACTACCTACGCACCTACTTAGGCGAATTTGGAAAACCAATTGAAGCGAGAAAGTTAATTGAAAATGCGCTGCTTTGTTTGCAAAAAGATGCCGACTACTCTTTTTATGAATTACTGCGCGTCAAGGGCCTACTTATTCATGCACTGGAATCATATATGGCCATCGATGGAAGGTTTAAAAATGATCCAAAGCTTAATTTTATTTTAGTGAAAAGTGTCTATGAGCAAGGCCTCTATGAAGAGGCACTGGCCAGTTTTATTGAATTCATGAAAAGATTTCCTAAAACTAATTATGCGGTAGATGCTGGAGAATTAATCTTAGATTATTTTAATACTAAAAGCGATTATGATGGATTGGTTACTTGGGCATCCAAAATTTTAGATGCAAAAATTGCCAATAGCAAATTCAACAAGAAAGTAGCGGCCATCCAAAAGCAGGCCAGGTTAAAAAAATTACAATCACATGTTGAATCTTCTACTGAATTTGATTCTTTCGCCCAAGGAAAAAGCTACTTGCAAACGGCCATGAATATTGAAGACTCCGCTTTGATGAATATTGCTTTGCAAAAAGCATTAAGTAACAGCAAAAAAGAAAAAGATATGGATACTTTTTTTGCAACTGCGAAAGTTTTAGCAGAAAAAGAGAGTGACCCCAATAAAAGGGCCGACATTTTAATGTCGGTGGCACAAGAAAATTTACGCCTAACTAGATTTTTTGCGGCCTATGAAGCATACAAGGAAATTTACGACACTAGTAAAATACCGCTCAAAACACGCACCAACGCTTATCTCCAGGTGGTTAGTATCGCTCTTAATCTTCGCGACTGGCCGCATTTGAATGAATTTCTAGGACACTCACTTAAATCCAAAATATCGCGCAATATGCTTGTGGCCATAAGCGAGCAAGTCTCTGACTATCTCGATTCTCCTCATGAAGTCGAGGATACTATTTTAGAAGTTATTGAAAAGATCGGCATGACTGATGCAATTTTACTCGGCATGTATAAAGCACAAGATCGACTAGGAAAAAGCGAGGCCAATAATACCATCGAAAAAACGGCCAAAATATGTAGCAAACGTATCAGTGGGGTACTCTGTGGCTGGAATCATTTGAAAAACCTTGATGAATTTAATCGCAAATTCATCTCTGCCATTTCCACCTCCTCCGCCACCTTACCCAATATTGAAAAAAGTGCTGGGGCCTTTACTAAATTAATTGAAGGCCATTCCAAACTAGAACAAGCAAACGATCCTCATCTATCCATTATGGTTGCTATGCGACTTTCTGGCCTCTTTGCCGCCTTTGGTAATTTTTTAAAAAAGGGCTCGCTACTCAATCAAGAGGCACGACAAATTTTAATTCAAAAAGCACAAGAAAGTATCAATACTGCCAATGGATATAAACAAAAATGCGCAAAGATCATAAATGCTACTGGTGCCGTAACTCCCGCGAATAAACTGTGTCTTTCTGGAAACTTTACGACAACTGATGACGGAAAATTTTGGAACGAATCAGCATTACAAGAAGGGGAAGTAGAAGAGATAAATCCTTCTAAATTTTCTACTCAGGAGAAAGATATCTTTGCCACCAACAAAGAAAATATTGCGCCAGTAAGAGAGATGGCCCGAGCATACTATGATAAAAAACATTATAATTATGCGCTGGCAACCGCCCTTTTTGGCAGTGCTAATTCGGGGGCCGGAGGTGATTTTTCTACCATCATCGGTTGCAGTGCCTTGCACTTAGGATATTACAACGAGGCCAGTTTTCACCTGAAAAGAGCAACCGGGTATCCTGACATAAAAAACAGCTGTATGGCCGCCCTTAAGAAAATACAACTAGGAGAATAAGTTGTTGAAAAGATTTTTTACACAACTATTTATCTTAACAATCACTAGCATCATCTTCATGTCCAACAATGCGAGGGCCCAGTCGGCATTTTTAACTCAATATCCTCATCTGAAAAAATTTCTTTATCTAGAGCCATCGCCTCACCTATTTTTAGGATTAGGACTAAGTCCGCTGGGCCTAGTTCAAAGTAAAGTTTATTTTTCGGCCAATCTTTTTCAACTACACTTTATTGAAAACAACTGGGACTTTGAAATTTTCTCTGCCTCTATTGGAAAAACAAGTGCCCAATCTTCCAGCGCCCAATCTGATCACTTCACCATTCGCAGCAGTCCAAAATATAAAATCTATGGGGTGGTAAGTGCTGGGCCAGTGATTGGATTAGAATTTGTTCGCTTCCCCAATCTACAATCACGTCTTTATAAAGGGGGATGGACCACTCCACTGGAAACTTTTTCGACTTCTGGAAGCTTCTATGGCCTGGCGATCAGTGAAAACATAGATATTGGAGACCACTATATTCTAAAGATCTCTCAACTGCTCTACAAACAGGGATACTCCATAAAAAAAACACATAACAACTGGCAATATCTGCTGTTTGATTCTAACAGCTACGAACTAGAAGACGAAGAAATCGTGGCGGCAATTAGTCCAGACACCGTCTTTATGCTAGAATTTTCAATCCTATTTTAAATCTGCATCACCAAATTTAACAGTTGCCGCATCATCGTCTACGCTAACACTCTTACTAGAAGTTCTAAAATACCTCGCATCATCAATAATACTGCTTTTTTCTAACAGATATACTTTAAGTCTATTCGTCTCTCCTACTGCTGGAATGCCTGTTACCTTTAAATTAAAACATGATTGAAGTCGATTATCACTTGTTTTAGTTAAAAGATATTTTGGCGTCTTAAGATGGTTGATTCGATCATTGTTAAAATTAGCAGGGGTATTTAATTTTAGCTCATTGTAATTTGAAGTACCGTCAAAATCGGGATCAAGCAAGGCCCCTGAATTTCCAATACCGGCAGTATATGCAATTCCCCCCAATCTAAACGCCAAGGAATCAGGAATCCAATCATCGTTAGTATCAAAGTCATCGCTACTACTTTCCAATACTGCTACTTCTTCACAATTATTAAGTCCATCTCGATCTTGATCAATATACTTATCAGGATCTCCCGGGGCCCAACCAGCTTTTACAAAGCTCAAACAACTATTAAATGGGTTTGCCAATGCCGGATGACAAGAAGTATCAGCGCAAGGCCTTCCAGTTGAGGCATACTCCACGCCATCGGAGACACCATTCTCATCACTATCTTTTTTCTCCCAATCAGACCCTAGTTTCTCCTCTAATTGGTCACTGACTCCATCGCCATCACGATCTCCCGCAATCGTTCCGGTCTCAATATTCCAAGTAACATTCTCGTTAACCACAAAAATATCTTTAAGCGAATTTTTTACATTTCTAATAGGTGTAGAAAAACGTTCATAATCAATTAATTGTCCACCTCCAAATTCGTAATAATCTCCATTCCCATTATTGGCCATCTCTTGTAACAGCGAACGAGCTGTATCATCTGCGCTATTGCCATAATAATAGGCCGTATTCAAGGCCACTGTTTCCGCCCAGCTTTTGTAGTTATTGTTGGTAGCAATGGCGGCAATGGAGGCGGCCTGTAGCTTAAATGGCTCAACATCCACTATCGGGCCTAATTCATCATGAGGGGCCCCATCACTTAAGAAAATAACCACGTAGTGCGAAGAGATTATTTCCTCTACCTGTGAATTTTTGGCCTGGTTAACATCGATAATAATACGATCATATACTACCTGCAGGGCCGATTCATAATTAGTGAAACCCACATCCGATGAACAATACTGCGGCGTGGCCGGCAGACAGGCCTCTCCCTCTGGTATTATGGGATTTAATCTGGTTTTTTGATTTTCAACATTATCAATAAAGCGATCTCTTCCTACGAAAAATTTTCCAGCATCCTCTGCGCTATAGGCAGTAAAGGCCCGCGCCTCACTAGAAAAGTTTACTAGCGAGTAAAAAACTTGTTCATCACTAATCGAATTATTTAGGTAATTAAGTAGTGCATCGTAACGACGAATTCCATCATAGTCGGTTGGTTCATCTCGATTACTAGAGGATTTATCGATAACAAAGATAAACTTAAGATTTGATTTTTTTTCGCTGGGAGGAACTGTACAAAAATTAACTTCAGCATCAACTAAAAATTCTCTGGCATAATGCTCTAATTCTTTTAACTCTTCTTTCGAACATCCAACGAGCACTCCTCCCAAAGTGAGCGCTATCAATGTCCAAAAAATTATAACCCTTAGTGCTTTCATCAATGCCCTGTCCCTATGAAATAATCAGAAGATTGTAGCCAAGAATAATCATATTCTATGACGGACTCATCTTCGACGGTTGGTAGTACGTTAATATCATAAACATGCATATACTTATTAGTTAAATTTATTGCATTACGTTCTATGAAATAGACACGAATCAAATTACCACTGGAAGAATCTGCAATTGGAATATTGCTTATGATGTAGTCATAACATTCCGCCGTGGTAATATCCAAGCGTCGGCCATTGTCATACTTTACTGCCAATCCAGAAATGCTGTGATCATTTGTTTCATAGAGCGGAGTATTGGCCTTGATTTCTTCAATGTTAGTAAGCCCATCTACATCAGAATCTAAAATGGCATCTTGTCCGTCGCTAGTAGAGGGTTCCAATCCATTGCGAACTTCTAAATAATCTATAACACCATCACCATCGCTATCAAAATTATTAGGATCACTTCCTAAAACTTTCTCTTCACAATCATTTAATCCATCATAATCTGAATCGCGCGAAGGATCAGCACAATTTAACAGATGATTTTGCTGATCTTGCCCTAGGCCAGAGTAATAAACCAGCAGATCACCATAACCGTCTTCGTTGCTATCTTCTTTATTAATGCCAATATTGAGCACTGTATCATTGTCTCGATAGTTTGGTATACCGTCACTGTCTAAATCGATATTGATGCGTTTGTTTTCAATTACTGTAGTTAAATTAATCAGGAAAAAATCACTACGCTTGCGATCTGTGGCCGGACAATATTTGGTAAATTTCATCGTAACAGTTTTGGGTTTAACAGTAAGGGCCTTTTCCTCTAATGGTTTTAATTCTTTCTCTTGCTGACACCCACCTAACCACGTCAGTCCAAAAAGAAAGTAATAAGCAATTAAAAAAGAAGGCCCTGTTTTCATATATAAAAATTCTCCCCTAAATTATTGCAGTACCGGACTAACACCACCACCACCACCACCGCCCACACCACATGGGCCAACATCCAATACTTGGCAGAAAAATTCACCACGATCTATACTAATAGATCCACTACTGGTGGATGCCAAATTATTGCAGCTATAGACTCCTTTAATATCGCGGAACTGAAATTGCTTGTATATTGGTACCGCCTCACCTGGATTAATTAAACATTGTCCGACGCCTTCTCGCGCAATGATTTCCAACTTAAGTGTACAGGCCCCGGTGGCACCGGTATAAACTACGCTACCGGAACTATCTGGAGAATAACCGGAAGTATAACTAGCAAGTTGAATAAAGGCATTATCGGTCTCCACCACCACCCCATCATCAATTAGTCCAGACACTTTTAAGCTTAGTCCTTGACTGTGTCCTGGCCAATATTGAAAAATACCAGAAATGACTAACGAGGAGTTTAATGCAAGATAGCCATCATCCGAAAGCATAGCATAATCACACTTAACTTTTAACTGTTCACTATCCTCCATGGCACGCATTCTTTGAGTGGCAATGTATTGTACATCTCTCTCCAGTAAAGGAATTGTGACTGGTGGATTATAGGCCGGAAGGCCCACACCATCAATCTCGTTTTGCACCACACTGTAAGACGTAGCATTCGAAGCGCGAATAAATCCCTGTAAAAAATAATAAGTATCAATCATCCCAGTACCATTGGTGTGATCATAAACCCCGGGTGCTGCAGACAAATACCCATCTTCAAAACGCACTCTTTGATTATCAAAATTATAGTAAAAACTTACTTCCTCACTGACTCTATTGGGACAAAAACGATCTTTGGCCTTAGCGCGAACAAGGCGATATCCTCGGGACATAACGTAACCTTCCACAACTCCGCCAGTGCCTTGAACCCAATCGGTATCGAATTTTCCATCACCATCAAAATCCCATTTGAATAAAAATCCATGATCCTCCACATGACTTCCGCTTAAAGAGAAAATTTGGTTTCCATCAAACGAATAGTGATTATATTCATTTCGCTCGGTAGCAGTAGAAATTGATGCTTGCAAAGCGGCCAGATCCATTTCCTCATCAATCAAATTCCAATCTGCGGGACAACTAATTCCCACTTCAAAGCTAATGGCCGTTATTTTACCTGCTACATCCGTCAGCTTCACTGTGGCATAATAGTATCCAGGAGAAGCAAAACTATGATCAAATTGCGCACTATTAAAAGTAGAAATAGCTCCAGAAGGATTCTTTATCGAAATAAAATAAGAAGCTATAGTTGAATTATCATCGGTAGAATTGCTCAAATCAAAACTGATGGCCCCTATATCGAATCCACCTTCTGGCATAGAAACACCACCAATACTTTTAACCTGGCCACTTTTGGCAGACTGAGTGACACGCAAATCAATTTGGGGGCCCTGATTACTGTCTACATCTCCAGTATTAATGATGCTGATGGAGGCAGAAAGAGCAATGGTCGCTCCATCTTTTAAAATTCCTTTAAAGTAAAAGGTTTTGGCCCCTGGATTATCAAAAGAGCAAACAATATAAGTCAGTGCTACTTGGCCACAAGTTAGTAACGCACCATCCACATCTCGAACTTCCCATGATCCACTTCGCACACTTCCATCAGGAATGGAGGCACGTACAGAACTTCCCATCGAAGCACTCTTTGCAATAGAGATGGCAATCGCCCCATCGCCCTCCTCTTTTTCTGTCTTACAAGAAAAAAACGAGACAACCAACAGAGAAAAAACAATTAAGCGGTACATAAAAACTCCTTTGGTTTCAACGTTTAAATTAGTTGAAATCCTCATCGTTAAAAACCACCGTGTTCCCGTTACGTACCGCTTTTTCTGACACACGGATGAATTTTTTGTTTCGTATTATAGAAGTCTGTTCAAAAATATATACTCTGATTAAACTTTGATCTTGGCCTTCAATAATGTCACCGACATCAAGAGAATAACAAGTTTGTAATGGCCCATCGCTCACTACGGAGATAGAGTAATTCATGGGAACTAGTCCATAAATATCATGATTATCAAAATTAAGAGGAGTGTTTAACTTAATCTCTTCGTAATTATCAAGTCGATCAAAATCCTGATCTCCTTTGGCCTCGTCCGTTACATTAGAAATAACCGATAAATTATAACGAAGAGCTATGTCGTCAGGAATCCAATCATTATTAGAATCAAAACTCTGATAGGTAACCACTCCTCCAAATAAGGCCGTCTGAAGCATATACTCTTCACAGTCATTTAATGTATCACCATCGGCATCATTGGTGGTTAAATGGACACCACAAGATCTACTTCTACTCGTGGCACTCACTCCATTAGTCAAACGATACTCCACAAAATCAGAGAGGCCATCTGCGTCGCTATCACCGGTAGCGGATGAAGAACTATGAAGGCCCTCCCACTGATCAGATAATCCATCACCATCACTATCAGCAAAGATCTCCCCTTTGTCCCAAAGAGTGCTGCGATTTATTACTAAAATATCTTTCAAGCTATTTTTTAAGTTTCGTTCTGGAATGGAAAACTTGGTAAAATCTATTTGCTGTCCACTAGCAAACTCTAAAAATTCCCCTGAAGAGCGCGCGGCCATATCCGATAAGCGCAACCGAGCATCTGGATCATCTCCCGTAACGGGAAGGCCCGTAACTAAATCTATATAAGGAGAAAAATAATACCCGGTATGAACCTGTACGCTATCAATCCATTCTGGATTGGACTCAGTTAATGACTTTAGCGAGTCTATGCTGTATTGGATCTCAGGCAAAGTTTGTTGTATGGTCAACGCCCCGCTAGGAATCCAGGGGGCACCATCGGAGACAAAAAATATTACGTAATAAGAGGAGATGATCTCGGCGGCCGTTTTAGCGGCAGTAATATCACTTTGAATCCACGCTTTAACTGCTGCAACTGCCGCCGTATAATTAGTGGCCCCGGAATCACCAGTAGCAGTATTGCTCCACTGTGTATTGATCAAATCAGCGAAGGCAGCTTTGTTATTAGAAAAAGTGGAATAACTCGGATGAGATAACCCCGCACTCACCACGCTAGCGGCAGTACTAAAATCAACCAAACTATAAAAGATTGAATCATCTTCCGGTATTGATTCTAAAAAACCCACAATGGGAGCATAGCGCCGACTTCCCTCCGGATCTGTGCCAATTACTTCCGCTCCTGAATCAGGAACACCATCACCTGTTATATCCAAAATTCTTCTTTGATTGCTGCCAGATTTATCCAACACAAAAATAAACTTCAAGTAAGTCTTTACTTGATTAGCTGGGGTAGTACAAAAATTAACGTCCACCTTAGTCTTACCATAGTCGTGCACTCGAAGCGGCTCCAACTCTTTTAACTGTTCACTGTTTTTGCAACCAAAAAAGAAAAGTGCCAAAAAAAACAATGGCCAAATTGAAATCCTCTTTGTCTGCAATATCACTCCTGGCATTTTCACTCTCCGGTAAACGCAAATCTTATGCTCAATCAACTACGTACTGCGCATAGGCAATTATAAGATGGCCGGCTCGCCTCTCCTAAGATTATGAAAAAACCTTCTGATTTTATCGGTTAACTTGCGGTAAACATTAAGTAAGTCTTTCACTGAGAGCTACTTTAAATTTTGCTTTAGAAATTAAAAAGTGCCCACTTTTTGAGGCATCAATTTCTATCTTATTGAAAAGTGCTTAGCGTCCCCAGGCCCGGGCCATCGCCTCTTTGCATTTTTTGATTTTGTCTTCGCTGTCTATTCCAATGTTAATAGTTCTACAAGACTCTAGCCAATCTCCAAATTCCTTGATGGTTAATACCCCCTCATCGGCCTCTACGGCCTTGGCGCCATCGTTGCAAGGAGGAAAAGGAATAGAGGTAATAGTTCCACATCTAGCGGTATAAACCTCTAACCATCTACCAATCATTTTAACCGTGTCAACTTGCTCCTCTTTAGACATTGCTTCTCGCGCAACAACAGTTCCACTGGATAGCAACAAAAATACCGATAAAAGAAGAGCTCTGTCTCGCAATATTTCTTGATAGATCCTAATCCGCTTCATCAGTACCACTTCCTTCTTCAACCTCACCTCCCATACTTTGCTTATTAAGGTCCGCGACAGAAAGGAGCGCCGAATTTATAATGGGTGGAAGCTCATCAAAAAAATCATTTTTCCTAAAAGATAGTTTAGAAAAAGTTCCCTTCTCAGCAATTGCTGAAAAAAAAGATTGTAACCTTACAATTGGCCCAGAAACTTTATGTGATAAAAAAACATAAACAATCGTGGAAAAAATTATCGCTAACAAAAGTGCCACCAAAAGATTGCTGATTATAGTTTCTTCTTGTAGGCGAATAAACTTAAAGTATGCATGGAACTCTCCAAATCCCGCACTCACCCCTAATTCCCGCATATGATTAAAAAAACTTATTATTTGAAATACTACAAATGCCAAGCAAGTGGTAATAGTCGCCGCATTAACCACTAGCAACACTAGTTGAAATTTGGGATAGATGAGTAATTTTTTTCTCATCTTCTTATTAAGACGATAATTGTTTGTGTTAAAACTGGTTGTCGTATCATCACTCATTGCTTATCTCCTAATTTGGAGGGTCTTGATAAGCGCAGGCCTTCTCAATCCCCTCTTGGCAACTATATTTAAAATAGTATTGTGCTCTCTCATTATTTCCATCTTTGGCCTCGGCCAAGGCCAAATTATAACAGGCAATGATGAGCTTAAGTTCACAGGCCTTATTGTAATACTCGAGAGATTGTTTTAATTCGCCTTCACTCTCCAGCAAAGCTCCAATATTATTGCAACCATTTGCATGTTTGCCCTGACAGGCCAGCAGATAATATTTTTTTGCACTTTCTTTTTGCCCAGACTTTTCCTCCAAATTTCCCATGCTATCACACCCCCCCATAAAACTACCTTCACAGGCCTTGGTGTAATAACGACGCGCTTCTTCTGGCCGGGAGGCCTGTTCTTCAAAGCGGCCCCAATTATCACAGGCACCCATATTACCACCAGCGCATCCTTTTTTAAATAATTCAAGTGCCAATTGAGAATTTCCTGACTGTGTTTCTAATAGGCCCAAGTTATCACAGGCCAACATGGAGCCTGCATCACAACTACGCTTGAAAATATCTCGAGCAAATTGTTCATTACCTGCATAATACTCAAACGTAGCAAAGTTATTACAACCATCTAAATGGCGTAAGGTACAGGCGCGTTGAAATAGTTCATGGGCATTTTTAAATTTCTCTTTTTCTTTTTCTAAAATACCTTGATTATAACAGCCATCCCCATTTTCCCCCTCACAGGCCTTTTTAAAAAGATCATAGGCCAAAGCAACATTACCGGCCTTATGCTCAAGACTACCTAAATTATTACATCCTCGAGAATAATTTGCTTCACAGGCCTGTCGATACAATCTCTGCGCCTCATCTATTTTTTTCTCTCCAGCAAGTACTACTCCTAAATTATAGCATCCACCCATATGCGCAGCATCACAGCTTTCTTTAAAATACTTTTTTGCCTCGACTGTTTTTTTATTAGCATTTAAAATGGCACCTACATTATTACAACCTCCAACAAATTTTCCCAGACAGGCCTGTCGATAGAAAGTTTCGGCCTGTTTGGTATCTCCCGACCCCTCTTCTAAAAGTCCAAGATTGTTACAAGATTTAGCAAAACCCAAGGTGCAATTATTTTGATATAATTCACGGGCCCTTTTTTTATTTCCAAGCTGCTCTTCCGCTTCACCTAAATTATCGCAAGAACTAAGATGGCCTAACTGACAGCCTTGTTGAAAATAAGGATAGGCACCGGAGGCATTCCCATGATCCTCTAGTAAATTTCCCAGATTATCACAACCTCGAACAAATCCACCGTCACATGCTTGTTTAAATAATTTTTTGGCAAGATCAATATTCCCATTTTTATTTTCTAGCAATCCCCAATTATCACATCCTCCTAATAACCCATCTGTGCATCCTTTTTTAAAAAGCTCCTTGGCAACTTCTTTGTTATTAGCATAATATTCAAGAACACCTTCATTATTGCATCCTAAAAGCAGGCCCCCCTTACAGGCCATATCAAAAAATCTTTTTGCATCATCATTTCTCTTATCTTTTTGCATTTCAAGGCCCAGTTGATTGCAGGCCAACATAACTTTTTTATCACATAAGTCACTTAGTATTTTTGAGGCCGACTTACTTTCTTCATTTTTTGCCAAACTCAGTGCTTTTGAAAATGCCTGCAAATCTACGAACTCATTAATCCCCATATCAACGGTTATGGGCAGAGAGAAGTTATCTGTTAATTTACTTAAAATCTCCTTAAAAAGCTGCTGATAGTTTTTAGAGACATTGCTTTCCTTCCCCAGCTGCATTTTGGCCGTTCCAATTTTTTTTGCCAAAAAAACATCAATAATATTAAACTCCAAAGTGCTAATTTCTTCAAAGACAGAAGGCACCAAGTAAATCACAAAATCACTATAGTGAGTTAGCCCCCAACTAACATAATCTTGTTCATTTTTGAATTTTTCTGTCTGCAAAGTCTCCATCAGAAAAATGCCGCCGACCGACGAGAGATCTTGATGTAATATTTCATATATGGCATGTTCTACTCCTAAAACATTGCCTCCATCTTTTTGCTGCTCGGGCGAAATTAAGGCCACCTTTTTTATCTTGATCTCTTCATTATTATTGCTCTCTGTGGCAACTGTTAACTTAACAATAAAAAAACAAAACAAGACAATGGAGAGGGAATTTAATAATTTCATTGACGATTTTCCTTTGTCTGGCCCGATTTTAAAATTTTAACTTTATGAAGAATATCTTTACTAACTTTAAAATCTATTTTTTGATCATTAAAAAGTGCTACATAATCCCCTTCCGGCAAAGAAAGTTTATTAAATGGCAACTTAACGATATATAGCTTATCGCTCTCGGCCATTTGAATTCGCAATACTGACTTGGCGGGAAAATCCTTATCCTCACACTCAATAATTCCAGAAGATGATTTAGTAAACTTCGGTGCAGGAATCTCAAGCATTTGATCTTTATGTTCTAGCATAACCGGAACAATATAAGGATCTACTCCATCTTTAATAAATCTAAAATATACTCTTTCATATACTGGAACTTCTATTTTTTTTAAGCCTGATGCAATTAATTCCTCATTATAAAAAATCTGTACACCTTTGCTATTTTGAATGGGCCAAGAAACAAACCCTTTGTGTCCCATTTGCCGAGCATAGATACCAGCAAAAGGAGTTATCATATTCCCTATCCACAAAATTAAAAACAAAACAGCGAACAATTTAGTAAAAAATTTAACCCGCCGCAAATTTATTGAAGAATCATCTTCATCGGAGGGATCAGAATTAACAACCATCTCCCGCCGTCTCGGACGATCAAACTTAGTCAAATCAACATCTGCCTCTTTGTTTTTTGACTTACGACTTTTGGCCACTACTGTAGACTCTCCGGTCAATGCTTTGGCCGTTTTTCTAATAATCTCTTTATAAATTTCTGTATTGATTAATTTCTTTTTAGGCATGGCCTTTTCTGGCAATGCCGGAGAAACATTTTTGATGCCGATATCCTTGTCGCCTTTGCTTTGCGCGGTTTCTCGTTTGTAATCCTGATAATACTCTTCTACATTTACATCGACATATCCTTTTAAAATCGCCTCATCCTTTTCAATATCTTTAGCAAATATTTTCCTCATCCTTTCACGAAAAGACGCTACAGAGAAATTTGCGTCAAAATTGTGTAAAAAAGTTGTTAGCTCTTGGCCAAAATCTTCCATCGACTGATATCGTTTGTTGGGATTTTTTTGTAATGCCTTAACAATAATGCGTTCCAACTCCAGAGGAAGAGTGGGAATAAAGATGGAAGGTAAAATAATTTCGCACTTTTCAATTTTGCTTAAAACCGCAAAGGGATTGTCATCATCTTTTTCAAAATGCGGCCGCATACATAAAATTTCCCAAAGCACTAAACCCAAGGAAAAAACATCATAGCGAGAATCAATAGGCAGGCCCATAATATATTCTGGCGCAAAATAAGAGAACTTACCTTTGATGGCCCCCGCCTGCGTTCGGCGAGAATTAGTATCGGCCTTGGCTATACCAAAATCAATAACCTTTACTATTCCATCATAGGAAATCATGATATTTTCTGGAGAAATATCGCGATGAATTATATTGGCGCTTTCCCCGGTAAATTTATTCTTAAATGCGTGGGCGTAGTGAAGTCCTTGACACACCTGTGATATCAAATATACGACATGACTGATTGATAGTTTTTCTAAAACAAACTGCAATTGATCTAGCAGATCCCGAACACTTCTTCCATCTATGTATTCCATTGCTAAAAAAAGGCGATTATTCAATTTACCATAATCAAACGTCTGTGCGATATTAGGATGACTAAGATCAAAAGCTATTTTAATCTCATCCATAAACATAGTGACAAATTCCTCATCATCAGAAATTGCCTCCCGCATCTGCTTGATTACAACCAACTTACTAGACTGTTCACCGATAAAAAGTGCTCGCGAAATAATGGCCATTCCACCATCTTGAATGTGATCTAAAATTACGTAGCGGCCAAATCGTTCTAGTTTTTTGTTTGCCATATTTTGTTATATTACTATTATCCTATTAATTTAAAATAAATCTATATCGACGAAGGAGTAAAATTAAAGGGGTATTGAACATTAACGGCGCCCCCCTTTGGACTTGGAAAACTTATTTTCCCAATCTCCTGCGAGATACAGTCATACAATTTCTGATTTTTAAGTTGAGTCTTTACAACTTTAACTCCAGAAACACTTCCTCCAACATTTATGTTCCACCCCATCGTAATCACTCCAGACAAAGTCGAATCATAAAGCAGGGCCTTCTCGTAGCAATATTGTAATTTTGATAGATGTTTTTTAAGGGCCTTCTCAATTTCTGAATCGGAGAGATTTCCTTTGCCACTTGTCCGCATCCCTCCTCCGCCCCCACCAAAGGAATCACCAAAGGCCCCGCCCTCTGCCCCATAATCTTGTAATCGCCCAACGGCCACTTGACCTTGTACATTATTTAGAGATTTGCCACGAGAATTACCAAACACGGCCCCCTCGGAAATTGCCTCTCCTGTTGCTATTTCTCTGGCACCTCGAGTACGAATAGGCCCAGCAGATCCTGGGCCTGAAGCGGTAGTTACTAACTTTGAAAGATAGTCTTTTTGTCCACTACCTCCACCGCTTGCCGAGACTCCTTTAGCATAATTTTTTGAACTACTCGGAACTGCCCCTCCCGCCTGAACGTTAAACTTGCTGGGGGCCGTCGATGACAAAAATCCCAGTGAACTACTAAGACGCGCCTTTGTTGCGGCCGCGGCATTGGCCTTGGCCGCCCCCATCTTGCCCGCATCTCCCATTCGAACTCCACTTTCACGCGTAAAGGTGTCGGCTTTTCTCACTCCTCCAATTTTTTCTGGCCCCTTTTTGACCACTAGCCGCTTAGGATCCTCTTTCGTAGGAGGAGGTGGTTTTTTAGTTTCTGCCAACATACTATTTGGTGCCAATTTTTTTGTCTTCTTTTTTTCCTCTTTAGGTGGAGGGCCGGGTGGTTTCTTCTCCTCCACAACGACCTTGGGGGCCTCTTTAACTTCCGGTACCGGAGTCGCAACCACCAGCGGTTTAATTATCTCTTCCATCTTTTTTTTATTAATTTTTGCTACCAACTCATTAATGCGTTTCTGATCAATCGAAATCCGCAACTGATGCCTTATCTCAGGCGCAAAAAAAGTATATAGCGCTCCCATGGCCAAAATAAAAAGATGAAGGAATGTTGAATGTTTTATAAATTTAGTAAAGCGAATATTATCTTTAACGATAAAATCTTTGGCCAATTGAAAAACATAGGTGCGTTCTTCGCATTTGATTTGAATAGGACGGTCTGCTGCCAACGAATATTCTCGCTTTGTCGGAACATAAGCATTGACCACTACCTCCCAGTCTTTGTGGTTAAGCCCAATACTAATTTTAAATTTATTTCCATCAAGATTGAGTTCTATTTTTTTTTCAATGAAATCAATTTCTACTGGATCATAGGTCGAGGCCCCACCGGGCCCTTGCGATGATATTTGGATGATGGGATTTTTAATTTTTTTCATCGTCAGTATTGTGTCCTCAGAATTTCTTCGCGATAATCCACTCTCATCTTGATAAACTTTATCTTATCTTTTTTTGAGCTAATCGTTAAAATCATGGAAAGATTTCTAGTCTGTCCACGAACCTCTAATGGTTTACTCATATTCTGCGTATTATTATTGTAATTACCACCACCACTGGCCGCTTTCCCTTTTTCTGCGGCCTTCAGCGAAAAAACCATCATTCCCAGCAATATAATTAAAATCAGAATATAAATTCTACTTACAGTCATAGTTTATATATCCTGTCGCATAGAGACAAAATTTATAGCTGTTATACCTACTCCGGCCGCAGTCAAAACCACACTATCGATCATTTTATATGGTACATCTTTATCGGCCAAAATCATTAATTCAATGGCCTTACCATCCTTTTCATATTCCTGCTTAATTCGCTCCAGTCCCTGCGCCGCTCGTTTCATTACTTCCTCTCGTTGTGACGCAAAGGAATTAAAAGCAATGGTCTCTCCCTTATCAAACGCCCAGCGATCTTTTCCAACAATAAGCGTAATTCCAGTTATCGCCTTACCTACACTTTTTATCTGAACTTTCGGTAGAATAATATAATCCGGTAACGGAACCTCTTCCACTACATCGGAGTAATTGACCAATAAAAAGATCAAAATGATAGTTAAAATATCCATAAGCGACGTTATATTTAATCGCTCTGGTTTTTTGGGGGCCAAACTACCAAAACTAACTTTTTTCGAGCTCATTGTTTTCCTCATCACCTTTTGGCATTAACACTAATAAAAGTTCTTCTGTAATCAGCGCGGCACTATCAGGTTTTTTACACTGTTCAAGTATCTTTACCATACGCTCATAAGTGACATTGGGTTCTACGGAAACTAACATCGAGTTTAGTTTTTTATGTGCTGTTCTAAATTCAATAACCTTGCGCCAAATTGTCTCTGCCGCCGACTCGTTATTGGCCGCCGTCTCCTTTTGTAAGCTCTCTCCGCTATCTTCATCAATCAACTCTAAATCAAGCGATGCCTCGGAGATAGTAAGTTGCAACACATAGCTTTTTTCCTTATCCGGCTTAACTGCCTCTTCCGGTTTTTCCTCGCTCTTGCTTAGTCCAGGAATATTAACCGACAACGCTTTAAAATGATAAAACGCAACATTGGTAATCAATACCGGAATAATAATAAGCAGCAAACTCATAAAAGGCAGCATCAAGTCGCCTTCATCTTGATCCGGTTTTTGAAACTTAACTCTCTTTTTCATTTAAATCCTTTTATCTTTGATTATCTTTTTAAATCTCAGGCAATAACTAGGCCGCCTTACTGCGAGAGCTACTCCTATCTGCGTGCTCATGCTCAATAATGTGCAATATCTCATTAATCGTTTCATCATATTTTTGCAAAATAGATGATTCTTTATTGGCCAACATGGCGTATGCAACAATACAAGGGATAGCAACAATCAGACCAAATGCAGTTGTATTCATGGCGGTAGAAATACCATTTGCTAAAATTTCTGCTTTGGTGGCGGCATCTGCACCACTCAAAGAACTAAAAGAGGTAATCAAACCTTGGATCGTTCCTAACAAACCAAAGAGCATAGAGATATTACCTGTAACCTGAATCAAATATGTTCGCTTCTGAATCTTGGGAATTAACTTTTGAATGCATAATCCACTGGCCGATTCAATAGTCTCCATGGACTGATCATAGTTACGTAAAATTTCTGAAATAACAGCAGCAAGCGGATGCCCCGTGGATCTACACATCTTGGCCGCACCACTAATATTGCGCTCTCTAACACTTTTAACCACTTTACCAAAAAAGTTGCGTCTAAATGGGTAACTAAACGTTAGCGCAAAATATTTTTCTAAAACCATGGCAAATGCCAAGATTGATAGCAACGCAATAACGTACATGAATGGCCCACCATCGATAAAAAACTTAATCATTTTCCCGCTCCTTTTTCATGGATACAAAACCCTGACCTCATTAACTACTCGGAAAAATCAAAAAGATTGTTTAATTAATTTATCTAATTTTTTAGCGATAAATTATTGCAAAAAATTTTTACTCTATCACTCAGCAGTATTACTTTTAATTTATGATAAATTTAATAATTAACAGCTTTCCCGGAGTTTTTTTGTCAACCATTTAACTCGGGTTATAATCGAGGTACGGCCATCGCCAATAATCCAGAATTGCAACAGGCAATTGCAAAGTGTCTGCTGAGCACGGAATGATTATCTTCCAAAATCATTACTCCAGGAAGAGGGCCAAAGCGCATTACTTTTTCTATGGAGAAATCATCCGCAAGTTCACAACTGCACAATGTGAACATCTGTCTAGTGGTGGCCCTGCATGCTTGCTTTTTTATGGTGCTATCGTAAATTTTACCGTCAATTTTACGATAGCGCAAAAGCCTAAAATGCATTCCCAAATAAAAAGGCCTGTTTTTTTACCAGGCCTTTAATATGAAATTTAAAAACATTGGCAATTAAGCGATCAATTGCCAATTATCCACCATGTTGCGTCACGAAACTCACACAAAAATCTAGCATGTCTTCCACGATCATATAATCTATCTAGTTTTGAGATATCCGAAACAATTTCCGAGTAACTCTGACTCATAAGTTGATCCTGAATAACATCAAGGCCACCAACATTTTCATAGGCACCACGCAGCTTATGATTCCAGGCATTCAGTTGCTCAACAATCAAATCAACAACCACTTCCTTATTGTCTTCATCATATTGGCCTATATTTAACTTTATGTTACTCATTATTTCAGGATACCAATAAGCAGCTTCTGAGTCATTGCAATAACCTTTTTTTAAATGAGGAACGAAAAATCCAAGACCAAAATTGGATTCAAGAGCAAAGCTTAAATTCGTGAAAGCAAATCCTAATACCAAAAAAACAACCATTAACTTTTTCATAATCTCCTCTCCTTATTTAGTTATCAGAACCGTTCTTTATGAACGCGTTCATTTTCATATAAACGCTTATAGGTCAAATCAGAGCAGGAGTCAATAACTATTTTTAGAACGTGTTCATTTTTTGCACACTTGTTAAAAACCATGTATTTATATATAGTTAATACTAAATATTCCCATTAATCGGAGGTTCTTATGGGACTTAGAGAGCAAAATAAATTAAAAACCAAAAAGAAAATATTAGCAGTCAGCACCGCCCTCTTCGTGAAAAACGGTTTTGAAAATGTTGGTATCAGAGATATCGTTAGCAAAAGCAGCATCAGCATTGGAACATACTATAATTATTTTACCACCAAAGAAGACATTGTCTTTGCTCTAATCGATGAAATCGTCCCTGATCTTTTCAACAAATGGTCCAGCGAAAATATGGAAAAACAGGCCAGTGATGTAACCGGCATTATCACCTTGGTGTTCAAGCTTCACTTTGATATTTTTTCTAAAAAAATATTTATCGTTAAGGAATTTTTTAATATTGTAACCAATCCCAATCTAGTTATGAAAAACTCTCTCTACAAGGACAAAATATCAGAATACAAGACCATTTTTTGGAATTTCGTTCTTGAGGTGTTGATAAAAAACAATATCAATCCAAATCCTCATAACTATGAAAATTTAAAATCCTTCTTTTGGGCCATCTACATCACCAGTGTTTATTACTGGATACAAGACACCTCCCCGAAAAAGCAAAATACATTCGCTTACCTTAAAACCACTCTCGATACCTTTCTTTACGGAGTAACTGATTCATGCATCTCTTTAAACAGAAACTAAACTCTTTTTACAACAACGCCACGTAACCATTTGGCGCATACAGTTCCCATTTTTATGCTGAGTTCAAGTATAATGAAATTCTAAAAAATTTACTGCTGTATAAATACTTACTAATAAATTGTTGTAAACAGCAAGCTAAACGGCCGCAAAGCGTTAGTCAGCTTCATGGTATACATCAACTCATATATATTAGCGTTAGTAGCATCCGGCAAAAAGCCCCCAAAAGTTACGGCATCTGGCCGCCAAGTGCGTGGCCGTCCGTAGGTATAATTCCAGGCCCACTCTCTCCGCTTCGTTCCCGGGCCTTCGGGAGTTACCCACTGGCCAACTCCTCTTATATCGAATCCACCCCGAGCACTCATCATATCAATATCGTCAAAGGTGGTAGGAAAGTATTTTTGTAAACTCTCCTGATATTTAAAGGCGGCACGTACGTTGATGCTAATCTTCTTTCCGGTAACATCACTGGCCAAGATAACCGCTTCGCCATTTTTACTCTCTCGATATAAACGGGCCCGCTCCGATAATTCATTAAATTTTACTTTATGGTTTAAAAGCAATTGATTCGGATCTAACAAAAAATATTTTCCTTTTACGACAAAGTGCTCCTCTTCTTGGAAGCCAATTCTAACAAATTCCTGAGACACATCCCGCTCCAACATGTCTCTCTCTAAATCTTTACAGTTGTAGTCTGCAGGAATTTCCTCACCTTGTATGATCATTTCCGGATATTTGATACTGCAAACATAGCCCTCCAGATCACTTTGAGCGGCCAGCGCAAAATGGTCAAAAGATTTTTGTAATTTTTGATTGGCCGTACTCTCATCGTAGCGGGCCTTAAGCAACGTTGGAAATTTTCTCAACTGTTCATAAATCTCTTTCCTGGTAATTACTTGCGGCAGGCCACGGCCTTTACCTAAAGTAAGAAAGCGATTCGTCATATTGTTTATCGCCGAAAATTTTAAAACTTCATTCATTGCGGCCGGAGTATCATCCAAATTATAACAATCCAAGTAGTAGATTGTTCCCACCATTCTCGCTAGTCCAGAAATAATGTAGCTCATATATGGCCGAATAAAAGTCTTCTTGGCATCATCGGGATCTAGAAAGCGTCGATCCTTATCCTCTCCTACCCAAATAGATTTATCAAACTCAAACTGAAAAAGTTCTGGTTTGGCGGCCATCATATCCCGAGCAACAAAGAGCATCATTTCCATTCCTGGAAGAACTTCTTTGGCCAAAAAATTTTGCACCTCTGAAATCTTTTTAAACATTGTCTTGGCCGGATCCTTCGGCGGATCAGTCAAGTAATGAAAGAGAACTTCCACATGCGGGCCATAGATATAGCGGTTTTCATAGATTTGTCTTAAGCGATATAAAATTGCCAAGTGAGTTAAGTCAGTATCTTCTACAATCCCACGTAACCGCCATAAAATTCCTTCAAATAAAGGTAGCGGTTCTACAAACATCTTAAATATTTGCACTCCTAAGAAGTTCGGATTTGCTTTGGCCAATTCAATAATTTCTTGGCGCACTTTTAAAAGATCTGCCTTGGAATTGATCAGCATGATCTTATTGCGAATATCGTCAATAACCGGCTGTTGATCACTACTTTCCATGGCCACACTCCGCTCTGGAGTTGGTTTAGAAAGCGACACATAGTTCACTTTGTAGTAAAGGTGAAAACTTAAAATTCCAGCAAAGAATCCTAAAATGGCAAAAACTGTCTTGATGTCACGCATAAAAATCTCCTTGGCGTAAAAACGCAACACCACTATATCGACACTTTCCTTTTAAATTTTATTCCCTCCACTATTTTATTTGTACCGGGCAACAATAACCCACTATTTGCAAAAGAACATTTACAGCATTGAATATATAGATATGAAAATATTCCCACTACTAACTAACGAAATTGCTCCAACTCTTTTTTTAATTGTTAATCTTCTTGTTTTCTTCACTTTGCTATTTTGGATCTTAGGCCTTATTTTTCCACAAAAAAATTTTGATGACCTAAAAACCAAAACTTACGCCTGGTGGATAATCTTTTTTTGCTATGTTTTCATGACACTTATCTCCTTTAAGATTTTTATTATTTCAATGGCCGCTCTTTCCTTCATTGCTTTTCGCGAACTAATTTCAAAGCTAGATATTTCCTTTCAATCACGTCGAATAATTTTTTGGGCATACTTGGCCATTCCTGTCCAATATTATCTTATCTATAAAGGGCTAATGTTTGCCTACTTAATTTTCATTCCCGTTGGGATGTTTTACTTTATACCCTTGCGCGCAATTTTATCGGGTATTACTAAAGATAGCGTTAAAGTTTTTTCTACCATCTACTGGGGATTAATGCTCACCGTTTTTGGCCTTGGCCATCTGGCATTCTACTTCTCACTCCCACAAGTGGCCGGATCTGGGGCCGGGCCATCCGGAATCATTCTATTTCTTGTGTTTATGACAGAGATGAATGACATCTTTCAATTTATCTGTGGAAAACTTTTTGGCCGTCACAAAATCTCTCCCCAAATCAGTCCCAATAAAACCGTAGAAGGATTCATTGGTGGGTTGTTTTTTACTACTTTGGCAGGATATTTTCTACGTAACTTACTACCCTTTAACTCCACTCAAACAATCATTGCCTCGGCGCTGATTGCCATCAGTGGTTTTTTTGGTGACCTAAATATGTCGGCCATAAAAAGAGATCTACAGATAAAAGATATGGGGAATTTTATTCCTGGCCATGGTGGACTTTTAGATAGAATCGACTCGCTACTATTTTCGGCAGTTATGTTCTTCTATCTCTATTACTATTGGATTTATACCTAGCCCAAGTTATTCATGATAATTGATTGCCATTTTTTGCCGCAATGAATTTCTATAAGCATAACTTTGCCTATAATCCTTGGATTGCACGACCAACCAAATGGCCAAACATAATACGAGGGCAAGTTTAATTTCTTTCATAGATACTACACCAAGGATAATATCGGACTATTCATTGAAGAACTTAAATTATGGCCTTATAATATTGTTTGCAATTAAAACTTTTACCCTACACTCAAACACTATTTAGAGGGCCTATTATGCGTAATTTATTTTTTTCTCTTCCTTGTTTTTTTTGTTGTCTAATGCTCTCTTCTTGCTCTGACATAAAAAAACTCAAAGAAGAAAATAAAACTCTTTCGGAAAAAGTTACGGCCTACGAACAAAATATTGCGGAACTGAGCGCAAAACTGGCCACCACGGAAAGCTCTTTGTTGGCCGCTACCGCCGAGCTGGCACAAGTAAAAGGCGAGCGCGATCAATTCAAAACAGACAGCGATAAACTACAAACAGTCGAATCAGAGCTGGCCTCACTCCGAGAAAGTGATCGTGGTTTTTATGATAAGACTCTCTCTTTGCACAATAAATCACAGGAGAGTCTCGCCTTAGCGGATTTAACCGAGGCCCAAACATCCTGGGAGACCTTTTTACAAAAATATCCTAATTCAGATCTTGTCACCAAAGCACAAGAATATTTAAAAGAGACAAAAAAACAGGCCTTGATTGCTGGCCCTATTGCTGAAGGCGAAAGAAAAATTGATGAAGCACTAAAAAAATATGAATTCAACAATGCCTACTATGAATTAAATAAGATCAAAAATGATCTTCCGAAAGATCGCTTTAATAAAAATCGCAAAAAAATTGAAGAGGCCATCAAACGGCCTATTATCTTTGCCAATTATGATGAATTTTATGATAACTCAGTGGCCGGACTTTGGCTGGATGCTCGTTACAAGGTCTATGCCAAAATTGATAGTAAAGGCGTTCGTTTTTGCAATCCAACTTTGCCCGACTGCTCTTTTGAACATTCCGTTAAAGTTCGAAAACAGTTAAGCAAAAAGAAGGAAGGGGAATTAAAAAAGATTTTTGGCAAGGCATCTTGCTTTGATATTTTTATGAAAAACAAATGGATCTATATACGCGACTTCAAAGAACAAGAGTGTCCGGCCGCAACCTCTCCGGAAGAGGAAGCAACTGACTTATAAGCATGATGATGCTTTTCATTGTTAAAACTTGCTTGACGATGCTTTAATTTACCCGGAATTCCTCAATCAATTAGAAAACCTTCACTAGAAAAATTGAGAAGGCAGCACTCCACCAAAGAGATCTTCAAAAACTGTTCGCGTGGGACGACGTGGATATTTTTTCCTTTCAAGCTCTCGCATCTTTATTTTTAGTCCGGCCTTTTGCACTGGTGTTACTTCCACAAACTTAACACCTAAAGCATTAATGGAACTACCTGGCAGCGTAGTTTTATGAACAATCTCTCCTTTGATACAAAAATGATCTTCCAAGATTATTGTCCTAATTTCAATTTTTTGGCCAATATCAAAATCAGAAATATGTCTAAGCAACATCCCTCCCTCCGAAATATTTACTGACTCAGTATTAAAAAAATGATCGTAGCTATACTTGCTAATGTTACAATTGCAAGCAATCGTATAGCGGGGAGCTCCCTCCCACCAGCGAAGTTTGGGGTTGTAATAACTGTGTTTAATTGTAGAAAAAATAAAATACAAGACAATTGCAATATTAATAATAGTGAAAATTACCACCGAAAAAAACATTAGATATTGGCCATTTTCATAAAGTGCAAATAAAGAGCGTCCATTGGCCCAAATAATCCAGGCCTCAACCAAAAGAAATAAAAAATAACTCCATCTTCGCACCAGTAAAATTAAAAGGCCGGCAATTGGAAAAAGGGCCACTTCTTCAATAAAAGTAAGTAGAGAAGAATGAGACAATTCAAAGAGAAAAAGATCAACTGCCGAAACATGTTCTAAAAATCCGTGCAGGAGTAACTTGAATGGAGGTAGTAAAATGTAGAACATGGCCAACAGAACTAATATAAATGGTTTTCTTGCCAAAAGAGACTCCTTCTCAACTTATGTGCTATAAGCAAAGTATAGTTCATATGGCCAAAAATCAGCAACTGCTTTTAAAATTCACTAATTTTGCCTATCCAACTATGCGCACATTATCCAAATAAGAATTATCATCCCTGATCTGCTTCAAGGCCAAAAGTGAAAAAATAATTGAAATTATATATGGTACAAAGAAAGAAATTAATATCGCTTTAGTAGTAATATAAATGGGAATTTTTCTATCCATAAAAATGGCCGGCATTATTTCTGGCCCATATTTGTCAAGTAACCATAAGCTAATTAGTCCTGTTCCTACTCCTAAAAAAATGGTTATAAAGCTTAGATTAAAAAGAAAAATAGTGGTAACAGAATCAATTTGTTTTTTTGATGCTCCCAAAATCCAAAAACTGGTTAAATCACTTTTTATCTTATTAAAGAAAATAAAAAGTCCAGACGTTATACATAGCGAAACTAAAAAAGACATGGCCACAAAAAGAAAAATCATAACTGAGGACTCTAATTGCAAGGCCCAAACTAACGCACTATTTTCTCGCTCCCATGACTTAATTGATAGTATTTGTTGGCCAAATTTTTTCTGTAAATCTTTCTCCAATTTTAACAAATCTTTTGCCCAAAAAATCCTAACTCTATTAATGGCCGGTAGTTTTACTAAATTTTGCACAAAAGGCAAACGAACCCAGACATTGAATTCATCGGCCTCTGGTACGGAAGTATCAATTATCTTATCCACAAAGGTAGAACTAACTCGAGGAATGTCTCCAAAAAAAGAATCAACATGCGCTGGGGAGACAAATTGAATCTCATCTCCAACATCTAAGTTTAACTTTAAGGCCAAATATGTCGGAATAATAACGTTATCAATTTTGTCTGACTGCAAAAACTTTGGAAGTTTCACATCTTGAGCAATCCCATGCAAAATGGCCGGAGAGGTGTAGTTCATATGTCGCATCATTACCTCTACTTCGTACTCTAAAGAATATTTGACATTGGCATTATTTAAATAATTTCGCCAATCATCAAGAAGATCTTCTTCGACATAATCCGCCGTCTGCTCCTTGAGATAAACTACGGCAATACCTTGTACACTTTTCGAGCGTTCCATCAACTTATGTTGCAATCCGCTCATGGTACTTTGTACGAAAATAAGCGCAAAAGAAGAGATGAAAAGTCCCAAGAGTGCAAGAAAAAGCAAACGCTGCTTGGTCTTTGAAAAAAATATATATCCTGTAAAATATTTTAAGAAATGGATAATCACAAAGGTCCCTTAAACATCATAAAAACGTTGCTGCTTTTCCACCAAGTCTCGTAAATATTTACACGTTTGATATCTATCAACGCTAACTTCACTAGCATATTTATCCATTTTTTCTACGATAGAGGCAATGCCCTCACTGTCTGCATATTTGAGTAATCCACCTCTAAAGGGAGGAAGGCCAATTCCCATAATTAATCCTAAATCTACGTCCCCGGCCGTTCCAACAATACCTTCATCTAAAATAATTGCCGCCTCATTTATCATTGGAAGTAATAATCGCCATTGAATATCTTGCTCGGCCATATTTTTAAATTTACTAGGCCCATTTTCCACTACAAAATTATTCATCCCGCAACTTTTTCCATCTTCATCATAACGATAAAATCCCAAATTACTTTTTTTACCGAGAGCACCACTTTCAAAAACTTTAAAAACAAAAGGACTCGGCCGCATCCGCTCACCCAAAGCATGATGTAATATTTTTCCGACTTTAACTCCCACGTCAATTCCCACTTCATCCATCAATCTAAACGGCCCCATCGGCATACCAAAAGCAAGCGCGGCATTATCAATATCGGCAACACTAACACCTTCCTCATAGAGATAAGATGCTTCATTTAAATAAGGGGCCAAAATTCTATTAACTAAAAAACCCGGCCCATCTTTGACAATAATCGGAGTCTTTTTAATTTTATTGCACCACTGATGAACCGTTTTAACCACCAACGGACTAACCTTGTCATGAGTAATAATTTCCACCAGCGGCATTCGATGTACCGGATTAAAAAAATGCAACCCTAAAAAGCGTGATGAATCCTTAAATGCCGCGGCCATCTCTGTCACACTGAGAGAAGAGGTGTTACTGGCAATGATGCAATCACTGGTGACAAATTCTTCTACTTCCGCAAAAACTTTCTTTTTAAGATCCATGTTTTCAACAACCGCTTCTACAATCAAGTGTGCCTTCTTAAATCCGTCATACCCTAGCTGTGTTGAAATTGAACGTTGTTTTTTTTCGAAATCGTCATAGCTCATTTTTTTCTTTTTTACCGAACGCCAAAAATTAGCAGATGATTGTTTTAGGCCCAACTCTAAAGCATCAATGGTGATATCTTTCATCACTGGCCGCATTCCATGATCGGCCATCAACCAAGCAATACCTCCACCCATCGTTCCTGCCCCTAAAACTACTCCCCTCGAAAGTGGTAAGGGATCACGCATCTCTATTGGCCCCAAATATTTTTTTGACTTATCTATTAAGAAAAAAATCTCCCTCAGTCGCTTGCTCTGTTCTGACATTGCCAACTTAGCGAAGGCCTCCGCTTCTGCATTGAGGGCATACTGTCTCTTTTTTCCAGCAGTATTCTCTAATAATTCCAAAATTTTCATTGGCGCTTGATAAAATCCTTTTGTTTCTTTAAGCGTTGCTTCCCGCGCTTTTTGAAAAATTAATTTGCGCGCAATAAAATTATCTATTGCTAAATTTTCAATTGATTTTAAAACAGAGTTATTGGCCTTCTTTTTAGTTAAAAACTTCAAGGCCATATCCAGCAGACGCTCTTTAGGAAAAACCTCTACAACAAGTCCTAGCGATTTTGCTTTAAAGGCATTTACTTTTTTTCCAGTTAAAATTAAATCCAAGGCATTTGGAATGCCAATACGCAAAGGCAGTCGATATGTTCCACCAAACCCTGGTAAAATTCCCAATTGCACTTCTGGTAATCCCAGCGAAGTACTTGGTGAATTGGAGGCCAATATTTTTTTGCAGGCCAAGGCCAACTCTAATCCTCCTCCCAAGCAAATACCATCAATACAAGCAATTGTTGGTAGCGGAAGATCTTCTATTAAATTAAATATCTCTTGGCCTTTACTTGAACCGGCCTTACACTCTTCTTCACTTTTTAAACTATCAATCAAATTGATGTCCGCTCCGGCCAAAAAAACACCATCTTTATGAGAAAAAAAGATTACTCCTGAAATAGCATCATCTTCCCGAAAATTTTTTATTTTCTCTATACATTTTTTTAACTCGAACAAGGTTTTTTCATCTAGTACGGGCATGGCCTTTTGTTTATTTTTACCAAAGCCAATGTAGGCAATATTCTCTATCACCTCATAACTAATATTCTCGTAATTATTATCCATTTCTCTATCCATCGCTATCTCCTTAGCTTTTGGCCTGATCCTTAAAGTAAATTTTCAATCAATACTGCTCCACCTTGCCCACCGCCAATACAAAGCGATGCTACTCCATATTTTCCACGTCTTCGCCGCAACTCATGGGCCAGAGAACAAATCAAACGACTACCTGTTGATCCCACTGGATGCCCCAATGCGATGGCACCACCATTGACATTGAGTTTCTCATAAGGAATTTCTCCCCATACTCGATTAATTCCAAAACGAGAGGCAACTTTGCCATCTTTCATCCCTCGCAACACGGCCAATACTTGTGCCGCAAATGCCTCGTTGATTTCAAAAAGATCGACATCTTCTATTTTTTTTGCCGTTCGTTCAAGCAATCCATTCATCGCAATTAGAGGTCCCATCCCCATACGCTCGGGGGCCAATCCACCAAAAAAGTAATCAATCACTTTTGCCATCGGGCGCAGATTATATTTCTTCACACTTTCTTCATTGGCCAGAAGAAGCATTGAGCCTCCATCGGTGATAGGACAGCTATTACCCACAGTAACTGTGCCAGATTTTTTATCAAAGTAGGGTTTCATTTTTGCCAATCCCTCCACCGAAGAATTGGAACGATAACCAATATCTTTTGTTATCAGCTTTTCTAATTTGCTGCCCGCAATGATAGGAACAACCTCATCAGCAATTCGGTTACTCTCCCAAGCAATCGTGGCCTTTTTATGTGATTCATTAGCAAAAATATCTTGCTCTTCTCTTGTTATGTTCAATTCACGGGCCAATAACTCCGCCGTCTGGCCCATGTTTAGTCCACTAAAAGGATCAGTAAGTCCCTGTTCAATAGCGATAACTGGCGATAGATAATATGGACGAAATGCCGCCAATGCTTTTATGCGATCCGGTAATGTTTTTGCGCTCATAAGTTTGGAAAAAAGCTCAGTCATATCCCGATTAAAAATAAGTGGCATCTGAGACATTGACTCCACTCCTCCGGCCAATACCACAGAGGCCCGCCCAGTTTTTATTTTCAAAAACCCCTGGGAGACCGCCTCCATCCCCGAAGCGCAGTTACGATTTACAGTATAGGCGGAAGTCTTTTCGTGAAGGCCGGCATCAAGGGCAATTACTCGCGAAATGTTGGGATACTTGGCCGGTGTACCGATATTTCCGATTATTACCTCATCTATTCCATCGTCTGGTATTTCCACCTTATCCATAATATGGCGCAAAAGAGGTATTCCTAAAAATGGGGCGGCCACATTTTTAAAATCTAATCCGGCCTTGGCCTGAGGAGTTCGATTAGCATCAACAATAAAAACATCGTTCATAGATAGTCATCCTTGATTACTTTTTGATAAAAGTTGAACAAAAAAATTGGACAATAAAATGATAGTGCAAAATTTACTGTTGATAAAGGAGAAGATTTTTTGAGTTCTAACAAAAAAGCAGTCGGGAACAACCAATATGCTATTCCCGACCGTTATGATTCAATTGTGCTATTCACAATTAAAAAGTAACTAACAAACCGCCGCTAATTGTCATAAAACCGGCATCCTCAATCTCACGTCCTAGTTGATTTAGGCGCTGCTGATCAAAGTTTTGATCCACTGCTGTCGATTCATAGTCAAAACCTTGGGCCAAACCTTTAGCATAGCTAACATCTAAGTTTAGGCCAATGCTATTGGAAAATTTAATTTCTGATCCTAAAGAACCACGAGCTGAAACATAGCTGGAAGTAAATTGCTCGTTACCATATCTAATACCATACTGATCATAGTATGGACGCTTATCAGAAAAAGAGAGACTGGTTCTATTGTATGCCAAAGCAGCTCCCAGATATGGACGAATTTTTCCGCTATTTATTATAAAGACCTTTGAGTTCATATCCACAGCAAAGTGGTTATAATTTAGTTGTCGTCCATTATCGCCGTAAATGTCATAGTAACCATAGTTATCGTATACGTAGCTCTCGTAGTTATTATTATCGTCGCTTATATCAAGTGTTGAATAGGTCAATCCCACCCCTAAAGATAGTCTAGAATTAACCATAGACTCAGCCGAGAGCGAAATATTTATCTTCGATTCATAATTTACTTGATCACCTTTTATATTAAGCACTCCAAAAGCAGGAATGATTTTGAATTGAGTCTCTGTGTTTTCATCTTCAATTACCGCTTTTTTTAGTGGAGATTCTGTTACCACCAGCGCTGGTGCTATGGTCTCTATTGGGGCAACAGGTGTTACTGCTGCCTGGCGAACACTTACTTGATCAGAGGAGATGGCCGAACCATCGCCGGCCGAACCGCTACCAAAAACATTAGAGATTTTTTCTTGTAAATTTTTCTTTTCAGAATCTTTAATTTCTCTAACTTGCTCTCGTGGAATTTGGAGGTTTTCAATCTGCTTGGCCAACATTTTTACATTTTTCTTTTCGCTTTTCTTGCGCGCTTCTTCAATCAATTCGGTATTTGAAAGCTCGTCTTCTTCTGCCGCCGACCATTGGCCATCAACATCAATTTGATCTGAGTTTAAAATTGAGTCGGCCTCTTTTAATACATCTTCTTGTGCAAAGGCCTGTATGCCGTATGCTGAAAGGATTAGCAAACTAACGAGACTTAAATATTTCATAGAAAACTCCTTTAAAAAACAACCCAAAACATCGTATGTAAATTTCCCATCACCTTTTAGCATATTTTCAAACAACGCGGTGAAATATAATTTTGATCATGTATTTTTTACCAACATAAAAAACAAATTCTCGATAGGCAAAAATCTCTAAATTTTAGTTCCTTTTTGCAATTCTACTAATGAATTCTATTATTTATCCGATATACTAAAACGAATGAATAACTTATCTTTCCTCTATAATGCCAGCACTTCAAATAAGAGCATAGGCCTTTGGACATTGCTCCTACTGCTTTTATTTTGTATTTCCTGTTCTTCATCATCTACAACTCCTCCGGCCAAAGAAGAAAATAGCATTCAAAGTGAAAATGCTAATGACGATGGCCTCTCGCTGACTGAACTTGAGGCCGACTTTGAAAATGATGCTACTACCGCCAGTGATGCCAGCGCTTCCCCTGAAACATCTATCGAAACGGTGAACGACGAAGCGGTCGAGGAAACAGCGCCTGCCCCTTCTACAGAGCAGATAGCACCTCTTTCAATCGACAATCCACCTGCGGCAGAAATCACTATAAAGGAAGAAGAGGCCTCAACCGAAGTAGTGCCTACCAACAAATATGGTAAATACTTTAACGTATCAGAGCACTCTCTTCTTTTTGCGGCCAAGAGGGGCTCTATCGAAACACTTAAATACTTGCTCGGACTAGGTATTGATGTGAATTTTCAAAACGCCAAAGGCGAAACGGCACTAATGGCCGCTGCTAGAAATGGCAGATTAGAAAACGTAATCTTTCTTTTAGAAAATGGTGCTAATACTAACCTGAAAAACAAATCTGGTAAAACGGCCATCCAACTGATTGGAAAAAAGAACTCTTCACAGATAAAAAATATTTTAAAAGATCACGCCTCTCCATAGCATGAATGTGCTAGCGAGGAATGTTGTAGTAAATCAATCTATCCTCACTGGCCGCGAACATAAAAAGTCCTGTAATTTTACACATGGCCAGTTCGGGATTAGACTGACATTTGGCCGGATCAACTTTGAGATATTGATATAATTTCCCAGAAATAGAAATAATTAGTATGGCCGCCACCGAAATCATCATCGCATATTCAACTGAAGTTTGACCTTTTGAAAACCAACCGCGGCCTTTTTTTGTTTTCATCTTATCTCTGCTTATAAATGTTTAATCGCCATTAATTCCGATAAAAGTCCTACCGCCCGATTATTATATGGCCCGACATATTTTATATTTACTAACGGGCCTGCGAGTGCGTTGTTTCCAATATCTAAAACCGATACCTCTGAACGTTGGCCATCATCTAGCGATCTATCTTCATATATCGCATTCAAGATTACTTCGGGCCCAAAAGAGTAATCCAATTCCTCAACATCCTGTTCTGAAAAAGCAATCAAATTTGCTAAATCCCTATATATTTGTTTGAGAATAAAATTTTTAATAAAAGCTTCTTTCAAGCAATCTCTACCTTTGAAAAAAACTTTCCCTTCAATCCGGCCATATTCGAATTTAATATCCCAATAGGGAATTGTTGCCCCAATCATTTGTGGGCCAGAGAAAATAAAACGCTCACCGACTAAATCTGTAAAAGCATCACTAGATTTTAATTTTATATTCAGCTCAAAACAACGATATACTTCTGATTTAATATTTACATCAAATAGAGAATCTCCTGGCGCCCCACCTACAATTAAAATATCCTTGGGCCGAACAATTCCCTCATAACTCTCCAGCTCTACCGCCCACGGCCCTTTTTTATGAAAGATCCACTCTTTCACTCTAGTCTTTTTAAACAATCCACCTCTTGCTAAAAATAATTTTTGCAATCTATCCGTCAATTTTTTATCATCAACTTGATAATGAGGAAGAAGAAGTGAGAGGAAGATATGAAAGAGTTGATAATCCCCCATCGCAAGGGATATTCTGTTATGAAAAATTGCTCCTAACATTGAGAGTATCGAAGAGATTTCTGTTTTCTCTTGGGCCAATTCTGAACTAACGACTCTTTTAAACTCATCAAAAAATGGTCTTATTTGCGAAGGACAGATACTATACAACTGTTTAAATCCTACCGTCCCCGTATCTGCGCCATCAAAGAGAAGTTTTGCAACTTGTAGGCCATAGGAATTACACAGTTGGTTAAACCAATGATTAGCATCATCATGCTGGCCCATAATACTGGCATAAAGATCAGCGGTTTTAGGAGAAATTAACCAATGAGGAAATTTACGAACAATTTCTCGCAAATTACTAACCGGTCTAGTTCCCAGCAACAATCGACGATTTCCTGCAACAATGGTGGCCGGACGATTAGTTGTAAATTTATCAATATCCTTAAGTGGCCCAATATCATAAACCTCTCCATAAAGATGTAGTAGGTTTTGCTCAAGGGAGCTAATCCAATCTAGATAGACCTCTCCAAGATTTATTCGATCATCATCTACGAGCAACACTTTTTCGCCGGCCACCAGTCTGCGCAATAATAAAATATAAGCGATATAGTTTTCGCCTACCGCAAATGTATCTATTTTTTTATTAAATAGCATCGCGCTCCTTGAGAATATGATTAATAACCTCACCGGCCACATCATTCATCTTATTACCAATTTCCCATCTGTGGCCCATCTCAGCCTTTAGTTTAAATTCACTATTTAACTGCTTTGCCAATATTGTCTGCAATGAGTTTAAAAATTCTTCCGAATGCTCTACAACTTTAACATAGCTCTCTGAATATTGCTTGATAAAATCATACTCTTTTGAGGCAAAGGTTTTTGGCCCGCAATAAATATACGGCGTCATCCAATACGGTTCTAAAAGCGAATGAATGCTCCGATTAAATCCTCCCCCCACATAGGCCATTTCAAAATAGCTATACATCTCACACAAAATTCCCGGAATAAGATTTATCACTATTCCAGGGGCCTTGGAAATATCGGCAAATATCTTTGCATACTCTTGCTCTTGTAAATTTCTCGGTAATTCGTAAATGGGGAGTGTTGTATGGTGTTTAGCAAAAATAGAATCTAGTTTTTGCCGAATAGATGCCACATTATCTGGAGATAATTTATGAGGCGCGAGCATAATCAAAAGTTTTCTCTCCTTTATTGCCGCCATCACAAAAGAAGAATCTAATAAAAACAAATCTTCCAAATAACAGCTTCCCATCAGCAGTCGCTCTGGCCGATTATAATTAGGTAAAAAATCCTTCCATGGTTTGTAAAATAAGAATGCAGAAAGTTTTTTATCTAAATTCTCAATTCGCTCCAAAATGCGCATAATGCGAAAATCTCCAATATAAATGTGACACTTTTTATTCAGCGTTTGAAAATAGTTTTTATCTGCCTCCGTCAAAGTAACCATTAGATAAAACGAGCGAAAAATATTTTCATAAAACCACTTTAATGCCGACCACTTCTTTGATAATAAAAAATTTTCTTTATTTTTTATAGTCGCAGCAAAAAGTACAAACTTAATTTCCTTCTGTGCCCCAATAAGCAGAAGTTCTGGAAAAAAATCATAGCGGCAAAGAATCAGCGTCTTGGCAGAAATTAGATCAGATAACTTCTGCCCGCCCCAAAATGGCAATAGGGAATAAGAAAGGGCCGGAAAGCGATAAATCCGCAGTAAAGGATTGGCCATGGCCAGTGCTTGACAATCTTTTTCTACACTTGCAGAAAAAAAAATCAACTCAACAATTCGTCCGGCCTTTAGAAAAAAATCCAATATCGGGCGAATCTGCTCTAACTCTCCTTGGCTGGATACTTCAAAGGCAAGATCTGCAATAGGAAGACTCTTTTTATTCTTAAAAGTTGCTGGCAGATTTTTTGCCTCAAAAAGTAGTCTCTCGGAAATAGCCCCAGAGAGTGGGGCCAGAATAAATTTTACAAAAGGAAATAGTGCCGTGCGAATAAGATTAACTAACCACAACAGCGTAATTAAATATCTAGACATTTCTTTTTAAGAATCTATGAAACTATCAAAAATGTCACTTAATAATTGAGGAGATAGCTAATTCATGCTGCCTTTGGCAGGTGATTGTTTTGTCTATTATTTGTATTATTTGTATTATTTACGCTTTCCTTATTATTTTACTAAAGTATTTATAACTTGAATTTAGTCCTGATGAAATTAAAATAGCACAAAAAAGGGGCCTCGAATGAGGCCCCAGAAATTCAATTAATCATTTTAGAAAATTGGGTGCAAAGAATAAAATTATTTGCACCTCAACCTACTATCTTACATCATCAATACGAGTCATTCTCATGAACGGTGGAGGTCCACCCATTCCTTTATTTTCACCCTCTTGAAGTGTGCCATCTGGAGCAGCACATTGAGAAGATTCGCTCATTGAGAATTCTAGCATCATGTTATCAACAACATTTGAAGCATAAACTAAATCAGATGTTTTAATACCCATCATACTCTTGCTGGTGCAAAGATATGGCACAGAAGTACATTCTTTTCCTCCATTTTTGCTGCAAGTATATTCCCAGTTAGAGTAAGACTCTGTTCTGAATTCAAACATCTCATATATCTCATCTGATAGCTTCGCAAAAGTTAGCAAGGTGCCTCGGTTTTGGGGATTAGCATCCTCACAACCACCAAGTTCTGCGTTGAAATCGTCACAAAATGCCTTGGCAACACAAGTGTAGTTACCCATTCCACCACCATTATCGCTATCCGTTCCTGTATTGGAAGAGGAAGCATTGGCCGTACAAGCTTGCTCTACCCGAATGGATGGAAGACAGCTGTTGTCCAAGATATTGATAAAAGTTGTTGTGTAATTTGAATAATCACCAACGTCTCCGCCATAGGCAACGGTCAATCCTGTGCCCATCGGGCCACCCTCATTCACTTTTAGGCCTTCAAGTACAGAAACAAAGATGCGTGCAGCATCCCACTGTCCCCAACTATTTTGGAAAGCAAGACGAACAGCATCGGGATCAGCAGTTCCATCTTTTATGTCAGCTGCGGCCACCCCACTTCCCATTCCGGTCGTTGGATCCCAAAACCAGAAAGTACCATCGATATTGGTTGCTTGGAACTCTTCGCGAACTCCACTACCTGCCGGGCCATCATCTGATCGAAGAAGTTCAAAAATCGCTCCAAACTTCTTACCTTCATCACCTTTCTGATTCGTATACCGTCGAGTCAACTCCGCAGATATATCGTCATTGCTCATGAAGCGAGGATATTGACGATATTCCGTAGAAGTGTTGGCCGGCGTAGCTGTCTCATAAAAATCTGCCTTACAAAGTTTGTCGTAAACTGAGCGCAGCCATGTGCCCTCAAGCTTTCCATATTCTACAAGATTGTAATTTGCTGCGGCCAAATCTCCCACTCTTAAATTTTGCAAACGTCCGCTGCTGTTTGCGACTAGACTCAAGCGCATGTAGCGATTAGGCCCACAAAGCTCCTCAACTTCTTCAATACATCCGGCCTCTCCCCACTGACGACATTCAACAATTTTTCCACCTTTGGGAATAACCGGATTTTCAGTATTAGAAGACCAGAAGGTATTCCAGCTGAAGCATGCTTCAATATACTGATTTTCATAAACAGTCTTTCCTACCGTTGAAACGTATGTGACCATACCGCTGGCATCCTTGCGAAGCTCATATGACGCAAAGCCAGATACTTCTGCTTCAGAGAATAGACAAGGTGCGGCCTCCTGGCCCCAAGATCCATCTGTTTCCGTCCAGACAGTACATGCATCTGCGGCCTCGTAAACGGTTCCGTATGCATCTGAGCTAATTTGGCCAAACGAGTTTAACCAGAAGTTTTCTGGCCACTGCTTAACATATTTACATTCAAGAGTATCAACTGTTCTGGCCGCATCTAGCGGTTTGCTAAGAGCATCTAGCACTGGAAACCACTGATCGATGACCCCTTGCAACCCAGATGAACCGTCTGATCCAACTGCCAAATTATTCATCATTTCTTGATTAGTTGTTGCATCGGCCAAGAAATCAAGGGCAACGGTGTCTGTCCCATCGGAATATTGCCAAGTAAAATCTTTCTCTACACTGCCGCAAGTTTCGTAAGCGGTTTTACTGTTCCAAGCACCCATGTGTGCGTAGTCAGTACCGTTAATAGCATTCGTTGGGTGAAAATACATAGACATTCCAGATTTTCCACTCTTCCCGCCCATTTCTGTACATGCAAACAGATATCCAATTTCATCTTTAATTGCCAATCTGGCCGCTGTAGTTCCGGCCCCATCCATTGCGGCCTTTAGTGCTAAATATGTTGCACCAGCAAAAAGTTCACTATTGTTAGCGGCAAACCAAGGATCCTTATCTTGCTGCCAGCAATAGTTCATTTCCGGATTATCCTCGCCTGGATGTGCTGCTGCATAAGCTGCCGCCTCATCCGATTCTAGACAGGCCTTTCCATCAATTGCCATATCAGCAAATTTTTCCAACCAGCGCTTTTGATTTAGCATCAACTTTGAAGAAATCGTGCTGAAAGCAGGACAAGAAAATTCATATGTTCCAGTAAATTGAGCAGCGGCGGTAGCACTTGGTGCCAAGTCTTCTGCTGTCTCAACAACTGGAGCTACGTATTCATAGGTTGCCACAACGTCACCGGTTGAGGCGTCAATTACTAAGCTAACTGAAGCATTTTCTTCTCCATTAAGCTTGGACTCCCCATTTCCTTCTCCCGAAGTCTCGATAAAAACGATGGGTTGATAGAAAGAAAAGTCGGCCTTATAAATGAAACAGCCGTAATATTTTCCCTTAAATCCATCACAGGTTAATTCAAATGCTCCATCGGCGGCAACATCTTCAGTACAAGCAGATGGGGCAATTTCTAATGTAACGCAAGAAATGCTAAAATCACTGGTTGTAGAACCTTCTAGAGCTCTAACCCCACCGTGCCAACTTTGGGCACGTTTAGCGCCCGCATTCATTAAACTTAAACTTCCTGAGATGGTAACCGATGTATCCACTGTTGGATCATCTCCCTCCGGTGTGTCTTTGGCCGCATCACTACTACATGAGAAAAGTAGTAACAGCGGCAACATTGATAATAAAGCTATTAACTTCATACAATAAACCTCCTGTCGATTAATAATAAAAGTGCATCTTGAATATTCTTTTCCAAATCGTTGTTCATGACAACCAAGAAATCGAAAAAAAATACTTACACCTTAAAGCAAAACTGTCAGGAAACTAATTTTAAAATGGTCGCCAAATGATTATCAAATCTTGACCTACGTAATAACGCAAATAAATATCCCGACGATTATACTCAACATGTAAAAACTCTCCACTCCCTAGCGTTGCCCTTCCTTTCTCCTCCTTTTTTATGTTAGAGCGTCAAAGTCTTTGGCAAAGCATTACCCTTGTTGCTAGGCTTCTATGGTTAAAAATTTTTATATTTTTTATCAACTATCATTTTATTATTATATTTATGGCAAAAAACTAAGGAGCAAGATGATGATCAACCTGACGGTTAACAAAAAGGCACAAGAAGAGAACGCTAAATATTGTCGCCAACACAATATTACTATTCCAACTTTTAAAATGATGAAAGACCCAACACTCGTTCCTCAAAAAATTAAAGAGCGCCTAAAAAACATTGGCCTTTGGGAAGTTGATCCGGCCAACCTTTATCGCGTAACTTGGAAAAATGAACCCAAAGAAAAAGGTGGCGGACTTGGAACTGTTAATCATATTGTTCTGCCTCCAGAACTTACCGGGTGCAAGGCCAGCATTATAGTGCTTACCGGAAAATATTTTCCGACTGGAGCACACAAAGTAGGGGCAACCTTTGGTTGTTTAATACCCAAACTAATAACTGGGCAATTCAATCCCGCGACAGATTTTGCGGTATGGCCTTCTACTGGAAATTTTTGTCGCGGTGGTGCCTATATCAGCGCACTTCTTTCATGCAAATCAATTGCAATCCTTCCACAAAATATGTCCAAAGAACGCTTTGAGTGGCTCTCCAAAGTGGCCGGAGAGATTATTGCCACTCCCGGTTGCGAGAGCAACGTAAAAGAAATCTTTGATAAGTGTTGGGAGCTAAAAAAGACGCGCAAAAATGTAAATATCTTTAACCAATTTGAAGAACTAGGAAATCCTACCTGGCACTACAACGTAACTGGCCCGGCCATCGAAGAAGTTCTTCGAACTCTTCTGGGCAAAGAGGGCCGTTTTGCCGGAGGAATTTTCTCCTCGGGCTCCGGTGGAACACTAGGTGCCGGCTACTACTTAAAATCCAAATACCCAAATGCCAAGGTAGCGGCCGCCGAAGCGCTGGAGTGTCCGACTCTTTTAAATAATGGCTTTGGCGATCATCGCATTGAAGGAATTGGCGATAAACATGTTCCGTGGATTCACGATATGAAAAATACGGACATGGCCATTGCAGTAGATGACGAGCGGCCGATACGTCTGCTGCGTCTATTTAATGAAAAAATTGGCCGAGATCTTCTAAAGAAAAATAAAGTTAATCCAGAATTAGTGGAGAAGTTGGATCTTCTGGGAATCTCGGGAATTGCCAACGTGCTCGCGGCCATCAAATTTGCCAAATTCTACGAACTTGATGGCCACGATTATGTGGCCACCGTGGCCACTGATTCCATGCAGCTTTATGCCTCTCGTCTACAAGAACTCTCCTCTGAACGTGGAGCATATAACGAGGCGCAGGCCAATATGGACTTAGAACTTTTACGCGGAACCACTACCGATAATGTACTTGAACTAGGATACTACGAACGCAAACGCATCCATAATCTAAAATATTTTACCTGGATTGAGCAACAACAACGCGATGTCGCGGAACTAAATGCACAGTGGTACGATCGAAACTATTGGACTGGGCACTTTAACCAAGCTGCGGAGATTGACCATTTAATTGAAGAATTCAACCAAATGATTCAAGGATAAACTATGCCGGTACGTCAGGATATTTTAGAAAATGCTATGAAAAATTACAATGAAGAACAGGCCTTGCAGGAGGCCTCGCGTTGTCTGCTCTGTGAAGATGCTCCATGCATGCATGGTTGCCCAACGCATACTCCAGTAAAAGAATTCATTCGCAATATACGTTTTAAAAATTATAAAGCGGCATATCATCTTATCAAATCGGCAAATATTCTTGGCGCTAGCTGTGCGCGTCTTTGTAATGCCGATCAAACTTGTAAGCAAAAATGTACTTCCCATAAATTATTGCGCCCTATCGAGATTAATAAACTGCAACAGTTTGTCTGTGATCAATTCATCGGCCAAGAACCAATTGTAATCCCCATGCCCAAAACAGGAAAAAAGGTAGCAGTCGTTGGTGCCGGCCCAGCAGGAATTTCGGTGGCCTTTGAATTAGCGCGCAACGGCGTTGAAGTCACCGTCTTTGAGCGAGAAAATTATCTGGGAGGATTACTCTACGATGGTATCCCAGACTATCGCTTGCCTCATAACATCATTGAAAAAGAGAGTCGCTGGGTGGAAGAGTGGGGAGTAAAATTTATAAAAGGAGAGTCGGCTCCTTCGATTGAACAACTGACGACAAAATTTAACGCTACTGTCATTGCCTGCGGCCTAAAAAAATCAAACACACTAAATATACCTGGCATGGAACTAGCGGGCGTTATTTTTTCCAAGGAACTGCTTAAAGCACACAAACTAAAAACTCCAATCTCTCTGGGTAAAAATGTAGTTATTATTGGTGGCGGTAACTCTGCTCTTGATTCTGCGCAGGCCGCACATGCTCTGGGCGCAGAAAGTATTTCCGTTATCTATCGCCGATCAGAAAGAGAGATGCCTGCTTGGGAAAAAGAAAAAAGTGTAGCAAATAAACTAGGAATTTCCTTTTACTACTTGGCCTCTCCAGTAGAGCTACATGGTAAAAGCAAAGTTACGGCAGTTGAATGCCAATTGATGAAACTCTCTAGTAAAGTTGGGCCCGATGGCCGACGTGCCGTTTTTCCTATGGAAAACACTCTATTTACCATTCCTGCAGACAGTGTGGTTATTGCGGCCGGAGAGAGTGTTGATGAGAATTTTTTTAAAGAGAGCAAAATAGTTTTGCAACGCGGAGTTCATGCAACTAATCTACCTTCCGTTTTTGCTACTGGTGACATAGTAACGGCCAACCAATCTGTCGTTCATTCCGTGGCAGATGGCCGGGCCTGCGCCAAAGAAATTCTGCAAACATTACATCTCCCCTATCAAAATCTCACTCGCAGCAGCTATTATCGCCACGAAGATGTCGATATCTCCACTACCTTCTGTGGAATACGTTTTGAAAACCCTTTTATTCTGGCCGCTGCACCTCCATCAGACAATTTGGAGATGGTAAAAGAGGCCTTTCGTGCTGGCTGGGCCGGCGCGGTACTTAAAACCACCAGCATCGAATCAAACGAAGTCCCTCTCAAGTATCCCATGATGGCCGGTACCAAATTTGATAATAAAAATTTGATGGGCCTAGGTAACATTGACCTTATCAGTGAACACCACGTTGATATAATTGAAAAGCGCATTAAAGAACTTAAACACGAGTTTCCACACAAAGTGGTTATCGCCTCTATCATGGGTGAAAAGAAAGAAGATTGGCAAACCCTGGTACGCCGACTTGAGTCGGCGGGCGCTGATATGATTGAGTGTAGTTTTTCCTGTCCCCAGGGAACTTTAGGTTCTAAACCTGGTTTTATGCTTGGACAAGATCCTCGATTAGTAGAAGAAGTGGCCGGCTGGATTAAAGCAGCGGCCAGTAAAATTCCAGTGGTAATTAAAATTACTCCGCAAGTAACAGACATCGTAGAAATTGCCAATGCGGTTAAGCGCTCGGGGGCCGATGCTATCTGCGCCAGCAATTCGATTCCTTCACTAATGGGAATAAATTTAAAAACTTTTATTCCTTATCCTGAGGTAGGCGGAAAATCTACCTATAGCGGATATACCGGCCCGGCCATTTTACCGATTACCTTACGCAACATCGCCGAAATTTCTCGCAACGTGGATATTCCTATTACCGGAACTGGCGGCCCAGTTACTTGGGAAGATGCCATAGCATTAATGGCCGTGGGTGCTTCTAATGTGCAGTTTTGCACTGGAGTTATGCATTACGGTTTTGATATTATCAATGACCTCTGTAGCGGACTGACCTACTTTATGCAAAAGCACAACATAAAGGCAGTAAGTGAAATTATTGGCCGCTCGCTCCCATTTATAACTACTCATGATCAACTACACCAGGCCAGCAAAATAGTTTCACACGTAAATGAGGAAAAATGTATTAATTGCGGAGCATGCTATACGGCCTGCCAAGATGGTGGACACCAAGCAATTATCTACAATCCCAACAATCGTATTTTTAAAACCGACGAACAAAAATGTGTTGGCTGTGCTTTCTGTCTAGGGGTTTGCCCGGTGGAAAACTGCTTAACTTTAAAATCACTTGATTCATGAAATTATAAATTTACTATGCCCGTTTTAAAAAACTAACGCTACGATTTTTTCGCAAAACTCTTTGGTGTACTCTGTCGGTATCAAGCAGGAAAAATGGCCTTGCCCCTCTAGTAGCTTAACCGGCCGCACTGCCAATTTTTGCATTATCTCTTGAACTTCTAAGTTGCTGTTGAAAAATGGTTGGGCCTGCTGTCCTATTAACGAAAATAGCTCCATCCCGTCAGGAACTAGCGAAACAAAATTTTTAAAATTTTTGTGCAAATCTTTTTGGTTGATAAGAGAAATACCAATGAATGGCTTGGCCACCAATTCATTCTCACTACTACTTTTTCCAATCCAAGTCCCACCCAGCTCTGGATTTAAACTTGAGCCAACAAATAGCGGAATATTTTTGCGTAAAATAGGATCAATAGTGTCTGGAAATAAAATTTTTGCTCCCAATCTGGCCATTAAAGAGCAGTCCGCATAACTCATCTTAGAAAGATAATGGTTATTGGGAACAATTTTGGGATCTATGATGGCCACTCCAGGAGTATCTGTCCAAATTTGCAACAGCTCAGCATCAATTGCTTCCGCCAAAAGTGCTCCGGAAAAATCAGAGCCCTCTCGTCCCAAGGTAGTCGTTTTTCCATCCTCTGTCGCACCAATAAATCCCTGCGTTACAATCAAGGTATCTTTATCACGCAGGCCCTCACTCAAAAGTTCCCAAACATTACTTCTAATCTTATCGATAAGCGGACGGGCCCGATTAAAGTTATCATCGGTGGTAATTAATTTTCTAGCATCAACATGCAATACTCGATGATTGGGATATTTACTGTGCAGTAGATGCGAAAATAAAACAGTAGAAAGACGCTCACCTAACGCATAAATTTCATCCATAATTTCTGGCGTTAGTTTTTGTGCTTGCGAAATAAGGCGAATCGCACTGCCTCCTACCTCAATTATTTGATCCACCTCTGCAACTAACCGCTTATATTCTGTCACTTCTAAATTTTTGGCAATAGTAAGATGTTTGGCGCGCAAGGTGAAAAGTTTTGAATTAGCTTCTAAGAGCGATTTAAGCGCACTGGTGGCCACCTCTTCTAATTCATTAGTTGTATTGTACGTAGCACTTAGAATCACCACTTTCATCTGTTCAGAAGCTTTGACAATGTTCATGCAACGTCTCATTGCCGCCGCATCACGAACGCTACTTCCTCCAAATTTGGCAACAATCCCACTTCCCATTGTTTTGCACCCTAAACCCTTTTTAATTTTTTATAAGTAACTCGCTTAGGAATAAGTGCATTTTCACCCAAACGCCGTTTTTTATCTTCTTCATAATCCGAAAAATTTCCATCAAACCAAACCACCTGACTCTCTCCCTCAAAGGCCAAAATATGTGTGGCAATACGATCTAGAAAATATCTATCGTGGGAGATAACCACCGCACAACCAGGATAATCAATCAAGGCCTCTTCTAACGCACGCAAAGTGTGAACATCCAGATCATTGGTTGGCTCATCCAACAAAAGAACATTTCCTTCCTCTCGCAACATTCTGGCCAAATGAACCCGATTGCGCTCTCCTCCCGATAATTCGCTTACTCGTTTTTTATGGTCATCCCCAGAGAAATTAAATTTAGCGATATAGGCCCTGGCATTAACTTCTTGGTGGCCCAATTTAATAATATCACCACCATCAGCAATAACATCGTGAACAGTTTTATTACCATCCATCGAACGATCTTGATTTACATAAGAAAGCTTAACGGTATCGCCAACCTTAAAAGTTCCTCCATCTGGCCTTTCTCCTCCCGTCATCATACGAAAAAGTGTAGTCTTACCAGCTCCATTAGGCCCAATTACCCCCACAATCCCTCCCGGAGGCAGTTTAAAAGTTAAATTTTCGTAAAGAAGTTTATCTCCATAGGCCTTAGAGATACCATTGGCCTCGATAACCAACTTACCTAGTCGAGGCCCGGGTGGTATATAGATTTGGGTAGTCTCATTACGCTTATCTTTTTCCTCATTCATCCGCCGTTCATATTCCGCAATACGGGCCTTACTCTTGGCCTGCCGGGCCTTCGGTGAACTTCGAATCCACTCCAACTCTTCCTTTAAGGCCTTTTGCTTTTTGCTTTCTTGCTTTTCCTCTATGGCCAAACGCTTGGCCTTTTGATCTAGCCAACTAGAGTAATTCCCTTTGAAGGGAATTCCTTGGCCACGATCCAACTCCAAAATCCAACCGGCCACATTGTCTAGAAAATAGCGATCATGGGTTACGGCGATAATGGTTCCCTTGTATTCTTGTAGGTGTTTTTCTAACCATAAAATGGTCTCCGCATCCAAATGGTTGGTAGGCTCATCTAGCAACAAAATATCTGGACTTTGCAAAAGTAGACGACACAAGGCCACTCGTCGACGCTCTCCTCCCGACAAAGTCCCTATCAGTTGCTCACTAGGTGGACAACGGAGCGCTTCCATGGCCAAATCAAGACGACTATCTAGTTCCCATGCATTAGCAGCATCCAATTGATCTTGTAGTTTTGCCTGTTTTTCTAAAAGTTTATTCATCTCCTCATCGCTCATAGGTTCGGCAAACTGATTGTTGATTTCATCAAATTTATTCAACATATCCACAATTGGTTGCACTCCCTCCCGAACAATATCTCTGACCGTCTTGCTTTCATCCAATTTAGGCTCTTGCTCTAAATAACCAACCACATACCCCTTGGCCAACGAGGTCTCACCCAAATGGTTGTCATCGATGCCGGCCAAAATACGCAACAGGGTACTTTTTCCTGAGCCATTTAACCCCAACACCCCAATTTTTGCCCCGTAATAGTAGGAAAGTGATATATCTTTTAAAACCTGTTTAACCCCATGTACCTTGCCTACTTTCGACATAGTATAGATAATTTGCTTGTCGCTCATCGATTTGTCCCTTTGCTATGATAGATATTAATTTTGAAGGACAAATCTAATACACCCTGTGGAATTATTCAATTAAAAAGGCACTGAAAAGATTGGCCAAGTAAAAGAAGTACGTGGAGAGATAGAAAAGAACTACCACTAAAAACTTTATAATATTTAACTTTTTTAAAAACTGAATGCTCTCTTGTCCAACATTAAACCATAGCTCTTCTTGAATTTCTGCCAACTCCGTCCCAATCGGCTGGCCCGAGCGCTGCCAGTTAAAAATTAAACTTTCCAAGCGTAAAACCAAATAACTTAAAAATTTACGTTGCCTTTGATCTTCCGTTAAAGCGGAACTCTCCGCATGATGAATAATTTCTTTCTGGGAAAGGCCGACTCCTATCAAACTTTGAAAAATAAAAATCGTATTAAAAAATTTCCAAAAAGGAGCAAAAGTTAACTGTTGCAACCGCTGGTAAAATAGCGCAAAAAAGAGCGCTCCACTCAACTGCATGGCCAACATGAATATTTTTGAGAGCATTGATAATTTTACCTCGACGCTTTGGCCAACCATATATACAAAAAACCAGGTAATAAGTGAGATGAAAAAAAATTGCAAATAGGCTCCCTCTACCTCCTTTCGCAGGGCCCGCTCAAATTGTATATCCTTGATTACCCCTTTTTTGAGTTGGGATAACGACTCCTTGAAATTACCACCATACAATTTAGCGTAGTAAATCAATTTTTTTAGGATATCAGTGTAAAATTTATACTGAGGAATATCTCCACCACCATTTCCCGGAATTAATGAATAATCACCACCGATAGAAAAAGTTATTTGGTTGATGATCACAACAAAACTATCCCCGCAGGCCACCACCGACTGGCCCATCCTTTGGCGCCAAAAATAAAATAGCTTTGCTTTAATTTTCTCATACAAACTAAAGCAAAAATCTCCATGTCGCTTTCCCACAAAAAGGCCGGCCAAAACAATCAAAAAATAAAAACCTATCGCCATTTGATATTTCATAACAAAATTGCCAAGCAACATTGATGCCATATAAAAAATTGACGAAATAATCTAATTGTGTGATAGAATCAATCTTATTATGACAACACTTAAACATCTCGGTTTTGACAATCATCAACTGCCTCCTTATGTAAATATTGCTGGCAACTTACCAACGGACATAAAGATTCCTCTTCTTAAACGAAAGGTCTCCTTTTTAAACTCCATCTGCAATGAACTTAATCCCTACCTTCCTATTCCTGAGCACATCAAAAAAAAGTTGCAAATGGTGCGCATTGATAATTTTTCAGATCCCTTTGAAATTACCAACCGCTTGGTAGTAATTTTGGAAGATTCAGTAGAAGAGTTACAAGCACTACAAGCGCAAGAAAAGCAAGGCCAGATAGTTCACTGATTGATAAATTTGCTGCATCGCCGCAAATAGCTCCCTTGCATATATTCAAAAGTTCGCTGCTTGCTAAATTGCTCAGAAATCGAAGCAGGTTCTCGCATTTTGCCAATATCACTATCAACGCTTTTTTGCATCACACCTAAGCGTTGAAAATCATTTTCACAGGCACGCTGCATAATAGAGCGATACTCTAAAAAAGCGGCCTCGGGATAGGGGCGATCATAGGCCGAAGAGATAAACATAGGTGCTTCCTCGGATAAATGAATAAAGGCCGCTGCTTCTACTCCATAATCTTTCAACTGCCCCTTAAACTCTGAAAATTGCTGGCCAATTTTATAAAAAGCGACAATCCCTTTTTTCTTTGAAAATTTATTGGAATTTGTATCCACAATTTTCTCACAATTAGAGTGCTGAGCGGCCTCTTGAGGAAAAAGATCATAGAGAACACCACACTCTGCAATATACGCCTCCACTTCTCCTCCTTTGCCTTCGATTGTGGATTGAATAAATTCTTTTAGCGTAAAATTGAGTTTGTATGGATTAAAAGGGGTTTTATAAATGTAATGAGTCAGCTCATGGGCCAAATCTACGATTGCATTAATCACACTCAGATTACGATCTAGATAAACAATTGATTCACTTTCATAAACAACTTGGTCGGGATTACTTTTAGAAAATCTACGCACCAGCGTAGTATCACAAATAGAAGTTTTTCCAGGGCGCACTACATCCAATAAAGTTTTGCCATGTTGCCCGGCCTTGGCCTTGGCCTGCTTTGCAATCTCTCGCCCAATTTTAGACTTTTGCAAGGTGGAAAAAAGTAGACGAATGGCCTCTTGTGGATCTTTATGAATCAAAATCCAGCGCGTTTTGCTATTTAAATTACTTTCAGTATGCAAAACTCGCTCACTACGATTAAAAGGGGTGGCATTCCCGATTTGCCAAAAAAAGAGGGCAAAGACAAAAAAGCAAAAAAGAATTATTGGCCGAGATGAAATTCTCATCAACTATAAGTCGGAGCAATTGAGAATAAAATTTAGAAGTTAAGTTGGCCTATCTGGATATGGCGAGAATGTACTGGCAAACGACAAAACTAATGCTTTTTTATCCAGTATTATTTTTTACATTGACTCTTCTTGCTCTTTCGCTGACCATTTATTTATGAGCTTAAAAACTATTTTTATTTCCGCAGTCTACCTACTCATCGTTTCTTGTAACAGAGGCCCTGACAATGCTGGTAACGACGCTACTCCCACCCCGGCCAGCTCACCAACCCCCACTGCGGCCACCACTGCTGCCTGTGGCATGGCCGATGGTATCTGTCCTGCTGCTTGCACTTTTTATGACGATAACGACTGCGTAAAATGTAACTCTGTCGTAGGACTGACAGCACCAGTAGAAAGCTGCTCTGCAGAATGGCCTTGCACAAATCTTCTTCCAACCTATCCAGCACAAGGCATTTATGAAATTTCGACCGGTAGCGATATTCCCAGTTGCCAGACACAATTCCCCACGGCCGCCACCATCGTCGGGTGTGTGCGAGGAGGCCGGGGCGCTTTTAATGATGGCCCACCCAAAAACTGGATCGATGAAGATGGAATAAGTCGTTACTGGTGTGAGTATAGGCCAAGCGGAACTGCCAGTAATTCCAAGCGGCCGCTGCTTATATATATTCCCGGTTCTGGCTCTAATGCAGACGCCATATATGACTTTACGCTATTGCGGGCCAAGGCAATAGACTATGATAATTTAAGCGGCGATAGTTCTCGCAAAGGTATCATTTTAGTATCCACGCAAGGACGCAATTTGCACTGGCCGACGGCCTCTACCGAAGAAGGCAGCAAGCATGACTCTTATCATCGAAACCTCGCAACTAACCGCGATGTTGCCTTTGTCGATCACATTATAGACACTCTCGTGGCCGAAGGAGTTGTTGACCCTAATCGCATCTACCTGACTGGATGGTCAAATGGTGCAAGATTTGCCACTTTCTACGGCATATCTCGCCATCAAACTGCCACCGCCGGGGGAAATAAAGTGGCCGCAGTAGCAGTTTATAGTGGCGGAGATCCCTATGAAAATATTGCTACCGAACAATCACCATCGTGCAAACAAAATCCCTATCCTCAAACCCAACTTCCTTTTCTCGTGATTACCAGAAACTGTGACGCCATTACTTGTAACCAAGAACACTTTGATACTTTTTCTGCGGAAGGATGGATCATTACCCCTGGAAATCAAGTTGAAGCATGGTTTAGTACACTACAAAACACTATGAATAACTCTCATGCACAGTGGCTAAAAATTAATTACTACGGTGCCGATACTGCCTCCTGTTTGGCATTACCAATTTGTACTCGTCAAACTGCCACTCGTAATCACTTTTGTTGGCCAGATGGTATTAGCGATGGCGGCGGAGTCGATAGAGAGATTGATCTTTTGGAATTTTTAAAATCTAATCCTCGATGAAAGCACCTTGGGCCTACCAATCGTAAGTAATGGCAATTTTCCCAATTTTAGTCAAACCATCATTACTTCCCTTGTCTTGACTAAAGCCCTGGGCATATAGGAAATCAAAATTGGCAGAACCAAATTTAAATGTTCCTCCAATATTAGGCCCGTTGGTAGTATTAGACTTCGTAACAGCATCTCCAACCTTAGTGTATCCGTAAAGATTGTAGACCGCACCAGTTCGTAGAGTAAACCATGGTGTTATGGTATATTCGAGGCCAGTGTTTAGGGGAACAAAAATTCCCGATACCGAGGCCGTACCATACTTCCCTGTTATATAACGAACTCCCGCTCCATAAATAATCTTATAACCAATTTTACTATCTTCGGTAGTTGTTCCTAGGCCGATATTAAAATCCCAATGTGCATTTTTTGTAACTACATTGTCGGTACCAACTACGGCAGTTTGCTCCCAACTACGTCGACTTAAAACTAGATATTGATTAAATACTCCCACTTTGCGCTGCGCCCCCAGATCAAAACTAAATTTATCCTCATATTTTGATTGTGCAGCATCTCCAGGATCTTCCATTTTATTGATCAATCGATAAGAAAACCAAGTATCTGCCAGCGCAAACTTGGCCCCCAAATTAACTTTAACTCCGGAGATTTTTTCTTGAGTAGTGCCATCGGCCACAGAGACATCTACAAAGGTCAACCCTGCCCCCACTTCCACTCCTCGTAACGTAGTGGCCAATTGCAAATCAAGTGGTTTGACCGTAACGGCCGTTTCAAAATTAGCGGTGGCCGAGGAGTCCAAAAACATTTGATCAGTACGGCCATAGTTAACACCATATTTTATCCCACGCTCTGGAAGCGAAGCAATAAATCCGCCGGATCCTTCTTCATAGTTGGCCTGATTTTTAGGAATATTATTCAAATAAACAGGATTATAAAAAATATTAGAATCATCAACATAGTGATAGGCCCCCGTACTCACAACCGTATGATAACAACAAGTGGTTCCTGAAAGTGTCGTAGGAACTCCAATCGCTCCAAGTGTCGCCACTCGCACACTGCTTGCAAACAGTGATCCACTAAGTACACAAAAAGATAACAGTAAAACGATAAAAAAAAGTTTTCTCATTTCAATCCTCCTTCGGTAAATCGCCAAGACAATATTATATTCTAAATTAAAATAGCACCTTAACTGCTAATCCCAATAAAATAATTCCGGCCAGCCCCGAGGCCCACCTTCCCATTAAGTGCCCAGCGCGATTGCCGATAAACGCACCTACAACAGTCATGGCCAGTGTTACTAGACCTATCACAATAACTGGAAGGCCAATTGATGTCCCATTTATCGCAAAGACCACTCCAATCATCATCGCATCAATACTAGTGGCAACCGCCAAACTAAGCAAGCAGCGCCAACTGGTGCAAAAACAACGAGTGGTGTCACACATCTGCCCATGAGGAGAAATAGCATCACGCAATGTTTTTATGGCCAGTACCAAAAAAACAGCAAACGTTATCCAAAGAGAGATCGGTTCCACCACTGCGCGAACAAATGTTCCAGCATACCAGCCCAACAGTGGCATTCCTGCTTGAAATAGGCCAAAAGTAGCGGCAATTTTAAAATATTTTGATAAAAAAACATCTCTTAACTTTATTCCACAGCTAATAGAAACAGCAAAGGCATCCATTGAAAGTGCTAAGGCCACCATAAAAACCATCTGCAAATCCATCTGACCTTGCTCCATTTTTTTTCGGCTGACATAGGAAACTATACTAAAATTATATTTTGGCGGTAGTATTGTCTGGTAAAATTAAAAAGATTACAACAAAATTATATGGCCGTTCACAGCAAGAAAGTAGCTATAGACAAATTCAATCCAGCAATAGGAACGATCGATTTAATTTATCGGCGAAAAAGTTAGATAATGTTGGCAAGTAAGCTAACAAACAGCATTAATGCTAACAACTAACAAGGAGAAAAAAATGAGCTTAATTAACAAACCAGCACCAGAATTTAAGGCACAGGCGGTAATGGGTGACAACTCTTTTCGCGAAATAAAACTATCCGACTATAAAAATAAATATGTCGTACTTTTTTTCTATCCACTAGATTTTACCTTTGTTTGTCCATCTGAAATTCTAGCATTTAACCGCAAACTTAACGAATTTAAGGAGCGCAATGTAGAAGTCATTGCGGTATCGGTAGACTCTCACTTCTCTCATTTGGCCTGGAAAAATACTCCTGTTGAAAAAGGTGGTATTGGCAATATTCAATTTCCCATTGTCTCAGATTTAAGTAAAAGTATCTCTCGCGACTACGACGTTCTTTTCAACGATACAGTTGCACTCCGCGGACTATTTTTAATTGATAAAAGTGGTATTGTTAAACATTCCGTAGTGAACGATTTGGGTATTGGAAGAAATATTGACGAAGCACTACGAACCGTAGATGCTCTACAGTACACTGAAAAGCACGGAGAGGTTTGCCCGGCCGATTGGAAACAAGGAGATGAGGCGATGAAACCGACGGCCAGTGGAGTTGCAACCTATCTTGCTAAACACAATAAATAATAACAGGAGGTATATATGTTAAAAATTAGTCGTTACCAAGACATTAGTTTAATCGAAAATGAGGCCAAAAAAGATTATGTGGATCGCCACTCTCCTTTTGTTCACTGTAAAACCAGTGCTAAGGCCGGTGAGAAATTTGAAATTAAAGTGAGAATGGGAAAAGATTATGAACATCCTGATGATTTCGATCACTACATCAGCAACATTTCCATTTTTGATAAAGACAAAAAGCTTGCAGAAGCAACTTTTTATGCGGGGGCCCTGGGTGGACAAGGAAAAAAAGGACATCAAGAAGTAACTTTTTATGTATTGCTAGAAAAAGATGCGACCATTACCGCCCAAAGCTACTGCACCAAGCATGGCCTCTGGGAGAGTGATCCAATTAAGGTTTCCGTCTCTTAAATTTTATCGATCACCACACACATAAAACGCTCTAAAACAGAGATGCCTTCTTGTTTTTAAGGAACGGATGGCATCTCTGTGGCCGGAGCACGATCAGATGATTGCTCTAGTTTGCTTGCGACATCGGTTCCTCCATTCCAGGAGTGGTAAGCAAAAAACATCACTGCCATCAGCGGAATAAAAACAAAAGCAAAAGCGTAAATTAATTTTTTCATATATTACTCCTTAAGGTAAAAGTTTGGCCGACCAAATTATCGGCCAAACGCATATAAATAAATTATACGATCTTTGCTAAGATAGTGCCTATCGTGAGAAATTTTTGCCTAGATTGTCTCTTTCTAGAAGACGATAGCGAGATTAGAGTAGATCAAATCATTGGATCTAAAAGAACTCCAATAGGATTCATCCTGTGGTGAACGCAATAGTTCTGCCCCTAAGGCCAGTTGTAAATGTTTTGCGGGACGATAAATTATCTCATTTTTTAAAATAGTATCTTCCGTTTTTAGATCATATTTAAGATTTAATGAGGCCTTAAACTTATCATTTGCCTTATAACCCAGAAGCAGGCCCACCCCGCGTTTCCATTTGATAGCATCTCCAGCAAACAACTCTCCGGGGCCTTCATCGCTACTTTGAGAATATATGCCAAATAAATTAGTGGAGAATCTATCCCCGTTGTAACCGCTTTTAAGGTGAAAATAGCGGCGCTGTTTGTATTTTGGAACGATTTGAAAATAATCTGATTCAAAAGTGGGATGCACAGTGGCCAAACTTTCACCAAACACAGGAAATTCCTCTTTAAAATCCCCGTTAGGATCAACAATTTTATATCCGATTTCCACATCTATTTTAGAAATCTTCTGTGCGATATCTATGCCATAAATCATGTGATGGTTTACGGTGGGAGTAACCGTAACCTCCACCTGGTCTAGTTCTCTTGCCATATGGCCAACAACATGTTGTCGCCAAAAAGATTCTGGCTTATAGAGGGCGAATCCCGAAATCTCTCCGCTTTTCCAGCGATAAGAGGGCCGAATACCCAGTCCATTTTGATAGATGACTTCAGAGACTGCCGGGGTCTCCAATCTGTAATAAATTGGCACTTGCGTATCGTAGTAAGTCATTTGCTTATCTGGTAGAGGCACCCAGCTCTGAGAAGAAGTTATCTTACCTTTTTTAAAAATATATCCCGGGTTTAAGGAGGGTAGATGCATTTTGGAAATATAAAGCTGAAGTCCGATATTTTTGCCCCAGTTTTTACTAAAAAATATTCCAAATTTTCCCTCTTGCCGATTATCCGTAGGGCCAAACTCACGCAAACCATTTACATCATTTAGCAGCCAAAATTGCTCTGTACTTTCATTCCAAGGAAGAATCCTTCTTCCAATTTCCAAAGAATAAGTTTTTCCGTAATGGCCAATATTGATTTCGGCAACTGAAAAAATTTCTCCCTGAGGTTCATATAAATGGCGAATATCACCAACCAAATTACTTCCAAATCGCCCCCAGCGGCCTTCCACGTCGAGTGAAAGTCCGTAGGCATCTGTCTTAATTTCTCCATTCCCAACTTTGGAATTAACATTCTGATTGGCCTGATAGTAGATATTGCTATCACTCTCCGCCTCTGCCCAAAGAGCAAAAGATAAAAGCACTGAGCTTGCTACTGTAACAACGAGTAATTGGAACATATCACCTCAAAATAAAACAACAAGTTCGACCTAACCTATCTATCAGAAAATAAAAGAACAAGATGTTAGTTTCGTCAATGTAAAATATATATGGGCGCGGAATAATAAACTTACAAAGGGCGATGTGACAACAATTCTTTGGCCGTCCCGTCAAGTATTGTCTTTTCTTCCACTATAAATTTAAAAGTTGCAATATTCATTGATTCTGGTATTTTAGAAAAATGCGCCAATTCCAGCTTTATATAGTTACTATCTCATTATTGCTATTGATCTTAAGTAGTTGTGGTGATGATCCCAAAGACAATGCTAGTGCCAGTTTCGTTAAAGTTGACTGTACTCTTGATCCAGATGTTCTCGCTAAGATCCTAAAGGTTGACGCTAAGGCCCAACTAAAATGTTTAGAGCAAAATTTCAGCGCCTTTGAACGCTATGTTGAACGCGAAAATGATGATTACATCTCGCAAGATCAGCTAGGAAATTTTATCTTTAAATTTTTCCAAAAAAACAGCGCCAAAATCTTTTCTGCGATGAAGCTCTTCTTTAAGATCAATATGCTGGTGCTAAACGATCAATCAAATCGCATTTCTACCGAAAACATTCGAAAAATGACGGCCTTGCTAATAACTTCGAATCAAGAAGCGATAAAGCTTAGTAGTATTTTAAAAAATATCAATAACGCAAATTTTGATAAATCTCGCAATGAACTAAAAGAATCACTTCATCGCTTCACTCGCCTAACTCTTGATGTTATCGATGCCGGAAATAGTGGCCGGGGTGCCGACAGCAACCTCAATATTAAAGACTTCTTAAAAGAACTCAACAGCATTGAGGGAGTCGACTTAGATTTGGAAACTATTAATGCTTTTCTCTTTTTGAAAAAATTGCTCGTAGGGGGCGATTCCGATGTCGTAACCGGCCAAGAGTTAAAATCATTTATCCGCAAACTTCCCGACGTTGCTACTTTAGTTTTTGATATTTACTTTACCTCAATAAGGCCATTCCGCAACGATGCCGATTTATTCAAATTCTACGCTAACAAAATATCTGATTTGCAACATTTAATTTTTACTGGCAACCGGAACGATGTCTTATTCAATGTTGACGATTTGATAGTTATTTTACAAAAAATTCCCAATAACACTACCGAAATGGCCAAATTTAGAAACTCTCTGATGGTTTTTAAAAGCAAGTTTGTAGGAGGAGATCCTGCCGACTACACCTTCGATGACTTCATCTTCATAATCTCCGATATAAAAGATCTATTTAAGATGGTCTACTTCAACTATATCACCTATTCCAATGCTGAAATTTCAACCATCATGGATTTAGATGCTCCAATTCTCTCTCTTCCGCATCTTAATTTAGAAGAATATAGCTTTTTTACTCCGGGTGAAGTTAGAGCTTTACAGGAAAATTTTCTGACAGTAGCGCAAAAAACGCGACTATTTAGAACGACCGAAGGATTGCAGTTTTTTACTCAAAATTACCATCGAACCAAGTATGGTTTCAATGAAGCATCTATCATTCGTTGGTTTGTCGGACGCCTACACAGCAGTTACGGAGAGCGTGGTGCTACTTCCCGAAATACCTACTACATCTCTCTACCAATCCTGCACAAATTTTTTAATGATTTTTCTCCCATCCTACAAGAGTTTGATCTTTGGCCGGCCAATCCGGAGGAGATTATCAAGTTTACTGAAAATACTTTAAATCTTACTGACCTCTTTCAAACCAATTCCAATGGCGATAGTCGTCTAGATGTTAACGAATCAACCGAATATGCTGCTTTGGTCATAACCGCTCTTAATGTTGGTGAACGTTTTCGTAAAACCATTTTAGATTTGAATCTTTGTGAAAATAGTGGTGAGAGTGCCGCCAAGCCGGCCTTTGATGTGGGATGCTTCAGACAGCACTATTTTTCTATTTTGTTTGAAACTCTAAAATATAATGATTGGTTTGCCACTCTTTACGATTATTACAAAAATGCTTCTCCTGCAGATCGTATGATCTATTTAAAAAAGATTGAAATGTTTGCTAGAGATGACATCTCTCCTACCGCCAAAATTATGAATAAGGATATTGTAAAAATATTTGGTGCCATGCTCTGCCTAGAATCAGCAACTATTCGTTTTGACCTTAATCGCTCCAACGTACTAGAGCCTAGCGAGGTAGATGCCTCTTTTGTTGTTTATGAAAATATTATTAATAAGCTTATGGCCGAAGATAAAGAGGCCCAACCTTCTACCACTTCAGATGATGATAATAAGTATAGTCTATCTACCTTCAAATTTTTGTTGAAGTATATGCGCGCTCCAAATTCCACAATGGAATTTTTGCGTTTTCACTGGTTTCAAGACAAAAAAATATACGCTCGCCGATTAAATGTTGGCTCCCTACTATGCTATGTTGTTCGCGGAGATGAATGTAGCAAACCAATGTTAGATGAGGAAACTCCGTGATCTCTCTCAATAGTAAGGAAGTTAAAAGCAATCTTATTTCTAAACTACGCCAAGAGGTGGAATCATTATCCGGCAAACACCAAATAGTTCCAGGACTGGCGGTTGTTTTGGTAGGAGATGATCCCGCCTCTGCTGTTTATGTAAAAAACAAAATTAAAACTTGCGCAGAACTAGGTATTAATTCAATACAAAAAATATTACCACACACCACTTCCCAAACAGAACTACTTGCAGTTATCGAGCAGTTAAATAGCAATCCCGAAATTCATGGAATACTATGCCAAATTCCACTACCTCGACACTTAAATGAAGAGGAGATCATTCACTCCATCACTCCGCTAAAAGATGTCGACTGCTTTCATCCCTTTAATCTGGGCCTACTAGTTTCAGGAACTCCTCGATACATTCCATGCACACCCTTTGGAATTTTACAAATTTTAAAATATAACCAAATTGCTATTTCCGGAAAAAATGTAGTTATCTTGGGCCGTGGCCACACTGTTGGCCGCCCTCTATCCATTTTACTTTCGGCAAAAGGCCTTGATGCCACCGTCACCCTATGTCACTCTAAATCAACGCAGGTGCAATCAATCTGTAAAAGCGCGGATATTTTAATTGCGGCCATTGGTATCCCCAAATTGGTCAATCGTGATTACGTCAAAGCTGGCGCAACAGTTATCGATGTTGGTATTAATCGAATTAGCGATGGCACCGCTTCTGATAAAATGATCTTGGCCGGAGATGTAGATTTTGATGACATCAAAGAAATTGCCTATGCGGCCACTCCTGTTCCCGGAGGAGTTGGACCTATGACAATAACAATGCTTATGGCCAACACCATCAATGCGGCCAGAATTAACTCTGGCCTTCTGCCCATCACTTTTTAAAAAAGTTTTTTAAAGAGTGCTAAGTCATAACCAGACAAGGCGGTACGATCTATTTCATTATAAAGCGCCTTCGCATTTTCTATCTCACCTTTATTGGCCAGCAGGAGCGCGTAATAGAGTTTAGACTGATTGACTAATATTTTTGTTTCAATATATTTGCGCAAAAGCAATGAACTATTCCAACTATCTCCGATGGCAAAGCGCATAATGGCCAAATAGAGGCCCTTTCTATTTTTATCTTCCAATCCGGAAATAAGATATTCGGCCCGTAAATAGTCAGCATGAGAAATAAGTTGCATAATGCGCTCATCAACACTTTTGCTCTTTTTTTCAATCTCCATAATGCTTTTAAAAGCACCCTCTACTTCTATCCTTCCCCCTATACATAATTTACCGGCACAGAAAGGTTTATCTACTTTCCTCATCATGGCAAAACTGCTCTCATACTGCTGGCACAAAGCGCTCTCTTCTTGCTTGGCCTGCGTCAACTCTACAATTTTTCCATCTATTTTCGACACAAATTCTGGCCATTGAGAAGAGGCAATGGGGGCCGCTTTAATCTGGGCCAAGGCCAAAATAGCGTTTTCGGTCTTTAGTGGTGCCTGGCAAATATAGCTAACTGCTAACTGTGGTTGCCATTCGATAATATGTGTCTGAATAATCTCTTTTACGGCCATCAACTCTTTTAAAACAGTGCCCACCTCTTCTACGCGCTTTTTTAAATGATCGGCCCGTTCTTGTTCAGAAAGTGTGCTGTCAGCTTGTATCTCTTTTTTTTGTTTCTTGGAAAGCTCGAGTAATAACAAAGTCGCGGGCGTATCTTCTAATTTTACAAAATCGGCCATGCCTTCTTTATTGTAAATTTCCGCCCAAATTTCTCGTAGCAAAATATTATCTCGAAGTTTTGTTTCGTTATCTTTTAAATATTTAGTTACCCTTAAAAATGCCTTATCCTCTTGGTTATCTCGACCGCTCAAAAAGAAAATATCTCTTAAGAGCAAAATAATCTCGTTGGTCGGAGCATTTTCGGCCAAGTATGATAAAATTAGTTCTAATGATTTATCGTATTGGGCAAAATTGAGATATATTTTTGTCAGAGTAATAACCGATTGAGGGGCAGACAAAATAGCGTTATTGACTTTTGCTAATTCTAAAAGGCCATCTTCGAATTGATTTCGCAGATAATAACTTGCATAGATAACAGAGTAATCCCAAATCATGTTGGACTTGATATTCACATCATCAGTATATTCTGAAGCAGCTCTTAAGTGATTAGCGTATTCCAGCATATCGTCTTGTTCTTTAAAAACAAAAGAGGCGGAGGCCATAATGTTATAAAGTAGCAAGCGTGAATCCATATCAGAAGCAATATCACCAACTACAAAATCCTTTTTAAAGTTGGCCAACTCTTCCATAAATTGTGCGGATAGTTTTTGCTCAGAAAGAAGCACTAGTGCATTATGCCATGACTTAAGCGCAATCTCTCGATCAAGGCCAATTTGGTCCAATGGCCTCGTTGCTTTTTTATACCAGGTGACTGCTTCTTGCCCAAATTTTTTGTTCTCTGACGCTTTGCCATCACTATTTTTATTGGCCTTAAGTTTTTCTTCTAACAAAAATGCATGTTGAAAAGCACTCTCATAAAAAATTTTAGAAAAGGTTAAATTATGCTCATTACTTGTTTTAATTTTTAGATTAAAAATCCTTTCTACCAATCCATTTAAATCTGCCCATCCCTTATCTCGATATAGCCAACGATTTACTTCCACAAATTGATTCCACGATTCTGCAGAATCTCCATATTTTTTAAAGTTTTGCACAACATAATCAAAGATCGTAAGACGGTCGCCCAATTTATATAGGGCCTCAAAATAGACAAATTCCGCCAAAACTCTTGCTTTGGTGTCATAAAAGTTTTCTACGTACCAAAGTGCTTCTTGCGAAATTCTTTTATACTCTGCTAGTTCAGTTTCTCCAATTTTTTCGATGATCGATAAATCATTATTGACGTCATTAATAATGCGCAAAACACTATCCGCGGCATCCAAATAGTTCTCATATTTTGGAATTTTTGCCGCCCGCTTATACCAAGAAATGGCCTCCCATTTTTTTTGCAAGGCCTCTTTGCGTTGCGCACCAAAAAACCATACCTCGCCATGCACAGATTTTGGAAAATATTTATCATACACTGGGTATAAACTATCAACTGCTTTCCAATCCTTCGCATTATCTGATTTCACCGCCTCCTTATGCACCGTAAGTAAAATATTTCCCAGCTCACGAATAAATCCATCTGCATATTTTTCACTCTCCGATAATAACCCTAAATACTTATCCAAGTGACGAGAAATTTCTATTTTATTGGCCTGCCCTAACTCTGCTCGCGCCAATTGTAAAATCCAATATCCTTTTTTATTATTCTGCCCATGGCCATCCAAAAGACTTTTCCATCCAACCACCGCCTCGTTAAACTTTCCGCTATTTTGAAAAGCATCGGCAACATCACTTTGAAATAGAACAGAATCTTCGTCAGGAAGATTGAACATGGCAATCTCTTGAACTATTTTTTTATAATCTAGAAGGTCAATCATTACCACAATAAGGTCGTTGCGAATCTCTTTTTGAAGGCCGGAAGCTCTAAGCTTTTCTAAAACCAGAGGGTCGGCCATGTCTAATTTTATATTGTGCAAGAATAGTCGCTCAAAGTGGCGAAGAGCATTCCATTTTTTTCCCAAATTAAAAAAACTCCAAGCGGCCTTATACACTCCATACACCGACTTGGTCTCCTGGCCCTCGGTGGCCAAATGACGATAATATTCAATCGCGTGATTAAAATCATTTTTATCAAAATAGTGATCACCTAACAATTGATAGATGTCTGCTAAATATTCTCCTTGCGGAAAAAGTATCGGGTGATATTTCATCTTCTCAATGGCCAATTCAAATTTTTCTTGCTCCCATAGCAAAGAAAAAGCAAAAAACATTGCCTCTTCATCTAAATATGCCTTTTTATGGCCAATAGACTTATCCACCCAGGGCGAGATCCAGCTATAACCTTTATCTAAATTGGCCGACCATTCTTTTTTAAATTTTAGCGGATCTTCCAATCGGTATACACTGGCCAAATGCCAATAAGTCTCTGCCGCTAAAAAAGAAATCTTCGCATCACGTGCGGTAGGATCAATTGTCTCGACCTCCTTAATAATATTTTTTAATTTCTTCATTTTAAGTGAGGCCTTCCAATCATTGGCCTCGTAGAGGAATTGATCAAAATATGCTTGCGCCACTACTTTTTTATGCAATTGATCCAACTCAAAGGAACGAGAAACATCATACCTAGAAGAAAACTTGATGGCCTTTTCATAGTCCATATTTTTTAACATATAAAAGTTTTGCAAAAGCTTAAACTCACTTTGCAAAGCGATTGTCATTTCCGACTGCAATTCCTTTTCAATTACTGTTATAAGTTTATTTCCTTCTACCAAATTTTTATCGTATAGATAGCTCCATCCTAGCTCCACAAAAGCAACAGGGGCAATAAAAGATGATGGTGGGATGCCTTGGTAATAATAAATAGCGCGCTTATATTCACCTTCACTGTAGTAAGCACGGGCCAAAATAAGATATAGAGACTCTCGCCAAATTCGAAAAGAACGAATGTTATCAATCGGTAAAGCATGCTTATCTTTTTCAAAAATTTGCTTGAGCTTAACTTCAAAATCTTTGCTTACCAAAAGTGTTTCTAACTCTTTTATGATCTCCTGCTTAGATTTATGATTCTCTTTTAAATTTTTAATTATAGTCAGCGGTATATATAACGGTTCATTGGGGGCAATGCTTGAAATAAGATCTTTTTCTGGGTTATTAATCGCTTCAGCAATTTGATCAAAAAATTCACTTCCATAAACTTGGCAATTAAGCCCAACAATCAACATTGCCGAAAAAACATATTTTTTAAAAAATATAAACTTCATTTCGCCTTACTTGTAGTGAAATTTAAATTATGCGCTCTCTCCTAGATCAACCTTGCTCTCCACATTTTCCGCCTCTTTTAATTTCTCAACAACATAATGAGCTATGCGCTGTTTTACGTTGGGATTTACTCGCAAAAAGTATATTCCCAATCCCTTAAAACTCTCCTTTTGTGCCGCATATATAATAACTGAGGGTAGTGAACAGGTCCCCAGCAGTGGATGTTCTACCACGGTGATGGTAACATGCTCTCCCGCTTCAAATCCTGAATCTAGAGGAACATGCAAAAAAGTTCCTTTCTCGCTGATATCCACGCAACGGGCCTCTAGATACCTATCATTGTTGTGTAAAATAACTATCATCTCAATGGGAGCGCGAGGATAGCGTCTATAAACATTTTCTGAGCCATACTCCCCTTTTCTTTTAGTAACAACTTCCACTTTTTTAACTTGTGCTTGCCCCTTACTTCTACGCGGTGGGGTTGGATATCGCGGATATTTCACTAAAAGGTTATGTAGCTCTTGCACTTCATAGAGTCTAATCCACTTATCATCTTTGAAGTTTTCACTCCAAATGTAGTCATCAAATTTAAGTTTGCCCTCATTATATTTTGCAATAATTTCTGTTAATAAAAATGGGCCGAACGGATCTTTGGAATCTTTATTTGGTAAATACCAACAGGCTTCTTTGTTCACAAATCTCTCCATTTTTTATAAGGACATTGCCTACATAATTATTGGATCTTACTCACTCACTCCTATCGGATGCTCGAGAAAAAAACTAAAGTATTACCCGATCTTCCCCTTCAAAAATGGACTCGAGGTTAAGAAACTTTTTAAAAATATTGCCAAAACTCTAAAATGTGCAATATTTTGAAAAAACAACTAGGCATGATACCTATTATCTCTCTGATTTTATTAAGCAATGTATTTTCGAATATATGGCATGCTGTAATCAAGAGGACAACAAGGCGCAACTGTGTAGTTGGAGGGAATTTTATGACTAGCGCTCGCAAATATCACCTGATCACAGCTAGTGAAGATGAGATTAAACTTGCAAGAGAAGTAGAAAAATCTTTTTCAGAAAAAGGTAGTAATGCGAATGACTACGCAAAGCTTGTATCCCCAATTATGGCGCATGACCATTTACGAGAAGCTTTTCGGGCCATTTTAAGTGAGCTGGCAATTGCCTCTTCAGACAAAAGCTTAACCTCACAAGAGGCAGCAGATTTTCTAGAAGTTTCCAGGCCCCATCTTAATAAATTGCTAGATGCAGGAATTTTGGCCAGTCACAAAACTGGCACGCATCGACGAGTTGTCTTTAAAGATCTTATTGAGTATAAGTCAAAAAGAGATCGGGCCTCTGGAGGACTTGAGATCTTGGCCAGCGAATCAGCAAAGACTAAAACTGGTTGGTAAGGATTTTGGGAGTGGTCGTGATTAAAGCAGTATTGGATTCTTGTGTTTAAGTTCTTCAAATATTAATAAAAATCGCCTAAAATTTTGTATACACCTTCTTCTTGGAATAATAGTTATGATTTTAAATCGCATTGCAAGCATCAAACCGCACCATCTCCTCGACGTCGGCTGCGGTTGTGGAAATTTCACAGCGCAAATAGCACCTTATTGCAAGTTTATTACTGCGATTGATACTTCAGATGTCTGGCTCAAAAGGGCCCAAAATGAACAGAAACTTTCTAATGTAAAATTTGAAAAAATGGACGCACAAGATATTTCCTTTCAAGGTAAGACCTTTGATGTTGTGATATCGCGTGCAACTCTTCATCATGTCAATCGTTGGCAACAAGCTATTGATCATATGCTCAGAGTTTCTAAAAATAGAGTACTAATTGAAGAACCATTTGATGACTTACGATCTGAGTCTCGAAAAAACACTTATGACGTTCAGCAATTTTTTCTCGAACTTCAAAATGAGATCGGCTACTCACACTTTAACCATATTGAACCCAAGCTTGTAAGTGAGTATCTAAAAAATAAAGGCGTGCAGTTTGAAATGGAAATTAAAAAATCTGATGACCAACTAGATTTTAATGATCATTTTGGGCCATTTGATTCATTTGTACAAAAATCTTCTCGTAAAGAAGAATGGATCGAGCGTTACTCAAGGTTAAAAGAAAAATATGCTGCCAAGGAATTTACAGCGCCAGATACTATACTATTCTCCATCTTCTTGCATGACTGAGCCTACTAGTACTGCGACAATTTAATTTTTGCCGGTTTTTACCCTACTTTTTTTGGGCTTAATTCGTTTTAATACAAGAATATTTCGATCTTCAATAATCCATTCAAACTCCTCTCCCTTGTCAAT
>Ga0208958_1000153_pt1 | contig 90938 bp, 152 predicted proteins | sample RifOxyB1_FD_184032 | JGI IMG/M metagenome (GOLD analysis project Ga0208958, IMG submission 184032) | Soil microbial communities from Rifle, Colorado - Rifle Oxygen_injection B1 (SPAdes) | ecosystem: Environmental > Terrestrial > Deep subsurface > Rock core/Sediment | place: Rifle, Colorado...
ACTTTAATTATCATTGCCCTAAATGCGAAGTCGAACATAGTGTGCCAGTAAAGGAAGTAAGAGAGATTGGAAAGCGGTTGTGTTGGTGCGGATACATATTAGATTTTGCCCCCATGACTAGTGTAGATGTCTCACCCAATTTCGGTAGCCTTGGTTTTGAGACTTTCACGGTTAAAATTGGGGGCGTTAAAAGTGTGGGCGGGAGAGTTAGTAGTGGAAATAATAGGGTTTTGAAGTACGAGTTAAAGAAGTTGGGCATTAAGGGGGATGAAGCTGGTATTATTATTGATAAGTTAATGAATGACGGAATTGATATGTGTAATGTGGATGAGTGTATTAAATATGTGGTAACTAGGTGTTTATGATGAAAGACATTTTCCGCCCTCATAGTAATCCAACTAGACTAATTTATGACGCTTTTCAAGCCGAGGCTGAAAAAAGAGGTAGCAAAAATACTGATGATTGGATTATAGCAGAAAGATTAGTTGTGTGGCAGACAGCTAAAGATTATGCTCAACAAAAAGGTTTAAGAGTTCCAACATTAGAAGAATTGGAGTTGTTTATGAATACCAACTGGAATGTCGTGGATGAACAAACAAACACAACATGATGATGGTTATATAATTAATATAGAGGGAAAAGACGGAACAAAGTGTGTTTGTGGAGATTATAATTTACCCTGGGCAATATGTAGTGCTATAAGGTCGGTTTCATTACCACGAGGATAATATATGAGTATTTCAACACATAAAGCTGAAGTCTTTAGAATAGATAGATTAGAGCCACATCCAAATGCAGATTCATTAGACCTAATTTACAAAGATGGTTTTACTATCATTAGTCAACGCGGCACTTTTAAGGTTGGCGACCTAGCCGTTCACGTTCAGCCCGAATCCGTTGTAGACATTTCCCTGCCACACTTTTTGTTTTTGGAAAAGCCAATCGTTAAACCAAAAAAGTTAAGGGGTATATTGTCGATGGGTTTTTTGTTACCCGCCCCGCCAGATAGTCAGGCGGGCGACGATCTAGCAGAGAGGTTAGGTATAAGTCATTACGAGCCAGGGGCAGACAACGAGGATGGTAACTCTGTTAGCGGTCCCCCTATTGTGTGCCCAAAATATGATATTGAAAACATTAGGAAATATAATACATTATTTAATGATGGTGAATTAGTATGCGTAACTTGTAAAATAAATGGTGAGAACTCTCGTTATGTGTATACCGAAAAGGATGGTGTTGGCACCATGCACGTTGGGTCGCATGGACAATGGAAAAAGATGGATGAACGGTGTGGTTGGTGGAAGGTATTGGCTAAGTATCCACAAATACAAACCTTCTGCCAAAACTATTCAGGCTGGGTAATCTATGGGGAAAAGTATGGAACTATCAAGAATTGGAAGTATGGTAGAGTAAATGTAGATTTTGCATGTTTTGACATTCGCAAGGCGGATGGACAGTGGTGTGGGGTTGACGAATGGCGGACTCTATGTAAACAGCATGATATCCCTACCGTTCCTATTATCGTGGAAAATTTCCCATTTAATTTTCCTCAAATTGAAGAGTTCTCGAACGGACCATCCTTAGTAGAGGGCGCAGACCACAATAGAGAGGGTTGTGTGGTAAAACCTATGGTGGAGAGGTATGATAAGAAGGTAGGTAGAATTATACTTAAATGTGTTGGGTCGGATTATTTACAATCAAAGTCTCACCGAATGTTCAATATTATTACTCCACAGGAATTAGCGGTTCTATTTCACCAAACTTATGAGAGGTTAGCCCCTGAATACGGTTATGAGACAAGGGAAGAAACTCGCCAATTTGATGAGACTTCACCTAATGGTAAATTAATGGTAGCAGTATGTAAAGAACTATTACAATATCTTAAATAAAGAAAATAGTGATGACAGTAAGAAAGACAATTGATCTTGTATTCAGCTATGACACTACTGGCTCAATGAGCGCCGCCATCGGTCAAGTTAGACGTGGTGTAGCAGAAACCGTCAAGTATTTATTTAAGCAAATTCCTGAATTAAGAATAGGAATTATTACGCATGGTGACTACTGTGATGGCGATAAAGTTATCACAATGTTGGATTTAACTGACGATCAAAACGCTATTTGTGAATTTATTAAAACCGCGCCAAATACTGGTGGTGGTGATGAAGATGAGTGTTATGAGTTCGTATTAAACAGAGCGAGAACGTTATCATGGACTGGGGGTAAAATAAAGCACTGGTTATGATTGGGGATGCAAATCCTCATGCCGTTGGTTATAAATACGGTAGTATTAAGAACGATTTGGATTGGAAAAACGAACTTACCCTATTATTGGAGGCTGGAGTTAATGTATATGCAGTACAGGCGTTAGGCAGGAGGGGATCAGACAAATTTTACAATACAATGGCGAGTTTAGCGGGAACACCAAAACTATCCTTAGAACAATTTTCTGATATTAACGACATTATTACTGCTCTGTGTATGACTCGGGCTGGTAAACTGCCCGAATTTAACAAAACACTGGAAAGCCGTCGTAATGTATCATATTCTGTAATGCGGACGGTAGAATCTTTGGGGGGAAAGAGGGCTGCCCCAAAACGGATGACCGCCCACTCTATGTTTGCGGTCCATCCCAGCCGATTTCAAATTTTATATGTTGATCGTGATTGCTCTATTAAGGATTTTGTACAGGAAAATGGACTACGATTTAATATAGGTAGGGGGTTCTACGAATTTACTAAAAGTGTTGTAATTCAAGATTATAAGGAAGTAATTATTCAGGATAAGCGAAACGGCGAAATGTTCTCAGGGGAAAAGGCAAGGGAAATATTAGGGATACCGATTGGTATTACTACTAGGGTTTCTCCTGCTAAATTAACAGACTATAGAGGGTTTGTTCAAAGTACGTCGTCAAACCGCAAGTTATTAGAAGATACACATTTTCTCTATGAGTTGGACGATTGGAGTGAAGCATGAAAGATTTACAATTTGATTGTCCCCTTACTATTAGTTATGATACCTTATTGGACGAGTTGTATGATAATTTAACCCTGGGGGAATTGAGGCAACTTATTATTGACATTGACGACATGGTTAGTGATGATAGTTTTACTGCATCTGTTATTGACAAACTCGAAGATGTACTACAGGATGAATCGTTAATTAGACTAGGTAGAAAATAGAATGCTAATTATAAAATGTAAAAAATTTCACCCAGAAGCCAAATTACCGACTAAGACTCACGATAGCGATTTGGGGTGGGATTTAAGCTGCGTGGCTGACGCCGAGTTTGTTGATAATGGTCATCAAGGCTACTTATCCTTTACACTACAACCTTCCTGCTCACATTTATTCAGAACTGGGTTGGGAATTCAACTGTGGGATAGGGGTGGGATGGATGGACGTTACGAAAAGAAGATGGATGATTTAGGTTTTATCCCATTTGATCGTTCTGGGTTAGGAGTTAAAAACTGTATACATAGGTTGGCGGGGGTCGTAGACGCGAATTTTGTTGGCGAGATTTTAGTTAGATTGGTAAATCTAGGTAAAGACCCTTATATCATCAATACTGGCGACCGAATCGCCCAAGCCGTAATTGTGGATGTGTACAGAGCGAGGGCTGAGTGGGGAAATTTTCAAGAAACAGATAGAGGCGAAAAGGGGTTTGGAAGTTCTGGTGACTAAGGTGGGGGGATAAATTATGCAAGGTAATAAATTATTTTACAATAGAGTGTATTTATCTGGACCTATTGATAACGCAAAGGACTTTGGCGTTGAGTGGAGAATATTTGTTCAAAACTCTCTATCTGATTTAGATTTGATTTTTTTGGACCCTTGTAATAAACAATTGTATAATAAAGATTCTTTTGAGATATATGAAAATAGAGATCATAGAAACAAATTGATACAAAATAGAAATTTTGAACTATTAGCGCGAGAAATGAGAGAAATAAGATCAATCGACTTACGATTGTGCGATATATGCGATTTTGTAATAACCTATTTAAATACAAATATTTATACTACTGGGACTATTGAAGAAATAACATTACTAAATAGAAGAAAGGTGCCTGTTTTAATATTTATCGAGGGTGGATTTGATATGTTGCCAAATTGGATTTGGGGAATGATTCCATACCAGCACGTTTTTTCTGATTGGAATTGTTTATTTGAGTATATACGATATATCGCCTATGCTGAGTTTCCAATAGAAACGTTTGGTAGATGGAGATTTATAGATTATGGAACCCTATACAAGAAAAGAGGGATAAGAATATCGCAAAATAAAGTTGCTATTGTAAGTCCTGAAGATTATGACTATTTAACACAATGGAATTGGTCTGCCGTTCCGCAGGGAGTCGGTAATTTAAAAAGATGGAGGGCTATGAGAAAATTAAAAATTGATGGTAAAAGTATTACTAGATTTATGCATCAGGATGTTGTTTTAAGAATGGAATTAGAGTATGATATGGTTAATACAGTAATTGACCATCGAGATAGAAATCCTTTAAATAATAATCGTGAAAATTTAATTTTAACTACATCATCTATTAATTCGCATAATAGGTCTAAACAAACCAATAATACAACAGGTAAAAAGGGCGTTTGGTTTAACAAAAAAAAGAAATAAATATGTTGCAGAGATAAAAATTTGTGGCGAAAAACACTTTGTCGGCGGATATGATACAGTTGAAGAAGCGTCTCTTGCAAGAAGAGAATATGGGAAAACATTTTTAGGGGAAAATTATTTTGATGAGTAATATTTTTATTCTGGTTGGTATAAACAACGGTGATATTGAGCCTTGTAATAGATGGGTGTTTATAAATTTTGATAAAATAGTAAGTAAATAACCCAAAATAACCTCTTAGTGGTGTAGAATTGAAATTTGCTAGAACTAATAATGACCGTAAGATTTTTAGAGAAACAACAGCGTCTTTGGACAGAATTAATAATGATTTGGGTTATATCGAAGGAAATGTACAATGGGTTCATAAAGACGTAAACCGAATGAAGTGGGCTTTTACACAAGATAGATTTTTAGAATTATGTTGTTTGATTACGGAGAATATTAACGGAAAGAAAGTGGCAGCGTAAAAGTTTTTAGAATGTGAATGAAGATGATAATGTTGACCATATGAAAAGGTGGTGGTTTTTTAACTATTCTAAGATGAGGGTAGCATAGATGCAAACTAGACCCCAAACGTCCGCACAACCAATTTTTAAGGTTGGTGATAAAGTAACGTCCAGAAAAACTGGATTACCTATGGTGGGGCATGTTTTTTGTATTAACGACGGCATTGTCTTTCGAGATTATATGTTATCACAGGGCAAAAGTTTGATGGGTTGGGATGAAGCCTATCCAGACTGGGTAAATAAACCAGTGTATTCAGTCAAGCTTCTTTGGGGACCGCAAAAGCTGTGTAATTATCGAGAGTGGATTAGGTTTTCCAAAAAAGAACACCAGAATAGAGAGTGTTATAATAAATATTCAATAGTTAGTGAGTATGTGGCGTACCCCGAGGACGATTTAGAGATATTCGGGTAGAATTTTAGAGGATGAAGATGAAAAATAATAAATTATATTACAAAGTAGTTACTGGGGATTTAAAGTCTGTTTGTTATGATTTTGCTGACGAACAAGAGGAACGGTTTTTTGTAGTGCGGTTAAACTAATAAAGCAGGCTTAACATTATGAATACTAAAATTGTAAAAGTTCAAATTGCCGTGGCTGTTGATAAAAACGGTAAGTGGAATGCTAGTGGGTCTTCTATTTATAATAATCAAGATTTTGCTTTTATAGTTGACGATTTAGAAGAAGGAGAAAGCCGTTTTATTGTGGAGTGCGAATTGCCCATTCCAGAGGCGGTTGTTGTACAGGGAGGGGTTACGGTAGTCAATCAGAGCAAAGGAGAGTAACTTGCCTTATATAAATCAGGTTAGTCGCAAACAAATTGACGGTCATATTGACGTATTGGTGGATTCGATCAGGGGAAGTGATAAACTAGAAGGAGTAATAAACTATGCTGTAACACGTCTAGTATTGGGTACGCTTAAACCATCTTTAGGGTGGTCCTACGCCAGTCTAATGAAGGTGGTTAGTACTCTCGAATGTGTAAAGCAGGAGGTAGTCAGGCGTCTAATTTCACCCTATGAGAATCTTGCGTCTCACAAAAATGGCGATTTATTAGAATTTGATGATGGAGAAAAGTGGTCGATTGAATTAGATGAGATTATATATAGGGAAGTTTTGGAGGAAACCAATGGGTAATGACAATGAACTATTAAATGTAGCTGATAAAGTAGTTGGTAATTTACCGCAACGCAAAGATCAACAAATAGTATTCGATCCATTAACCGCTCTCGCTATTGCTAGTTTGGTCGTATCTGCACTTCGCCTAATCGTAGAATTATCAAATAGATACTGCCCGCGAAGCGATAAGGCGGTGGTTGCTCGTAAACCAGGGTTACTACAACGTTTTTTGGTGCGACGAGCCATCAAGCGAGCAATTAAAGTTCATAAAATTAGTAGGGTATCGGTAAACGATGTGGAAATCGCCCTGTGGAGAACCGCTAGGGAAGCTACCGACCGAGAAATCCGAACACTTTTTCAATGTTGACATAACCGCCAGTTTTTTTTTGTTTACAGAATTGAGCACGGTGTATATTATATTGGTGTTGGAGGCTACTATGAAATAACCACTCGGGCACCAGTAAATGTGCAATTTCTGTTCTGGGGGGCTAATCAACCAAAATAATTCCATAACTACTTGCCAATACTGTCTTACTGAAGATAGGGTTATTGAGGCGATAAAACTAGCCGTTTATACAATAGAGGATTTGGGAGGGGATTCGGACGATCTTAGGGCTATTTTAGAATTTTTACCAGATTATCCAGTTGTGGCGGTCATGGAGGCGGAAATTCGGAACGTTAATAAATATATTGTAGAAATTATCAAAAATACATTCCATGTACTGTCACTCAAGGAATAAACCTATGGTAAAATTATCATTCTCGTTTATTTTGTCATTATTTTTATGTTCTAGCGTTATCGGTAAGCCCCTCACTCCGTTTGAGATTCAGGAAGCCACCGTTCGCGTTCATGCAGGAAATGCGTATGGGTCTGGCACCTGTTTTATGGATGATGGTAAATCTATTCATATTTTGACTAATGCACATGTTGTGGGACAAAATCGCACGGTTATGGTGGAATCTTTTAAGTCTGGCTATAAAACTAGGGAAATTCCCGCCCAAGTTACAGGAAAATGGATGCAGGAAAAAACCGATGTTGATTTTGCGGTCCTAAGTGTAAGTAAATCTTACTTTGGTGGTTTTTTACCTAAAATAATCTCCATGATTCCGCGAACCTACCGCGCTCAACGAGGCGAGTATATCTATAGTGCTGGATGTCCTAGTGCGATGTGGCCTCAGAGTTGGCAGGGAAGAGTTCAATTAGATGAAGAATCCCGATATATATTTCTTCCCGCCCCTATTGGTGGGCAAAGCGGTTCTGGTGTTTTAACCATTATTCGTGATAACGATCAGTATTTTACTAGATTGGCTGGTGTTGTTACTTGGAGAATTACCGCTGACCAAGAAGGCATTGATAATGCGGTTGGTGGCGCTATCCCTATTAATACTTTTTTTGCCGTCATAGACGGAAATTATAAAGCTAAGGTCGTACCCGTAAATTATATACCCATTGCATATTTTAATGCCTACGATGAAAAACGGTGTGGGCGGTGTGGTGAATTTCTTAAAACTCACGCTTACTGTAGTGATGGTCAGTTTTATTGCTACAGAATAAATTCTCGGGGGGAAAGAGTAGTAATACATCCCCAAACTGTCCGCGTGGTAGATTTCGGTCCCCACACATTTGTAACTCGATCTACAGGAAGAACATTATTGTGGCCTTTTGACTCTCCACTACCAAATAACAATAGTTTTGAGTATATTAATAAGCAAAATTTATCCCCCATTCCAATAAATAGGGAAGAACACGTACCATATTATGACGAACAAAAACCACTGTCTGGTGAGTGGCCTTTTTCTGGTAACAAACCTACCCCTAATAATAATGCTGGTAATGATAATCTGTGGCCCTTTGATGATGATAGAATAGTGCCGTGTCCCCCACCAGGGGGGGGCGGGCAAAACCCTGATCCCTACGGGGGTGGGCAGAATCCCTATGGTGGGCAAAACCCATACGGGGGTGGGGGTGGTGGAGATAATCCTTTTGGAGTAGTCCCCCCCAATGTTCCTTGGGATGATAATACCCCAGACCCCAATCCTAATCCGACCCAACCCAGCCCTAACAATCCTTCTCCTGCCCCATTACCCCAAACTCCACAAACACCACGCGGCAGTATTTTTGATTGGTTTACGTTTGCTAGATCAGAATGGAACTTTAATTTCCTGAATGCGATTGGAATAGCATCGTTGGCTGGTTTACTAATTATTATATACAAGAAGATTAAACCTCTATTGTTATCAGCCGTGGATAAATGGCAAGATAAATCTCAACGATATATTGCAGGAAAGTTTGGGGAGGAGGTAGCCCAAGAAGTGCGAGATATTATGGAGGGTGTAGAAGAATATTTGGTTGGGGTAGCCGATAGGTTAGCCCAAGAAAATTCATCGGCAAAACTAGCCATTAAAACAAGATATAAAACCTCTCTGCGACAAAAACTTGGCATTACCGATAAGACTAACTTAACCGCTAGTGATATTCAAGCGTTAGTAGAGCAACTTGCTGCGGACCCTAACGAGCCAGATATTGAGCCAGGAATGGCGGATAAAATTCGCACATTAGTAGAGAGTATGTCTAAAGAAAAAGTCAAGAAATAGACGGAATTGCGTGCGGGTGGGCGCACGACACCACGGGCGGGGCTTAATCTTGCCCGTTTTTTTTGTTAAAATTTACAAAGTCCACTTGACAGTTCTAAATCAATCGTCTATAATAGGGGCGGAATATAAGTTTTGACTAATTTGCAGGAGAATTATTATGTTAGTAAGTTATGTGCGTAATAAAAAGCGCGAGAAGATTGGGGTGGTGGTTGCAATTTATCGAGATCAGGTTGGGTGGTCACTTTGTCGTACTAAATTAGATAGGTTTGATAAAGATTTAGGGCTGAGGATTGCATATGGGCGAGCAATAACGGGTAGTGCTACAAAGCCGCCAACGACAGTAATGAAGACGTATAACGATATGATGGATAGGTCTAAAGCATATTACAAGTTTTAGGAGTTTGACCATGAAAACCTATTATAAAATTGTTAGTAAAGATTTGAAGTCTATTGTGTCTATTAATTTGGACACTCCAGATGAGTATGTCGTACAATATTGTGTCAATAGATTTGTTGAGCCAAAACTAAAAGGCACAAGTCTATTTGTTTTTGACACATTAAAAAATGTAAAACGTTTTTTTAGCCCCCCTTGGGTACATGGAGAACGGTATATTATTTATGAGGCTGAAGTAAAAAATCCGAAGCAAATAGGTTTATTTAGTTCCTATTGTAATTGGGTATATTTAGCAGAATTATTAGAACTTAAAAGAAGTAAAAAGAAGTGGTCACATAAAACCAGCGTTCCACCAACAGGAACGGTATTTTGTAGTTCAGTAAAGTTACTTAAAAAAGTGGATATATAATTATGAAGGGTAATCTAACTAATACTCTGAATGGTTTAGCGTTTATAATTGGTGTGGTGTTAATGATATTTAAAGTGGGAGGCATAGAAAGTATATCGTGGTGGCTTATCTCTGCTCTAATTTTTGGACCTTGGGTATTGGTATTTTTGAGTATAGTATTTTTGACGGGGGCGGCGGCGGTTGGGTCAGTTGTAGATGCGAACCCCGAATCCCATTTGGATAGGGGAGAGATCAAAATTACGGTTGGTGGCAAAGATGTAAGTTTAGAGGAATTGTTGGAAATGTTAAATAACAAGTAAACGTTGGAGTTACTGCAATGGAAGTTCTAGGATTTGTGTTGGCTATATTTTTGATTGTATTGTACATTCACAAAGTCGATCAATGCGACCGTCTAAAAGTAAAGTTAGATCGTAATGAGTTTAGTTATTTTGTGGTTCGTTTAGTCGAGAGTTTTAGTAAACCGAAAATTATCGGTAATTTACAATGGAGGTTAGAAATGTTATCAGGTAAAATCAAGTTAACTTGGGTTAAGAGCGTTAGTGCTAATGTCGTTGGGCAACCATTGGTTGTTGGCGTAGATGGTGTAGAGGTAACTATGCCAGCCGAAGTGTTGGCTCCTGAAGTGGAGTCCTATGAGTTTTTCGCAAAGGAGGGCGCAGCCGTAGAAGTTTCTCTCTGTGCGGATAATGGCTCATTTAAATCAGACCCCGTAACGCTATCATTTGTAGTTCCCGTACTTGCCCCACCCCAACCCCAAACCAATCTGGTTTATGAGGTTGTGGAGGTTGTAGAGACACCAGACGATCCAGTTCCACCAGCGGAGCCAGTATAATATGGAACCATTATCTAATGTAGTCTACGACTGTGGGTTATTTGTAGATGAACCAAAACCAAAAGGAATGGCTAAAATAGGAATGAAGATGAGGGGGGTGGCTAATCTGTCGGTGACTTCTAAATATGATGTTGAGTTGGGCGACGGATTATCGGTTAAACAAGTGGGTGATTCTATAGCTAACTCTCCTGCTGAACAGATTGCGCTCTTAGTAGAATATCTTAAAGTTAAAAAGGGGGTTGATATTGTTAATTTATTTGTTGTGTATTAGAAAAGTAAAGTTGATGTAATGTATAGTAATGTTACGTTTAGTCGAGTATTGTTTAGTGGAGTGAAGTATATCTGAAAAAGATGTTTTGTTTTATGAAAGAAGGTGGTGTATGGACGATATAAGGTATATAAGAATTGTCGGCGAGGGGGTTGACATTATCTCCAAGGTAGAGTATGATGACCATCAACAGGCGTGGCGGTTGACAAAACCGATGGGTATAATAGTTACGGAACAGGGTGTTGGGTTTATGAAATATCCAATGTTTGGTTCTATGCTAATGGTTAGTGGTGGCGATTCAATTTTGATTAAAGATGAGCATATTTTGTGGATAGAGACTCCTACTACAGAGTTAGAAAATGCTTACAGGGTAAACGTCTTACATGGTATTAGCGTTCCTACTCAGGGATTAGTATTACCAAATTAAGGATGTTGATTGTGTTTGATAAAATCCAAGATTTGTATTGGCAAATTGTGCCCTATGATTGGCGGCTTCGCCAGATCGTTTACCGCTTGCGGTGTTTTTTCTGGTGTCGGTATACCACAGTAAAACCCAGAACTCTTCCTTACCACACATGGACGGATCGAGATAATTTGCTTGCGCACTGTTCATTTGAGATATTATCACGCTTTATTGAAAACGAGTGTTCTCCCGGTAATGTAGATTGGTACTCGGATGATTGTCCGCATAAGATAGTGGTAAACGGAGTTGAGAAATGGGTTAGGGACGAAATGCAGGAGATTTATGAATGGTGGCATAACAAATATATTAAGGGTCAAAATGACGAAAATGAACGATTGCATAAGGAAATAGAGAAAGTAGAACCTATTACATATACTGGTGAAAAAGATGGTCAGTGGTATTGGGAGCCTCAATTTAAGTGTGAGGAAGACGCGGTGGAGTGGAAAGGGTATATGCGGGCATTAAGTGATTTAGAGCGTAATATTGAGAGCGAGCTACAGTTAATGCTTCACAGACTCGTTGATATACGACAATATATGTGGACCTAACCAATTGCCGCTTTAGATGACTCAACAAGGAATATAGTGGGAAGTATCTCAGTGAAAATTTCGTCAGATATAAAATTCGATTTCGACGATGTTCTTATCAGACCGCAACGATCTACTTTGATTAGTAGGGCAGACGTTATTTTGGAGAGAGAATTCCAATTCTATCATAGCCCAAGAATTTGGCAGGGAATTCCAATTGTGTGTTCTAACATGGCGGCTATAGCTGGATTTGAGATGGCTACCGCTCTCGCAAAACACAAGATGGTAACATGCCTTCATAAGTACATTTCCACAGACGACCTTATCAATTTTTTTGTGGAACATAAAGATTTAGTGGATTATGTGTGGGTAAGTGTTGGCTATGGCGATGATGAAATAGACAAGTTAATAAGGATCACAAAGGAGGTTGGGTTTCAACCAAACGTTTGTATAGACATCGCTAATGGACACCTAGAATGCTTTGTCCAATATTGTGCTGATATAAGAAATGATTTTCCAGATTCTATTATTATGGCAGGAAATGTTTGTATACCAGAATCAACACAAGAGTTAATTTTACATGGGTATGTAGATTTGATTAAGATCGGAACTGGCGGAGGAAGCGCCTGCCTGTCTAGGATGGTTACTGGAGTGGGATGCCCCCAATTATCAGCATTGGATATTTGTGCAAGCGCTGCCCACGGATTAAAGTCGGCAGAGAAAAGGTTGGGGTTAGTATGTTCAGATGGTGGGTGTAAAACAGCGGGCGATGTATGCAAGGGATTTGTTGCTGGCGCAGATTTTTTGATGCTGGGAGGAATGCTAGCGGGCACAAAGGAGTGTTGTGGAGAATGGACTACAGAGTATAAGGATGTGTGGGGTTGTTGGAACGAAGAAACGCATACTGATGAAGAATTAAAAAAGTGGAGAAATATAAAGAGTCGTAAAAAGTCATTAAAAGTATATGGTATGTCATCCCATCTTGCGCAGGAAAAGCATGGAGTAGGTAAGAAAGACTATCGAGCATCAGAGGGCGTGGTTATAGAAGTACCCTACAAGGGGAGCGTTGACGATGTAGTACAGGAAATATTAGGCGGGATTCGGTCATGCGCGACGTACATCGGGGCGTGCTCTCTGAAAGATTTTTCTAAGTGTGGAGAATTTATTCGGGTTTGTAGACAAAAATAAGGGAGTATTTTAATGTGCAAAATTCTAAAATCACTCATTTGCTTAACTTTAATATTATATAGTTCTATTTTATTTGCACAAAATCAAGTTATCAAAAATATACGGAATTTAACTGTAGGAATTACTGTTGAAACGCCAATGGGGGGAGCAAATGGTTCTGGTATCCTGTTTTCCTGTAACAATCAAACTTATGTATTAACTGCGGGACACGTAGTTTCTGTTGCTAGAATTATTGGGTTTAAGCGAACTAAAACAGAAAGCCAACAATTAGTAGCCTATGCGCCCATTTTTATAGAGCAAATAGTTGATAGCGGTAAAACTAAAAAACTAAGAAAATTTCCAGCAACTATAGTGCGTAATGGACTAATACACGATAATCTTGATGTAGCCGTTTTAATGCTTATAGACGTAGATCAAGAAAACAATCTTAGTTTTGATTTCAATGAACCAGACATAGGGACAAACACTTTGGGATGTGGGCAGTTGTTAGATAGTGAGTTATTAACTACGGATGGTATTGTTAGTGAAATATATACGACAACTGATTATGGTTTTCATCATCAGGCTACAAATAATGTTCAAGGTGGGTTTTCTGGTGGTGGAATCTTTAATGCCGATAACGGTAAATGTATAGGTATAATTACTCAAAAAACACTTGTAGGATGTGCTTTTGTACCATCTGGTGAAATTCTTAAATGGCTACAAGATAATGAAATAAATTGGTTAGTTGATAATTCTGAACCGTTGGACAATGTTTTAACATTAGAATTGGATTAGGGAGATTTTTATGCGGAAACATGAAGTATTCTTAAAGTGGTGGCTTTTAGTTGTGTTGATGAGTGTCGGATTTTATTTTGTTTATGCTTATGGTTTGTTTAATGAATTATGGAATAAAGATTTTACCAAAATTACGCTTATTATACTTGGGGGATTTTTATTAACATCGTTACAGTGTGGCATTAAAACATTTCGTTTAAGTAGTTCTATAAATAAAAAACAATGGGAAAATGTTGCAGAAATAGAGAAGGAATTATCTATTGGTTATTTCGCTTGTGCCATATTTGTTTCACTAGGTTTATTAGGTACGTTAATTGGTATGGTATACTCCTTACAAGGTTTCGCCACAATTGATGTTAGTAATTTAACCACTATTCAAGGTTTAATTCCCAAATTAACTATGGGTGTATCAACAGCGCTCTATACCACTATTGTTGGTGTTATTTGTTCTATTTTGCTAAAACTACAATATTTCAATTTGGAATATATTATTAGGAAATATCATGGATAATGAAAAATATAGTGATGGACTTGTATTTTTCGACCTACTATTTAATCTTTTATGTTGTTTTATTATACTGTTTTCCCTTGCCTATATATTAGTTAATGAACAAAATAAAAGTGATCGCGCCGTAGAAAATACAGCGGAGTTTCTAATTACCTTCATCTGGGCTAACGAAATTGGAGACGATGTAGATGCCTATGTTGAAGACCCTCTTGGTAATTTAGTGTTTTTCAGGCGTAGAGAAGAAGGGTTAATGCACCTAGACAGGGATGATTTGGGTAAAAGGAACGATGTAGTTAGATTGGCTGACGGTACAACGGTAAAGTCTGATGAAAATAAAGAAATAGTCACCATTCGAGGTATTATACCGGGGGAATATGTGGTCAACACCCACATGTATTATAAAACGGAAGATAGCGAACAAACCGAAGTTACAATTAAGTTAGAAAAGATAAACCCTAAATTAAGACTTATTACTCAAAAAACAGTAATACTTAGTGATAATGGTGATGAAAAAACCGCTTTTAGATTTAATATTGATAAAGAAGGCGATGTAACTGGAGTTAATGAGTTGAAAAAGGATTTGGCTAATTTAACACATCAGGAGTAAACCGTGGAAACTCTATGGATTCCCCTTGCGTACATTTTATCGTTGACAATCGCTCTGTGGTTTATTATTGGGTGTCGTGGATTCTGGCTATTAAAAACCGCTATTATTGGTGTGGTAGCATATATAGGAATTTGTATTTGGATTACATTACCAACATTTGAGGGATGGTCAACTAAATCGCCATTACCAGTTAAATTTGAGATTAAATGGGCTGATGTTAAGGAGCCAAACAAAAAAACTGGTGATAATGGCGTTATATTTGTTTGGATACAATCTTTGTGTGTTGCAGAAACTAAAACTTTTACTATTGATTCATTGAAACCGTTTTTTGTGGTATTACACCAAAGAGATCAAATAAAAGAGCCTCGTTTACATCAGTTGCCTTATTCCAGGTCGGGGCATCAACAAGCGAATGAAATCCAAAACATTATTAAGGATGGTGGAAAGTTTTTTGGTACGACCAATAAGGGCGGAACGGGGAAAGAAGGACAAAACGGTAATGGAGATGGGAGTAATAGTGGTGATGGTGGTAGTTTAAGCCAAGAGCAAGTCCCTATGTTTTATCAATTACCCCCCCCACATTTTCCTGCTAAAGATGAGCACTCAATCTGACTTTATATTAGATAAATTTAATGGTCAAACTGGTTATTTTGTGGATGTTGGTGCAAGCGACGGCTTTAACGATTCCAATACTCTAGACTTAGAGAAAAACGGTTGGAGCGGTATTTGTATTGACGGACTAGAGCGTAATTACCAATCACTGTTGCAAACTCGCTCGTGTTATTGTGTAAACGCTGTTATTGCAGGAGAGAATAGGAAAGCCGAATTTGTCTGTCAGGGGAAATCTGGTAGTAATGGATTGGGTGGTAGTGGTCTAACCGAATTTATGGACAAACCACACCTAGATTTTATCATTCATCATTTAGGCGGTCGTCTTACAACGGTAAAAACTAGAACACTGGAATCCGTCCTTCGGGAATACTTCGCCCCTCTCACTATAGATTTTCTGGATGTGGATGTGGAAGGTGCCGCCTGGGAGATTCTGAGAAATTTTCCGTTTACCAAGTGGCGGTTTTCGTATATTAATGTTGAGGTATCAGCAGAATTGACACCACCACTAACTTCCCTGCTAAATAGATATGGGTATGTAGAATGTGGTCGTTTTGGTCAGGACGTAATGTTTAAGTATAATAAGGTTAGCACAACCAAAAAAAGGATAAAGTGGAATATGTTCTTTGGTAAGTATATAATAAAATAAACCTTATAATTTAGTTACGTCAAGTGATGTATAGCGATGTGGCGTGGAGTATTGTATAGTGAAGTTAAGAATAACCGAAAAGGTTGTATATGATAAATGATTTTGTTATCCTATTTCAAGATTTAGAATCAAATATTATTGAATATGAGTGTAGTGTGTGTGGTGAAGTATTTATTGCAGATTACGCATTAGGAATAAATTTGGATATAAGTTCTGGCGATAGAGCAAGATGTCCCAATTGTGATAGTGTAGATAATTCATTTTAGTGATGTAGAGCGATGTGATGCAGAGTGCTGTTGTGTTGAGAACATCTGAAAAAGATGTATTGTTTTTTATGTAATGCTTTTAATTTTAATTTAAGGAGTTGTATTATGAAGAAAATTGTGAGTGTAACTATTAAGGGAGTTGCTCCACTTTTACTAAATCGCCCATTAACGGACGAGGAAAGTGGTGGTGGTAGCAAAAAGAAAACCGAAATCTTAGCACCAGAACAGAAAGCTAACTCCGTCAATTATTTTGATGAGGAAGTTGGTTGTTATGTCCCCAATTCAATGATTAAGGCATCACTGCGAGACGCTAGTAAGAATTTTAAGCGTGGTCGTGGTAATTATGCCAAGACCCTAAAGGCTAAGTTATTCGTGACTCCAGAAAAGATTCCTCTAAACAAACAAACTTTTGATCTAATCGACCGTCGAGCGGCTAAGCTACCAACTAACGGAGCAATGATTACAGCTTCTCGCCCAAGATATGAAAATTGGGAGTTGAGTTTTAAGGTTGAATATGATGATACAACTATTGATGACAAAACTTTGAGGGAAATTTTTGATGAGGCTGGTAGTTCAACATGTATCGGGAGTTATAGACCGGAGTTTGGAAGGTTTGAAGTTGTTAAGTTTGAGTAATATATTAATTTTACCATAATGTCAAGTTAAGTTAAGTGCGGTGTAGTACAGTCTCAGTATAGTCTAGTATACCACAATATGGTGTATGTTTTTAACAATATAAAATATTAAATAACAATAAATGTACATCGAAGTCAAGTACAGTATAGTCAATTAAAGTGAAGTTTAGTCTAGAATAACCGAAAGGGTTGTATGTGTCTGATTTAATCACTCCATCAATCTTAGATATTAAAGCTGATATAGAGTATTGGTGGAAACAATTTACTATTAAGTTAGAGGTTCCGTTATCTGAATTATTCCCAGAACCAGAAAAGGGGTGGGTAAAACACATTTGGAAACATGGGTCCGCTGATTTATGCGTCTTTCATAGTAATAAGTTAATATGTATTATCGAGGCGCATGGACACCACCATTTTAGTAATAAAAAACAAATAATGAACGATAAAAGAAAAGCTAAATTATGTCAAATTAACAATATTGGATGTTTACAAGTCGCAAACAGTGTAAGAGATACAATAGCAAGGAGAAAATGGAGAAGGTTATTGGGTAAATATATATGGAACGATTGTGTGAAGTGTAGTACAGTCTAGTTGTGTATAGTCGATTACTGTGCTGTGATGTGTAGAATAGCGGAAAATGCTGTAATTATTTTCTTACTTTTAACAATGGAGATTTCTAATGGCAAGTTTTAACAAGGTTATTTTGATGGGTAATGCCACTCGTGATGTAGAACTACGGTATATCCCAAGCGGTAAAGCCGTGGCTGACTTATCACTGGCGGTTAATAATCGTCGTAAGAGTGGTGACGAATGGGTAGAAGACGTAGTGTTTGTAGATTGTACAGTTTGGGGTCGCACTGCGGAAGTTGCTGCGGAATATGTAAAAAAGGGTAAGCCTGTTTTAGTAGAAGGCAAACTTATTCAAGATAGCTGGGAAACACCAGATGGACAGCGACGTACAAAGTTAAAGGTTGTTGTTGATTCTATGCAATTATTGGGCGGTAAGCCTCAAGATAACGAAGGCGATACACCAGCAGTTGGTGATGACGACGATTTACCAATCTAGCAGGAGAATAATAAGTGAAGGACTTCGCTTTACTTATACTAGCGTTAATAGTTATAGTATTGGCATTTAATGCTGGTAAACAACAATCTACCAATAAAGCCGTTATCGAGGCTATACACCAACACAACATAGCCATTTGTGATATGAATAGTTCAATAGAAATGTTGGGGGGGTTGAAAAAGTGACGCTAAGGCCGGTAGTTAAAATTATGGGCGGGAAAAAACATCTTTGGAAATGGATAGTCCAAAGTTTTCCGCCCGACTACGAAAACATGGTATATGGAGAATTGTTTATTGGTGGAGGCTCTGTTTTTCTCAATAAAAAGCCTTCTGGGTTAGAATATATTAACGATATAGACGAAGGACTGATTTCAATTTGGCGAACTATTTTTTATCCAGAGTTCTTGCAACAATTACATTCACTGTCCTATAGTGAAAACACATTCAAAGCCGCCTTAATTTATTTATTACACAAGAATAAGGGTTTAATTGAGTGGGCAGTTGCCGAATATGTAAAACGAAGGATGTCTAGGGGCGGTCTAGGTAAGACATTCGCCTGGTCCGACCGACTGAGGGGCGGCGAACCCGGCGATGTTCATGGGTGGAATACCGCATTGGCTCAATTATCGTCTATCGCAGACCGCACACAACACGCCCATATCTCCTGCAAAAACGCTCTCGATTTAATTCACGAACTTGATAGTCCGCAAACACTTCTTTATCTTGATCCACCATACTTAAAGGAAACTAGAACAGCAAAGAACACCTACCAATATGATTTTACAAATGAAGACCATATAGAATTACTGGAAATTATAATCGGTTTTAAGGGGAAGGTTTTGATTAGTGGGTACGAGTCAAGTTTGTACGCTAAATACCTATCGGGATGGAGATTAGAGAAAAAAGAAATGCCGAATCACTCTGGACAGGGAAAGACTAAACAGAGAAGAGTGGAGTGTTTATGGTGTAATTTTTAATGTTGTGTAGAACGGAGTTGGGTAATGTACATACAATCAATAATAGAGAAATGCGGTGTCTGCAATGTTGTATTTGACCGCTCTCATAAAACAGCCACCCCAGAGGTAGCCATTGGTTTGTGCGATAATTGTGTTGGTTCTCTTGCCGATAAATCTCTTATTGGTAGGTTTATAGCTGAAAAAGTAATTTTTACTACAGAAATTGGTGTTAACGAAGAAATCACGGTAAAGGCAACCTTAGATGGTGAAGTAATATATCAGGTGGTAGTCTATAAATAATGTCAGAAATAAAAAGTATTAATTTACGTGCCCCCATCAATGACTTGGGTTATGGTATAGTTGGGCAAAACATATTACTAGAGCTATGCAAACGCGGTGTAGAAGTCGCCTACTTTCCCATTGGGCAGCCCCGACCATCTTCTAAACTAGAAGCCGATGTAATTTCTCAATCTATCGGTCGTCAGCCCCTCTATAACTGGGAATCTCCCTGCCTAAATATATGGCACCAGTTTAATATGGCAGAGAGTATAGGTAGGGGTATGAGATGTGGGTATCCAATTTTTGAAATCAATAAATTTACTGGGGTAGAACGTCACCAACTGGCTAGTTTAGACGTGGTGTTTGTGACAAGTAAATGGGCGAAAGAAGTGGTAGAGCAGGAGGTTAGCAATGTAAAAGTGGTGGTTGCACCATTAGGCGTAGATACCTCGATCTTTTATCCACAAAAGATATCTCCGAATAAAAAAACAGTATTTTTGAATATAGGAAAATGGTCTATAAATAAAGGACATGACATATTAATAGATATATTTAATGAAGCATTTCCTAATGGCGAAGCTGTCTGTTTATGGATGATGAACGATAATCCCTTCTTAACCGAACAAGAAACCGCAGAATGGCAGTCTTTATATAAAAATAAGTTGGGAGATAAGGTTGAGTTTTTACCACGGGTGAGAACACAAGCGGAAGTCGCCAATGTGATGAATTCGGTAGATTGCGGCATATTCCCAAGTCGAGCGGAAGGGGCAAATCTCGAAATTATCGAAATGATGGCTTGTGGAAAGCATGTAATAGCCACCAACTATAGTGGACATACCGAGTTTTGTACATTTGATAACTCCCTGCTAATACAAGTTGATAAGTTGGAAGAGGCTTACGATGGAAAATGGTTTTTGGGTTGTGGAATCGCTAATGTGGGCGAATGGGCGTATTTGGGTGATAGTCAGGTTGAACAAGCTGTGTGCCACCTACGCACTATCCATCAACAGAAATTGGCAGGAAGGTTAGGTATAAATAAAGAGGGAGTGGAAACTGCTAAGAAGTTTTCTTGGTCAAACTGTGTAGATAATATCGTTAATAATATTAATTAGGGAGGTTGTTATGGTCGAACGAAAATTTGGACGATTTTATGTAGAAGATAATCGAGATAAGAAGTTTAGAATTCAAAAGGTGGCACCCATACGAACAAGCCGAACATATAGTAGTCGGTGGTTTGGAGATCAAAAAAATACCAGCGAATGCGTTGGGTATAGTTTATCCCACCTTTTAGAATGTTCTCCATATAAACAGTGGCTTAATCCTAGCGGTATTTATGATTTCGCTCAACTAATAGACGAGTGGGATGGCGAGTACGATGGTACTAGTGTACGGGCTGGCCTAAAAGTATTACAAAAGTTAGGTTTTATTAAAGAATACCGTTGGGGTAAGACATTGAATGACGCCGTAAATAGCGTATTAGAGGTTGGTCCAATTATTATTGGGGTCAACTGGTATGTAGACATGATGGAAACCGATGGTAAAGGGTTTATTCATGTCGGTGGAGAAAATTTGGGCGGACACGCAATTTTAGTGGATGGCGTATATGTCAAAACCGAGAAGTTTAGGTTGAAGAACAGTTGGAGCGACGAATGGGGTAAGGAAGGGCGTTGCTATCTGTCATTTAAGGATTTCTCCAGATTGATGAAAGAGGAGGGTGAAATTGGATTGGTTATTGAACAAACGGCTAAACCAACATACTAACAAATAAACATAGGGAGCATTTACATGTTAACTAGACGACAATTTTTACCAGCACTAGCATCACCGTTCTGTTTTTATCCCGCCCCATCACACCAATCACAATTAAGGGGAAGTGTATTATCTGATATTGATGCACCGTCTAAGAAAATAAAGTTTCCTGGAATTAATAATATCTATTGTGTAACTACCGATAGTCAATATTCGTACTTAATAAAAAAAGACGGCGAAGAAATGATGATTGTATCATACGGCGAATATAAAGGTAAAATGCCAGATAGAGAAAGCGATATTTTGAAACTAACGCAATGTTCGCATAGGTGTTATCCGTTAGAAATGTGCGACCTATGGTTATTCCACATCATACATAATGACGCTATTAAATGTGGAATTATGAGTTTACCAACTAGTTTTAATGCTACACTAAAAGTACATGATTTTTTCGTAAACGCAAAGGTTGCTACAGATGCGGATATTAAAAACTTTATCAACTATCAAATGTGTGGTAATATTATTATGAAGGAGGGGCGGCGTGAGCAAAGGTAGTAATCGTCGTCCAGAAAAAATTTCGGGTTCTTATCGACGTAACTGGACAAAAATCTTTCGTAAACAATGTAAATGCAATGGAAATGGTAACTGTAAAAGTTGTGGAGCGGGCAAATGCCAAAACCATTAAAGAAACCAAATAGAGGGGCGGATTTACAGTGGTTATTTTGGGATGACTATTATTATTTACTATATAAATTAATCAACGAAATTCAGCATGATATTTCGGTTGGTATAATCTCTATTGATAAGGTTGTGGGGATTGCGAATGGTGGCTTGAACATTTCGATTCCGATAGCCGCTACCCTAAGAGTCCCCCATGAGAGAGTGTTGATTAGCCATAGCAATAATGTTATGGAAAACATAGATTTTATGGATGGTCCAGAACGCATTTTAGTGGTGGACGACATTGTAGACAGTGGTGCAACTATTACTGATTTTTGCAAAATACTTGCCCCACACCACACTCTTTCAGAGAACATGTGGGTTGCCGCCCTCTATAAACAAGAAAAATTTGCAGGAGAGTTCCCCCATTATTATGCCGACACTAACAGTAAATGGGTAGTTTTTCCATACGAGTTAGATTAACAAAAGGAGTGTGCCGTGAAATATTTATTTTTATCTATGTTTTCTCTGCTAATTTTATGTTTGGGTTGTTCTAAGGTATATTCGCAATACCCCACATTTAATTCTCCATTTCATAGTTATGATCCATACTACACAGACCAGTCGCCAGACCACGGCTATTTACGTGTAGACCCCCAATTTGGTAGACGATACAGTCGTCCAATTCCGCCAAGGCATTATTACCAGCCATATCCTCCATATTACTATCAGCCATATTCGCCACCCTATTATTATAGCCCTCCTTATTATCCACCACAACCTCAACCGCCGTTGCAACCCCAACCACTACCCCCACACTTTTATTTTTATTTGTGGCACTAATCATATGACCATTGTAAAATCGTGGCGTGGTCGAGATGGCGTTTTGATAGTTAGAAGAGATGGTTATGTTATCGAAATTAACGCTGGTACTACTAAATGGACGTATTCAGAATTCTTAGATCAAACTAATAAGAGAGCGGTGAAAAAATTACTCACAGCAGTATACGGTAAAGCTATTATAGATGATGTTATCTTATTAGTACAATCATTAGTGGGAGAAAATTGTGGGTAAACAGAATAAGGAAGTAGAAGAGTTAAAAAGTGTGACATTGCAAAAAAGGAGAAACGAAGCAAGTATCATAGAATGGCTGGGCGGCAAACTGAATAAAACCAATAAAGTAAGTATTAATTATTTATATGATGGATTTTACAGGGTTAATATAAGACTGCGTAGTTCTACGATTATTAGTGATAGTTATTTTCTGATGGTTAAAGATGGTGTGGTTACACATAGGAAAACCCATAACAATGTTTGAATTAAACGACATAATTACCACAAAAAATTGGCAGTCCTTGTGCGACCATATTTATGACGCTCCCAATTTAGACAATGTGCCAGAAGGGGGATCGTGCTGGTGTGCTTGCGACCAAATTCACGAATTTTTCAAGAGGATAGATGGTACTGGACGTTCTTACATATTGGTAAGTTCACACTCTGACTATGGATTGGCATTACAAGTTGAATATCCCATCATCAATGATGTTATAACGACCGCTCGTAAAATTGTTCGAGGCACTAAACCAGAAGTTGGCTACCGCCCCATCACCATACAACCTTCCTGCAATCTAACCAGATGCCACCCCTCTCATAAGTACAGCGTTCGATGTTATTCGTACACCAACGCTACTCTACCTAGAATCCCCGACGAAGTAAAACATTGGTTTTTGGTCAACAATATGGTGAAGGATGAGCCACGAATTACCAATATACCATTTGGTGTACCAGAAGATAGAGTAGAAAAGTTCGCCAACCTACCTAAACGAGATAAAAAAGGTTTATTGTATGTGAATTTTGGTGATTATACATTTGAGAGGATAGAGTTGAAAAATTTTTATAGAGAGCAGTCTTGGGTAACATTCAAAGAAAATATATCATTTGATGAATATTTAGACGATATTTCCACACATCATTTCACTCTCTGTCCTAACGGTAATGGTGTTGATTGTTACAAAACCCTTGAGGTTATTTATGCAGGAGGTATCCCCCTTGTCGAAAGAAGCGTAACCACTGAAGGGTTAAAGTTGCCGTTTATTATTGCGTATAATATGTTTGGAATATTTATGAAAGATCATTTGAGAGAACTTGTAAAAAGCGATAATGAAATCATCAATACTATTGGTGAGTACAATTATTGTAAACTGTCATTTTGGCAGGAAATTATCCGTAAGACGAAGGAGGCTATATGTTAACTTTTCTAGTGGCTTTTGGGATTTTCGCCGTAGGATGGCTACTTTTCAAAGTGATACTCTAAAAATTTTGAAATCTCACCTTGACAATTTCCACATTTTTCATATAATATGTAGAGAACGCCACCGTGGCAGGAAAGCGACCCATGATACCGAACACTGCAAAGTTGGACGATCTATCATTATCTGATTACTTATCTATAGCGAAATATTGTATATTACATTATGTTCATGGACCAATGAAGTATAAAATGGTTGGTGATGATGACGCGGTTGGCGGTGTAGCTACAGAAATAATGTTGGGAATAGGTAAATATAATCCAGAAAGAGGTATGAGCCTGAATACCTATGCTAATATGCGGGCTAAAACTGCTATTTATAGGTGGTTAAATAATTATACTAGAAATAGTAGGGTCCGCACTAATTGTAGGTTGGAGAGGCGTTACGAGCATACTGGATTAAGTGCGATGTTAGAAATAGAGCAGGGAAGGTTGTTAAATGAGGCAGTAAATGATCGGTTGACAGAATATCAGCGGTTGTGCTTAGAAATGTACTATTTTAAGAATATGTTATTGAAAGATATAGCAGATATTTATGGGGTAAGTAAACAGGCTATTAGTCAGAATATAAGAAGGGCGGAAAAGAAGTTGGGTGGGGCAGTGACTCTTAAAACATAAGGTGGTAGCGTGTTTTGGAATAAAAAGAAAAAAGTGGCGTTGGAGTTTATACGTTTTTCATTCGACGAAGAAAACAACATTATTATAGATTTTAATTTTCCTGCTTTTGACACCGAAGTTACTCGAAATAGGACAGCATTACTACTAGATAGTGCTACATCACAAACTGCCGCTCTAAAATTACAAGAATTTCTTTTAGATTGGGCAAACCAGAATAATAAAAGAGAGTATGTAGAAGGGATAATAAATAAATGGATGTTATTAAAGAACAACTATATGGGAGATTCAAACATTGGTGGTCCATGCGTTAGACCTAGTGAAGTGTTCAACTATCAACAAGCAAAGTAAATAAATAGATGCCCGAATTAGTCAATAAGTATTTCCCAGTTTTAGATCATGGTTTTGTTGCCCTAAAAGATTATATGGGTAGCGACCAAGATATTGAAGAGGCGGCTAGGGTCAGCTATGGTGGTGGTAATAGGAAGGCTTCAGATACCCGTAATTTATTGCGTTATTTAATGAGAATGAGGCATACAAGCCCGTTCGAGATGGCAGAAATAAAATTACATATGGGATTACCCATCTTTGTAGCCCGCCAAGCCATCAGGCATCGTGTTTTCTCAACTAATGAATTTAGCGGTCGTTATTCAGTAATGCCATCTATTTTTTATGAGCCATCAAGAGATAGATATGTAGAACAAAGTAAAACTAATAAACAGGGTAGCAATTTCGATTCTCTAATTTTTGATAATGATGATGATTGGGAGGATTTTGAGCAATCTCGTTGTATATCTAGGGAGATATCCGAAATACACTACAACTGGTGTATTAAAAAGGGAATTAGCAGGGAAATAGCCAGAATAGATTTACCACTCTCTACTTATACTTATTGGTATTGGAAGGTCGATCTACACAATCTACTCCATTTCCTTGAACTAAGACTAGATGAACACGCCCAATGGGAAATTCGTCAATACGCCAAAATAATTGCTGGAATTGTTGGGCAACTTTTCCCATTAACTTGGGAAGCGTTCTGTGATTATAGGTTATATGGGGCAAAATTTAGCTATCAAGAAATGAAGGGGTTAATAGATGATAAAGACCCAGAAGGCTTATCTCGTCGGGAATATGGCGAATTTAAGAGAAAGATAAGTGAATTACCAATATATAATACTTACCCATTAGATATTTCCTCTGCTAAAGACCATAAGTATTTTGAGGATATGATTGCAAAATCGTTGTAATGGAGTGCTGGTGTGGAGATTAAAATTGTAAAAACATTGGATGAATTAGCCAAAATATGGGAATTGACATATAGTGAGTATTTACGAGAGGGTTATTGTTCTCCGCGTCCATGTAATAAACTATGTCACTATAAGCATTTAGATATTACAGACAATGGTGAGTTATACCCTCAAACAACCGTGTATTATGTAGAAGAATATGGAGAGGTGGTGGGGACAAACAGTATTACATTGGATGGACTAGGGGGACTGCACGTTGATGGCTCATTTCGAGAAGCTGTAGATGAAATCAGATTAGAGGCAAAAGAAGCGAAAAAGGTGTTGGCGTCATCATGGAGAATTGTAACAAGTTATAAGTTGCGCAATACTATATCTGTATTAACAGAGTTAGTTAATGTTGTATATAACCAAATTGTAAAAAATAATATTGATATTACTTTATTTATTTTCCACCCAAAACACGCACAATTTTACGAACGAATGGTGGGATTAAAGACGATTGCTGGACCACTCTCAGAACTTGCGGTTACTGGTCATCCAGCCGTGTTAATGAGGGGCGACATAGAAGATGTTGATATATGGCGTAATACATACGCTAGACTTAAAAGAAGAGGTAGAAAAAATGCGTGATACAATAGGACAATTTAAGTATAATGTAACGACAGAGATTTCTAGGTTAAAACTTTGTAAATCAGACCGTGATAGTTTAATTATTAACCATATCCCACTAGTAATAAAATTAGCATCGGTGTATGGTAAACGTAAGCATAACACAGAAGAGTTAATAGGTGTTGGTTGTTTGCGGTTGCTTGAGGTCGTAGATAAATACTTTGATAAAAAAAGAGGTAATTTAACAACATTGTTATATAGGGCAATTCCACAGTCGTTTAGACAACACGCTAGAGAAAATGAGTATCTGGTTAAATTTCCGAGAAGGACATGGAAACAAATGGGTAAAATTAGAGTGTTTTGTAATGAGCATGGGGGAAATTTTCCGTCTAAAACTGAAATGAAAAGTCTTTTAGGATATCAAAGATTTTCACAGAAAAGGTATGGTGAATTATTTTGTGCGTGGACGTGCTTAAATAAGGAGGCGGTTGAGTGAAAAAAAAGATTACCTGGATGAAGTTCGTGGACCCTTTGGGCAGCAACCTAGATGACGTGGAAATGCCAGGCTTTGAAGATGACGAAGAATCTGAAATTATGTCTGACATGGAAGATGAAGGAATGTTTGCCAAACAAAACCTACAGGTCATGCAAACTCCATTTGGTGTGATGACTGTGGGAGATCATTCCGTGGTATCTCGCCAATTCGATTTTTGGTGGTTATTCAGCAATTTCTCCATAACATCAGAAATCTTAAATATGATCGAGGCAGTTCCAGGCGTGGAGATTATCGACAAATACTGCTTAACTCGCTATCGCATGAAAATAGGGTTTCCTATATCTGGGTTGTTCGATTCTGCCAAAGTGAAAGCTAATATTCAAGCTATTATTGATAATATTGACGCAGAAGTGGACACGATAAAAGATGATGAATTAGCTAATTTTTTACCACAAGAGATAATAGAGGAGGTGGGGGTAGTACGAAATCAAATACGAGAATATAATTATTGGTCAATAGCAGTATTACCAAACGGACGAATCTCCCATGTCGAAGACAACGATCTTAGTGATAACTTTTTACACAATACATTTATTTATAAATTAGCAACTCAGTTAGTGGACGGATATTTATTATCAAGTAGTGATTATCAATAGTCAATTATCCACCAATTTGAAGTTTCTTATGGGCAATAAAAAAACCGAAATTACCGATAGGATTACTAACTTACAGTATTATGGAATTGATGTAGATACTAGAGAATTATGGTTACATAGTTATCCAGATTCCACCCTACCAGAGGAGGATGAAGAGCCAGGAATTTGTTATAGGATAACCGCTACTTTTATTAAAAATTTATTCTTACTTGACCATCTTGGTAATGATTCAATACTTATACACGTAATGTTATGTGGGGGGTCGTGGAATTTCGGCATAGCAATTTATGATGCCATTAGGGCGGTCAAGAGTAATACGATAGTGGTTGCCCATGCTTATGCGAGATCAATGTCCACGGTTATACCTCAAGCTGCCAACTTACGCCTAATTATGCCGAATGCCGATGTTCTAATTCATTTTGGTAGCGAACACTATTCGGGAAATTACATGACGGTACAGGCAGGGGTTGAGTGGGACAAATTACAAACAGAGACAATGCTGGATATCTACCAAGGGCGCTGCTCCAACGGTCGATTTTGGCAGGAAAATAATATAGGTAATATAAAAGAGTGGCTAAGACAGAAAATGGTGGAGAAACAGGACTACTATATGACGGCGGAAGAGGCGGTCAGAATGGGGTTCTTCGATGGGGTGGTCGGAGACAAAGGTATAGAAAATATAGGGAAGATTAGGAGGGTATTATCGTGAGTGAAATACAACGTGGGGATTAACCAAACGACTAGTTTTCCCCCTACTTCCTCCTGCTAAAACCCTCTTTGTGGTGTATATTAAGGTGGAATTGGACAGTTGAGGCAGCTTACGTTGCTCCAACACAACATCTGGACAACAGGATTGAATCTCAAAAGTGGAGATTTCATAATATGGCTACGACAACTGTAAAGGCTGGGGCGGTAAAGCAAAATTGTGGGGTGGCGGCGCTTGCCAATGTGCCAGCAGACTCCCCAATTACCGATGGTCTAAACTTAACGGAAATGACTGGCAATAAAACCGTTGGTGGTGTAAAGGGTCCAGAGACCGATGCTACTATTGCGGCGGGAACTGATAGTAAAGGTGTTTATCAACCCCTAACGGGTGATTACGCAAAAACTAGAGCGGAACAATACGTTGTGCAAGGGGCTACTACCAAAATTGCTGGACAAGCCTATGCGAATGGTGTTTTTACGAATGCCGATAAGGGGTTTGGGCGGTATCCACAACCAATCGAGTCCCGTAGAACTATACATATTAGTGATTGGTCTTACATTACGGGTGCGGCTACTATTACTGGAGTTACCAACGATAGTTTTGGCTCAGACAATGCGGCTCGACCAACTCGCTCTATTCCTGGCGAGCTAGTAGTTATGCGTACTGGTAAAACCCCGACTCAAAGCGATTACGCTGAGAAAACGGGCTAACCATTACAATTAACAATGGGGGCTGGTAATAGTGCCACGCCCCCCTAGCGGAGATAGAGCAATGCAAGAGAACATCGGGCTAGGCGAGTTAATTGGAGTAATGTTGGCTGTTTTAGCAGTATTTGAAATATTAGCTAGAGTTATAGTATCACTAATTGACAAATTTATTGGTAAAGGACCAGAATCTCACAAAAAATGCGTGTTTAACGATGCTGAAAGTCAAATAGAAGCAAGGAAGGGCATTGATGAAATAAGGGTAAAAATTAACGAAGTTCACAGTGTTATTGGGGCGGTTGATGAGGCGGGCACTCGATTAGTATATTTCCCGAGAGCTTTTTTACAACAACAATATCAATACCAAGAACGTCAAATAGACGTACAACTTGGTCTACAATCTAAGTTGTTAGATAGAATAGAAGAAATTAACCGTGGACAAGAAAGGTTGGCTAATCTACTGGATATAATGGGAAAGACGATAGAAAAATTAGTAGACAGGGTAGAAAAACTATTATAGAGAGGTGAAAAATGTTCAGGACAATGCTTGTAATTTTGATGGCTTTGGTTTTAGTAGGCGTAGCATGGGGAGATGGATTACCCACTACTCCCAGTCAAACAATTATCAATAATGGAATTAAACCATTGGCGGAACCAACGCCTTTAGCTATACGAAAAGGACTTGTAGATCAACATAACCTTATTTATGAACAACACAAGGTTTTATACAGTCACGAAGACGCGATGAAAATGGGGCTCAAAGAAAATAAGTATGTCTTTATTTATTTTCATTCTGAATATTGTTCTCCCTGTAGGAGAATAGAACAAACATTTAATAACCCGCAAGTTAAACAAGCATTACAAACCTATATTATTTACATAGTAGACGTAGATCGAGAGCCCGGTATACTTGAGATGTATAGACAAGCATTTCAAAATCATCCATTTAAGATTACAGGAATTCCCTTTTACGCATTAGTAAATCCGTACACCCGAAAATGCGAGAGATGGGGCGTCGGTTTTCGTTCAAGTTCGGAATTTTTGTACTGGCTCGCGTATAACAGATAATGTGCCACTCCCCCATAAATAAAGACTGTGTACCCAGACAACGGTACGAGTAAAGGCGACAGCGGGGGACGCAAGTGACACGACCCTTAGTGGCAAATTAAAACTGTCGCCTCTTTTATTAAATTATTACCTTATAGTTATGCCTATTAAATATACAAAAACAGAAGCCAAAAATAAATCTCTACTATGTGGAATTGAGATGATTGGAGATTATTTTTTAGGTAACACTAAAACAGACTTTAAATGTTCAAAATGCGGGAAGATATTCAAAACGAGACCTAATAGTGTTTGGCAGGGGAAAGTATTATCATGTGGACATTGTAATGATCCACAAACTTATTATTGATTTTTTTATCGTTAAAACAAATCAGTATGGACAATTAACTAAAACAATGTTAAATTATCCAGAAAAATATGAAGAATATATTTGCAATTTTGACCCTCCCAAAATGTATAATGGACAATTAAACGAAAAAATAAAAAATATTGTATAATAAATATGGCATCCATTCGCTTCCTAGTTGATAAACAGGTCAGAATTTTAGAAATGTCGATTAAAAACGGCAGTCTAACTTTAGATGAACGGGTAGCGGCTGTAAGAACCGGACAGATTTATCAAATAGATAGTTACGATAATGGTCCAGAAAATACTATAAATGTAGTTTTCGGTCAAAACTCACCATTAAGAGGTATAGTTTTAGGCATTTCTAAAGCGGATATAACATTAAATCCAGACGTTCAACCTGAACTAGCACAAAATCAAGGTGGATGTAAATCTTGCTAACCAATAATAGAGGTATTATATAGATGAATCACATCAGATTATTAACAAATGCCGTAATTCATGCCCAGTACAAAACGGGCGATAAACACTTGAAGGTTCCCTCTGGTAGATTTCTCCCTGTACAAAAACTAGTCGAAAATCCCGATAACACGGTTACGGCATACTTACAAGATGGGGGAATCGTGCATTCTTTAGATAAGTCTTGTTTTTCCGTTCAAGGACAATTAGTATATGAGAAAGCGACAACCCATGAAGGGGCACAACGGGAACCGCCAACTCCAGTTCTTACCCACAACGAACCCGCCCTCTCTATTCCGGATGAATTACCCGCCCCCTTTTCTCCCGCCTTATCAGATGAAGATTTTGAACAAACTGTAGATGATGAATAAAGGCTAGGAGTATCTAAAGTGGAATCTTTGGGGTGGATAGGATCAGTTTTGTTGGGTATATGCGGGATTTTTCAACTATGGCGGATACACACAACCAAGAGTGCGTCAGACCTATCTTATCTTTTCCTGCTATCATGGCTTTTGGGTGAAGTTTTTCTATTTTGGTATGTCATATCTATGCAGGAAGTTAGTATATCGCTATTATTCAACTATTCATTTAATATAGTGATAGTAATACTCTTAATTATGGGAAGAATAATATATGAATGATGTACAAGAGACGTTGAGAGCCATTTATGAAAACCCTAAAGAATTAGCCTCTAGGTATGCGGGCAAAATCAGTGGAAAGCGGGTGCGGCTGTGCAAAAAGTGTAACAATCGGGGATATTTAGAGTTTACCGCGCCCGCTGGAAAGACTATTATAGAACATACTATTGTGTGTGAATGCGTGTTGGCCAACATCAAAAGTGAGGCGTTGGAGTGTGGACATGGGTAAGACGGTGCGGCGGCGGGATAAGCAAACCCGCAAATTTCTGAAAGAGCGTAAGTTAAGCAGGAAAAAGCGCAGTGGACAGTTTGAAGATTTATTCGTGAAACACAGGGATAGAAACAATGGTGGATAGTATACTTTTTGGAGATTATCTAAGAGAATGGAGAAAATATCTTAGTGAAGAAGAAATTGTAAAATATACACCAGTCCTGAAAGAGTGGTTCGAGCATATACAACCAGTAGAAAGACCGTCTTGGGATGAATATTTTATGTCGTTGGCGATTTTGGCTAGCTCAAGGTCGATGGATGCCCAAAGCAAATTTGGGTGTGTGCTAGTGAAAGATAAGAGAGTTTTAAGTATAGGATATAATTCTTCACCTGGGAAAATGGATGATTCACTACTGCCGAACCTAAGACCAACTAAATATAAATTTATGGTACACGCTGAATTAAACGCGCTCAATCTATGTAATAATAGACCAGATGGAGCAACGGCATATGTAACAGGAATTCCCTGCTCTGTTTGTTTGCGTAGCTTATATCAATCGGGAGTGCGAGAAATAGTTTGTTTGAATGTCCTAGCTAATATGCAGAAGGATGACCCAGAGGAAGAATTAACATTTAATACAATAGTTAAGATGGGCAAAATGAGCGTTAGATTTATTAGGTTGGATAAAGAGAAGTTATTAGGTGTTTTTACTAATTCTCTAAATAGGTTGGGAGTATAATATGATTAGTTTTGATAATCCCCAGTTCTGCACATACGCCATCTCGCTTTGGGTGCGTGACGCCAACGGTAATGGTATTAGGAAGATCAGTTGTGAGAGCAATTCAGCAGATGAGATTTGCGGATTTTTTCAAAAGCATGGCGGCAGCTATTACCGAAAAAGTAAGAAAAAGACTGACAAAAAAATAGAGAATAATTAAACAGCAATGTCAATGAAGGCACTACAAAGCTATACCTATTATTCTAGGTATGCTTGTTATAACAAAGAAAATAAGAGACGGGAAACTTGGTTTGAAGCTGTTGACAGAATGATGGATATGCACCTACGAAAGTATCCAATTATAAAGGATGAAATAGAATGGATTAGACCACTAATAAAAGAAAAAAGATTATTGGGATCACAAAGAGCTTTACAATACGGCGGTGCGCCAATAGAGAAAAAGAACGCTAGATTATATAATTGCTCCTTTTCATATTGCGATAGACCTAGATTCTTTCAAGAAGCATTATGGATGTTATTATGTGGCTCTGGTGTCGGATTTTCTGTACAGAAGCACCACATAGATAAACTACCAAAAATTAAAGACCCAGCTACAAACATTGTAGAAACTTTTATTATTCCAGACTCTATAGAAGGATGGGCTGATGCTTTAGGTATACTTATTGCCACATATATGGAAAGCAAAGAATATACAGAGTGGTATGGTAAAACCGTAAAATTTGATTATTCTCAAATACGATCATTAGGGTCTAAGTTATCTTCTGGTGTTGGCAAAGCTCCAGGTCCAGAACCGCTACACAGATCATTAAATAAAATACGTGAATTATTAAATAAATGTATTTTGGAAGGACAAAAAAAATTAAAACCCATCAATGCTTACGATATAGTAATGCACTCTGCCGACGCAGTTTTAAGCGGTGGTGTTCGTAGGTCCGCCACTATTTGTTTATTTAGTATTGACGATCAGGAAATGATGTCGGCAAAAACAGGGAACTGGTTTTATGATAATCCACAAAGGAGTAGATCGAATAATTCAGTAATGCTATTGAGGCAGAATACTTCTAAAGAGGATTTTTTAAACATTATTGATAAGGTTAGAGAGTTTGGAGAACCAGGATTTATTTGGGTAGAAGATTTAGAATGCGGATTTAACCCATGCGTCGAGGTTGGGTTATATGCGTATGATAGTGAAAATAGGTCGGGTTGGCAAGTTTGCAATTTATCTGAGATTAATGGGGGAAAAATAAAGTGCGAAGAAGATTTTGCGTTAGCCGCTAGAGGAGCAGCTATTTTAGGTACTTTACAAGCTGGATATACTAATTTTGAATACCTTGGAAGTATTTCGGAAGAAATAATACGTAGAGAAGCATTATTGGGTGTGTCGATAACTGGTATGATGGATAATCCAGATATTATTTTTGACCCAGAAATTCAAAAACGAATGGCTAAATTGGTTGTTAAAACAAATAAGTGGGTGGCAAATAAGATAGGGATAAATCAGGCGGCGAGAACAACCTGTATTAAACCGGCGGGATCAACGTCTTGTGTATTGGGAACTTCCAGTGGTATACATCCACATCATGCCAGGCGTTATTTTAGAAGAGTGCAAGCTAATGCAATAGAGCCAGTTTTATCTTTTTTTAAGAAATACAATTCCTATGCTGTAAGTAAGAGTGTGTGGTCGGCTAATAACACGGACGAAATTATTACTTTTTGTATCGAGGTTCCAGATGGAGCAAAAATAAAAAACCAAATTTCTGCTATAGAATTACTGGAATACGTCAAGGAAACACAGAAAAATTGGGTATGCAATGGAAAAGTTCAAGAACTTTGCGCTAATGAAAATTTATCACATAACGTATCTAATACTATAAATGTAAGAGATGACGAATGGGATATCGTAGCAGATTATATATATAAAAATAGAAAGTGGTTTGCTGGAATATCTTTATTGCCATCATCTGGAGACCTTGATTACCCACAAGCGCCAATGGTAAAGGTTAAGCTACCAACAGAAATTTTGCGAATATATGGGGATTGCGCTTTGGTTGCATCTGGATTAGTGGTTGATGGAATGCACTCGTTTGATAATAATTTATGGGCTGGTTGTGACGCAATATTAGGATTAGGTAGCGAACAAACCACAGAAGATAAATTAGATTGGATAAGGCGTGTCAAACGGTTTGCAGAAAGATATTTAGGTGGTGACACAAGAAAGGCAACCTATTTACTAAAAGATGTTAATAATTGGAAAACTTGGATGGATTTAAATAGAGAATACAAGGATGTGCCATATGAAGAATTTATTGAACAAGAGAATACCGTTGATTTACATGACACAATAGCGTGTGCCAACGGAGCTTGTGAGATACATATATAGGATATTATCATTTGTGCACCCTTTACACTGGCAACTGCCTAGATATTTTTCCTGCTATACCAGATAAGTCAATAAACGCCGTAATTACGGACCCACCCTATCCTGGCATAGTACGAAAATACGGTTGTATGGACGAAGCCGAATGGATGGAAATGATGAGGGGGGTAGTCCAACAATGTAGGCGAGTTTTGACCGACAATGGTAGTGCAGTATTCATTTTACAACCAAATCAATCACACGTAGGAACAGTCCGAACTTGGCTCTGGGATTTTATGGCGTGGACATCTAGGGAGTGGAACATGGTACAGGATGTATACTGGCACAACCCATCCCCTTTCCCAACCGTCCATTGTCAACGTAAATACGGTCTAATGAGACAATCTATTAAGGTTTGTGTATGGTTAGGTCCACCAACTTGTTATAGAGATCAAGACGCCATCCTATTGCCTATTGCTGAAGCCACACTAAACGATAAGAGGGTCAATAATAATAATTTAAAGTATTCTCCCCAAGGCGGAAGTATGAGATATGCCAGAGGATTAGCCACATGTAAAGAAAGGGGTGGCTCCACACCAATCAATCTATTAACTATTTCTAACTCACAACCGCACCACGAGGGATGTAAAGGTCACGGCGCAAGTACGCCTCTTAAATTGTGTGAATGGTGGGTGAAATACATAACCAAAAATGAAGATACTGTACTCGACCCATTTTCTGGGAGTGGTAGTGTTGGGGTTGCCGCCCTAAATTTGGGCAGGAAGTATATAGGTATAGATAGTTGTGTGGAATATACGGAAATAGCGGAAAATAGATTATCACTAACCCTCTTATCTTTAACTGGTGCCCACCCAAAATAGCAAAACATATCTAGCCATGCCAACCTATTGTTATCAATGTTCGCTATGTGGACACTACCTAGAGGAATTTCAGTGGATGTGTGACCCCCCACTTATTTCCTGCCCATCCTGTCAAAAACAATCATTAGAGAGAGTTTTAACTATTCCCTATGTAGCCATTAAAAAGAGTGATGGCGAGATTACCATTGGACATTTAGCCAATAGAAATTCTCAAAGATTTTCTGATGACCAGAAAGGCCACTTATTGAATAAAGACAAGTCGGATAAATCTGTCCCCGATAGGGAGTTACCAACTGGAATGTCGTGGGCGGAAAAACAAACACTACAACCTACCCTTTTGGACAAATACCAAACGGCTTCGCATAAAGAAATAAATAAAATGACAGATAAGCAGAAGGATACCTATATTAAGACGGGAAATAAATAGATAGAAACATAACCTTTATCATTAATTTAGGAGGATGTACTATGGACGTTTCTGAACTATCACTATCAGAGTTGATTTTACTACAAGGTCAAATTGATAATACGATTCAGGTGTTAGTGGCGAATGACGGTCTTGAGGAGGAAATCGAATCACTACATGATGGGCTATTAGAAAACCAATACCTAACCATTAAAGTGACCATTCCTGTTGATATTGTGGTATATGATACTAATGGCTGTTGTATTGACATTGTTGAAGACGTCGAAGTTATGGATAGTGTGATTGAGCAAGCTGAAAAACACAAGGACGTGAAAGCTGCAATTAGAAAAATAGTCCAACAAGAAAGCGGTTTAGACAAGAGTGTTGCTAAATTGGCTAAAAAGTATAGGGTTAGTGAAGAGTTTATTCTAAACAGAGTATATAGAGAATAAATGTGAGGTTTTTTATGAAATTCATAGTGAATATAGGTATTGCCGCCTACACAGAAACAGAGGGGCGGCACCCAAACTCCGCTAAAATTACGATTCCAGTGTGCGCGGATAAAACTGGTTTCACTATCGAGGTTGATTGTGGTGAAAAAGACACCGTTTCACAAATCCAAACTTTATTAGAAAAAATGAGGTTAGCCTGTGAATAACAACCGTGGGATTGGTTGGCAGAGCGCATTTGACGACGTTATATTCGCCGTACAAAATGACGTGCCAGAGCCAGAATTAACCGTAATTAAATGTTCGGCGTGTGGACAAAAATTAATAGAGTTATTTGTGGTGGGAGACGGTCCCACTTCACAGTTAATCGTGGAATGCCCATTCTGTGGGGACAGGTCTTTTAAAGTTAGTGTACGAGGAGCATTCAAGTTTGCCGCTTGCGATAACGTAGAGATTACAAATATTCAGTATGGCGACAGTATAATTTTTAGTACAAAAACATCAAGTTAAGGAGTTATTATGGGCGAACTAGGTTTACATATTATTGATAGCGGTAAACATAATGGGGAAGTTACACAAGAATTAGTGGGATATTCTCCTGCTCAAATGGTAGGATTACCACCAGAACGGGTAGACGTTGACGATAGGGGGTGTTTTGCCAAGGAATTGACCACAATGAGTGATGGAGTAGTAAAATCATCGGTCTATTATTTGCGAATGGGAGTTGGCGGACACTTATTGGACCCTTGGAATATGCTTAATAGTGGTTCTGAGCGTAGTTATGCTAAACATGCAGGAAAGGATAGTGATAAATTTGTTAAGGTAAATGAGCGGTGTTTTAAGTTTTATATGAGATATTTAACTACTCGTAATAGTGCTAACTACTTAAATGCTGATAGAGAACTATTTACTGGTTAACCACTAACATAAGTAATTAACTATAGGAGATATAATAATGCGTAAACTAAGTAAGATCGAACAATTTTGGCTAGATGAAAACACTGGTAAACTAACCGCAGAGGAAATAGCAGGGGAATTAAAGGGGGTAAGTACAAAGAGTGTGGAAAAGTATTTGGAAAAGTTAGGTTTACAGAATTTGGAGGTCGAGACCCCAACACCTCAACCAGTGGTGGTGAAAAACGACCAATTTGACCTATCTCCAGGTGATGAACTTATCATAGAGGATAATTACAAGAATGGTTTGCCGATTCCCACTATTGCCAAACAAATAAATAAAGCAGAAGAAGCCGTTAAAATGTTTATTGCTAGTAAACTTAGGGGGGCTGGTCGTGAGTTTTATGGGGGAAAAGGACAAATCTCTAATCGACGAGTCGCTACCGTGATGACCGAAAGAGGAAGTGAACATTCGGATATAGTGGGAGATAGCGGCGGTCCCCAAAAGACAAGTAATCGTATTCATAAAATTAGAGGATAAATTATGCCAGTAGATAACCATTTACCAGTTAATGACGGTACATGGGCACCAACTGTTAATATACCTATACCACCCATTTTTGTGTCCTATCCAAGTGAAGAAATCACAAAATTGGACACCATTATTCAATTATTGAACAGGATTATCGAGTTAATGCAAATGGGAAAGTAATATAATATGTATAAGATTATTGAAATAGTATTACTTATCTTAGCTTGCATATGTACTTTTTTATCTGGCTATATGGGTCATACCAATTTATTTGTGGGCGGTTTAATTTTATCAATTCCATATATCGTTAATATGAACAATAAATAATGATAATATGCACTAATCCAAATGACCCCTTCTTACTAGATAAGGACACCACAATATGGATAGCCACTCTTTCAGATAACACTCAAATTTTCCAGGATGACAATCGACCAGAGTTAAACGAGCCCTCAGCTTGGCGCAGACTCAAAACCTATTTAGGGCAGGAAGGTTTACATATAGTGGGGGTTCACTTTAGGTTTCGCTCACATGTGGTTTCCCTGCCATCATCTCCCCAAAATGAATATTATTGGAGTAAGGGGGTCGGGGCGGCGTGTGGAGGTCGATCTTCTAACTTCTTTATTTATGGAAGGCGAGAGGGGGACGTACTAATACGCGACTGGTATTCCGTGCCCGCTATTGTACGATCCCCCCATCTACAACAAACTAATCCTATTGCCGACTTTATCAATCACCCAAACTACATACCAATAATACCGATAAGGATATCTTTATGCCAGTCAAATCAATGATAGATAAAATATGTGAAACTCAAAATAAATTAGCTGCTGGGGTTGACGATGATGATACCAGAGTGCAAAAATTAGGTAGACTTATTCAACAGTACAGAGAAATTACAGATAATGATTACAGCGTTGTAATAGAAGGATTGTCAAATCGGGAAACTTGGCTTTTCGACCACATTTTAACACTATTCAAAGTTCCACTGTACTAGGGTTGAAATGGCGGATCATCGTACCGATAAATGCTGTTATCGTAGTTCGTATAGTGATTCCGACCTATATATCACTCCCTTGCAATATATTACAGAGATTTTCTTTGAGCGTACAGCTAAGGGGGCGTTACCTAATGAGTTCTGGCGGTTGCCGCAATACAAAAAAGAGTGGGGTAGGAGAGCTAAGGAGGTAGCAGCACTACTGAAGAAATATATACCAGAGGCTATCATTCAAGGCTTGAGAGACCCACGCCTAAAAAATCTACAGAGCCTCCACGCCAAGGCTAGTTTTTCGTACAAAAAAGTGTTCGACGAGTATGAGAATAGATTAAAAGTGCAGGAAAAGTTAGATGTGGAAGAGGTTAAGCCAGTCAGCGGGGAAACTAGACAGCCGTTTAGACAAAGTTCAGTATTTGATTTATTATAATGCCTAAAAAATTAACCCAAGAAGAAGCAGAAAAAAGGAGTTTAGGGGTTGGAATTGAGATGGTGGGAGAGTATACTAACAGTAGTACAAATTGTAAATTTCGATGCCCATGTGGAAAATTGTTTCTCGCCCAACCAAGTAATATATGGAACAAACACACTAAGTCATGCGGGTGTAATATAACCTGTAAGGGTAAAAATAATTTCAATTTTAAAGGATATGAAGAAATACGCGGTAGTCAAATTAGGATGATAAAACAACACGCGAAAGGAAGAATTAGGAAATAACAAATAATGAAAAAGCAAAAAGCTGAAGAAAATATGCCAAGTCAAGAAGTAGATAATACGCAGAGAGTATTAGACACCATTACAAAAACATACGGTGATGACGTATTATATTCTGGTAGTCATTTAATAGAAAATCCACCACCGATTTTAAGCTGGTCGCCAGCCCTTGATATAGCTCTTGGGGGAGGGGTGCCGCCAGGGATTGTTTGTCTCTGTTCCCGGCCAAAATTAGGCAAAACTTCTAGTGCGATTTCCCTAGCTCGCAACGCACAAAAGGCTGGGTTATTTGTGTTAATTTGTGATATTGAAGGGCGGTTAGCCCCAAGAGATTTAGATATAGATGGTTTAGATCATTCAAAACTACAAATTATTAGTTCGTCTGCTACAAATATGTTATCGGACGAAAGTTTTTTGGGTGCAGCTAGAGAAGTAATTTTTTCGATACCAAAGTCTTTTATTATATTAGATTCAATAAGTCAGTTATTAAGTAACGCTCGTCGTGATAATAATTTATCAGATAAGTTTAGGGCACCCGAGGCGATGGTTTTAGCTGCCTTTTTTAGACAAATTACACCAATACTTAATAAGCAAAATAGTTATGTTGTTGCTATTACACACCAAATTGCCAATCTTGGTAACAGTCAAGCCATTTGGGCGGAATCGGGCGGTACAAAGGTTCAGTATTGTCTCTCCACGAAAATTAAGGGGATTTCTAGCGAAGCCTTTCCAAAGAATGATAAACCACTAGGACTCAAGATTAAATGGCAGGTAATGGCGTCTCCGCTCGGACCTCCTGGTATTATAACGGAATCATTCCTGCGGTTTGGACATGGGCTTGACAAAGTTTTAGAGATACTAGATTTGGGATTGAACGTAGGTGTCATTCAGGCTAGCGGTAGCTGGTATGTGTATGACGACATTAAAGCCCAGGGGCAAGAAAAATTCAGAACGGCACTTATTGAAAGCGGTAGGGTTGACGAATTACATAGTAAAATAAAAGAAATTCTATTATAATGCAAGTTATAGATTTTGATGGTGTAGCCTATAAATTCCCCCCACTGGGACATACTAGCGATAAATATGTAAACAAACACAAGTCGGAATTACACACAAAATGCCGCACACTCCTACAAACCATTTTCCCCGCCCGAGTCTTTTTGGAAGAGGTTCCGATACCGGGTCTGAAATTGTACGTTGATTTTTTCCTAATTTTCAGTAGTACAGTAATAGAAGTTCAGGGGCGGCAACATCTTGAGTACACCCCTCACTTTCACGCTAACAAACTTGAATTTTATAGGGCTAGGCAGAGAGACGAATTGAAGCGCCGCTGGTGTGAGTTAAATAACATCGGAATGGTCGAACTATTATATAATGAAGATATTAGTGTTTGGAAGTCTAAAATATTGGGATCGTGATGGATGAAATTATAATTTGCAAGCGTGAAGGTAAATTTGTAGTTGAATGTTATAATGGTGGTAAAAAGGTAGCTGAAAAATCGTTCTTTGAAGTTGATTTTGATAATTATGAAGTTATTAATTTTAAGGGGTTTACTGCTGAATTACCGTTAACGGTTTGGCATTACAAATATTAGGGGTATTAATAAATTATGAGCCTAGAAGATCGTCTACTAGAATTAGAGAATATACGAGCCGCCCTATTTGCGCAGTTAGGTATTGGTGAGTTAAAGCCCAAATCAGAGGTTCAAAAATATTTAACTTTAGGCGAGTCTGAGTTAAAAGCAATAACCCCAGAGTCGTGTGTTATAGGAGCGCACTTATTAGCGTCAGAATCTACCTACATACAAACCCAAATAAACCGCCACCAAAGAATATATAATTGGGCGAACCGCAACCTATCTCAAATAATAGCCAAAGTAGTAGACAATTACGGCACCCAATACACGCCATACGAGATAAAAAAGGCACGAGCTATAAACGATGATATGGCACTGCATAAATTTGCACAATTAGCGTCCGACACTGAACTCGTGTTAGACTCTTTAGCTTTCATACCTCAAAATTTGAAATTTCAGGCTCAAACATTACTATCACTAGCACAGTCTAAGCAGAGGCAATAATAATGAACAAAGAACAAATACGAGACAGTCTATATGAATTAGCAAAACATTTTGCTATAGAAATAAATTTTACAGACAGTTTCGATATAAAAGACGAAAGACTTATTTATATAAATGGGTGGGTAACATCTAGTGAATTATTTTCTTTGGCTAAAAAATTAGAGGAATTAGAATTAGAACAAACTATACTGGTAAGTAATAATGAGTAAATATATCGAAATGAATTTAGTTAAAGTGGACGACAATGGTAGTGTTAATTATTATGCCGTATTTGATAAAACTTTTGACGGTATGATGATGACTAAATCCGCACTATCATATACCGATGATGAAAAAGTGCGGAATATAAAAATGCAATATATTGGTAATGTTTTGGTTGAACAAGCTATATTTGGAGACGATGATGAGTAAGAAAAAGCACATACAAAACATTAAAGACATAGCAGAAGATTATAATATATATGTTGGTTTTGGTCCGTATAAGGAACTTTTTATTAGTGGATGGTGTACGTCTTTTGAATTACAAATTATATGTGATGAATTACTCCAGTTAGAACAAATTATGCAGGAGAAACAATAATGAAATTACCAGATGTTTTAGAACAAGCCATTTTAACCACAAATTGGCAACTAGTAAGCGATGTTTTATTTGCGGTTAATGGTAAGCGTGTTTTGCCCCCAAAGCCTAAGAGCGAAGCTGAAGAATTAGCCGATTTAGACATCCCCAATACTATAGTAGAGGTGGAAGACGATGATGAAGACGACAGTGTTCTTCCCATTAGGCGCGCCCCCATGAAGAAAAAACGTGGTAGGAATAGTTTTGTTGATGATTTCTCCCTTGCTACTAAAGACCTAACGGAAAACGACCCCCAATTAGTCAAGATGTACAAACCAGTTCCATCCGAACGTCGCCCAGAGACTCAATTGTTAGAATTACAATGTACACAATGTCATCAGACCGTCCAAGTTCCACCATCCCTTGCTTCTAGTCGCTCATTCGACCCCTCCAACGAAAACGATGAGAGGGCGTTATTTAGGTGCGATAAGTGCTCTAAATTAGGTGGTGGTAAAAAGTAATATGGACAAACTAAGTGACGTTAGCGCTGAAGGCGCGGTGTTAGCTGGTACTTTTAAGTATGGGTCTGACATATATTACGACATTTGTGATGTACTACAACCAGACACCTTCACCGACGAAACGAACGTAGTTCTGTGGAAATGTTTTGTATACCTATTGGACGAACAGAAGTTAGAGAGATTAGATCAAGCCTCTGTAATGACGACATTGTCTAGTTTGGGCTATCAGTGGGTAGTGGACCGCGATATCAACCATTTGCGTAGCGTATTCCAACGTGATATATTGGCGGAAAATGTCAAAAGACTTGCTATTAGAATACGCAAATTACATATTACGAGATTGCTATTATCACAAGTTAGGGGAGTTAGTAAAGAGTTAGAATTAGTCACTGGTGAAGAAAGCATTGAAGACATATTAAATATTCCAGAGTTAGTAGTGTTTTCCTTTAATCAGGAATTATATGGTAATATAAGTAATGAACCAATAAAAATTGGCGATAAAGCTAAAGATTATATAGAATATGTGGTAAACAACCCAGTGCCGATGGTCGGCTTAGATATAGGATTACCTAAATATAACTATGCTATAGGGTCTGGAGTTAGAAGGGGGGGGATCACATTAATTGGTGCCCGTCCCGGAATCGGAAAAAGTATGCTATGTGCCAATGTAGCTATAAACGTGGCATTAAAAGGAACTCCAGTTTTAATCGTTGACACGGAAATGTCGTATGTAGACATCTTACCAAGAATGTTGGCTAATCTTACATTTGATTGTCCCATGCGGGCTACAATTACGGAAATCGAGCAAGGGTCATTTACTGATCTTCCTGCTAAAAATAAATCTGTTAATGAAGCCTCTGCTAAACTACAAGAACTGCCAATTAAGTTTATGTCTGTAGTAGGACAATCGTTTCAAAATGTTCTTAGTATTATTAGAAGGTGGATTTATAAAGAGGTTGGATTTACCAACGGTATTACTAATCAGTGTTTAATTATATATGATTATTTTCACCTGACGGATACTGAGAAATTAGATAGTGGAGTTCAAGAACACCAACTTCTAGGATATTACATTGATAAATTACATATTTTAGCTGCTAAATATAGTGTACCGATATTCTGTACTACTCAATTGAATAGGGATGGTATTAAAGAATTACATGGCGGGATTATAGCGTCTAGTGATCGTATCCTGAATACAGTACAGTCGTTTAGTGTTTTAAGAATGAAGAGTGATGATGAATTAGCACTAGAGGATAAAGATAGCGATGGAGCGTACACGAGTGGTAATGCACAAATTGTTATATTAAAAAGTAGATATTCGGATGGATGTGACGGTAAAATAAGTATACAAAAATATGGTAAATATGGGAAAATAGTGGAGGTATAATAATGTATGCGTAAAAGACGCAATTCCATTGCTGAAAATACTGAAATGATGAAGTTTTGGGATAATGAATTGAATACAAAAAACCCAAACACGGTATTACAATGTAGTAATCTAAAGATGAATTGGAAATGTGAACTAGGACACCGTTGGGTCAGTCCACCATCAAGCGTGTTCAGTGGGCATTACTGCCCATATTGTTCAAATCAAAAGGTTTTAATTGGATTCAATGATTTATCTACTACACATCCACATTTAGCTGAATTGTTTTCGAGAGACAGCAAATTACGACCAGAAGACGTAACACATGGAAGTAATAAGTTTATAATATGTGTCTGTGAAAATGGACACGAATATAAAACAACACCGAATAGTTTAACACAAGGCAGAAGATGTGGTGTTTGTACTGGTAAACAAATTATCATTGGCGTTAATGACTTGACTACGACTTATCCCGAATTATGCAAAGAATGGTCTTCTAAAAATAAATTTGGTCCAGAAACAGTAACAGCGGGGTCAAATAAGAAAGTTATATGGGAAGATGAATTTGGGCATGAGTGGATATCAATCGTATTAAATAGGATCAATGGTAGATCGTGCCCAAAGTGTTCTTGTAGTAAAATGGAAAAAATTACATATAGTTTACTAGATGCTAAATCAGCGGAATATATATTTCAACATAAGTTTTCAGATTGTAAAGATCAAGCTTTATTAGTATTCGATTTTTATCTTCCAAAATATAACTGTTGTATTGAATGTCAAGGTATTCAGCATTACGAGGATGAGTTTGTCAAAAAATTTAATCAAACAACTTACTACAGTGAAAAATTATCTAATATTAGAAGGAAATATAACATCAAAAGAGAATATTGTGTAAAAAATGGAATCAAACTTATAGAAATAAAATATACAGAAATTAACAATATCGAAGAAATATTAAAAAGAGAGATTGGAATTTAATATGGACATTAAACTGTGGCAGGGCGACTGTTTGGTACAAATGAAAAAAATACCAGATAAAAGTATTAACTTAATCCTAACAGACATTCCTTACAACGAAGTAAATAGAAAATCTAATGGGCTACGCAATTTAGACAAAGGTGCGGCTGACGTTTTAACATTTAACTTACATGATTTTTTAGTACAGTGCAACAGGGTTTGTAGCGGCACTATATATATATTTTGTGGAACAGAGCAAGTAAGTGAGATTAGAAAAACGCTAGCGCAATTTGGATTATCTACTCGACATTGCGTGTGGGAAAAAATTTCGCCTTCGCCAATGAATGGACAATATATTTGGTTATCATCTATCGAGAATTGTATATTTGCTAAAAACAAGGGGGCAACATTCAACGAGCATTGTAAAAGTAGTGTGTGGAGATTTTCTAGTAGTAGGAATAAACAACACCCTACAGAAAAACCAATTAAATTATTTGAGTATTTAGTTAGTACATCTAGTAATAGTGGTGATTTAGTTTTAGACCCATGTATGGGTGGAGGTACTAGTGGGGTAGCTTGCAAAAAATTAGGCAGGAGGTTTATAGGGGTTGAACTAGATCAAGCATACTTTGATGCCGCAAAACAAAGAATAGACAACACACAATACAATAACGGGAATTGACTTTTAGTTAAATTAGGATGGGAATTAAATAATGTGGATTACTTCCAGGAAAGACTTAACGAATTAAACGAATTATGTTGTGATAGAATTGATGATTTGCTTATTAGGTTGGGAGTAGAGTATAAAAGAATAGGTAGAAGAATAGTAGGATGTTGCCCACTTCATAATAGTGATAATAATTCTGGATGGAATTTATATGACTCAGGCAATAGTCGTCGCGGGAACTATGTATGCTATTCCGCGCAATGTGAAAAAAAGTTCGGAAATAACATAATAGGATTAACTAGGGGTATTTTAACAAGAAAAAGTCGAGGCGATATATCATTTAATACGTCGGTATTATATCTGTGTGAATTTCTCGGCTATAAATCCCTACAGGAAATTCCCCTACCAGATAAACAAACATTAAAACGACGAAAAGATGACTCTATATATACAAGGTTAAATGTGGTGCCAGAACATGAAGTCAAGGGGTGGGCGAGGTCACAAATACGCTCCAAGTTAGAAATTCCAGCCCCCTATTATCTAGCGCGGGGATATAGCAGGGAAATCCTAGATAAGTATGATATTGGGTATTCCGCGAAATTGAATAAAGTTATCGTGCCGTGTTATGATAATGATTACAAAAGGTGTATCGGTTGGATGGAGCGGGCGATAGATGGTGGCCTACCAAAATGGAAGTGTTCGGACGGATTTGAGAAAAGTAATTATTTGTATAACTATTGGTTCGCCCGTGAGAGACTTTATAGTAAATCTAATAGAGAGGACACCATTGTCATCGTGGAAGGAATAGGGGATGTTTTACGACTAGAGCAGTGTGGAATACATAATAGTATTGCATTACTTGGTATAAATCTTAGTAATTGTCAACAATCTATAATTGAAATGAGTAGGGCTCTGAATTTAATTATGCTTTTAGATAATGACGCGGCTGGAATTATTGCGTCTGAGCAAATAAAGAAAAAACTTGGAAGACAATTTAGATTATATTTTTTGAATGAGAAAATACAAGGTGGTAAAGACATAGGTGAGTGCTTAAATACAGACGAGATCACAAATGAAATTAAACAAATTATTATAACTATTAAAAATAAATACAACTATGACAAAACATGAACAAATAATAAAAAATAATAAAATAATGTCATTTTGGGATTTTGAAAGAAATACATTAGACCCAAATACTACAACGTGTCGCAGTAGAAAAATAATGTGTTGTAAATGCCGCTTAGGGCATATATGGGATGCTCCTGTATATAGTGTGGCAAGATATAAAGGTATTGGTTGTCCATATTGTTTAAATCATAAAGTTTTAAAAGGGTTCAACGATTTACAAACAACACATCCGGACATAGCTTCAGAATTTCATCCGGTAAAAAACATTGGTAAATCACCAGATATGTTTACACGCAACTCTAGAGAGAAAATATGGTGGCTTGGTAAATGTGGACATGAATGGCTAGCATCAATATATACAAGAACTCATGGACGTAATTGTCATTATTGTAACTCACACAAAATTTTAATTGGCTTCAACGATTTACCAACGGTAAGACATGATATAGTTTTACAATGGCACCCAACGAAAAATGGTGATTTAAAACCAGAGAATTTTGCACAATTTAGTTGCTCAAGAATATGGTGGATGGATGAATTTATGCACGAGTGGGTTGCGACAATTCAGTCTAGAAGTCGTGGTAAGAAATGCCCATATTGTTCCAATAAAAAAATATTGATTGGTTTTAATGACTTAGCTACAACACACCCTAAACTTGCCGATGAATGGTCAGATAAAAACACAATTAAATCAACAGATGTTACATATGGATACTCTAAAGACATTATATGGGAATGTCATTTGTGTGGATTTGGGTGGATTACAACAGTAAATAGTAGAACAAATAACTACAAACCAACCGGGTGCCCACGGTGTAATGCAAGTAAATTAGAAAAAGAAACGTCTAATATCTTGCAACGTTGTGGATATATATTAATAGATAGAAATGATTATGAACCACATAAATATTCTAAATTAAAAATATATATGCAAGAAAAGGGTTTTGATAATTGCAAAAACAAGAAACGGTTGCGATTTGATTTTTGGCTGCCAAACGAAAATACACTTATAGAATGTCAGGGCATACAGCATTATAAAAAAGAATGTTTGAGAAAAATTGGTGAGAATGACACCATATTTAACGTAGAAAAATTGGATAAAATTATTAAACACGATAAAATAAAAAAGCGTTTTTGTAAAAAAGAAAGAATAAAACTTATAGAGATAAAATACGATCAAATTGACCGCATTGAAGAAATACTAATTAAAGAACTAGGTTTAACTGAAAGGTAAAATAATGACTAAGATTCTTGGTCTAAGTGGAAGGAAACAAGCCGGTAAGTCATCGGCATCATCATGTTTGGTGGCCGCCTCCCTCGGTGGGGTTGGCTTTGACTGTAAAGTAGACGAACAAGGTAAATTATTAGTATACAGCGATGATATTCAAGGATATGGAATGCTCGACTTAGATAGTAGAAGGGCTGATGTCAAAGGGTTTCTTGAGCAGGAAGTGTGGGGTATGATTAAGTTGTATAGTTTTGCCGATTCTCTCAAAGAATTTTGTGTGAATATGTTTAATTTAAGCGAACGACAGGCGTGGGGGACAGATGCCCAAAAGAACTCGCTCACTAATGTTCGTTGGGAAAATATACCTGGAGTTATTTGTGATAAAAAGTTATACGAACAATTAAAAGAGGTTAATACAGATGTAGATAATTATCTGTATTACCATATTAGAGGTAAGATGACGGGGAGGGAGGTGCTTCAATTTTTCGGCACAAATGTATGCAGGAAAATCTATGGGGATTGTTGGGTAAATGCCACACTAAAGCGCATTATGGTTGAGCAACCCGCGTTTGCCGTCATTATTGATTTGCGATTTCCCAACGAGGTAGATGGTGTAAAGGTGGCTGGTGGAAAAGTCATTAGATTAACTCGGGCACCATTTACTGATGATGAACATGAAAGTGAAAAAGCATTAGATCACTATACTGGATTTGATTTTGTGCTTGATAATTCTAATATGGACATATGTACCCAAGCAAAAGAAATAGAAGAATTATTACTAGAATGGGGATGGATTACCAAATGAGAATATTTTATAAATTAAGGGTTATTATTAAAAAATTAGCATGTAAACACATGTTATTAATAGAATTTTGTCATACTTGTGGTAGAAAACAACCGTTAGTTTGGACATCTTCAGATGAATTATGGGAAGAATTGACTGGTGGACCTAATGGTATATTGTGTCCAGAGTGTTTTGATAAATTAGCAACAAGTAAAAAGGTTTTTATATACTGGAAAGCCGAGTTTAGATATAGGTTTTAATAGTGCGCAAGTTTTGGTTATCATGTAATAAGTTCACTATTTTTATAAACATTGACGATAATAATATAATCACAGATGCCTCGCCTATCGTGAAAAATTTGTTGGGCAAAACGCTACGAATTTGCGGAAGTGGATGGAAAAGATAGGGGGCTTAATAATAAAAGAGTTAAAATAATAATGGATATAAACTATTTTCGCTCGTCTAGCTATAATTGTTATGAAATGTGTCCACAGCAATACTTTCTTAGCTATGTATTGGCTGTGCCACAAGACACGAACCACAAAGCAAGTTTAGGAAGCTGTACGCATAAGATACTGGAGTGTTTAGGGAATATAAAGTTAGAATTACAGCATGAAAAACATAGTGGGGAAATTACCGATGATAGTTTAGGTATTATATCATGGAGTGAAGACGCATTTTATACCGATGATTTTACCTATATGTTAGTGGATAAATCGTTCGATTACTTTTCTACTCACTCTGAAAACATATGGACGGAAACCGACAAAAAGGACATTTGGAATTGGTGTAAGATTGTCCTTAATGATAAAAACTTTGACCCCAGATATCGCACTATTGTTGAAGCCGAACAGTATTTTGATGTGCCACTAGAGTTACCGTGGGCTAAATTACCCAATGGAGATTACCTACGTCTAAAAGGCACAATTGATCTAGTGACACAAGTAGATAAAACTATCGAAGTTATAGATTGGAAGACCTCACAAAAAAGGATGAATTGGTCAAACTTTACCGAAAAAACATATGCTGATTTCCAAAAAGACCCACAATTATTATTGTATTTTCGTGCGATTAGTAAATTATATCCAGACAAAACTATACTAATAACAGTGTATTATATTAGGCACGGGGGCGGATTTACTTTAGCATTTACCGACAAAGATATAGGGTTGATTGAGCATTTATTAGAACAGCAATTCCTCAACATAACTTCCTGCCAAAATCCCAGCCTGAAAGATGGCGGAAACGGTCGATTTTGTAAATACATATGTTCATATGGGAAGAACCGATCTAAATACGACCCATCCATGAGTGAATGTCAATTTTTCCATAGGGAAGTAAACACGGTTGGGATTGACGCCGTGGTTAGACGCTACACAGATAATTCCCATTCGCTAGATCATTACGAAGAACCAGGAAAGTAGTGTGAGATAGCAAAGGAAAGGTTGGAGAAAGAAAATGCCATATAAAAAATGTAAAAGTTGTGGTAAAGAAAATGGAGTTCGCACCAAAATGTGTGAATGTGGTAAACCATTCCATATACCACTTCCCACTGGAGATAAGGGCGTAGCTGGTCATATAGGATATCCGCCAGAGGGAACGGTTAAGCCACCACCACCACCACCACCTCCACCATTTGAATTACAAATTATATGTAATGACAAGACGATAAATTCTGGTAAGATAGTAGGGGGCAGAAAACCGCCGAAACCAGATAGAGAAGTAGGTGGGGGCAAGCCTCCAAAACCCGACAAAATAGTGATAGGTGTTGGGTCTTCGACCTGGGAACGTCCTAAAGGGATGCCCGAACCATTCGAGCCAGAACCAATCCCACGAGACAGACAGCTTTCCAAAGAGGAAGTGTGTCGGTATGTAGAATTTGAGGGGTTGGGTTTTTGCATATATACATTAGTGCCAGCCTCTAAAATTGAGGACGAAAAGTTACGCTCACTATGGATGTTAGCGCGAAAGTCAATGCAGGAAATAATAGGGTATTTGTATGACTGAACAGCAACAACAACCAGAAGCGGTCATTGCTGTTAAGCATGAAGATTGTGGTGGGTGTGGAATTATGATCTGGTTTATACTATTTGTTATATAAGTTAATCGCGCATATTGAGCCAGAATTTGAAGATGCCAAGGGGTTATGCACAATTTTATGGCTGGGTGCTCCAGTTACGATTTTTGTATTAGTATTTATGTTAATAATAGTAATTTTAGGGAATTATGTATTACCAGTAGTGGAGAACTTACTATAACCCAACGCTAGCTAAGGAGGTGGTAACATAATGTTTGGTAAAGACTACATTATCGACTATCAAGATGGGGAAATCAGCGTTCTTAAAGATATAATAAAAAGACTAGAAAAGAAAATTAGAGAACTTAATCTAACACTAAACCCCATATATTGTCCAATGTGTGGGTCGTGCGGCGAAGAGGGGTGTTGTGGAAAAGATCGTTGTTTATATCCACAAGATAAGCCTGAGACGATTAGAGAGTTGGATAGGTGTAGAGCTAAATTGGATGGCAGGAAAAATACTATTAAAAGATTGTTGAAACATAGGTGTTGTCTAATAGGCAAAAGGCGGTTAGTATGAAGTACGACATTTATTTTACACTGCAATCTCCAGTAAAGACAATCGAATTACCAAATGTTGAAAATCCGGTGGAATCAGAAAATCTACTTACCGTACTGCAAACGATAACGGAAAATTTCCCCCAGATTGGTTTCGGCGTGGAGGTTGTTGGAATAAGGGTGGCGGTTTACAGGACAAACGACAGTTATGCGCACTAGCTATTACAATAACATTTTCCGAGTGGCTTGGTGATGGGTAAATCAAAATACGACGATATATTAACAAAGGAGTTTTTGGAAGAAGAATATATCAATAAAAATCTAGCAGCTAAAACCGTTGGGTTAAATATAGGATGCTCTGCCGGCATCGTGCTAAAATTTGTAAAAAAATTCAAGCTAAAAAAGACACATTGTAAACAATATTGCAAGCACTGTGACAAAATAACAAAAGAATATTTGCACAAAGAATATATTACAAATTGTAGGAGTCCACACGACATAGCTAAAGAAATGGATGTTGATGCGCACATAATTTATACTTATTTAAAAATATACGGCATCAAACAACAAGATAGAACCGGGCAGATTGGACCAAATCAACGGTTTAATAATTTGGTTACAATTGAAGTAGTTGGTAAAACAAAAAATGGGACATTCGTTTGGCTTTGCAGGTGCGATTGCGGGAATTTGACAAAAGTATCCACATCACAATTAAAAAATGGAACTATTAAATCGTGTGGATGTAATCGTCACAAAAAGGGGGAACAACACCATAAATGGAAGGGGTATGGCGAAATTTCTGGGGATCAATGGTCAGGTATTAAATTTTGTGCTAAAAATAGAAACATAAATTTTGATATTAAAATTGAAGATTGCTGGGAATTATATTTGTCGCAAAACAAAACATGCGCCATTTCTGGATTAGAAATAGGTTTTGCTGATAACACAGCCTCTCTCGATAGAATAAATAGTGACTATAGTTATATGGAGTCTAATATTCAATGGGTCCACAAAGATATTAACAAAATAAAATTCAATTTACAACAAGACAAATTTATTGGTATGTGTGCATTAGTAACAAATCCAATAAAAACACGATATAATATACCAGACAATATATACATACACAAGTCGTTTATTAAAAGTATTAAGCATAACGCCAAAAAGCGAGATTTAGAATACTCTATTAACACGGACTATTTAATATCCTTATACAAACAACAAGGTGGAGCGTGTGCGTATACTGGTATATGTATTACGCTACCAATTAGTGGTACAATGTATCGTAGTAGACTATTTACGGCTTCATTGGATAGAATTGATAGTAAAAATGGATACGTGGAAAATAATTTACAGTGGGTTTACAGATATATTAATGTGAGTAAAAGAGATTTTTCGGAATATAGGTATTTAGAATTATGTAAAATGGTAGCCGAATACAATAAATAAATAGTGTTAATATAATAATGAAACAAATAGCTATTTTGCATGCTCATAGTGATTTTAGTTTGCTAGATTCTATCGCCAAACCCAAACAAATCTACAAGCGATGCCAAGAAATTGGAGCTTCAGCTTGTGCGATAACCGACCACGGCACCATCTGTGGCAGCGTTCAGTTTAATACTATATTCAAAGATATTAAACCCATAATTGGTGTGGAGGCATATTGTTGTAATAATGTTAGTAACAAAGACAATAGGGATTTCGCCCATCTGGTTGTGTTAGCCAAAAATTACGATGGATATATAGACCTATGTAAACTTACTTCAGCATCTAACTTACCAGAAAATTTCTACTATAAGCCAAGGGTTGATCTAAATTTACTGAGAGCGTATTGTAGGGGAAACTGGATAGCGTTTTCGGGACACGCTGGCTCCCACCTATTTAATTCCATATTTGATAATCTTCCTGCCGTTTACAATGCTAGCCTGGAAAGTTCAATCAAAAAGTTGGTATCACCAGATGCGGTTGCTCGCACATCAAAATTAGCGTTAGAACTACAGGACATTTTCGGCGTTGGCAATTTCTACATTGAAATCCAACTTATCGACGAGTGTAATATAGCAGGGAAAGTAGGGGTAGAAGTATTGAGAGAGGTTTCCCGCAAGGTTGGCATTCCATGTGTGGCGACCCCAGATTCCCATTATTGTTATAGAAAAGACGCCGTTAACCAGCGTGTACTATTATGCACCAACATGCACACCACCCTACGGGAAGTCCAAAATAAGATGGTGCGGGGCGAAGATGTGGGAATGGGGGCTTTTTTTCGCACCGACTCTTACCACATTCCAGAATATAGCGAAATGGTGGCGGCTGGAAATACAGAGGGGGAACTAGAAAACACATTAAGGATAGCGGACGCCTGTGAGCGGTACGACTTAACTCGCCCCCCTTCTCCTGCTAAATTTCCCACACCGAACGGCATTTCTCCCGAAGAATATTTAACCGAGTTATGTAGGCAAGGTTACAAGGATAAATTACCACTAATTAAAAAGGTAATGGAAAAGAAGGGATTAACTAAGGAGGATTACGGAAATAGGTTTAGGCATGAATTAGAAGTAATTAAGGAGGCTGGTTTAAGTGACTACTTTCTAACAGTTAGAGATATTGTACAATATGCTATTAATGATGGACAACTTGTTGGTCCAGCTAGAGGATCATCAGCAGGAAGTCTAATAGCTTATTTGTGTGGAATTACAAAACTTTGTCCGTTAGAATATAATTTATTGTTTGAGAGGTTCTACAATAAAGCTCGTAAGGGGGCGATGCCGGACATCGACTCAGACTACATGACTGGAGAGCATGGTCGGGATAAAGTAATACAATATATTAGATATAGATATGGTAGGGATAAAGTAAGCAATATTGCGACATATGGTAGGATGCAAGGTAGATCGGTATTAAAAGATGTCCTAAGATCATTTGAGGCTTGTTCGTTCGAGGAGATGGGGAGAATTACGGAATTTATTAGCGATGAGGGCAGTATATCAGAAAAACTTTTGGAAATGAGGGAGGCAGACAAAGAAAGCGGCGGCGACGGCGAAGCTAGTATTATTGATTACTGTTTAGATACTTATCCAAAAGAGTTAAGTGAGTGGTGCTATAAAGACGATGATGGTAATTTACAAGGTCCATTAGCTAAAAAATTCCAAGTCGCAGTATCTTTAGAGGGGACTAAACGATCTCAAGGGAAACATGCTGGTGGAGTTGTTATTTCAGATCATCCACTATCTGAACTAGTTCCAATGATTAGAGACAAGGATGGTAATGAACTAATAGCTGGACTAGAAATGTCAGATATTGAAAAAAGAGGTTTAATAAAGCTAGATATCCTTGGTGTTAACGCCCTTAATAAACTTAGGTCTATAGAAAGGTTGGTTAATGAATTATAATACATTTTGCGTTTTTGATTTCGAGACAGGTGGAAGAAACCCACATACCTGCGAAATATTACAAATTGGGGCAATTATGGTTTGTGAGCGAACACTAACCAGACTGTCTAGTTTTACATCATTTGTTAAACCTCATAATATGGACACTGTAGAGGATGACGCTCTAAAAGTAAATGGTATAAGCAGGGAAATGCTGGATGGATTGAGTGAAGCCTTTTATCCAGAGGTTATTTGGGCAAAGTTTTCAGCGTGGGTAAATAAATACAATAAGAGTAAGGGGGCTCCATCTCCATATAATGCCCCTATTCAGTGTGGATTTAATACAATAAATTTCGATATGACAATTTTGCGACGTTATTGTAAACTATATGGACCTTGGGATTTAAAAAATGAAGACCAAAAATTGTTTAATCAAGTGTATAAAATAGACGTTATGGATTTGGTATGGTTGTGGTTCGAGCATTCTAATGCAGTGGAGAATTTGCGATTGACGACCATCGCCAAACATTTGGGGGTGGAAGAACGGCGATTAGAAAAAGCCCACGACGCTTTAGTAGATTGTGAATACTGCGCTGACATTATAATTGAGTATTTACGCAGAAGTAGGCTTAAATTACCAAGTATGAATTATATGAAGGATATGTTGAAGCCTAAATCAAACGAGGTTGTCAATGAGTAAATTTTGTATTGAAAATATTCCATTAGATGATACAGATACCTACAAACTGTTAGGTGAAGGTAGAACATATGGAATTTTTCAGTTAGAGTCGCCATTAGGTCGCCACTGGTCAAAACAATTGTTACCAACTAGCATAAGTGATTTAGGCGCTTTAATCGCCATCTTACGCCCTGGTGCATTAAAGGCTTTATCAACAGATTTTCAAGGAAAAGATATAAATAATGATAGAGATTTAGTAGAAATGGCTGTCTGTAAAGACATAGTAAAACGCAATGGTAATAATTATATTTTTGATAGAAAAACATTTGATGATGAAAATTCTTTATTGGAAGATAGTGGCAGACGAGAAAAAATTACTAAAAAAGTAACGACAGCCTACACCAAAAGTATGACTCAAAGGTTTTGTGACCGCAAGAATAATAGGGAAGAAACAACGTATATAGATAAGTCTCTTGAACCAATATTAAAAGATACTTATGGTCAATTGATATATCAAGAGGGTGCTTTACAAATAGCTAGAGATATTGCTGGGTTTACATTAGAGGACGGAGAATTGCTTAGAAAAAGTATTGGAAAAAAGCTGCCTAAATTAATGGCTGAATTAAAGGATAAATTTATTGAAGGTTGTTTGCGTGTTAATAAAGTTAATAAAGAAATAGCAGAAGAAATATTTGGATGGATACAAGAGTCTCAAAAATATTCGTTCAACCAATCACATAGTATATCATATTCAATAACCACATATCATACAGCATATTGTAAAACACATTACCCCTTGCAATTCTATTGCGCATACCTCCAAGGTTCCGCTGGTAAAATCGACAAGCACGAAGAAGTAAAGGCTTTATATGCGGACGCTAAACAATCGGGAATCGAGGTTAAATTACCAGATTTACGCCACAAACAGGTACTAGCCTATATTAAGAACGACAAAGTATATTTTGGGCTATCTGATATAAAATTCGTGGGCGTTTCCGCCCTAAATAGTATTTTACAATCAATAACCGAAATAGAAAATAAATTAGAGCAGGAAGTGTGCAACTGGTCGTGGACAAATTATTTAATACACTTTTCCGACAATATAGCCAGTGACACAAATAAAGCCCTAATTAGTGCGGGCGCTCTTGACTACCTTGGCGTACAACGTCAACAAATGCTCTACGAATATGACACTTGGAATTTGCTGACTAAAAAAGAGAAACAATACATTAAAGAGGGCAGACAATATACCGATTTGTCAAATGCCCTTTTATTTTGTTCCCCCACTAAGAAAAATGGCGGTGGGTGCAACGGACAATCTAGGTCTAGCAAATTAACTGGATTTATTCAGCAGTTAGCCCACCCTGAACATTCCTTGCAAGATACTCCTGATAAACTAGCATGGTTAGAAGAGAAATATTTAGGAGTGTCGTTAAGTTTTCGTAGATCGGACGTTGGTGCCCCCGAGAGTAACTTTAGTTGTGCCGAGTTCAACGACGGCGGCGGGAAAGAGTACGTTGTAATGGCGGTTGAAGTGGAAAATGTTAAAAAAATTAAGACAAAGAATGGGGATAATCCAGGGGAGGACATGGCGATCTACACGGTTTCCGACAAAAGCGGTCAATTAGAGGGATGTGTCTGTTTTCCCGATGCCTGGCGAGAATTTGGGGCCATCATCTATGTTGGCAATTCATTGAAAATGCAGGGAAATAGGGGGCGGAAGGGGGGGTTTATTCTGGAAAAATGCTGGGAAATCTAGCCCAACGGGGGGTTTTCCGCAAAATCCACATTGACTATACCGTCCGCAAACGCTATAATACTGGTAGATTGTGGTGAATAATACTGATATATTGGAAGTGCCAATGGACGAACTATTATTAGTGCGGGAATTTCTTAAAGAAAATGACTATTGTATTATAGCAGAGATTACCGATCACGGTTGTATAGTTGTTTTTCCAGTTAGCTTGGATATGGACGATGAATTTTATGAATATGTAATTGAGGACGGCAAGTTAAATGGAGTGGAATACCCAAAGTACGCAATCCGCCCATTTATTCTCTCTGCCATATTCCGCCGTGCTACCCTAATGATGTATGACCCCGACGCCATATCTTTTAATGTTGACGATGATGAAGTGTGTGAGGGGCGTTTTATGGACTCTATTCTTATTGATTTAACCGATGAAGAATTAACTAAGGAAGCCTCTCTGGTTTGGTTAATAACAGAATGTGTACGGGATGGTTTTACTAGAGCTAACTATAAAACTGCTAAGAAGCGTAAAATTGTAGAGGGGTACAACATAATAAAAGAATTGTTCGTCTAGTTCATATCGTAGAGTTTGGCATTATTTATTTATTATAACTTGGGAGGCTTGATAATGAACAAATGTCATTTTATTGGTCGTTTTACACTGGACCCAGAAGTAGAGAAGATCGTCAACGATAATGATAGGGAAACCTCAGTGGTGAACTTCACGTTGGCAATAAACAGGCGGTTTCGCAAAAATAATGGTGAAATTGGTAAAAACGTTGTATATCTAGACTTTGAGGCTTGGGATAGTGGGGCCGAGGTAATATGTAAAAACTTTAGGGCTGGTGACGCTATTATAGTCCATGCGTCCGCCAGAAGTACCCCCATTGAAGCATACGACGGCAGTAATGTTAATAAGGTGACTTTCAGAGTAGAAGAATTTAGTTTTCCCAGTGAACAAAATCTTGTTACAAGAGATTAGTTATAGATAAATCTATTATTATGGGCGATAAATTAAATATACTTTGGGTGGGCGAATTCTCGTTATTGAACACGGGCTACTCGGTCTACGCGAGAGAATTATTATCCAGATTATATCAAACAAACAAGTTTCACCTAAATGAACTAGCATGTTACGGCGAGCCAGGCGACCCTAAACAATTTGATGTACCGTGGACTGTTTACGGCAATTTACCACCAAGATATTTTTTACCACCAAACGAGCAAGAAGAACAAACATATAAAAGTAATCCAATAAATCAATTCGGAGAATGGAGGTTTAATGAGGTGGCGTTAGACTGTAGGGCAGATGTAGTTATTTCTGTAACTGATCCGTGGATGAATTCATATCAGGGTCTTTCACCCTACCGTCGTCTTTTCCATCAAGTTATGATGCCCACACTGGATTCCGTACACCAATCTGAGCATATGTTAGCTCAATATATACAAGCTGATGGTTTGCTGGCTTATGAGAATTTTGGCAGGGAGGTTATAGAAAATGAGAGCGGAGGAACCTGTAAAGTGTTTGATATTGCTCCTATGGGCGCAAACGAACTTTTTAAGCCAGTGTTAAATAAGAGGGAGCATAAACAGATACTTGGACTAGACCCCACCAGTATTGTAATTGGCACGACAATGAGGAACCAGAAGAGGAAACTCTTCCCTGACCTTATACAAAGTTTTGCTGTATTAGTTGATAAAAATAAGGATATAGCCAATAATTTATATTTATACTTACACACTTCATATCCAGACCTTTCCTGCTTTAATATTCCACAGTTAATAAGAGAAAGTGGGGTCGGAAATAAGATATACTTTACTTATATATGTAAACATTGTGGATATTTTCAACCGACACTCTGGAGAGATTGTCGTGCGTATTGTCCAAGATGTGGTAAATTTGCGTTAGGAATGGCAGACACGCAGAAGGGAGCGACAACCGAACAGTTAGCCGCTGTATATAATTTGTTTGATGTTTATGTACAATATAGTTTAGTAGAAGGCTTTGGTGCCCCGATGGTCGAGGCGGCATCTTGCGGAGTTCCTGTTTTTGGTCCAAACTATTCCGCCACAGCAAGCGTTGTTAGCAGGTTAGGAGGAACGCTTATTGACATCGACAGATATTTCTATGAACCAGAAACGTCATTTACCAGAAGTTATCCATCGAATAATAACTTAATTGCTAAACTATCAGATTTTATCCATCTCCCAGAGCAAATTCGTTTGCGTAAAGGTCGCCAATCCCACCTTCTTGCTAAACAACACTATGACTGGGATAAGACGGCGGAAACGTGGATGAGATACCTAGATAATGTAAAAGTGGAAAATAAATGGGGTTTACCCCCCCGTTTACACCAACCCAATCTTAACGTCCCACAATTACCCTCTATCGAAATGTTCTTACAATGGTGTATAGCTAATGTGTTGGGAGAACCCGAAAAGGGCGACTCGTATTTTGCAACAAAACTAGCCCGCGATCTCAACTATGGAGCCACAATATATAACGCGGGCGGTCCCTGTGCCGATGATATGTCTCACACAAGCGAAATACCCACCTATAAACCATTCGGACCCAAAGAGCTAGTTAATTATTTAGCATTTTTGTGCGAACGCCGTAATAGATATGAACTTATGAGGGTGAATTACGACAAAGTGGAAAAGCCAGCGTTTATTCAGTTGAAAAAGGTTGACGATAAAAACCTATAAAAAAGGAGAGTGTTTATGCTTATTCAGTGGTACAAATTTGATGAAACAGCCCGTATTTTTGAGCACGATAACTCAATGATGTTGTGTGAATTTCCTTATGTAAAATCAGTAGATGTTCTCAATAATAAAATACTACAGTTGGGGGTCCGTCGTCGTGGAAAGTGGCAAAAGACCGAATGGGGTTACGAGGCTAAATTGCGCAAGAAATAAGTAGGAGATATATATGGGAATTGTTAATAAGTTGAAAACTCTAGTTTTCCGCACAACCAAACCCCAAAACCCGACTACCTTAACCGAGTGTTTCCCTGCTTTACTAACCCTACTAGACGACAGCACCGTCAACCAAATAAGGGATTGTACAGAGGACGAAATGCCCTCGTGGCACTTTTCTTTGGGAATGTGGTTAAGAAATAATTGGGGGTTGTGGCAAGATTCTCCGCTTAAACGGTGGTTTGAGTCAAAAGGAATTTATCACGCAGACGATATGAGTGGGATTATTTTAGACTCATTTTGGCGTCACTTACATGGAAAACCAATCGAGTTAGAATCACAAATTAAGTATTATCAAGATTATTGGGATAGGCAGGAGAAGTCTAGTGCTGACTAAAGAGGAAGCCGAAAACTGGGTGTGGGATAAAATCGAAAACGGAATGTCGTCGGTGAGGAAAGAGTATAGGGAAAAATTTGGAATAGGCGAAATAGCCGAAGATATGTGGGACAAAAACACAACATTTCAATACGGCATTGAGTACGGTATGTTAATCGCTATAGCTAAAATTTATGGAGAACTAATTAAATGAAAAAAATTAGTATTGTGCTACTCGAACGCGATATTCACCCAAAAGGGTACACCCTATTATCTCTTCCGACAGAAAAAGACATATGGGAAAAGATATTTGAGGTGTGTGTTAAAGAAAATTACCAATATTTACATCATTTTGTATTAGAGGGGTGGGAAGAAGACGAGTCTTTACCAAAATACGAATCCCCAAGCGGACCTATACCTTGTGGTAAATACACTTATTATGTTGAAATTTATGCGCAGGAGAAATAAGATGAGTAATAAAAAGAGAATTTATACCTGCTGCCCACATGAAGGTTGTGGCGGCTTTCAAGAAACCCTATCTTTTCTACATAGATTTGGCATTGAGGCGGCTCCACAACTAGATGATGACGGACACTACCTAGAGTTTTCCCTGCCAAAAAAGTGGTCGTTAGCCAAACGGCGTAATTTTAATATAAAACTAAACGACCGTATTAAGATAGGGGATGATGATGGACTTTTGTGTGATATGTGTAAAACATATATGTTTAATGGTTTAATAACCTTTAAATGTGAATGTGGTAATGAGTTCACGGCCTGTAATGAATGTTTTGAAAAGAAAACCGTTCGTTGTATAAATTGTGGTGGAGGAATGGAATGAAGGTTCTATTTATTGGTGTCTATAGAGATAATACGGGCTACGCACACGCATCCCAGAGCTATCTATTGGCTATGGACGCGGCTGGTATTGAGGTAGTGCCACGATGCCTTAAACTTAACAATGTACAAGGTGAAGTGCCAGCCCGTATACTTGAATTAGAAAAACAGTCAGATAAAGACTGTAATGTGTGTATTCAATGTTGTTTGCCCCATCAATGGGATTATAGTGGACACTTCTCCAAAAATGTTGGCATCTTCTTTTGGGAAACTAGCCATTTCAGAAATTCACCGTGGGCAGAACATATCAACTTAATGGACGAGGTTTGGGTGTGTTGTGAGCAAAACGTGTTCGCCGCCCGCAATAGTAATGTAAATGTACCAACACACATAATTCCCATTCCTTGCGACATAAATAAGTACCACCAACAATATGAGCGGTTAAACATACCAGAGTCAAACGACAAATTTGTCTTTTATTATATAGGTGAGGCCAACACTCGTAAAAACCTTCCTGCTTTACTAAAGGCTTTCCATTCAGAATTTCACCCGCACGAGAATGTAGTATTGTGTTTAAAGGTTAATATGCCCGGAATGTCGCCACAGGACTGTGCAAAAAATGTGCAGGAAATGTGTATGAGGGTGAAGTCTGGATTAAAAATTTATTCCAATCTAGAAAACTATCATAAAGATGTAATCATTACCGCGAACATGACAGAATTGGAAATTATGAGATTACACCATACTTGTGATTGTTATGTACAGCCATCATTCGGGGAAGCATGGGGTCAACCCTCGTTTGACGCAATGGCAATGGGTAAGACTCCACTCATTACCTCCAAAACTGGAATGTGCGACTGGGTGGAGAAAATAGATGATGATCCAGACCAAACCCCAATAACTGGCGGAATTGTAGTACCATCCCACGAAGTGCCCGTATTTGGTATGGTAGACACCTTTGATAATCTTTACTGCGGAAATGAAAAATGGCAGGAGATTTCAGTGGTTGAATTACGACGGCATATGCGTAGTATATATGAAAAACCTGAATACAGAGAGCAGCTATCCAATAATGGCGTAGATTTAGCACATGATTATAGTTATGAGAAGATTGGACAGAAAATCAAGGATATACTAACGGTGTAGAATATGAAAAAGATATATTTAGCTACCCCTTATTCTGATTCAGACCCAGCCGTAATGGAGGCTAGATTTGAAGCCGTAACCCGCAAGGCTGGACAAATTATAAACTGGGGCTATATAGTTTATTCCCCAGTTACTTCTTGCCATCCAGTAGCGGTTAGGTGTTCGCTCCCAAGAGGATTTGATTATTGGCAACAATTTGACGAAACATTTATCGAATGGTGCGACGAATTATGGGTATTACAATTAGATGGTTGGCGAGAATCGGTTGGGGTAAAGGCGGAAGTAAAAATAGCAGAAAAACTACACAAACCAGCGGTATACATAAATGTGTGATAATTTGTTGAATATTTTTTCCGAAGGCTGGGAAAGTGGCATTTCGGACGGAACGGCTTGCGGATATGGCTCTACTAAAGAACACACTCGTAATATAGTGGCTAAATTAGATAAATTATTTAGTATATATGAAGAATGTGGAGAAGTATTAGTTATAAATGATGCTGGAGCGGGAGATTGCCATTGGATAAAGGAATTAGTAGATAAATACGATAAATATGTAGACTATTTGGGTTATGATTATCACCCAAGATTGCCCAATATAATTAAATTGGATTTTTGCACTGAGTTAATGAGGCCGTGTAATGTTATTTTATGTCGAGATGTTTTTCAGCACTTACCAAATAGTATGATTATTTCGGCATTAAAAAACTTTAGACAAACCGCTAAATGGTTAATATCTACAACCTTTACTAATGATGATATAAATAACTATGATAGACCATATACCCCAGTAATGAAACACTCTAAGATGGATTTAAGACTGTTGCCGTTCGGGTTGGGCGAACCGCAAGGGTGGATTGAGGAAACCTACACATCGAAGTTTTTGGCCGTATGGGTGTTACAACCATGAAAAATTATACGCAAGAAGAACTAGACCATATTAAAAAAGAATTGTCACAAGGCTTAAACCCTTGGGGATTCGACCAATTAGCCCGAGTTCAATTTTATTTAGAAGTCCAGTGCGGGATGTTGGATGATCCAGAAGATAAAAAGCCAGAATGGTCAAAACTGCCAGAAGAATACTTGTGTTATGGGGATAGAGTAAAGATAATTTGGCAGGGAAGTTATGAAGGTATGGAAGATTACGGATATATAACGGCAATTCCTAGTTATGAAGATTCTTGGGACATGGCTGGTTTGATACACATACCGCAGCCTTGGTGCGAAAAGGGCGGGGCGGAACCAGAGTGGATAACATTATGGGAGTTGGTCACTAATTCTTATGTACAAAAGATTGTGAAGTTATGACAGACCACCTTAAAATTTGTGCAGACAAATCTTGTAGAATAAAAAGCGTAGATGTTATTCCACCCCCTCTTCGTTGGGAGTATGGCAACAAGGGCGAGTATCCAGAATATCCGCTATTCCCAGTGGTGACAGATATTATTGTAAGATACTTGTGTGGCTTAGTTAGAATATATAATGGTTTTAATGCCAATATAACAATGATAGCCGCTACGCCCCCTTTTGATTGGGAAAAACTTTTAGAAAAAGAAGAATTTGTTCTACAAAAAACAAAATTTGTACTATCACAAGAATATTATAAATCAGCATAATGGCTAATTCACTACAAACAATAATTAGAGGGGCTACCCGTAAAGACGATGCCCCACTCAATATAATAAGTTTTTGTACTCACGAGGCTTACCAAAATAACCTAGCTTATACAAACTCTCGGTTTTATCTTTTTAGAGCCCCAGACCAAGGAGTCAAGGAATGGGATAGTACATATAGACCAGTTCCAAACGGAACCATTCTCTTGAACCCAACCCTCAAGGGTAAACAGTTATTGGATTATGTAGACTACGACTTGGTTTTGGAACAAAATAAGGGGTGTCAATATAATATTGCAAAACAAATTTCCACCCAATTACAAATCCCCCTAATTTCCCTAACTCACTTCCTGCCTCCTCCGACATACAAACCATCAAACTTCCGCCAATATAAACTAGCCAAAGCGGATTACAACGTATTTATTACGGATTATAATAGGAGAGCGTGGGGTTATAAGCAGGAAGAATCGGTGGTAATATATCACGGTATCGACACTGAATTTTTCAAACCAGATGAAAGTATAGAGAGACAGGACCACGCCTTAGTAGTAGTGAACGATTTTATTGGACGAGGCACATTTGTAGGGTTTGAGCCGTTCTGTCAAATTACTGGCTATCCTAATAATAGTTTTGTTAAATTTAAGGCTTTGGGGAATACACCTGGATTTTCCACACCAGCTAAAGATCACAACGAGTTATTGATGAGTTATAGACAATGCGGCGTCTTTCTGAATACGTCGTTAATTTCGCCAATTCCAATGGTTCTTTTAGAGTCAGCCTCTTGTGGATGCCCCATAGTGTCCAGCCTAAATTGTGCAATCCCAAATATTTTTACGCACAAACATGATGCTCTACTATCAAATAATCCAGACGAATTACGCTCTTATTGTCAACAGTTATTACAAGATAAGGATATGGCAAGGGAATTAGGGGAGAATGCTAGAAAGACCATATTGGAGAAATTTACGCTAGAACGATTTGTTAATGACTGGAATAGCTTATTTAGGAGGGCGGTTTCCTAATGGGAAGTTTTGTATATGACTATTACTACATTACTAATTACAAGGAATATAATATGAGCGTAGCCGAAAAACTAGCCCAATTGAAAGAAATTCTGGAGTTTTATGCTAACGGAGATAATCTAAAGGTGTTTAGTGGTATATTCCCGTTCACCAAAGTTATCGAAGATATTGATGAGGGAGAGGCGGCGGAAGATGGTTTATTGTTAGTGGAAGAGATTATAGAAATGTTAGGCGTAGACCAAGTTGATGATCCTGATTATTAGTGGAATTTGCGGACTATTAGTATGAAACCATATCTTAGCCGCTGGTAAAAATTTCGCCTCATTCGACAGACCATTTTTGCTTAAATTACCAAAATTTAGTGAGTATATTACATTTAACCACAGATCAATCGACCCAGCAATGTTCTATTATAATCCAGCCGTTGATAAGGATGGACCGCCATCGACTAAGGTTTGTATGGAAAGAACGGGAATTGCAGGAGAAGTAGCCCATAATGCAATAGACGATGCGTTAGTTGTGTGTAAACTAATCAGACACCACTTTAATATACCATTTTAGGGGTTTAAAATATGAAATTATACATAAATCAATACATAATAGATGTGAACGAAAATGACGAAGAAGCACTACTAGAAATACATGATGAATTACAAACTTCTATAGAGGAAGTAGAAGACGCATTGGAGTATCTAAGATGAAAATTAACCTTATGTATGGCGTAGCGGGTTTTCCACTTGATAACTACCTTAATATTAGTCCGTTTGGAGAGGCGTCGGAATCACTCACTATTGGTAGCGTTCAAAATTTGGACGAATTTGTAGATAACGGCGAAGCTACAGAAATAATTGCAGATAATGTCCTAGAGTATGTACCCACCCCTAATGTTCCTACCACCCTATCTAATTGGGTGTCAAAACTAAAAATAGGTGGAAAACTGGTGATTTCATTTATGGATGCTACCTTGACCGCCAAAGATTTCGCAAATTATCGCGTCTCACTTGAGGAATTTAATAACCGCATTCACGGCTCACAGGAAAAGCCATATTTGATTAAACGGTCTTCTATTACGGTTGTTGACCTATGCAAGCATGTAGTAGAAACCCATAATATGCGGATTATAAAAAAGCGAATAAACGATGGTAAAGGAACAGTAGAATTTGAGAGGGTAGCATAATGCCATATAAGCAAGTTTGTATTGATCCCCCAAAAGTTTTAGAAGAACTACCCAAAAAAGCGGATTGGGTAAGTTCTGATAAGACAAAGGCGTACTTTAAGGAAAACAACAAGATAGTGTATTACTATTATTGCCAATATTGTAAGGGGTGGATAAATGGAGTGCCAAATAAATATGAAGAAAATACGCTTGCTCCACTAGCTGGAAGAATTGGTATAGTTGAACACTGTATTAGGTGTGGTGTGGAAATAGATTTTTCAGGAATGTGCTCTTAGAGAGAATAATATGAAAAGGCAAACTTCGTGCAAAAGTTGTGTATGGGCACTGTATGAAAATAATACACAAACCTCCTGCCAAATGTCCATGCTAGATAAGTTTAAGGACGCTGGCATCAGCATTGTTGAGGCTTACGACAACGACGAAAATAAGAACGAATTTTACGTCATTGACGGTATATGTATGTTTGGGCGAGGTAAGAGATGGTTGGAAAAGAATGGGCAGGGAAAGTCAGTGAGGGAGATATGGGCGATTATCAGGCGGGAAATCACATTATCTATAGAAGTTGTGGTTTATGTGAGCAAAACGGCTAGTTTTTCCGATATAGTTCAAACGGTAAACTCACTATATTGGCAAACTTTACACCCAACCAGCTTAATATTTGTTCATCATCCACCCTGCAAAATTAAACCACATGAATACCGCAACTATTTCATTGGCAGACCGTCAGAAAACGGCAATAAACCCATACCCTATTACATGGAATTTCCCTTGGAAATAGACGCCAGCGAGGGGGGCTACCCTAAAATGGTAGATCGTAATAGGTGTGTGGATATTGCCGTGAAAAAGTGTAGAACCCAAAATATAGTGGTGGTTAATGCGGGGTATGTTCTTCCGCCTCACTACCTAGCGAAAATAGACTCAATTATAAATGACAATTTGAAAGACATTTTAGTGGTTAAACCCGTAGATGGAGAAAACGGTCTCTTTTTAAGAAAGGCTTTGCACGAACTAATAGGTGGTAGCCGAGAAAAACCCTTTTTGCAGAAGGTGACTGATACGATAGAAGGAGATGAGGAGAGTAAAAAGTTTGTTGTAGAGGGGGCTAATCTGTGAGCGAAAAACAATTACCAGTGGTTGCGGTTATAGTGCCATTGCACAATCACGAAAATTTTATCGAACGGGCAATTCGTAGTGCCGCCGAACAAGATTATCCAGCTAAATTTATTGTGGTTATAGACGACGGCTCTACTGATAATTCATATTCTGTAGTATATAGTTTATTGGAAAATAGGCAGGAGAAAAGTAATGAAGGGGGCGTTATAATAAGTGGAGACGTCTCTAATACTAGAGTTTTCCTGCTAAAACACGACTTGGCACTAGGACCGTCAGCGGCTCGCAATTCTGCTATTGAGTTTGCGTGGAAAACAGCACATCTTTTTTCGATGATGGATGCAGACGACTATTATCTACCCACAAAAATTAGCAAGTCAGTAGCTAAATTCTTGGAATACCCAAATGAAATAGGTATAGTATATACAAACGCAATTATTCATAGTGAGATAACTGGCGTAGATATCGAAGAGTTTCGTGAAGCATATGATGACCGCAGATTATGCCAGGAGTGTATTATCTCGAATACTGCAATGATCTCTAGGTTGGCATTCGAGCGATGTGGGTTATATGACAAAACTTATCGCACTGCTGAAGATTGGAATCTATATTTAAGGATATGCGAAAAATTTATAGCGGTTAATATACCAGAATGTTTACACGTATATTCTGTGACTGGTGTTAACGCGAGTAATATTGTTAATCAGGAAGTATGGCAAAAGAATTGGGCTAGAATAGGACAATATTTACAACAAAGAGGCAGACATTAATTTAAGGGATGTAAACATGGACTGCCTCAGCCGTTAGCTTTAGTTGTATTCGGTAGGGGGTGCGGAATTATGAGTTTGTTTTATTTATCTGAATAAAGGTTGGTATCGCCAAATGAGAGTCATAATCGCTGGTTCCCGCACGATCAACAATTATAATACAGTTAAAAGGGCTATCTCAGATAGCGGCTTTGACATTACCACTGTTATATCAGGTGGAGCAAATGGTGTAGATAAAATAGGTGAAATATGGGCAGAAGAAAATGAAATACCGATTGTGGAGAAACTAGCTAGATGGGATGACGTGGGTGTGAAAGGTGCGGTTATTAAGACTAACAAATATGGGAAAAAATACAATGCTAAAGCTGGTATTACCCGCAATGAAGAAATGGCTAAAGTTGCCGATGCCTTAATAGCGGTTTGGGATGGAGAAAGTGTAGGAACCGCCAACATGATAGAGACGGCGCAAAAATACGACCTACAAATCTATATTCATTATGTATAGCGTGTGTATCGCCCAATGACCAGTTTAGCTAAACGCAATATAACTAGCACAAGAAAACAGAAGGTTATAGATGAACATGTCGCGTTCGTTATTCCATCGGCTGGTATTGGATATAGACTCAAAGCTGTGGGTCCAAAGTCCCTTATTAGGTTAGATGGTGGTTTAACAATATTAGAACACCAACTATTAACTATATTAAGGGTGTACCCCAATTCGGAAATTTTGTATGTGGTAGGTTTTGAGAACTATAAATTTAACGAATATAAGAAAAAGTATCCAATACGACTAATTTATAATTCATTATATGATAAGACTAATGTACTATATAGTATTGGGTTGGGAGTACAGGCGACCACGTTAAGAAAAATAGTGGTGGTGTACGGTGACTTAGTGTTTAATTCGCCCACTATTACTAATATTCACGCTGGCGGCTCTAAAGTCGTTATAGACACTAGACAACAAATTAGCAAGGAAAAGGTGGGGGTAGTATTAAATAAGGGGGTGGTGACTAATTTCGCCTATGGGGTGGAGCCAAAGTGGGCGCAAATTGCTTATTTAACTGGATTAGAGTTAGATTTGTTTGAAGAAACCGCTCTCGATAACAAAAAACGGGGATGGTATGGACATGAAAGCCTGAATTACGTCATAGATAATGGTGGAAAATTAACAATATTTGAGTCGCCAGATATAGAAATAAGTGAAATTCGATCTAAAAAGGATATACCTTGAAAGTCCTCATCCGACATGAAACCAACGCGAGCCATTATATTTATTCTGGAATAGCGGCTGAACTGCAAAAACGTGGTAATACAGTAGCGTTTTGGTGTCCAGAACAAAAGTCTTGTTTTGACATCTTTAATGAGTTTAACCCAGACGTTTATTTAGGACAAGGCTATAATCTTGATAGGGCTCAAATAAAAAATCTCAACACTAGACCTTCCTGCAAAATATTCTTAAAGTGTGGGAATTATGGATCGTTAGATAGTGAAATCGACACCAAAGAATATCCAGTTTTGATGGCGACAGATAACGAGAGAAAGGCGGTCGATAGTATTGTCAATAAAGACCGTATCTGTATATTCAACTTTAACCCGAATACCGATAAGTGGAATGACGCGGTAATCGGAAAGTGGAGGGGGTTAGTGCCAACGATTTTTGGTTTAGCCCCAGCCGCCGATACTTCGGTTTTCTACCCAGAACCCAAGAACGACAAATTAAGGTGTGATCTTGTAATTTGTTCAGCTATATGGGAATATAAACAAAGAACTATAAGTAAGTATATTTTCCCACTGTGTTATCCACTAGGCAAATACAACATAAGAATATTTGGAAGTTCACATTGGTCACAACCACAATATATAGGAGCAATATCGGATAGTACATTAAGAGGAGTCCTAAGTAGTGCAAAATTAGGATTACATGTAAGCGAACCTCATCTACAAAGATGGGGTTATGAGGTAATTTCCCGAATCCCCAATACGCTCGCTTGTGGAACCCTCTGTATTTCTGATTACGTCGCCGCCTTAGACGACTATTATCCCAACCTAAACTTCCCTGCCGCAAAAACTCCCGAAGAATATAAAGACATGATCGATTATTATTTAGTACACGATGAGGAAAGGATTAAATTGGCAGGAGAATTACATAAGTATACTTTAGAGCATCACACATACGAAAATCGGGTTGACGAAATTTTCACAATATTGGAGATTTAAGAGATCGAATGAATAATAAACCAACACTATACGATTTAGAGCAAACAATTGCCCGCTTAAAGATTGAGAATCAGTTATTAGCCGATGAGGTAATACATTTGAGACCACTTAAAGAAAAGTGGATTGATTCCTGTGGTAAAATTCAGGATTCTATTCAGCAATACGGGTTTGGTAAGTGGGGGGCTGATATTTTCGATATTGCGTGCGACATTATGAAAAGATACGCCGATTTGGAGAATAGAGTATGAAAACCGTCGTAGTAACAGGCTCGGAAGGATTCTTGGGCAAGTACGTTTGTCAAGCATTTTTAGATGCTGGATGGGACACTATTGGAATAGATAATAGGTTTAAATATGGACATAATGAAGATAGATGTGTTAGAGGGGTTAGTTATGAATATAAGGACGTAAGATATACAGGGTTTGAGTGGTTAGTTAGAAATAGAAAACCAAATGTAGTAGTAGACCTAGCCTCAATAGTGGGAGGCGCTCAATTTTTATATGGTAATCATCTGAATGGTCGGCATAGCGTTTATTGGGATTTATCTAATAACATAGATATGCACAAAAGGGTAATCGAGGCGTGTATACTGGCAGGGAGCTGTGTGTTTGAGGGAAAGCCGAATTCTCACCCTCGTCTTATTACCATTTCTTCCTCTGCTATATACGAAAGAGTAAATGTATATTCAACTCCAGAATATAAAATCGACGACATTCCAACTCCTACTCATTGGTATGGATTATATAAATATATGTGTGAGAGACTAACCACGATGTCTGGGTTGGATTATACTATATTGAGACTATTTAATTGTGCTGGATTGGGCGACGACGATTTACGTAGCTCACACGTTATTCCACAACTAATTCGCAATTTTAAAGCGGGGGATTTTACTGTTTATGGAGATGGTAGCGAAACCCGTACATTTACACATTGTACGGATGTGGCAAACGCAATAGTAAAAGTAGCTGACGACGATAGCTTTATCAGTAAGGTGGTTAATATAGCGAACTCGCAAAACATAACTAGTATAGGCGATTTAGCAGTAAAAATATTGCAGAAAGTATTAAGAAATAAATCCCCGAAGGTTGCTAATCAATTAACCTACATAGCAGACAGACGACTTTCACCAATTATCAGGAGTGAAGCAAATAATACAATGTCTGTTAGTTTAGGTATAGAATATAAGGTTGGGTTAGACGAAATTATTAAAGAATCCGTCCCGTACTATAATTAGGAGTCTATTCATGGTTGAAATTCAAAAATCCGATCTAATTATGATTACTGGCGGAACTGGATTTCTAGGTCATGCTGTCTGTAAAACCCTTCGCAATGATGGATACACTAACCTATTACCATTGGATTCTCGCCAATACGATCTAAGATTTACTGAGGATGCGTCTCTATGTATGAAAGCATTTCAAGAAACAAAAATTGTAGCACATCTTGGGGCAGTCGTAGGCGGCATAAACGGAAATCGTATGTCTCCAGGGCGTTTTTTCCACGATAATATGATTATGGGATTAAATGTTATAGAACAAGCTAGACTATCATGTAAAGACTTAAAAAAGTTTATATTGATTAGTACAACATGTGCCTACCCCAGAGATTGTCCTACGCCGTTTATTGAAGAAAATCTGTGGAATGGGCGACCAGAATTTACGAACTGGGGATACGCGGAAAGTAAGCGCGCTTTAATGTGTATGTTGGAAATGTATAGATTACAGTATGGATTTCCTGGTATCACACTTATACCGACAAATTTGTATGGAAATGGTGATTCGTTAAATGTTGAAACTAATCACGTAATTCCTGCCATAATCATTAAATTTCTTAAAGCAAAAAGGGATGAATCGCCAACCGTAGAATTATGGGGTGACGGTTCCCCCACTAGAGAATTCCTTTATGTGGATGATTGTGCTCGTGGAATAGTGGAAGCCATGAAGTATTACGATAAGCCAGAGCCAGTAAATCTTGGAAATGGTATTGAAATCTCTATCTATGATTTAGCCCACATGATAAAGTATAAGATTGGTTATGCGGGAGAAATAGTGTGGAATAAGGATATGCCTAATGGACAACCAAGACGATGTTTAGATGTCCATAGGGCGTTTAACGAATTTGGGTTCACAGCGGAAACCAGCCTAAGTGAAGGCTTGGATATTACTATTGAGGATATTAAAGATAGATTAACACTTCAAGAGGTGGTATTATGAAATTGATTACTGTACAATGCGTTCGTTGTGGAAAGTGGTTAAATAGCATGACAAACGGAGATTTAGATGCCAGCCATGATATGTGGAGCAATGGGGCGACGGTTGTTATGGATGTTGGTTACGGGTCCGATTTTGACGAATCTAGACTTCTTATTGCCCTATGTGATGACTGTATAAAAGAACAATTAAAGGAAGGTATAATTAAGAAAATGGATAAAACCTTCTGTAAACTTTGTGGACACGAAATGTAATATTATTTTTGGAGGTGGAATTGTGAAATACTTTTATTTTGTGGGAATGGTGTTCTTGGTGTGCGCGATTGGAGAAACAGAACGACAGTTTGGACGGATTTCCGACTCGATTGACGCTCATAGGCAAGAAGTTTCTAGGTTAAAGATGAAGGCGGAACAAATAAACTATAACTTAGAATGTATTTACGGTGAGGCTCACAAAATAGATAATGTTCTAACGCTGTTGGATGACGATGTGTGGTCGTTAAAAGCAACGTTGCATGGAGACATTGAAAAACTTAACAACACAATATCTGGATTAAAATTTGGAGGTGGTTAGTGAGTGATGTACTGAAAATCGCCGCTCTGGTTATTTTTCTGTTTGTGGGGACCGGCGTAGTAGAAGCAATTAACAATTTAGCAGGAGAGTTAAGTAAGTGTAATGAGCAAATGGCTGGTTTAAATTATATGACAATCGAGATGGATAAGAATATGAGGGAATTGAAAGAAACTATGGACAAATTGAACAATATTCCTAAACCACCCTTTCTCAAATAGTAGAGATTTGTTGTGATTAAATTATTTTGCGGAAATTACAAAAGTGTTATTTTAGGGCAAAATTTTGATTTAATTTTCACATCCCCACCCTATAATATAGGTAGTCAATCTCCTAAAAAAATTACTAATCGTAAGTTTGGCGGATACGACTCAAAATCTTGGGGAGCAATCGAGGATTACCCAGATTCCATCAACGAAGATGAATACCAGCAACAACAACAGGATTTCTTGCTGTGGTGTGCCGCCCATATTAAAGATAGCGGAAATATAATATATAATCATAAACTAAGACGCAAAAATGGTATATTGATTGACCCAATTAGTTGGTTCCCCAATACCCTATATGAGCACGACCGAATAATTTGGGATAGAAAAAGTACACATAATCATTGCACTAAGTTTACATACGACCATTATGAATATCTGTATTGTTTGAGAAAGATTGGTAGCGAAAATCACTATTTTAAAAATCAACCATTTTTATGGCAGGAAAATAATAGTAAAGGAGTGGGGAATGTGTGGGGATTAAGTAAGGAGTATGGGAATAATCACAATGCCCCCTTTCCCCTGCTATTAGCTCGTCAGGTTATCAGAATGTGGTGTCCGTCAAACGGGTTAGTGTGCGACCCGTATAGTGGTTCTGGTACAACTATGATAGGTTGTTATCTTGAAAATAGGGACTTTATAGGAGCGGAAATATTACAAAAATATTATAAATACAGCCTAGAGAGGTTATCTTGTATAAAAAAAACCAATTCGACAGAGATGGTAAGTGTTTGAAAAGCGGTAATGATGCTGTTGTTAAATTTAAGCGAATTGCAAAAAAGACTGGATTACAATTTAGGGATTCTTCTTTTAATGACGACGTTAATAAACACATAGATATTTGGGTAGATAATAAAAGTTATGATATTAAATCGGCTAAAAAACGTAATAGAAGTGATAAACAAAAAGATTATGACTCGATATGGATAGAATTACACGGGGTTAGACCTAATGATGGGGGGTGGTTGTATGATGGTAATGCCGACTTTATAGCGTTTGAGACTAGGGGTGGCTTTATTATATTTGACAGATTAAAATTATTGAAGTATGTAGACGGTGTACAAAAAAAGATAAGATTAAAAGACGGCGTTCATTCTTCTAGTACATCCAAAAAATTAAATAGAATTTATTCCCGAAGGGATAGACCAGACGAAATTATTTGCTTTGCGTTAGAAGAATTAAAGGAAAATGTAGAATATGAGGAACGGCGTGAGTAATATATATACGGCAATAGTCGCTAATAATGACACTGTAATTAAAAACGCTGTTGATTTATATATCAAAGAAGGGGTTAAAATTGCGGATGTGACATACGGCAAAGGTGTATTTTGGCGATTAGTAGACATATCTAAATACGACTTTCACCCCTCCGATATATTAACACTACCAGATTCCCCCTGTGATTTTCGCAACTTACCCTATGAAAATGAGACATTTGATCTAGTTGTATTTGACCCACCATACGCCCACAATCCAGGTAGAATGCTGGTTAATAACAATTATAAAAACGCGGAAACAACCAAGGGGTTTTATCACAACGACATAATACAGTTGTACTACGAGGGTATTAACGAGGCAAAACGTATATTAAAATATAATGGTTTTTTGTTTGTCAAATGTAAAGATGAAATTGAATCCTCTAAACAAAAAATGAGCCATATCGAAATTCACGATTACTGTACAAGCAACGGTTTTGAAGTAATTGATTTATTCGTAGTTGTGCAAAAAGTTAATCCAGTGGTACAATTCGCACAACAACACGCCAGAAAAAATCATTCTTATTTATGGGTATTCCAAAAACAGGATTAGGTTGAATGTTAGTATACATGCTTAGAGAAGCCGAAAATGGTCAGTATTACAAAAAGAGTGGGGCTATACCAAAGTGGGTAGAGCAGGAAAAGGGGACTGTTTGGCAAACTAAACAAGGGGTGACTGGGGCTTTAGTGTATGCAAAACAACGGTGCTCTTACGCCCATTATGAAATCGTGGCTTTTGGCTTAATAGAGGTGGGAATATTAGAGAGATCGACAAAACCTAGTAATGGTAGATTTAATTGGGATATTGGAGAATAAAACAAAAATGTTTTCACTATTAGTATTTTCAAAAGACAGAGCCGCACAGTTAGATTTATTACTAAACTCTATAGCTAGAAATACACACTCTATCGGCACCGTCTCTGTATTATGGAAGGCTTCTACGCCAGAGTTTGAGACTGCCTACAAGATTTTGCAGGAAGAAAGACCAGATGTTATATGGATTAAGGAGTTTGATTTTAAGAGAAATGTGTATTATATGCTGGAGTGGGCAAGTGAATATTTTGCGTTTGCCACCGATGATGATATTCTATATAGAGAGTTCAACGTAGACGGCGATGAATTAGAGCATTTATTTAATAGTCATAACATAGCGTGTTTATCTATGCGATTAGGTTGGAACTGTACTGTCCAATATAATTATAGCGGTGAAAAAAGTGTATTTCCAAGATCGGTAATAAGAAGTGGTCAATTCTATATATGGGATCATAGATATGTTGGGAGAGGTAATTTTGCCTATAAATGGAGTGTCGATGGACATATTATGTCTAAAACATCATTTATACCAGTATTAAATACTATCGAGTTTGTCGGTCCTAATGAGATGGAAGGTAAATTGAGTATGAAAATGAGTATGGGACCACCGAATATGTCGTGTGTAGAACACTCAGTTATTGTTAATACTCCAACTAACAGAGTTCAAAACGCGGCGGCTAATAGGGCTGGAGAAGTGTACGGTAAAACCGCCGATGAATTAAATAAGTTATTTTTGCAGGGGAAAAGAATAGTATACGACAAGATTGATTTCAGCGGAATTTGTGGGTGTCACCAAGAACTTTTATTAACACTGGAATAGAAATGGCTAGTATAAAAGAATCAGAAGAAGCACTAAATAAACTTATTGCCGATGGATTAGCTTATATTTATATTAGAAAAGATTATTCTGTAAGTCTAGATGGGAATTTTAAGGCTGAAGAATTAAGACTAATAGCAAACGCATTAAATAACCTAGAAAAAAATAGATGTGGGTAGATATTTTAACAAAAGAATTTTTAACAAAAGAAATTCTTATAAACAACAAAGATTCTTTAGTAATAGCTACAGAGATTGGGTGTTCTGTAGATACAGTATGGAGACAGTGTAGAAAATTTAATATAACGAAGAAATTGTTTATTAGCGATATTAACCCAGAATGGTTGGCGTTATGGGATAACGATAAAAACACAAACATGGATATCTCAAAATTAACTTGTGGGTCAGAGCAAGAGGCGTGGTTTAAATGTGTTAATGGTCATTCTTGGATACAAAAAATTAACCAAATCAACAGAGGTAGTCAGTGTCCATACTGTACACATAAAAGAGTGGATATTGGAAAAACAGATATGGAAACACTATTTCCAGATATAACAACAATATGGAATTACAATAAAAATTACCCAACATTACCAAGTGATATATTCCCGTATAGTATAAAAAAATATTGGTGGAGGTGTCTACTAGGACACGAATGGATTGCTCACCCAGGTAAGCTAATAGGGTATTATAAAAAAACTAAAAAATGGGGATGTCCGTATTGTTCAAACAGAAGGGTTTTAGTTGGATTTAATGACATTCAAACCCAAAGACCAGACCTAGCAATAGAATGGGATTACGAAAGAAATATTGGTTTTGGACCAGAAGATGTAACGGTTGGTAGTAATCTAATAGTAAACTGGGTAGATGAATTTGGGCATAGGTGGAGAACAAGAATTACTCATAGAATTCAAGATGGTACTAATTGTCCAATATGCAATGAAAGCAAATTAGAAAAACGAACAAGGAATACATTAGAAAAGTATAAAGTTAAATATGAACGTCAAAAAAGATTTGATGGGTGTAAAGACATTATTGCTTTGCCGTTTGATTTTTATTTGCCAGACTACAACATATTGATTGAATGTCAGGGAATTCAACACTTTGCTACCGATCATAAAATATCAAAAAAATTTGCTAAATCAACCATGTTTTCGCCAAACGATTTATTAAAGTTAAAACTACACGACGAAATTAAATTATTATTTTGTATAGATAGGCAAATAAGATTTATAAGAATATCATATTTAGAAATGGAAAATATAGAAGAAATATTAGTTAAGGAGCTATGTTTATAATATGCAGCCTTCTATTTTTGATCCAAAATGTCCACATTCTACGCATTTCCCTCTACTTAAATACTTATTAGAACAAAGCAATGGTTTCGTAATCGAAATCGGATCAGGATATTCGAGTACGCCGCTATGTTATGAGATCGCCCATCAAAAGAATGGGTTTTGTTTATCACTAGAAAACGATAAATTCTTTTATAATAAATTTTTAGTAGATAATGACGCCAATTTTAAGATAGAGTCTGTTAAGGAATGGGTTTCGCATTTTCAGTCGCCAGAAATGGTTGACCTACCTAAATCGAGGGATTGGTTCGTATGCCTAGTGGATAACGCACCTTGGGTGGCAAGATTAACGGCCATTGAATATGTTAAAAACTTCGTTCCATACATTCTCCTGCATGACTGTGATTTTTACACAAGAGAAAAGTTAGTTGATGATTGGGGAAAATACTTTAAATATTATCGAATATATAACGTACACAGTAAACCATATAAATCTGGACCGCCGACATTACTTGGGTCTAATTTAGTGGAAAACCTAGAATTCAAAATTGAAGGTATGTATATCGAGCCATGATACCTATAACTCCCGCTAATAATAATCCGTTTGGTTCCCATCAGGCGGTATTAAATGCCGTAGTAGCGTCTCCCCTAGTTGGCAATAGAGTTTTAGAGTTTGGTTTGGGTGGATTTAGCACTGGTATTTTGTATAAAAAGGCTAGGCAGGGAAATGAGGGGTTGTTATTATCGTTCGAGACTGATATAAAATATGTCAAACAGTTTGAGTCATATCAGGATATTTGGTTTACTATTTTTCATGTTCAACATGGATGGAATTGGGTGTTCGATAATCATCCCGCTATGAAAGAGCGGTGGAATTTGGTGTTTGTGGACCAACATCCGTACCCCCCCAGAGTTGAAACTATAAATAGGTTAAAGGATCAAGCCGACTATATTATATTACACGACGCTGTTCATCTAATAGGATATCCAAAAAAAGAGAGAGAATATACCGATTATTTTAAGTATGCGCAAGAGTATCCCGTGGGGGGAAGTGACCCCAGAACATTCCCCAATACTATTATTGGTAGTAATTTTCACGTTTGCGAGTTTAAAATATGACGACAACATACGACCTATTTATACCAGCCGCCCCCAAGGACTACTCAAAAGTCCCCTATAGTATTTCCTCTGCTAAAAAATATTTAATACCACAACCAGAGAACATATATGTTGTGTCGCCATCGCCAATACTAATGGATGGCGTAAGAAATTATAATGACGATTATGTATTAGACCTAGATTTGTCGTTATGTAAGCATAGAAGACCTCCGTGGTTAAAAATTATGTTTACAAAATTATTCCAAGATATAACCAAAAACAATCAATATTTTGTGATTGACGCCGACGCCATATTTCTAAAGCCATTTCCGCTGTTCTCCAATGATGATAAGCCAATTTTTTTCTTTGCTTGGGAACAGGATCATCAACCATATTTTAATCTGATGAAAAAGCTATATGGATATGGCAAATTACGCAAGAGCTTTATTTGTGAGATGATGATGTTCCAAAGAGATATATGCAGGGAATTATTATTGGGGATGTCTATCGAAGATTTTTGGGCTATAGTATGTGGAATAATAGGTGACGGAAGTAAATACCTCTTTGATGACTATGACTTTTATGGTAACTATTGTATGTATCATTATCCTACACTATACGACCACAAAGATATATCGTTAAATATGAGTGGTGGTAGAGATAAATATTATACGGCAGAGGAAATACAACGAGCAATAGACGAACAATCTAGAAGCGAGGCTTCGGTTATGACTTTACATACGTGGCTATAACCAATGGGGATGTGCCGATGGTGAAGACGTTACACCAGTAAATTTATCACAATTAGAACAAGCTATATTAGATTGTGGGGAAGGGGAATATCTAAGTTCTGGTTTATTTGCCGCCAGACAAAGGAAAATGCGACCACAAGGGGCTTATTATCAACAATGTGTTCCGTTAGAATTATATCACTTATTTGATGAATGCGGACCCGAAAGAGAGGTTGGGTTTGGAAATCCAAAACCACAACATAAAGACAAAAGTAAAGAATTATAGATTGACGAGAATATTATACATGGGATTGGATACGATATACCTGGGACGCCATATAAAAGAGAAATGTAGTGCCATCACAATTTAACGAAGACCTAATCTTACAAAACCTATTCTGTGACAGGGGCGGCGGCACTTACTTAGATGTTGGTGGTGGTCCCCCGATTGTTTCCTCGAATACGTTTTCGCTATACGAAAAAGGGTGGAACGGTTTGGTCATCGAACCCCAATCCGAATACGCCAAGCAATATAAAGAAATAAGACCGCGAGATATAGTACTTACAATCGCCGCCTCCAACAAAAGCGGAAAAACCACGCTCTATGACCATAGTATGTGGGCGACACTAGAGAAACCGTCAAAACGCCGCTTTAGCGAATTAGTGGAAAACCCAGTTGACGCCTATACATTAAACGACATATTAGATAACTTTCCTGCTATACGTGATAACTGTCAATTATGTGATATAGACGTAGAACATCATGAAAAGTGTGTGATTGAGGGCATAGACATTAGTAAATTTAGACCAGAGGTATTTTTAGTGGAGGCGTTTGAATACAAGCAGTGGGAGAACATATTACTAGATAATGGTTATAAATATTATATGGCGAGTTCGCCCGTGCCAGTAAATAGGTTTTATCTAAGAGAGGATTTATAGATGAAGATTGAATGTGAAGTTGGGTGGAATATACTTTGAAAAACACATATTCGAGTAATGGGCAAGACCTGTGGATATTAGATCGAGTTGGTCCTAGTGGGTATTTTATTGAGGTGGGAGCCTCGGATGGAATTTCCGCGAGTAATTGCTATCTTTTGGAACAAAAAGGGTGGAGCGGCGTAGCCATAGATCCCTACACACCCAATTACCCCCTGCTTATTCAAAATAGGAAGTGCGAAATATGTTGCGCCGTAATCGACAGCGAAGAAAGAACGACTGACTTCTTATGCCAAACTAAATCATTAAGCGGACATTATGGATTATCTGGAATTACAGACCACTTTCCGTCCTCTCAACATAAGCAGTCAATTATTGATAAGTATGGCGGGGTCTTACAAAAAGTCCAAACCCACACACTAACTAATGTGTTACGACTGTGTAATGCACCATCCCACATAGATTATCTCTCAATTGACACAGAAGGGGGAGATTATAATGTGCTTTTAGGATTGAATTTCGATGAGTTTTCTGTATCATATATTAGCGTGGAATGTGCGAATCCTCAAAAATTTATTGATTTACTTGAGCCACACAAATTTAGATTGATTTATGACTTTAAACCGTGGCCGGATAAGATGTTCGGCAGGGAGAATTAGGTGTCAAATAGCCAATTTAACGAATTCGAGATTATACGAGAGCTACTTCCCAATATTGATGATGGGGTATATGTAGATGTTGGGGCGGGCGACCCAATTAAATTTTCAAATACTTATGATTTGTATAATTTAGGTTGGTACGGACTGTGTATTGACTTACAATCACAATTCGTGAATGAGCATAGGCAAAAACGCCCTAGAGATATTTGCGTGTGTACCGCCCTATCTAATTATGTTGGTACAACAGAGGTATTTGGTGGAGGACACCATTGCACTATAGAAAAGGGCTACTTAAAAAATACCAATGTAAAAGTGTCAGTAACTACGTTTGATAAGGTTAGAGAACAGTACGAAGAATTATGTGCGAAATGTCTACTTTGCTCAATTGACGTAGATTACCATGAAGATAAATTTTTTCAAGGTATGAATCTGTCATTATTTCACCCCAAGTTATTTATAGTGGAGTCGGTCAAGAAATATAAAGATGGTGCCGACGCCGAAGAGTTATGGGAAAATAAGCTGTTTGAAAACGATTATAAATTAATTAAAATTAGTAATATTGCAATTAATTACTTTTATATAAAAGCATATTAAATTATGAGCAAAAATAACACCTATCTTTCCCCACTATTTTTAGAAAACATTAACAAAAGCGAGGTCTCAACCATCATTGAGTGCGGGGCGGCGGACGGAGAGGACACCGTAGGAATTTATAACCACTATAACGCAAATGTGTACGCTTTTGAATGCGATCCAACTCTCCTGCTAATTTTACGCAAAAAGGCTGACTCTCGCATACACGTAATTGAAAACGGATTGTGGAGCGAGGAGTGTAGCAGGGAATTCCTATGTGTGGATAGAGATAAAAGTGTTAATAAAACGATGGGTATTTCATCAATGTATAAGTGGGCGAATTTGCCTGGTGAAAATGCCCGCAATCCACTATATCTAATACAAACGCCAATTCTAGTACAATGTACCGCGATTGATGCTTTTTGTGAAAAAAATGATGTACACCCAGATATGTTGTGATTGGATGCTCAGGGAAGTTAGTTAGAAATATTAAGGGGGGCTGTTAAAACTTTAACCTATGTTAAATATATCATTACAGAAGTTAACTACAAACCACAGTATGAAGGTGGTTGTAATTTTGGGCAAATTAAAGAATTTCTATTGAAGAATAATCTTAAAATAAGAGTGGACATACCCCTGTGTGGATTATTCGGTAACGCACTATTTACTAGGGGATAAAATGAACGTCATTCTTACTCATGTTGGTTCAAATATACAAAGTTATTCTAAATATGGATGGCATCAATTACGTGTATTTAATCCAAATATTGATATATATTTTATAGGGCAATCTCAATCGTTATTAGATAATAAAGATGATTTAAGAAAATATAATATTATACCAATTGAGGCAGAACAGTTTAATAATAATCAACTGATTAAAGAATTTAGAAGACTACAATGGTATGACGCCTGGGGTTCTCCAAACACGGTTTTCCCTAGTCCAAAAAACTTTGTTACAGGGACAAGTTTGAGATTATATACATTAAATGCGTTTTTGGAGCAAGCTAATTTAATAGATAGTATTCATTTAGAAAATGATATAATGATTTTTGCCGACCTATACAACCTAATGGTAAAAATAAAGAATATCTATAATAAGTTTACTTGCACTGAAATACAAGACCATTACTCGTGTTGCGGGTTTACATATATACCACACCAAAAGCATTTAAATGATGTTTGCGTGTTTATGCTTAAACTATTAGAGTTAGGTGATAGTGGTATAAAAAATAAGTACAAATTTATTCCAATGGTACATGAAATGTTATTGATTTCTTTATGGGAAGATAAGATGCTCTTTCCCATATTGCCCACCGACCAATATTATGAAGAATTGGGGTGTTTGGTTGACGGATGTAGCGTTGGTCAGTTTTTGGGTGGCACGAATTGTTTTGGTCAGGGCGAAGGGTATGTGTCTAGCGAGCATTTTGTTGGTCGTAAAATAATGGACGGTACATATAAACCAGTGATATTGGAAAAACTACCCTATCTGGTTGATAAAGAGGGTAAATTACACAAACTAGCAAATTTGCATATACACTCAAAGAAATTAGAAAATTTTTGTTAGATAATTAACGAAATTAACAAAATAGAAGAAATACTAAAACAAGCATTAAATATACCATGAAAATCGTACTCACCAGTGTGGGAAATTATCCCCCTCCGTATTTGCACCACTGTTTATCGCAAATTCGCCATTACGATAAAGATATAGAGGTAGTATTATTAACAGATCAGCTAATAAAATATAATGAGTGGGCAAAATATGATGTAGAATTAAAACTGGTTTGTGGACGGTGGTTAGACTCTATAAAAGAAGTTTCTCCGCACAAAGGATTAAAATCACCAAACGGGTATGAAGAAAATGACTGGTTATTTGGTACTTGCGCCCGCATTTTCGCTATAGCGGATTACCTAGAGGGGAACGATCAAAGTCTTTATCATTTAGAGTCGGACGTTTTGTTGTATACATCCCTGTCTGAGTTAGACCATAATTTTAGACAACTTACTCAATTTTCCTGCTTACGAGCCACGTTATCACATATAAGCCTTGCTTTCTCATACATCCCTAGTTATAGATCAATAGTTGGTGTTTGCGAACACATCTTGAGTGAGTATTCTAAAAGTGAAGAGTTTTTACTAAAAAAATATGAGACCACCCCAACCGAGATGGTTATATTGTCAAAATTTAATGATTTATACATACTACCTTCCTGCAATACAGATTTTGGATATGGTCAGTTTGGAGCCTACGATCCCGCCGCGATTGGTCAATTCCTAGCAGGACGCCACGGACACGAGAATGATGAAAGCTGGTGTGAAGACAGACATTTTCTAGGAGCAAAATTTAAGTCAAAAGAATGGACGCCTGTTTTTCAGGATGGGGAACCATTTATTAGGGATAACACTGGCGGTTTATTGTACAAACTCAATTCTCTTCATATGCACGAAAAATCTAAAATGAGTCTATTTTTAAGTGGAGATAAATAATATGGGAACGTTCATTGATGTTTATATGGAACAGTATTACAATATTCTAAACCAATTACCAGATAGACAACGAGGTGATTCATTTTTGAAAATGTTTGAATTTTTGTGTCAACAACCTAATCAGCAAGATGGACTAACTATAATTGAGACCGGAAGCCTGAGACCAGGAGGTTATGATATGCCGGGGGATGGGCAGAGCACTCTTTTATTCGACCATTTTTGCCGATGGCATAACTCGACTAGGCAAAAGCCATTTAAACACACAGAGTTATTTTCGATAGATATTAATTCTAATACTACACAACACGCCCACTCAAAGACAAGCGAATATACAAAATGTATAAATGATGATTCTATTAACTTTTTGTGGAATTTTCAAAGAACACCGAGCCTTGTTTACTTAGATAGCGCGGATATTAACTTTCATAATCCAATGGAGTCAAGCATCCATCACCTAAAAGAATTTGCCTGTGTAATGAGATTATTAGGGCTACCACATAATCATCAGACATTGATTTGTGTTGATGACAACTGGTTCTCAGACCAAGACGGACGTATACCTAAAAATATCAAACCATCAGACGTTGGGAAGGGTAAACTAATCAAGGAGCTATTTGCCTCAATAGGCATAAAAGCGACACACGATAATTATCAGTTAATTTATATTATATAACTAACATGGAATTGTACTTTTATTATATGCAAAGATCGGGTAGTCACGCCATTGTAAATTGGTTAGCTAATTGTATACACTTAACTACTAACGAAACAGTCAGATTACATAATGTAGGGACAAAACATGATTATGGAAAAGGTAATTTCAAACATTTTCTTAAAGTACACGAGAATATACCGCCACCATCAAAGACCAAAAAAACCACAATTGTAATAATTAGAGATGTCTTCAATTGGGCAGCAAGCATCAGACAGTGCGACCTACAAAAATTTAAAAAAATCGAAACACCCAGAGAGAACTTTCCACTTGGGATTACTATTACTGAAAAGGTTGGGACTACGCATAACCCGATACAAACCGCTCAAAAATATATCGAGATTGCCCATTCACAAAGCAAGAAAATCATTATCTTATTTAATAAGTGGTTTTTAGAAGAAGATTATCGCCAAAATATATGTTCACAATTAAATATAGACTATTTTGAGGATGGATTAGATTGCGTTCCGTACTTTGGTGGAGGTGGAAGTTCGTTCGATGGTACAACTATGGATGGAAATGGCAGGAAGATGTTAGTAATAGAAAGGTGGCGGAATTTCGTAGATGACGACATATACATGAATTTTTTGCGCGGAAATCCACGTTTAATAGAAGTGTCTAATTCACTGTTTAATTTTTGCCCAATCTCGCTATGATTTCAGTAATAATTCCCTGCTTAGATAAGCATGTTTACCTTTTACCCGAGTTATTTGTGGCTTACGAAAACCAAACCGTTCGCCCTGATGAACTAATAGTGGTGGTTTCGGGCGACTTCAACACAAGTGAAATTTCCTGCTTAAATACCACGATCCCCCTAATAGTGTCCGTTTCAAAACAACGATTGTATGCGGGTGCCGCCAGACAGCGTGGCGTTGATATTTCCAATGGTGAGATAATTATATTTAATGACGCTGACGATATTCCGCATAGACAGAGGGTGGAGATAACCCATTATTTTTTCAATAAATTTAACACTGTACATTTAAACGGACTGTGGAAAAGTGGTGATTTCAAATTCACCTACAATATACCCAGAATACCATTTATATTAGCAGAGGAAATAATAGAGAGAAGTATACTTAATTATAAGCCGTATGGGGGGTGGCTAGCGGCAAACGTTCACGCGGGCAACGTAGCGGTATCTAGAGAAGTTTTCGATAAGGTGGCGTGGACCAACAGTCAAAAGGGACAGGATATGGTGTTCTGTTTAGACTTACTACATACATTTAATAGGTCAATTATTGTGTTGGCAAATCTTATCAGATATAGAATTGAGTTATCGTCATGGGGGGTTGTGTGATTAAATTAAATAGTGATGATATCTATTATATTTATAATATGTTTGTGGAGCCATACCATAAACAATTGGGTAAATACGAGGATTTCTTCTGGTGGCTACAAAACTATAATAATAAAAAGTGGAATTGGGAAGGTAAAGACTTTCCTAGAGTTATAGCGTTATTAGAGTTCGCCAGTTATGTAAAAAAATATAATTTAGTTAGTAAAAAGGTTTTAACATTTAATGGAATTCACGACCCAGAATTAGAGTATCTTCCACATAACTCTGGTGTGGATTACTTGTACGATAAACGAACTGAAGAAAACGATCTACATATTTGGAACCCGCCAATACATGACTTTGATTTTTGTTTATTAAATCAGACATTGGAACACGTTTATGATCCCATACTTTGTTTACAAAATATACATACACATCTCCTGCCTAATTCATATATTTGGATAACCACACCTACAATTTCCATCCCTCACGAAACTCCACTACATTATTATAGTTATACGCCAACTGGACTTGGAGCAGTTATTATGTCTGCGGGGTTAAAAATTGTGGAGTGTGGCTGGTGGGGGAATCGTGAGTATCTTGATAAACTTTTAAATATAGGATGGATTGATTATACAAATCTATGTATTGAGCCATTAAAAAATGATCCTAGATTTTCAGTAATAACATGGGTGCTAGCGAAAAAAATATAAAAATGTATAAGTACAACAATATATTAACGAAAGAATTACTAGAAAAAATGTATATTGCGGACCAATTAAAACCAAAACAAATAGCTAAACTAGTAGGATGTAATATAAAAACAGTAAATTATTGGTTATATAAACACAAGGTTGTGGATAAAAAAGGCCACAAATTAATTGTTGGCGTAAATGATTTTAGTACATTAAGACCGGATTTAGCTCAACAATGGCATCCAGAAAAAAACGGTAATAAACAGCCAAAAGATTTTACTATTGGAAGCGATAAAAAAATATGGTGGGTTGATGAATTAGGGCATGAGTGGTTGGCTGATATAAACCGTAGAGTAAATAGGGGGAGCGGCTGTCCTTATTGTGCTGGCAAACGAGTATTAATTGGTTTTAATGATTTAATTACAACACACCCACAACTTTGTAAACAATGGTCCCCTAAAAACCAATTTGGACCAGAAATGGTTAGTAAGGGCAGCAAAAAAATTGTAATTTGGGTTGACGAAATTGGGCATGAGTGGAAAGCTTCTGTTTTAAGCAGAACGCATGGAAATGGTTGCCCTTATTGTGCTAGTAATATAGTTTTGGTAGGTTTTAATGATTTAGCCACAAAAAGACCTGATTTAATTAAAGAATGGAATTATGAAAAAAACATAAATATATTGCCAACACAATTTACACAATGTAGCGGTAAAAAGGTGTGGTGGAAATGTTTGAAGTGTGGAAATGAATGGGTATCAACTATTAGTAATAGATTTAATGGCTGTGGGTGCCCAAGATGTAGCAAGAGTCAATTAGAAAAAAGCACACATCTTGTTTTAGATAAACTTTTTATTAAATGTGAACCACAATATACCTCAACTAGATGTAAATATAAAAAATCGCTTCCATTTGATTTTTATTTACCAGAATACAATTGTTGCATAGAATGTCAAGGAATTCAACATTATCCAAAAGAATTTAAGAAATCACATTTCGCTCAACTAGATTGGACTACAAACGACCAATTAATTGCTCAAAATAAAAGAGATAAAATCAAGCGTAATTTCTGCAAAAAGAATAAAATTAAACTAATTTATATAAAATACGACGAAATTGACAAAATAGAAGAAATACTAATTAGAGAGTTAAATTTACAAGGAGAAAAGTTATGACCTTACTAGAATTGGTGATAGTATTTTCAATTGGCTTATTTGTTGGATGGAATTTTATACCACAACCGCAGTTTATTAAAGATTGGTTTGAAAATATAAAAAATCATTACTTAAAATAGGAGTAGTAAATGAAGTATTTATATATTATAATGGTCTTGTTGATTAGTTGTGGATGTGAGCAAGATAGTCCGCGTGTTACTCAAACCGTCGATCAAAACCAGACAGCAATAATAACGAGATCAAAAATTCCGCCTGATTATCTTGATGTTTACAATTGGTCAGAATGGGCGAAGCCTCCATTATGTTTAATCCAATTTGAAAAGGGTGAAGGCAATGATTTTATATGCAGTAGAAATATAATCACAATTGATGACGGTGGCATAGTATTAAATGTAGATGGAAAAGAAAGTATATATCACAAGTCATTTTCTTTAACACCATATAGGGGCGACCATAGATATCCGTGTCCAACGTTTAATGTTTGGCATCATTACCCAAATGGTAACGATTGCACATCAGAAAAATGTCCTAACTGTGGGAAAACAATTTGTGGGACAGTGTTTTATCATTAACGGAGAAAAATATGAAATATAAATATAAGTATACTGGCATAATTCTTAAGGTTGTAGACGGTGATACGATTGATGTCGATCTTGACCTTGGGTTTCGTATCTGGGTACGAGACCGCTTTCGACTATATGGCATCAACGCGCCCGAAATGAGCACTCCAGAGGGTGTGAAAGCTAAGAAGGAATTAGAAAAACTATTGCCAGTGGGCAAATTGGTTAACATAGATAGTCGCAAGGATAAGAAGGAGAAATATGGAAGATGGCTAGCTATTATTAAGTGTGGAAGTATAAATGTTAATAAACATATGTTGGAGAGTGGAAACGCTGTAGAATTTATGCTAGGGAAAGAGGAACATCTATAATGAATTTTCAGACAAGAGAAAAAGAATGTGAACTAATGGTATCTTTATTACCAAAAGACATAAAAACAGTATTAGAACCAACACCAGGGAAAGGAAACTTGGTGCGAGTATTGAAAAAACACGGATATGATGTAGTTGCACCAAATAATTTTTGGGATATTGATGGAAGATTTGATGCCGTTGTAATGAATCCACCATTTAGTCCAATGAAAGTTGGTTATGAAATACTATACAAGGTTATGGAAATGACAGATGTAATTATAGCACTTATGCCGTGGTTAACAATAATAAATTCAAAAAAGAGAACTAAAGACATTTATAATTTTGGTGTCAAATCTATACATAATTTACCAAGAGACGCTTTTAAGGGCTCTCGGGTACAAACATGTATATTAAATATGGAAAATGGATATAATGGTAAAACATATATAGAACTTATTGTGTAATATGATGGGGGTAATATAGTGAAATTAATACAAGGAACGCTATTTAAAGAGTTAGCTCAACAGTATTCGCACACAAGACGAGGTTTTCGATTAGAATATGCACATACCCATGATACTAAAGACTTATTTGATAATATAAGGAAAGATAGCGAGAATTTGTATGTGTGTATTACCCATAATAGTGATGGTTGTGTAATTCGTGGTAGTAATAGACCATACGATATTGATCCACTGGAGATGCCGCGAAATGTGGTTAAATTGTATTCTCAAAACGTATGTTATAATGATGATAGAATTATTCCCCTCGGTATTTTCCTCGAAAACAGTTATTGCTTCCCGTCCATAAATAAGCTAGAACAAATTAGCAGGAAAAGGAACAGTATAAATTTAGATGGGGACAGACCTAATCTCGTTTATATGAATTTTAACCCTACCACTAATCCTGCAACTAGAACACCAGTATATGAATACTTTAAACAATTTGATTGGGTTACTGTTGACTGCCACCCTAATGGATTTCGGTATGAGTCATTTTTAGACAATTTGGCAACTCACAGATACGTCCTCTGTCCCCCTGGTAATGGCGCAAGCTGTCACCGTGAATTCGAGGCGAGTTACCTTGGTTGTATACCTATTATGCTTTCCTGCATAAATAATCGTGAGTTTGAAGAAAACATGCCAATAGTAGCCATTAACGACTGGAGAGAGGTGGATGAACGCTATTTGGAAAGTTTTTATGTAGGCGTTAATTTAAGCGAATTATATGATAACGATATGTTAGACTTTAATTACTGGAAAGAGCGGATATTAAATACATAGAAATTACTAATGGCAACACTTAAAAAAACTTTAACAAAAAAATTTCTTTATCAAAAATATATAATAGAACAACTGTCATCATATCAGATAGCAAAGAGTGTTGGGTGTGATAGAAAAACAGTATCTAGGTATTTGAAAAAATACTTTTTGAGACAAAAATATTTACATGATAACCTATCAACTATAGAAATAGCCACAAGTGTTGGTTGTTCTACAAGAACAGTATTAGACTACATAAAAAAATTGAGATAAAATTAATATATATAAAATATACAAAAATAGATCAAATAGAGGATATTTTAAATAATAACTTAATATAGGGAATAAATATGATTGAGTTGAATTTTGCAATAGATAGTTTAGATAAGTCACAGTGCTCTTTTTATCTAATAAATGAGTTATGTAAACATAAAAATAAAATTTCGCCGTTAATCTTTGTATCAAATATTACAATCCTACCATTTGCGCCCCCCTGCCCCGTCCTGCACGCCGCTGAAGCATGGGGGCAGGAAGGAATTATGATTACGACCACGCCAGCCACCACCTTTAAGTGTTTTAAATTTCCTAGATTAACAAGACGAATTTTTTACCTTTGGGATTTGTACTAT